>WSSedL1CaDRAFT_10000169_pt1 | contig 45633 bp, 29 predicted proteins | sample WetSurSL1Cattail_FD_9464 | JGI IMG/M metagenome (IMG submission 9464)
TCTTCACGATGCACGGGTATAATGTTCGACTCGTTGGAGATGAGCAGAAACCCGCGGTTATTCTGAATGAAGCTGTTGTATTGTCGTGTTACGTTAAAAATTTTGATCTTCACTTTACTAAAGAGCCCTTTAGTGATGAGATTGTCAAAAGTTTTAAATTGAAGCACGAGCCTGATGTAACTAAACACGAACTGCAAGAGGCTATCGATTTATGTGTCCACCGGCCCGTTTACAAAATAAAGCTGGTTGGTTCTGATTTGTTCCTTGTTGGTTACAATTATCTGAACAGCGAGGACGCTGTGGGAAGATATCCGGTATTTGCCCGACACAAACCTAAAGTGTATTTCGATAAGGAATATGCCGTTAAGTTAGTAGAAAGCCTTAGCAACGACGGATACAAATTAAAAATCGAATAACTGTTTTTCAAAAAGCTAAGACAGTGATCATTTCCTGGTTTTTTCAGGAAAACGATATTTTAGAGGTGCGTAAAAGCACCTTTTTTTATTGGTTTGGCTTGGAGCCTATTAATCGAATCTTGTTTAATGTTTGATTTAAACAGCAAACCTTTAATAACTTCTTTGCGTATAAACAAAATCCACGAAACAATTCAGTCTAATTTAAAGCGATAAAGATGACAAAATTAACCCTATTTCACGCACAAAGATTACGTTGGTTTAATATTTTATTTATCACATTCCTATTCATTGGTAACCACTTAACGGCACAAAAGGGTCAAGTAGTTAACACGGATGGTAGCCAGAAAGATTTTTTGAATGCGTATAAGATGATCTTCGACATGGCAGACCATGATTACAGAGGAACCAGTAGTACCATTGACGCCTTACTTTTCCCTAAGTATGGCGAATATTCGGTATACTGGGTTATGTCTGGGGCGAATCAGGGGAAATTTGTTATACCAGATGATCTACCATCAAAGTTTTCGCTTGTAACCAGTAACCCTTATACGGGTTATGACTGGGCAGCTACCGACCACAGGTCAATTCAATTTAAGGACACCCCAAAAAAAATTGCTGTTTTTCGCAGCAAGATTGAAACCGAAGGTTATTCCATTTCCTGGGAAGCACAGTATTTCAAAAATATGTTTGAGACCTTCCTTTTTAAGGATATGTATTATTACATTAATGAGGATGATCTCTCAGGTTCAGGCTTATCCGATTCAACGGATTTGTTAATTATTCCGGCTTTCACAGTAGCCCCGGATGGCGATAAACATTACATCGACAGTATATTCACAATCACATCCTCTATCAAAAGCAAGATCGATAATTTTCTCTCACGTGGTGGAACTATTTACACCGAAGGAAATGCCGCCTATTTTATGCAGAAGACAGGATATCTTGGAGCGGTAGATTTCAACGACAATGTTCCTGCAGCCTCAAATCTTGTGGAGCTTAGCGCTTTTTCAACTACCAATCCCATTGCCTTTGCACATGTTGGTGTTTCAGATATGCTGTATAGTGGTTCTATACCTAAAGTAACAACGGGATCTGCCGAAATCATTGCCAAACTCAAATCGGACAGCAGGCCTGTTATTTTTGCATTAAAAGGAGGTCAGGCCAATGGCGGAAGAATTATCTGTAACCTCGGGCTACCAACGGTTGGCGGAGTTTCGGAAATAGAAAGCGGAAGCCGTCAATTACAATGGACTTTCAATACCTTATTATATACCTTTTCTCAACGAATCGATATTGCACGTAATGTTGTTAATCAATTGCCCCTGAATGTAATTGGAGGCGATAATGCGATTTCGTTTGACAGAATAGATACTTTTGAAGTACACATTAAAATAAGGAACGTATCAGGCGAGGCTATTTCAGGTATTACGTTAAAAGAAGATTTCCGCAACTATTTCTTATTTGTGGATGATGGTGTTGGTTCATATTCAAATGGTGTTCTTACTTTTAAGGATCTTTCAGTTGCCGCACATAGCGAAACGAACATAGTTTACCGATTATCCACCACTGAACCGGACGATGCCGTTCATGAAAAAGTTGACAAATTACTGGATTATGAGAATTATATATCTGCATCCATTAACAAGACTTCTTATGGCGATTCGGAAGGAAGCCACAGCTACACGAAACGTCGTGATTATGGCGACATCATGTTCAGTGCCCGTCTGGTTGGTGATGCCGATATCAACTGGAAAAATTTCCTCACCCTCCACTGGCAGCCATTTAAGGTTTTCATGAATATGGAAAACAAGGAAAGAACAGAAGCAGACAGCACTGTTTATACCCAATACATTCCAAAAGATATGCCTTTCTATCGTAGTGATGGTAAGTTAAATATACCCATCATTAAAACTCCCGGAGGAACTTTTATCGATGTTCTCCATGGTTATGATAAACGATACATTGATCCTGCAGATCCGGATGGTTATAAATATGACCTGGATGGTGACAAAGATCCTGATGTATGGCTGGATACCGCTTCCATTTACCCAAAAGGGTATACCATTGTAACGGACTCTGTTTATTGGGCAAACCCATGGCAAACATTAATACAGGGTAAAACCGTATATGAAGATATCAACCATAATGGTTCAATAGACCCGGGCGACAAGATCAGGGCCTGGAAAATAACATGGCCGGTTGGCGTAGTAAAAGGATATGATTATTTTGATCCTTATTGTTCCCTCGAACTATGGGTTGATGCACCCGACATGGTTGCCATGGCTCAGGGTGTTGGTTATGCTTACGGTCGAAATCCGAATAAGGAAGGCTTCTATCCCAATAAAACTTTGGACGCTGCCAGGTTAGCTCACAGCAATACCGACAGCTGGATTAACTGGATGGATAAGAATGGGGATGGTAGTGTACAATGGTCTAAAATGTACCATCAGAAAATGTACAATTACCAGGGCTATGCGTTCATGGATTCAGTTACTTACCAAACTAAACCATGGGATGTTTTTTACGGAACTGTTCCTCATCCGCACGAAGAATTTGTGGCAGTGATTTCAATGGGTGGCGAAGAAATTGATATGTATCATCCCACGCCATCGCAGTCGCTGTATTCCAAAATAAATTACAAGACCATTTTTAACGAAAAGCGTGTAACGCCTATTCGTACCACTTACAGCTTTTATGCCCCTCTGCCAAACCCGCTGCAGTTTGAGTATCTGGCATCAAATTATTCCATCAGCGACACCCTTGGCAATCCGCTTACGGTTTTACCAGCCAAAGGTAAGGCAAAACTAAGGTTCGACCTCGATGCATCCACAGAATATTCGTATTACTGGATCCGCAATGTCGGACACAAAGTAGACCGGAAGCCATCGTGGATTCAGGATACAGCCACAACCCTTGGAAGTGGTGTATTTGGTTACATGATTTATGAAATACCAAAAGGAATGGGTGGTTACAAAATAACATTACCCAAAAAGTCTGATGGTACCTATGATACTGATGCTATTGTTAAAGTAGACGGCCAATCCTTCCAAACATGGCTTTCCAACCCCAATACCGGGAACGCAGTTGAAATTTGGGAAGATCCGTTCGGTTACCAGGTGTATATCCCACAGTTACTGATACCACCAGCACTTTGTGATAAGAATAAAGATGATAAAGACGATTGGATCGATGACTTAGGCGATCGCTATATGAGCGGAACCGGGTACCTGCACGATCCCTTTATGGCCGGTAATGGAGAAAGTTATCCAGCGGGCTCACCAAACGTTTCTACTCATGTAGATGATGGTATTACGGTAACTTCCGGCTGGAGTGCTGGCGGCGACCAATCTTATGGTAGCGATAAATTTGATCAACTGGGCAAAGCTCATTTCACCATCAACGCACTATATGAAGGTAAAGGTAAGGAAGGTCCTGTAGACATCAGTAAAGGCGGCACCCTGGTAGTAGAAGAAATCTTTGGTGGTTCGCCATGGGTTATTTTCTCGCATGTACTTACTGCTAATGCTGAGGGCGTTGATTATAAAATTACTTCAACAGCAAGTCCAACCACCGTTAAATATGGTGTTGATACCGTTTGCATCAAACATGTTATTGAAGATATCAATGAGCCACATGAATTTAATGGCAATTATGATCCTTACCGTGCTTCATTCGGAAGTACCGAAGCTACGGTTACTTCCATGGCAGGTGGTAAAGACCCATGTGACTGGATTGATCCTAATTATGTCACCAGCACGATTATCGATCCTTCAAAGGACAGTAAAACGGTAAAGCTCATACCGGGGGCAACTAAAAACGCCAAACTTCAGGCATTGGGTTATCCAAAATCAGTTACCGGAACATTCCTTGAGGTAAAAATTGAGGTAATGAATGGCAGCAACTACGATTGGGAAAATACTACGATCACTCCCGTATTAACAGGGTTGGGTAACACCAAAGCTGAATTAAGTTATATTTCTTACCCGCGTCCTTTGGTTCCCGGCGATCAGCCTGCAACAGACACCACAGGATGGCGGTTCAACCAACCTGAAGGTGAAGTATTAATCAACCTTGGTAATACATTTCCGAGCAAACTTCAGAGTACGAGAAGGGTTTATTTTGTTTTCCTGTTTAGTATCGATCCATCGCTAAAGAAAGGTATTTATGAAATAGGTTTTAACTTAACAGGCGACAAGACTAACTACAAGGGACAATCAGGAGGAAGCCTTTCTCTCAAAGTTCAACCTGTGAAGTTTAGTATTGTTGACAAGGCTAATGGCAAGGTAGTAGCATATCAGAAAATGAGAATTGGCAAAGGCACCCTGAATGAGCTGAAAGTAAATGGTTCAGAATATTTTGGAGGCTTAAAACAGGTTCGCTGGTCGGATAAGGATGTGAATTTCGCAGACTACAACAGCATGAATGGCTCATTACCTGCCACATTCAGCAATGGGGTGGAGGTAATTGACCTTTCCAAAGTAGGCAATATACCAAACGCCGATACTGCCAAACTTTACCTTCTCGAAAAAGTAACAGTGAACAGCTATCGTGCAGGAGAGGATATCGACCTTACTACAGGCGAAAAATTGGATTATACTTATCCACCTTTGGGCCAGTTTAGTGTACCTGGCAATAAGATTGTTGTTTCACCATATGGACCGCGGATATTGATAAAACAAAAACTGTATAGTATCAATGGCGTTCCTGTTGAAAACGGTATTACCATTAATCCTGATGACAATAAGTTATACATTGTTACCAAACTGGATGTTATTAATGTGGGTTCTGATGTATCCAAGAGTACCATTATTGCTGTTCATCCCGGCCCTTTCTACAATGTTTTGAAAGATAGTCTGGCGTCCAACATTTCTTATGACAATAACAGCGGGCTAATTACAGCAAATCTGGGGCTTATGGTTCCCGGTGAAACCAAGAATGCATACCTGTATTATGGTTTCAATCAAACCATCACCTCCCAGGAAGATCTGATGACGATTATTAAGCTTTCAGATATCGAATATTATAGTACGCTGGAAAATGCTAAGTTCAGGTATAAGGATACCTCAAAAGTTCTTTTCTCAATGTACGATTTCCAACTCGAGGATATTAAATCTCAAAAGGTTAGTGGTCATGAATACAATATCACAGCTACAGCAGTAAACAGGGGACTTCCGGGTACTAATGTCTGGTTCCGCATTTATCCTGTAATTGGTGGAGGTATCAGTGAATTCCCAATTGCAGAGATTAAGATTGCTAATTTCCAGGCAGGACAAACCGTTTCGTTGCCGGTGACTTATACAACGCCAAACAACGAAAAGGTTGAACTTTATGCTAAAATTGATGACGGTGATAAAGTTCTGGAAGTCATCGAAAAAAATAATTCAAAGATTTCGCTCCTCACCGAGGCAACTACTGATATTAATGATCTGAAGCAGGATGGCAAAGTAATTGTTTCTCCGAACCCATTCACCGATTGGGTAAGGTTTTCATACGAATTGCCAGCGGATACAAAAGATGTTTCGATCAGTATATACACGCAGACCGGTTCCGAATTGGTGAAATTTGTTCACTGTCCTGCACAGACAGGATCGAACAGCATCGATTGGAATCCGACACAGCTGGTACCCGGGAATTATATTTACCGGTTAACAATTACCAATAAGGATGGTAAATCGGTTATGGTACCCGGAATATTGGTAAAAACGAAAAGATAAGGTTTGTATTAATCCTTTACCGCCAAGGCGCGAAGACGCAAAGAAAATATACTTTGCGTTTTCGCGTTATTGTGAGGATTAGTTGGGGTGCGTTTTAAACGCGTGCCACTTCTAACAAAAAATTGTAAATCCATATTGTAAATTTATAATATCTGCAAATTGTGCACGTTTTTAACATGATCCATTGAGGAATGCATTAAAGGCACGCGTTTGAAACGCGCGCTAGCTGAGTTGGGGAGGTTAAAAAACCAGCATTTAAAAGTCAATTGTGCATCTCAGTTTATAATTTATTAACTTATTAACCATTGAAATACTTCTTTTTCAGCATACTTGTATTTATTTTATTTCAAGTTTCACTTTCCGCCCAAACTGCTTTTACAGTACCCGATACTGTTTGTGCAGGAGAGGCATTTGCGCCGGTAAACACATCGCGAACTGCATCCAGCTATTTCTGGCATTTTTGCTCGGCAAATTTAAATAATTCACCATCAGGTGTTAACCTTGGCAATACCGGTAATCTCAATGGTCCGGCCTTTATAGCCATTGCTGAAGATTCCGGACAATATTATTCATTTATCACCAACCATGTTACCAGAAGCATTACCCGTAATAGTTTTGGAAATAGTTTATTAAACAATCCTGTTTCGGACAGTCTTGGTAATTTTGGGCTAATCCCCGCGCACGTCGAAGGCATCCAGGTAAAAAAAGATATCGATGGTAATTGGTATGGGCTAATTGTTGGTGGTTTGGGTGGCGACGAAAAACTGATTTGCCTTAATTTTCGCAATTCACTCAAAAATACACCAACAATTGCTGGAGATTATGGCAATATAGGTAGTATGGCTTACCCGGTTGACTTTTATTTATTTAAAGAAAATACCCATTGGATTGGCTTTACAGTGAATTATGACAGCAATACTATTACCAGGTTCGAATTTGTCAATGGTCTGGCTAAGAAACCCAATGCTTTAAATTTAGGTAATATTGGCGGGTTGGACCATCCATGCGGCATTTGCCCATTCGTGGAAAATGGTGTATGGTACATGCTTATTACAAACTTTGATTCTCACAGTGTATCGAGGCTTAAATTCGGCAGCTCTTTAATGAATACTCCTACAGGAACCAATATGGGCTCAGTAACTGAGCTCGATTCGCCTTTCGACATTACATTGATCCGGGACTGCAATCAAACTTTCGGTTTTGTGGGGAACAGATATAGCGATAATGTTGTTCGTTTGGAATTTCCTCAGGGCATCACCGGAAGCATAACCTATACCAATCTTGGAAACATTGGTAATCTGTTTCATCCGCATGGTATATCTGAAGTTAACCGGGTTGAGAATGAAATATTTGTATTTGTGGCCAATGTTGATAATCATACTTTGTCGAGACTATATTTTTCCACATGTACCGAACCCACCATACTGACTTCAGCTGCACGCAATCCTCCAAAATTTTCATACAGGCATGAAGGGAATTACAATATATCCCTGATTTTGGACCAGGGGTTGGTAACCGAATCTTTTGCATGCAAAAATATCGTTGTTAAAGAAAAGCCTACAGTTAAACTGCCAAACGATACCTTGGTTTGCCCAAAAACCCAATTGACCTTTGATGCCGGGAGTGGGTATAGAAGTTATAAATGGAAGGATGGTAGTAACAATCAAACCTATACCACCAATAAAGCTGATACTTTGTGGGTAGAGGTTACCAATGAGTTTAATTGTAAAGCCAGGGATACTTTGATCATTCAAAATCCACCCGACAACTTATTTTTGGGAAATGACACTTCTTTTACGCTCGGGCAGTCTATAACGCTTAATGCAGGTAATTATAAATCCTATTCCTGGAGTACAGGGGAAACTCAAAGCAGTATTACGGTAATAAAGCCAGGTGTATACGCTGTAATGGTTACTGATGCCAATACCTGTGAGTTTTCTGATACCATTCAAATAACCCTCATAGTCGATATGCCTAACTTCTTTACACCCAACAATGACGGGTACAACGACACATGGATACCCAAAATATTTTACCATTATCCGGAAGCTCAGGTAAAAATCTTTAACAGATACGGTAAACTGCTCGCCAGTTATCGCGGTAGCGACCCCGGATGGGATGGAACATACAATGGCCGACCTGTGGAACCCGATTCCTACTGGTATGTGGTTGACTTAAAAAACGGCATAAAGCCCTTAACCGGATCAATAACCATTAAACGCTAAGATGAGATTTGTTTGCTTAATATTATTGATATTTCTCTGTATCACCTCATCTGCGCAGGAATTGGCTGTATACAACGAATATCATTTGAATAAATCGTTGATTAATCCCGCTATCATAGGAAGTGAGGAATGTACCTGGTATAAAGGGACAGATCGTCACCAATGGGTGGGTATTGAAGGGGCTCCTCAAATTCAAACACTTTCGGTTGAAGCTAGCATTTCAAACAAAAAAGCCTTACGGGCAGTTGATAAACGAACGCATGGTATTGGTGTTTATCTTTATCGGGATAAGAATGGCGCTTACCAAAACCTGGGAGGACAATTGTCCTATGCATATCATTTTTTTCTCAGCAAAAATCAGGGAATTAAAATAGGCATGGGGCTGGCATTCCGGCTATACCAGGCTACACTTAACGAAAGTGGTCTCAAAGGAGACTACGATCCGGCTATTACAGGCGGGATAACAAGTGTAATTAAGCCCGATGTGGCCGCTGGCATTTTTATCTATAATCAAAAATTTTTTACGGGTCTTTCGGCAGCCCGGCTTCTGAATTCATCTGGTAGCAGCCGCAATTATTTTCTAATGGCCGGATATCTGACTGGTACCGAACGTGATAATTTCAGACTTTTGCCTTCGATTGTGATCAAGGCTACGGAAGATATGCGAAAACAAATTGACCTGAATGCAAAACTCCTGATGGGTGCTTCCTGGTGGTTAGGTCTGTCATACCGCCATCAGCTTGATAACATGCCAGGCTCTCCTGTGGCAATTATACCAATGATTGGCTTGAATAAAGGTAATTTTAGCTTTGCATATGCCTTGGAGCTCACTTCTGGCAGTATTCAAAAATTTAATTACGGAACACACGAGATTATGATTTCCTATCATATATGCAGGGATGGTTATCGCTGTCCTGTTTATAAATAAGACAGAGCAAAGTGGGTGTTTTAAGACTGCATCGTTTTAGCCCTGAAAGGGCGGTATATATTAGCCCAGGGCATCGCCCTGGGTAAGAAAAACGCAGTTTCATTTGAGCCATGGTAACCAATTAATCGAAGCTTTGAATTATTTTTGGCTCAGAAACAAAGGCCTTATAATAAGAGTAATGAGTCTCAGCGCCGAATAAAAGATTTACTTTTTGCGTAAAGTCATCCACGGCGCGAAATACCTATATGTACATTAACCCAGGGCGCTGCCCTGGGCTAGTATATGTTGCCCCTTCAGGGCTTTTGTCATGTATTACAGGACAAGACAGTTCACCTCTGTCATATCTTATTTCTAATCTCCAAAAGTTAAATTTCATTAAAAAGTAAAACCTCATTTTAAAATTGAGTACATTTAAGATATAAATGAATTCCAATTGTTTTCTTATTTTCACATTCTATAATAAAACCAGCAAAACTTGATTTTATGAACAGATTGCGGATCTCTTTCATCTTGCTCATAACCAACTTCTTGATTGCTTATTCACAAGATACTATCAATCCATACAATGCTGAAAAAATCATTCGGCAGGGAGTTGAATTTCATGATAAAGGAGAATACTCTAAAGCGCTTGATCTTTATAATAAAGTAAATCGCAACGATTCCAGTTACGGGTGGGCATTGGCAGAAAAGTCAGTTACGCTCCTGAAAATGAAAAGATACGAGGAGGTAATCAAAATTTGTCAGTTAGCAGTAACCAACGAAAAAATACACGAGCCTTTTATTTATATTAACCTTGGTACTGCCTTTGATGAACTTGGGAAAAAAGAAGAAAGCCTGAAAGCATTCGACGAGGGTATTCGTTTTTTCCCGATGAACCATTTGTTATATTTCAATAAGGCGATAACGCTGCAACGCTCGGAAAGATACCTGGAAGCCATTGATAATTATCAGAAAACGCTTTGGATTAATCCCAACCATCGAAACTCACATCTGCGACTCGGATATCTGTGTGCCAATGAAGGAAAGTACACCCAGGCGATCTTATCATTGTGTATCGCTGTTTTATTGTCACCATCGGATACCACCAGTCTAGAAATCATAAGTTACTTGAATAAATTTGTTTCCCAGAAGAATGCTTTGACATCCAAAAAAGTTGTTCTTTCACAAGGTGATGATTTCGCCGGCCTTGACATGATTATTGGAAATCAGTTGGCATTAAATCCAAAGTATAAACTGAAAAATAAAATTGATTTCCCAATTGTTCGGCAAATGGAAGTATTGCTGGATAATCTTACCTACAATCTAAACGACAATGGATTCTGGATGCAATTTTATGTTCCAACTTTTGCAGAAATAATGAAAACGGAGCGTTCCGAAGCATTCATATATAATTTACTTCTAAGCAGCACCAATAAAGACATTGCCAAAATTATATCGAAAAATATTTCCAAGATTAAAAATTTTATTGAATGGGGAGGCGATTTCTGGAATAAATCACATCCTTACATGGTTCTGCCTGATGGGAATAAATCGAGTGTTTCTCGCACGACTAATAAAGTAGAAGCCGTTGGAAACAAAGAAGCAGGAAAGCATATTGGCTTATGGCGTTATTATGATAGTAGTGGAAATATGATCAGTACCGGGGCTTATAAAGATGGATTAAGAGATGGCAACTGGCTCTTTTATCATTCCAATGGTCAAAAGTCCGGCGATATAAATTTTACCAGGGATATTCCTGACGGAATCTATAATGAATATAATACTTCCGGTCAACTGGCCAAAAAAACCTATTATCACGATAGTGTACCGGAGATTGAAATAGCTTTCTATCCTTCAGGTGATACACTTTCAATTACCCAATACAAAAAAGGATTACAAGAGGGACTATATAAGACCTTTCACCCAATCCGAACAAAGGAATTTGAAATTCCGTACTCTCAGGGTAAAATTTCAGGCATTGGTAAAAAATATTTCGATACTGGTATACCTGAAATAGAAGTTGAGTTTAAAAATGATGAGAAAAGCGGATTCTTTAAAGAATATTACAAGAATGGGAAAATGTATAATTCCGAATCGTATGTTAACAACAAATCAGAGGGTCCCGTAAAATATTTTTTTGCCAACGGTGCAATTAAAGTTGAGGCAAATGCTCATGGTGGTAAGTATGTAAATGATTATAAAATATTCTATCATAATGGCAAATTAATGGATTATTATCTATACAATGAGGCAGGAAAACTCAATGGGACCTATAAACATAATGATCAGGACGGAGTTCTTCATTACGAAATAGATTACGTAAATGATAATCCGGTTGCAGTTAGGTATTTTAACAAAAAAGGCGCTGTTATTTTTGAAAGTAAAAAGAATAAAAATATTTTGGCTTATAAGGAATTTTATCCAAATGGACGTCTCGCATCGCAAGGAATGTACCAGGATAATAAAAAAATGGGGAACTGGAAATACTATGATATTCATGGAATTCTGACCCAGGAAGAGAATTACAGCGAAGGCGAATTAAATGGGCCATTTACATTCTATTTTAAAAATGGTAAAATTGATCGTAAATTTAAATATAGCAGTGGAAAACCTGATGGCCCATATATCGAATACTATGCCAACGACTCTTTATATGCAAAAGGATATTATGTAAAAGGACAGTTGGCGGGTTCATTGGAGACATATGAGCCGGATGGTTTGATCAACCTTAGGGAATATTATCTAAATGGCGAAAAACATGGATGGCAGGAGATATTCACTACAGAAGGCAAAATTAATTATGAAGTTCTAATGGGCAACGGAAAGTTGTTGAAAGGTATTCAGTATGATACCTTGGGTAATGGCATTGAAGTTATTGATTTAAAGGGCGGGACAGGCGCTTATGTGTCTCATCATCAGAACCATCAAATAAAGTACAAAAGTGAATATATTAACGGGTTCCAGCACGGAAAGTGCTACCTGTACAATGCATTAGGTAACTTGGACGACGAAGGCGCTTATTACAGTAATGAACAACATGGCTATTGGAAATGGTACAATGACGACAAGGCGCTAATAACTGAAGGATATTACAATTATGGGAATGCAGATAGCACCTGGAGAGAGTTTTACCCTAACAAACAAGCTAAAAGCGAGAAAACATTTGTTGACGGAACAAAAAATGGCGCGTACAAAGAATATTTTGACAATGGTAAAATAAAACAGAAAGGTAATTACCTGGAAAATAAAAAAATTGGGACATTCGAATATTTTAATGATCAGGGTGAATTGATGTATGTAATTTATTATTACGAAGATGATATTTTAGGTCTGAGTTATAGTAAAGGTGGCAAACTTATTGATACAATTTACCTTGACAAAGGAAATGGACGCATCACCACTTATTATGACAATGGGAAAAAATCAATGGAATGTCAATATCAAAATGGTTGGCTACAAGGCAAAAAAACTTGCTGGTACTCAAATGGCAATCCTTTTTCTGAAATTAATTTTCTCAATAATACGTTCAATGGACCATCAAAAATATATTATGCAGACGGAACATTGAAATCTGATGAAAATTATTTTTGGGGAAGATTAAATGGATTGTGTAATTATTTTTACCCAAATGGAAAAACCTCAAAATCATTGCCATATCGTATGGACAAATTGCACGGGGTATCCAGATATTATAACCAGGACGGTAAAATTTTAAAAGAGAATTATTATTATAACGGAAATGCATATAATGAAAAGACTAAATTTTGATAGAAAAAACGCTTGGCTGAAGACATGCACTGATCATATTCATATACTAATAATCATTTTTTTATGGTTGGCTTTTTATCCGTTTTCAAGCGGTTTAAGCCAAAAGCTCGATTTAAATCAATATCGAAAGAAATATCCGGAAGAATCAAAAATCCTGCTGAGTGAAAAAAGTGATATCATCATGAACATGGTTGGAGATAAGCTTCAGATTGATATGAAAAATTATGAAGAAACGCTATGTCTCAATAAAAATGTTTACTATCAGTCGGATCAGGGAGTAAGTACTTCCGGATTCTTTAAAGTCACTTCATTATCGGCAAAAACCTTAGTACCAAGCACATTCGGCTACAAAACAATTTACGTCGACAAATTTGATACTTCTGACTTTTCAAGATCATCCACATTTTTTGATGATGTGAAATCGATCAACTTCACATTTCCCAAAGTGGAAGAAGGTGCCCGAACCGTTTTGGACTATACATACCGCATAAGTGACCCAAGATACCTTAATGCTTTTTATTTCAGCAATTATATTCCTGTAGAATCATCAGAACTAACTTTATCATGTCCAAACAATGTTAAAATTGGTTACAAGCTCATAAATTGCGACAGTCTTAAAATTAGTTTCTCACAAAAGGAAGTAGGAAACAGGATTTTATATCAATGGAAGGTCAACAATATACCCAAATTGAATATTGAACAGGGGGCACCCGCATTACCATATTATGCAGCTCACATGTTTGTGCGTGTTGAAGAATATACTGTGAATGGCATGCATGTTAAAGTGCTGGCCGATATTTCCGATCTTTATTCATGGTATCATGGTATGGTATCGCAAATTAACAAAGAAACCAGCCCGTCTTTAAAATTACTGGTCGATTCACTCACTCGAAACACCAGTAACGAACTGGAAAAAGTAAGGAAAATTTACTATTGGGTTCAGGATAATATCAAATATATTGCTTTCGAAGCAGGACGTGGTGGCTTTATACCAAGAGATGCATCGGTTGTATTTACCAAGCGTTATGGTGATTGTAAAGATATGACAAGCCTCATTAATAAAATGCTTGAAATAGCCGGTATTGAAAGTTCTCTTACGTGGATAGGTACAAGACATCTGCCATATCTCTATGAAGATTTACCATTGCCGGCTGTCGATAATCATATGATTGTTACTTATAAAAATAAAAATCAGAATCGAATTTATTATCTGGATGCCACACCCGGCCCTCATCCATTCAATTATCCATCTTACGTTATTCAGGGAAAAGAAGCACTGGTTGATTTGAAAGACAATTATGAAATTGAAAAGGTGCCAGAAATAGCTCCCGAATTGAACCTTCAGGCTGACACTGTAAAATTTAAGCTGGATGGAAAAAAACTTGTAGGTACGGGAATTTCCTATTTCAGGGGTTATTCCAGGGTTGAAATGTATAATTATATTGCCCAAAAGGACAAGAAAGACTTGACCACTTTTCTGAAAAACTATTTTCAGAAGGGTAATAATAAGTTTTTAATCAATGAAATTGAAGTTAAAAACCTCAATCAGCGTGATCAGGATTTAATCATTTCATACAACTTTAATTTGAATGATTATGCTACTGTTGTTGGCAATGAGGTTTTTCTGAACATGAATATGGATAAAATTGAAACCGGGGAAGGTATTAAAGACAATAAACAAACACCACTTGAAATCAAATATAAAAAACTAACCATAAACCATGTTATATTTGAGATGCCGAAGGACTATAAACTGACTTTCGTTCCTAAAAATTCGGAATATAAAAATGATTTTTTCGGTTACCATATCACTTATACCACTGAACATAATAATAAAGTGCTTCTTACACAAAAATTTTATACTAATTTTTTACTTTTGCAGCATCAACAATTCAACCAATGGAATTCTATGCTCGATTCATTAAAAGATGCTTATAAAACCTCTATAAACATTCAAAAGGATCGTCAACCTTAATTATTAAACTATTTACTCATGAACAAACACAATTGGTATTTTTTGATCATATTTCTGATAGGATTTTGCGATACATTACTTGCGCAGGAGCCGGAATATAAATCATACCAGTGGGATGCATTACCTAAATTGCACCAATTAAGTGAAAGTGATCAGCAAATACCTGAATTGGTTGTGAAAGAATCACATATCCTTGAATTTGTATTGGATAAAAACAACTTTCTTTGTTACAAACTTCTTCATAAAATTATAAAAGTCAACAGTGACGAAGCCATTGAAAGAAATAACCGTATTTATCTTCCGCTCGCAGCAAGCGCTAAAATGATTGTAAACCAAGCAAGGGTCATCAACCTAAAAGGGGAAGTAAAGGAATTAAAAAATGAAGATATCAAAGAAGGCATAAACGAAGAAACAAAGACAACATATCGATATTTTGCACTTGAAGGAGTTGACAAAGGCAGTGAAATAGAATATATGATGATTGTTGAAAGAAGCGCCGATTACCATGGTGAACAGGCCATTTTACAAAGTGAAATTCCAAAAAGAAATTTGGATTTCAAAATTATCTCTCCGTCTAACTTGATATTCAAAGCAAAAAGTTACAATAATTTATCAGAATTAAAACCATCCGTTACTGCTGATGGAAAAAACATTCTGGCTATTCACGTAGATACTATACCAGGCCTTAAGGATGAACCTTTTGCAGTACATTCTCCGAACCTTTTACAATTTGTATTTAAACTGGACGAAAATAAAAACACAGGACAAAAAAATCTAATCAATTATATTGAAGCATCTCAAACAATTTTTGAATTAACGCATGAGCAACCTGATAAAACGACCGGCAAAAGCTTAGATAAGCTGATTAAGCAGATGTACATCGATGGGAATGCTAACCTTGATGAAAAAGTTCGAAGGATTGAAAACTACATCAAGTCAAATTTTGTAATTTCTGAAAATGCTGAGCATAAAAACCTTGCTTCCATATTGGATTATAAAACCTCTGATGAAGTTGGCATAACGAAATTATACACTGCCCTTTTTGATATATTACAAATCAATTACAAAATAGTACTTACAACAAACCGCTATTCGCTTCGATTTGATCCTGATTTTGAATCGTATAATTTTCTCGAAACGTATCTCATTTACATTCCGGCAATCAATAAATATTTGAGCCCTGGTTCAATTCTGCATCGTTTAGGAGTTATTCCCTACGGATCTACATACAATTATGGTTTATTTGTGAAGAATGTGACTTTGGGCGAAATGAAAAGTGGAGTAGGAGAGATAGGTTTTATCGAAGCCGACTCATTCATTAAAAACAGGCATAATCATATTGTTAAAATAGATTTTTCGAAATCAATGGAAAATCCTGATATGTATTATTCTATCCTTTTTGATGGTCAATATGCACAAACTGTTCAGCCTTATTATTCCTACATTCCCAAGGACCGGCAGGATGAGATGAATAATAATATTTTGAAAAGTACAATAAAGGATGGTAAATTCAGCGATGTACAGGTTGAAAATAAAGATGCCGAATTTCTGGGCTTAAAACCATTGATCATTAAAGCAAAAGTCAACTCTCAAAGTATGGTTGAGCGGGCTGGAGAAAAGTACTTATTTAAAATTGGGGAATTAATTGGCCCACAGGTCGAACTGTATCAGGAAGGCGAACGGAAATTCGATGTGGAAAATGACTTTAACCGTTCTTATTACCGCGAAATTACCTTTGACATCCCCGCAGGATATAATGTGAACAATCTGGATGCACTGAATATGGACGTAGAGCTTACTGAAAATGGAGAAGCGTCTTCTTCATTTATTTCCAAATATACCATAACCAATAATAAAACAGTAGTTGTTAAAGTGAACGAAATATATAAAAGCATTTTCTATCCCAAAGCAAAATTTGAGGAGTTCCGTAAAGTAGTTAATGCTGCAGCTGATTTTAATAAAATCATCATTGTTTTTGAAAAATTGTAAATCTGATCCGTCAACACCACATTGAAACAACAACCCAAATCGTGTTGAATTTAGGTGTGAACACGGATATTTATATGTAATGGGAGTCGTGATTCTTGGCTCTTGTATCTTATGTCTATATTCTCATGTCTTTTATTATATTTGCAAACAATATAAAAATTATGTGTGTATAGCCATGGCTCAGAAAACTACCAACTCCGGTAATAACCCAAAAAAACAGTTTAAACAACCTATTGGGAAAGAAACAAGCAAAAAAGCACCTGTTGCGAACTTAGACTTGCTAGATACTTTGGATAATTTTTTTGTTCGAAGAGAAAAATTATTTTTATATCTGGGGTTAGGATTAACTGTGCTTTTCGCCATACTGCTTTTTGATGTTAAGGTAGGGCCTGGTGGTGATGATTCGGCATATATTTCCCGCACATACGATTTTGTGCACGGATTTAAATATCCTGGCTATCAGGGAGCTCTTTATCCATTGGTTTTAAGTCCATTTGTTTGGTTATTCGGTATAAAACTCCCATTACTGAAAGGGCTTTCCTTAATTTTCACGGTGGTTTCGATGTATTTCTTTTATAAAGCATTTTCAAAAAGAATCCCACAAACCATCATCGCAATATCCTTTATCCTCCTGAGTTGTAATTACTATATCCTCTACTTTTCAAGCCAAACTTATTCGGAGGCTTTCTTTTTAATGGTTCAGGCTATATTTTTCTGGTTTATGTCCACCCGTTTTATCGGAGATGATACACGGCCATTGAAAGATTATTTATTGCTTGGCTTGCTCCTCTTTCTGTTAACCCTTACCAAAAATATTGCTTATATTACTGTTGGCGCTGTTTTGGGATATTTCTTACTTTATAAAAAGTGGAAGAGTATTCTTTATACATTGGGCGGTTTCTTTGCTTTTTTTGTTCCCTTTGAAATCATCAAAAGAATAGTTTGGGGAACTAAAGGTTTGCAATTTGCGGCACAAGGAAATGGGTTAATGTATAAAGATTTTTACAATCCTACAAAAGGCAAAGAAGATTTGGCTGGATTTATACATCGGTTTTTCGAAAATTCAGATCTCTATTTTTCCAAGCATTTATTTAGATTTCTAGGTTTGCGGTCTGAACTCCCTGAAACTAATACAATACTTACACTAATTGCTTGGGCATTTTTGGCGCTTGCTCTTTATTGGACTTTCCGAAAAAGTAAATTGATGTTATTAACATCCCTATATGTAATACTGATATGTACCGGTACTTTTTTATCTGTTCAACCACGGTGGGATCAGTGGAGACTTATTATTATTGTATTCCCGTTCATACTTTTGCTTTTTTCTTCAGTTTTATATTATGCTTCAAAGAAACCAAAACTCAAATTTCTGCAAATTGTAATTCCTGTTTTAGGGATCATTATATTCTTTTGTACTTTCTCCATCACAAAAATCAATGCCAAAAGACAAGGAGAAATTCTTTCCCATAATCTTAGCGGTAACCTTCTTTATGGTTTAACTCCCGACTGGGAAAATTATATACAGATGAGTAAATGGTCTGCTAAAAATGTTTCTAAGGATTATCAAATTGCTTCCCGCAAAGCCGATATTTCATTTATTTATAGTGAACGTAAGTTTTATGGAATAACTAAAATCCCTTCTATTGCATTGGATTCATTATTAAAACTTATTTCTGATTCAGCCATTTACATAGGTGTAAGTATGGAAAAAATTACCAATACCCCATTGATGACTGATCCAGCATTTAGGACTAAAATTGTTGGAATGGTGAATGGTAAGTTTAGTTTTGGAGATACTGCTCAAATTGAGGGCAATGTAGTTGGTATTTACCGGTTCCCTAAATCCGAAGCAAGTTTATGGGAGGAAAAAATAAAACTGACAGGATTACATTATGATAAAAATATAAGTGGATGGTTAAAAAATCTCAATAATGTTTCACCTGATTATGCCATTTATTTACCAGATTATTTACTTGGATTATTGCGTGATAATAAAGTAAAATACATGCTTCTTGGTAGCTTAAGGATGAATCCCAATGAGAATACCGGAAACATAATAAATACACTTCATCGGTATATTTATATGATTCAACTTAAATATCCTGACATTTTCAGGGTAACAAATACCATTGGAACTGAAGAACCGGCGCAATTGGTTGAGGTTACTACATTTAATCCATAAATTATGCAAAACGTAATAGAACATGAAATAGCTCATGGTAAAAAAATCAGTGAAAATGCTGAGGAAATTTGGGGCTGGGGAAGTAAAGCAGGTCAATTAAGGGCACAACGCCGAGCTGACTATTTTATTAATTTGGGGAAAATAAAACAAGACGACACGGTTCTTGAAATAGGTTGTGGTACCGGTATATTTACTCAAAAAGTTTATGATTCCACAAAAGCACATATTACAGCCATTGATATCTCGGACGACCTTTTGAAGCAAGCGTCTGCCAAAATGCCAGAAGTTAATTTTCGAATTGATGACGCAATGAACCTGAGTTTTCAGGAAGGCTCTTTTAACGTGGTTTTTGGTAGTTCTATCCTGCATCATCTTGATTTCAAAAAATCGTTGGGGGAAATTTTTCGTGTAATGAAACCAGAAGGTCGGATGATATTTGCTGAACCAAACATGTTGAATCCGCAAATATTTATACAAAAAAATGTGCCCATAATCAAACGCTGGATGGGTGATTCTCCTGATGAAACCGCAGTAGTAAGTTGGCGCATGAAAAAGCTATTAATGCAAATCGGATTTAAAAATGTGCAGGTATTTCCATATGATTTTCTTCATCCTTCCATTCCTGCGTTCTGTATTAATCCTATTTCAGCAATTGGCTTGTTTTTCGAAAAAGTACCTGTAATTAAGGAAATTGCAGGATCAGTTGTTATATATGCTGAAAAGTAAATTGAAGATTGAAATATATTCCAGTTTGCTATACCTAGCATATGTGGGTTAGTTAACTGTTATTAAGATTAAAATTTAAATTTTGTACAATTGAGGATATTATCATTTCTTCAGGAAAAGATAGATGGAAACCTTGATACTCCTGAAACGACTATACAGCATCGTGAAATTATATTGCGGAAGAAGTTTTTGAAGAAAATCTATATTACATGGTATTGTGAGCTACTAAAAATTATTTCATCATTGCCTGAGGGTAAAATTATTGAAATTGGTTCAGGTGGTGGTTTCTTGAAAGAGCTTGATAGTCGCATCTTAACTTCGGATATTATGCCGTTTAAGCACTGTGATATGACTTTTTCAGCAGAAGCTATGCCATTTGAGGATAGTTCGATTAGTGCAATATTTATGATTGATGTTCTACACCACATCCCTAATAGTCAAAGTTTTTTTTTCGAAGCTCAGCGTACGCTTAAACCAGGCGGTAAAATAGTTATGATCGAGCCAGCCAATACCATTTTTTCCAGGTTTATATTTACAAAATTTCATCACGAAAACTTCAATCCAAAATCAGTGGAATGGGCATTTCCTACTACTGGACCATTGTCCAGTGCTAATGTTGCATTACCCTGGATCATTTTTTCCCGCGATTATGAAAAATTTGAACAGCTTTATCCAACACTGAAGAGGAAGAAAATGATATTACACACTCCTTTTGCATATTTAGTATCCGGAGGCCTTACTTTCAAATCATTGTTACCTGGCTGTATGTATATGCCTTTTCGATTGTTTGAACTGGTTTTATCGCCATTGTATAAATATATTGGGATGTTCCAGACAGTGGTTGTGGAGAAGGAATGAGATTTGTGAAACATGCGCGAGCGGAACTCACGTCAAGCATAAGACTTTTAATGAGCAAACTTCCTACCTGAAATTATACCTAAATGTCAAGCCCAAATCGAATAAAAAGGCATTGGTCCCAATGACATTTACACCGGGTTTAAAATCTATCCCTATACTAAAAGGCGCATTATCAAACGTATATTCAAGACCTATAATAAAGTCCAAGCCTCCTACTCCCTGAAGTTGACCGTTATGATTAGCGGTTCCTTCAAGAGTCCAGTAATTCTGTTTATTATTCATAAAACCCATATGCGCACCACCTCCGATTAACCAATCCAGACCTTCGACGTTTGTTGTGGGCTCCTGAAATTCGTATAATCCGGTTGAAAGAAAACCAGTGCTATTTGCGGTTAGTAATCCTTCAACGGCATTTCTGGAATTAAAGAAATGCTTAATGGTAAATCCGGAGAATTGAGATATGCGAATACCTGCGCCTGTTTTATAGGGTTGTCCAAAAATCGTTGAGGTTAATAGAAGCATTATTATTGAAAATAAGCCCAATGTTGTGTTTTGAATTAAACTTGTCCGGTTCATATTATTTGCTGTTTAGGTAAAGGCATAAACCTATAATTCAAAATATAACGACAAAAATTTAACCAAAAAGTTGCGATTGAGTCATAAATTTTTAGGAAGAACAGTAAAAATAATTTATACCTTTGTGGTAATTAAATACCTAAATAATTACATGTCAAAATTATTTAATTTGTCAGATGCCGCGTCCATAGCAATTCATGCAATGGTACTGGTTGCTAAATCGGATCGTCCGCTCAATGTAATACAGATTGCTGAAGCTACGCACACTTCGAAACACCATGTGGCTAAAGTTATGCAACGACTTGCCAAAGATAATTTTGTAAGTTCACAGAGAGGTCCTACAGGTGGTTTTATTTTAAAAAAGGCTGCTGAAGAAATTAACTTTCTCGAAATATACGAATCTATCGAAGGCCACTCAGAGATATCCCATTGTCTTTTCAATATACCGGTATGCACGTTTGACAAGTGCATTATGAACGGCATTACCCAAAAAATGTCCGAAGAATTCATAAACTATCTTAAGAGCCAGACGTTAAGTTTATATGTGTAGGAATGAAAAAAATTGTAAGATTAAATTACTGCAATTTTTGAATTGAATCTCAAAGCAGATAACTAAAAATACCACTTGTAGTTGTAATTCAAAAAATGGAATTTGGCTTTGATAATTACATAACAGTTTCGTAGGAACGGCATTATGGTAGAGTATTCAGTCAAAGTAGTTTTAGTCCTGTAGGGACGACATTATTTTCATTCTATGAAGGAATGGTTGGTACCAGAATATTTGATTTTGCATATCAAGTTTAATGTCGTCCCGATAGGACTTTGAACTATTACAATAATTTTGTTTTCTACCATACTGTCGTTCCTCCGGAACTCAATAATTTTTAGTCTCTTTTTTTTAAATAGGTAATAGAAATATTAATTTTATTTATATATTTGAGTAATTAAATACCGAAATGTATAAAAATTGATAATCAACGCAATAACACTTAAAATACATTGTAAATTTTTTTATTGAACTAAAATGAAAAGAGAGATTGTAAAAATAGACGAGGACAAGTGCAATGGTTGTGGCTCATGTATACCTAATTGCCACGAGGGAGCTTTACAAATTATTGATGAAAAGGCAGTATTGGTTAGCGAACTTATGTGCGATGGTTTAGGCGCGTGCCTCGGACATTGTCCCGAAGGTGCATTGCAGATCGAAATGCGCGAAGCAGAGCCTTACGATGAGATTAAGGTGATGGATGAGATGATTCGCAAAGGAAAAAATGTGGTTACTGCTCATTTGAAGCACTTAAAAGAACATAACGAATTTGGATATTTAAAACAGGGTGTTGCCTATTTGGCACAAAATCAGGATAAAGCAGATTTTGATATTAAAGAAGTGATGAATGAAGTTCATCATTCAATTTCCGGAGACCTTAAGCAAAAACAGATGACTCAGCAAACATCCGGATTTGCTGTGATGCAGAATCATGGAGGCGGATGTCCGGGGTCGCAATCACACTCTTTTGAAAAGCAAATGCCCGTTGAAACATCGGGGCCGGAAGTTCAATCTGCTTTAACGCAATGGCCTGTGCAAATGCACCTGATCAATCCTATGGCGACCTACTTTCAGGGAGCTGACCTTCTGGTGGCGGCCGATTGTGTGGCTTTTGCACTGGGTAATTTCCATTCCAAATTTCTGCAAGGTAAAAAGCTTGTAATCGCTTGTCCCAAGCTGGATTCAAATAAAGAAGCTTATTTGGAAAAGTTAATTCGTCTTGTAGATGACGCCAAAGTTAATACCATTACTGTTATGATTATGGAGGTTCCATGTTGCGGAGGACTTTTGCAATTAGTGATGAACGCTACACAGTCCACCAACCGTAAGGTACCGGTAAAGGCTATTACGGTAAGTATTCAGGGAGCCATATTGTCCGAAGAATGGATGTAAATATTTCAATAACCAATAATTTAATAATCAATAATTAACGACTTATGAGTATGTTTTGTTTTCAATGTCAGGAAACCGCTAAGGGCACAGGTTGCACTATTAACGGAGTATGTGGTAAATCCGGAGAAGTAGCAAATTTGCAGGATTTACTTGTGTATGTAGTAAAAGGCATCTGTATGTACAGCACAGAAGCCCGGGAACAGGGTAAAGAATATCCTGAGGTCGATAAATTTGTTTTCGACAGTCTTTTTGCCACTATTACCAATGCCAATTTCAGCAAGCAGGTATTTGTGGATCGTGTTCGTATAGGATTAACCTTACGTAATATGCTGAGAGATGAGTTAAAGGAAAAAGGCAAAGAAATTGAAAAAAGGCATGATGCTGCATCATGGTATGCTGACTCAGAAGCTGAATTTACAGAAAAATCAGCTAAAGTAGGTGTTCTGGTAACTGAGGATGCCGATATTCGCTCGCTGAAAGAATTAGCTACTTATGGGATAAAAGGGATGGCGGCATACGCAGAACATGCCTGGAACCTCGATTATCAGGGCAAAGAAATTTATGCTTTCATGCAAAAGACGCTTGCCGCAACAACCAACGACAGTCTTACTATAAACGACTGGATAGGATTGGTGATGGAAACCGGAAAATACGGAGTAGAAGTGATGGCATTATTGGATAAAGCCAATACCGAAACATACGGGCATCCGGAAATTACCAAAGTAAACATTGGTGTTGGTAAAAAACCTGGTATTCTTGTGAGCGGGCATGACCTGAAAGACCTGGAAGAACTTCTGCAACAAACCGAAGGAACGGGCGTTGACGTTTATACTCACAGTGAAATGTTGCCGGCTCACTATTATCCGAAATTTAAGCAATACAAAAATTTCATTGGAAATTATGGGAATTCGTGGTGGAAGCAGAAAGAAGAATTCGAAACATTCAACGGGCCTATTCTTTTTACCACCAATTGTTTAGTTCCTCCCCGTACCAATGCATCTTATGCGGATAAAGTTTATACAACCGGCGCCGCAGGATTCGATGGATACACACACATTGCCAACCGTGAAAAGGGGAAATCCAAAAATTTCTCAAAAATAATTGAACATGCCAAACAATGCAAGCCACCTGTAGAAATAGAAACAGGCGAAATCGTAGGTGGATTTGCTCATAACCAGGTAATGATGCTTGCAGATAAGGTAGTTGATGCTGTTAAAACCGGAGCCATTAAGAAATTCGTTGTGATGGCAGGTTGTGATGGCCGTTTAAAAGGTCGCGAATATTACACAGAATTTGCCGAACAATTGCCCAAAGATTCTGTAATCCTAACCGCAGGTTGCGCCAAATACAGGTATAACAAACTGCAGCTTGGAGACATAGGTGGCATACCTCGTGTACTGGATGCCGGACAATGTAACGATTCCTATTCGCTTGCATTGATTGCCCTAAAACTCAAAGAAGTATTTGCATTGGATGATATTAACAAATTACCCATCGTATATAACATTGCCTGGTATGAGCAGAAAGCTGTTATTGTATTGCTTGCGCTTCTGTCTCTTGGTGTAAAAAACATTCATCTTGGCCCAACATTACCCGGATTCCTTTCTCCAAATGTTATTAATGTATTGGTAGAAAAATTCGGACTTGGGGGGATTTCTACCGTTGAGGCAGATATGGCATGGATGAATAATTAAATCTATAAACTACATGGAAAACTTAATTAAAGCAGGTGAAAAATTTGGTGTAAATGAGGCGGTAGAATATTCAGCTCAGTCAGTTGTAAGCAAAGTAGTTTTAAAAAAGGACACCGGTAATATAACGCTGTTTGCTTTTGAAAAGGGCGAAGGTTTATCGGAACACATAGCTCCTTTTGACGCATTGGTACATGTGCTTGATGGAAAAGTCGAGATCAAAATTGACGGACAGCCTCACATATTGCATAACGGGGAAGCAATTATTATGCCGGCAAACATACCTCATGCATTACAAGCTTTAGAACGTTTTAAAATGATGCTGATAATGATCAAAGAGAAATCGATTTGATCTTTAATACCAGAATAGAAGAAGAAAAGGCAACCATAAGGCGGATGATCATACTTTATTGCAGAAAGAATCATGATCAGCCGCTTTGTGTAGCTTGCAATCAAATTCTTGAATATGCATTGCTACGTTTGGATAATTGTGTTTATGGAAATGCAAAACCGGTATGTTCAAAATGTCAGGTACACTGTTACAAACCTGATAAACGTGAGATTATCAGAAAAATTATGAGGTATGCTGGTCCACGTATGACCTTGTACCATCCTGGTTTTTTATTGATGCATTTGTATAGGAGAATCCTTTATATCAGGCAGTAGTGATTTTTCAGCTTAAGGTAAAATCGCATTAGAACATTCTTTAGCCCGACCTCATTGAAAAGGAGGCATAACCAGTTTCGTTCAACTTGAAATCTAGCTCTTGAACAAATTATTATATATTAATTTCTTATTGAGAGGGGGTTCTTATCTGACCATCATTTTTGCATGATTCTGACCTACAAGTCTCATTTATTTTTTATAACTTACCTTAAATTTTGTTCTAGAATATATGCGCAAACTGATCAAAATTTTAACACCTCCTGATTCCTGGAAGATTCCAGTTATCATAGTGCTAGGTATTTTTACCGGTTTGGGTTTTTATGCTTTTTATATTTCGAGAGCTACTTCTTATTTATCTGATGCCCCGCGCACCTGCGTAAATTGTCATGTAATGGTACCTCAATATGCCACTTGGAGCCATAGTTCGCATCGGGAGGTTACCAATTGCAATGATTGCCATGTGCCGCAAGATAATTTTTTCAGACATTATGCATTTAAGGCCAAAGACGGTTTGCGCCATGCCACTATTTTCACGTTGCATAATGAACCTCAGGTTATTTTTATTAAAGAGGCTGGGGTTGAGGTCGTTCAGGCTAATTGCGTACGATGTCACAATCAGATATTTGAAACACAAAAAAAATTAGCAGGTCATTTTGGAGAGATTGAACATCGTTATTGCTGGGAATGTCATAGGGAAACTCCTCATGGACGTGTTCATAGCCTATCGAGTGTGCCGTTTGCAAGAGTCCCATTACCTGAAAGCCCGGTTCCTGAATGGTTGAATAAATTTGTAAAACAGTAAATGAATTTTTGCCTTCTCCCTTATAATTGTTTATTTTTACTTTTAGAATGCTCATTTACAAACTAACCAATCATCATCATGAAAACTCTATTTCTTTTTTTAGCTTCATTACTGTTAACATGTAATGTTTTTTCCCAGGACTTGCCTAAATCACGATTCTGTTTTGGCGCAGGGCTTGATATTGGTTTCTTCTATCCATCAGACGTTAATAATTTTATTGAAAATGATCTTCCGGATGGTGAAACTACTTTTGGTTATATGGGAATTTTTGCAAATTTCGGGTTACACGTTACACTAGGCTATAAAATATACAAACATTTAGAATTTCAGTGGCTTTTTGAAGGAGTGGCGGCTCCGAAGTATGTTGCTACCAATGTTGGCGATTATTCCTATAATTTTTGGCGAGTTTCATCAGGGGTTATGGGTAATTTTCACATTCCAATGAATTCTACCGGAAAACACTCCTTCTATTTTGGAATCGGTCCTATTTTACATAGCATGACCTTTAGGAAATATAGCGGCATGTCTGTTGGTCCAAGGTTACAGGTAGGAGTTAGCCTTAACAATTATAAGTTCAATCCTCAGATTTATTTGGCTGGAGATTATGCTAGTGTTAATGATCAAGGCTTTAATCTTGATTATTCTTCAGTAAAAATAGGATGTAATGTAAATTTTTGATAGATAGTTAAATTAATAAATGTTGCTCATGAATATGATCGAAATTATCAAATCGAAACCATGGATTGGCTGGATATTATTTCTGGCAACCGTGGTAGTGGTATTTTTTTTAGGTCTGTTGGCATCGTCCATCATTGAGCGCAGGGCCGAAGCAATTTATGTAAATACTCCCAAAGCAAAAATTTCTGCATACGAGCCTAGAGATAGTGTTTGGGGTCAAAATTTTCCTGTGGAGTATCAGAGTTATTTACGAACTGCCGATACCACATTTAGAAGTAAATATAATGGTAGTGCAACTATCGACATGCTGGAACTGGATCCTAAACTTGTGGTTTTGTGGGCAGGTTATGCTTTTGCAAAGGAGTATAAGCAGGGTAGGGGGCATTATTATGCTATCAGAGATATTCGCGAAACAATACGGACAGGAGCCCCGAAAGATGGACATGATGGGCCACAACCTAATACCTGTTGGACATGTAAAAGCCCGGATGTGCCAAGGGTGATGAGTAAAACAGGACCGGAAGAATTCTATAAAGGCAAATGGGCATCGCGTGGACCTGAAATTGTGAATTACATAAGCTGTGCTGATTGTCACGATCCCAAGACCATGAACCTTCGTATTACAAGGCCGGCATTAATTGAAGCGTTTACCCGTCAGGGCAAAGATATCTCCCAGGTGTCGCACCAGGAGATGCGTTCATTGGTTTGCGCGCAATGCCATGTTGAGTATTATTTTAAAGGAGAAGGTAAATACCTTACTTTTCCATGGGATAAAGGCTTGACAGCAGACAATATGGAAAAGTATTACGATGATATTAATTTCTCAGATTGGACACATCAGATCAGCAAGGCGCCTATGTTGAAGGCTCAGCATCCCGACTTTGAAATTTATACAACCGGTATTCATGCGCAACGTGGAGTAGCTTGTGTTGATTGTCACATGCCATATATGAGTGAGGGCGGACAGAAATTTACCGATCATCGTATCCAAAGTCCTTTGAACAACATTGCCAATTCCTGTCAGGTATGCCATCGGCAGAAAGAGCAGGAGCTGATTAAAAATGTCTACGACCGGCAGGATAAGATATTTGAAATACGGCAGAGATTGGAAGATGTCCTTGTACGAGCTCATTATGAAGCCAAAACAGCATGGGATAATGGTGCTACTGAACAGGAGATGCAGTCTGCGCTTAAACTCATTCGGCATGCTCAATGGCGTTGGGATTTCACGGCTGCAAGCCATGGTGCATCCATCCATTCGCCCACCGAAGTTTCCCGTATCATAGCAACGGGCATTGATAAAGCCCAGGAAGCAAGGGTTGAGCTCGCTCGGATCCTCTCAAAGCATGGCTATACTGACGAAGTGCCATATCCTGACATTGCAACCAAAGCAAAAGCTCAGGCCTTAATAGGGCTCGACATGACAAAACTCAGATCTGAAAAACAAGAATTTTTAAAAACAATTATACCTGCGTGGGATAAGGAAGCAAAAGCACGTGAAGGGAAGTACATGAGTTTACCTTAGCTTGTACTTTTTTGTTCTAAGCTTTCTGTTTTAAAAGTTCCATTTTCCAGTTTGTTGCCGTTAAACCATTGGCAAACGACGTCGCCATCAGTGAATCCTTGTGTTTTAAGGAATTCATCAGCAGCTTTAATCATAAAGTGTGCTTTGTCAGCGCCAATAATTCTTTGAACGGTCATTTGAGGCCCACCTGATTTTAACTGAACAATATCTCCATTTTTAAATTCCATGGCTTTATTTTTTTATGCAAGTTACAACTTTTGAGTTGAAAATTAGATAGATAATTTGAAAATGTGAGAATTTGGCAGTGAAACCCTCAGGGTTTTCAAAACCCTGAGGGTTTAATAAGCGATAATCCTCAAATTTATTTTTTCCCAAGCTCAAAACCCACCTTAACCCCTACAGACTGATACTTTCCGTTTTCAAATGAAGTGAATACTCCCAGATTTCCGGCAGCCAAAATATTTCCGATGCCATAGCCCAGTTCCAAATAATTTTTTAATGTGGGTGTAGCCAGATAATTAACATAAAGATTCTCTGACCATATTCGCTTACTTATTATTGGTAAGCGCTTGATTAATAAAAGTCTTGTTTTGTAGTGAAGATGTCCTTCAAAATATTGATCAGATGTGCTATATTTATAATAGTTAAGCAGTTGGAAGGACTTTTCGAACCCGCTTGCCAAAACTGGCAATGGTTGGGCATCAAAATGTTTAAATTCCGAGAAATGTATTCGGTTCACATTAAAAAATCGTCCGTAAGCAAGCGTGTAATTGAGCCCGGAGAGATTTTTTAATGCTATGTGATGATTGATTCCCATATTAATATGGTGATACGACGAATTACTGCCAAAAACCCCCGACAATCCACGAGTATAATTCAGAGAAAAGGTGGGGTACTTTGACTGTTCCGTTTGTTTCACTCCTTTTACAATGCGATAATAGGACTCAGGAGTATAATTCAACCCAATAGTTATGGAAGAGCTTTTGTAATTCGAATCAGGAATATTGAAATAAGTGTTGTCAGGTTTATTTGAGGTATAGGTGCGACTCTTTCGGTAAAAGAATGAGTAATCACTGTGATTGTCGAGATAGGCAGGCTCAAAATATTTCATTGATGCAGTGAGCTGAAGTCCATTTGCCAGATCAATTTCGTTCCGGAAATTGATTTGACGATTGTCAAAAAGTTTCATGTAATTTCTTCTGAAAAATAGTGAGGCTATGGAATTGATATGTTTATTGATGCCAGATTCCTGATTAAAATCGGAGGAGGTATTCCCAGCAGCAAAAGAGAATTGCCCATGGCTTAATGGCGCGTATTTAACAAAGCCTTTGATATTGCCCATCCAGGCTTTGCGATTAAATGCGTATCCCACTGTTGGTGATAAGGAAATACTATGTGTTGAATCAATATTCCAGGTTAGGCCTAACTTTTGGTGGTACACCCATCCATCAACTGTATTGAACCATAGATATTCAGGGTTTAATAGACCATAATATCTGACTGTTACTGAGGAATCACCTAAAAGCCATGAGCGACCAAATGCCAATTGTTTAAAAGGTTTAAATTTTTTCTTTTTAATATTTGAAATACTGTCTTTTGAAGCTTTGGCTTTTAAACTCAGCATGATGGAATCTTTTTTCTGATAACTTTTAATTTCTACGGTTGTTAGCGGAACCGGCCGGTATGTTGACCAATATGCACTGTCATGCAGTGTGGCTTCCTTTTCAATGGTGTAATTTTGTGTATTTGGTATCTGGTGCGATTTAACGCTGTCAGTATTGATCTTTTTCTCTTCTTTACGGGCAGCCCTTACAAGTTTTCGCATGTCGCCATAGCTGAGTTTATCCTTGGAAAGCAAATGTTCCATTTCTTCTTCCTGTTTCGTTTTTTTCTTTTCAACCGCTGGCTTTGTATCTTTTATAACAGGAATGGGACCCGTCAGGTCTTTATTAATTTTCAAATCTTCATATTTTACAGACGCTACATATTTAAAAGTAGCTTCAAAGCCCATCATGGATGCATTCACATGAAAATTATGACTTACCGGCAACCAAGCATCATTTTTTACTGGTGTGTAAAGCTGATTGATTCTTATTTTTCCCCAAAACTGCTCATTGGATAAATCAACCGAATGTAAACACCATTGTTGCTCCACAATATAAAGATAGCCACTGAATAGTTGCTGACTTGCCCGGCGTGGTATCACTTTTATTTTGTCAATAATGAAATTGTCTTCCTGACTGAATCCCTCGTAAACAAATTTGTAATGCGTAAATGCCTGGGGAGACAATGGCGAAATGCATTCCATGATGTTGGGGTCATAAAAACTTGCCTGAACATAATTCATCGGCGAAGTCTGTTTACTATCGCTAACCGGAAAACTGGATTGAATTGATTTGACTTTTTGTTTGTAAAGATTAGGGGCGTCAAAAGTGATCTCATTTGTAGATTCCATAACAAAAGTTTGCCCACCTTGAATTTTTAGTTTTTGATCATCAATGTTTATTCTGGCAAAATTTTCAATCAATTTGGAAACTTTGTCAATGGTTAGCGTTCCCTTTAAATATACATTTGACTGATAATGTTGCACCTGGTTCAAATGATATTTTGACCATCCGATAGCTTTTCGCATGATGGAATATGCAAGATCCTCGCCATCAGAGGTAATGGTTACTTCCTTCACCATGTATGCCTGGGTAGTTAAGGTAATGTTTAGGGTCACAGTAGTACTTTGTACTTCAACCTTCTTTGTTATTGACTTATAACCTATTGATCGGAATGTTATTTTGTAATTACCGGGCTTTAAAGCAAATTCATATATGCCATTCATGTTTGCCATAGTGCCTGTTTGCAGATCTTCGATATATACTGTTGCAAACGGAATAGGTTGCTTACTTTCGTCGCTTATGGTTCCAGTTATACTTTGAGATTTTAAAGATTCATTCAAAAGAAACAAAAAGAATAACAGGGTTAAAGTATTTTTCATTGGAGGTTGTTTTACTATTTACCAATTTGATAATTACTATTTAACAAAATCCAAACTTAGGTTGTTCAGGAGTGCTATCCTATAGATTTTCTCTTAATTATTGTTAACAGAGCTTTAATTATGTTAAAAATGTACGGCATTATCAGTTGTGAAGGGGCGGCATATATTAGTCCTGGATATCGCCATGGGCAAGATAAACGCAATTAATTACACAGCTTATCTTGACGACTAAGATAGAACCTTTGCCGAACTCACATGTGAAAAAATAATTCAATGTATTATTTCGTTTATTATATTGCAGGAAATTAGGTTTTTTACATGAAATACGACACAGGAACTTTTCATAGAAGTCTGAACCTTTTTGATTCCACAGCAATTGTTATGGGATCGATGATTGGTTCGGCAATATTTATAGTTAGTGCCGATATTTCCCGCAATGTAGGTGCCCCGGGATGGTTACTCCTTGTATGGGTGATCACAGGTATGATGACAGTTTTTGCAGCTCTCAGCTATGGAGAACTGGCAGGTATTATGCCAAAGGCCGGGGGAATATACGTCTATTTGCGTGAGGCATATTCTCCATTGTTTGGGTTTCTTTATGGCTGGACACTTTTTCTTGTTGTTCAGTGCGGCACAATTGCAGCGGTAGCAATGGCTTTCAGTAAATTTTTGGGAGTTCTGTTTCCATGGATTTCTGAAGACAATCTCTTCTTTCAGGTTAAGCACCTGACAGTTAATTTTATGCAACTGATTGCTATTCTTTCGATATTTTTTCTGACCTGGATAAATAAAAGAGGAGTTGAGCAAGGCAAAAAGATTCAAAATATTTTTACTTACTCAAAAATTCTAATCTTGGTTTTGCTAATTGTTATCGGGTATCTTTTCTCTAATCATTTTGCATCATCCAACTGGTGGCACGCCTCGCGGATACAAAACAGCACCATGATGCCAATTCAGGGGTTTGCTTTAATTGTAGCGATTGGAATTTCCATGGTAGGGTCGTTGTTTGCCTCGGATGCATGGTATAACATAACTTTTACTTCCGGAGAAGTGATCAACCCTAAACGCAATATACCCATGAGCCTTTTTTTGGGAACGCTCATTGTTTGCGTTTTATATTTCCTCGTCAATGTAATTTATATTAAGATACTTCCTGTTATAGGGTCTTCTAATGGATTATCAGTAGCTGAGCAAGGGATTCAGTTTGCGTCCGAAGACAGGGTCGCTACGGCAGCTATGAAGCAAATTCTTGGTCGTTCGGCCGAAATTATTGTGGCTATTGTACTGATCGTTTCTACCTTTGGATGCAATAATGGCATTATTCTTTCGGGCGCCAGGGTCTATTATGCAATGGCCCAGGATAAGCTTTTCTTTAGCAAGGCAGGCCAATTAAACGCTAAAGGAGTGCCGGAAGTTGGTTTGTGGGTGCAGGCTTTATGGAGTACATTTCTATGTTTATCCGGTTCTTATAGTCAATTACTTGATTATGTTATATTTGCAGCATTGATCTTTAACATCCTTACAATTTTCGCGGTTTTTGTTTTACGATTCCGAAAACCCGAATTAGAACGACCTTATAAAACAATTGGCTACCCGGTTATTCCAGCCATTTATATTGTGCTTTGCTTGTTTATCGAAATTATTTTATTGATGTACAAGCCCCTGTTTACGTGGCCTGGATTAATTATTGTTTTATCCGGAGTTCCAGCTTATTATTTGTGGAAATACCATGGGAAGATAATTGCAAAGTTTAGACTATGATTTGTGTGATTTTAGACTATGATTTGTGTGATTTTTATGATTAGATTATGATTGATCCATTTGGCATGGTTTGAATTTCTTGTTGGTAAGACGTTTAAAATTTAAGCTTGGTTCTCCAAAGTTAATGAGTAAACCAATCTCCAGATTATATGCCTCTAAATAATTGATTGCTTGTGCAAAATGGTCGTTTTCAATATTTGTACGCGCTTTCAATTCTACAGATATAACACCTTCTACTAAAAAATCAACCCTTCGTGTACCGATATGTTCCTCACGGTAGTATATGGGCATTTCAAATTCTCTGTTAAATTCGATACCCGCTAACTTCATTTCTATTGCTAATGCCCTTTGATAAATGACTTCCTGAAAACCATTGCCAAGTGTTTTATGAACTGTCATTGCACAACCTATAATCTTAGCCGTTAGCTCAGAATATTTATATTGTTCGTTGATCATAATTGTCTGGACTTTGATTTTATTGTGATTTATTTGATTGTTATGATTTTATTTGTTTTCCATAAGAATCTTTTTGATTGATAAATGTTGATTTGTTGTTGATTGTTATGATTTTACAATTGCCGTTGTATCCAAATTCATCGTAATCATAAAAATCACAAAAATCATAGTCCGGACACTTATTGATCCGATTTTCTCCTTCTTCTTATCTTTGGGAAGTGAATGTGGGTGTGTTTTAACTTATTAATCCAGTACATTGGATCATAAGTACTGATATGTCTGTCTATTTTTGCCTGATAAATATCATTAATGGTAATAATGATGGCTGTTTCTTCTACACCGCCAAAATGACCATTGTTAGCAGTACCAAACACCTTCATTGTTGGCGACAGGTTCATATATGAATTGATCAGTGGAGGGATGATCTCACCTAATTGGCGAACTGATTTGGATAATAGCTTGTAATCATCCATATAATCCTTGTGCGAAAATATCCGGGTAAGTTCGTCGCGGTTCATATGCGTTTCCATGGGATCGATTGGAACTACCAACCCTTCTTTATCAGCAAAATGTTTTTCAAGAAAATACAGTAAATAGTTTCTGGCTTTAACATTGTAACCTTTGTACATGGTTACTTTACCAAAACAATATTTAATTTCAGGATTGTCAACAATGATTGCTCCCAAACCATCCCAAAGGTTATCCAAAACATACAAACTCTTGCGGAATCTTCCGGTAGACTGGTAATGTGGTTGCACAAAGGATCTGCCAAGTTCAATCATATAGGGCAGGTATTCGCTGCGAAACTTATCGGAGAAGTTGAACAGTTCTGCGGTAGAGAGCTGTATCTTTCCATCGGCATCAATGACATTTTTATCGCAGATTTTAAAACGATATCCCCCCAGAACTTGCTTGCCATCAGGATCCCAAACGATCAATTGTTTATATGGGTTTTCGCAGGTGTCAAAATAATCAAGGTCAACTTCTTCGCCAGTACCACCGCCAGCATGCCGAAAAGACTCTTCTCTTAGTCGCCCTACTTCACGCATGAGGTTTGGAGCTTCCTGGGCCGTAAAAATGTACAAAAGGTTTCCTCCATTGTTTGTTTCGCGAACAAACAAGTTCTCCGTTAATTCTTTCTCAAGTAAATCTCTCTGGAGAGGAGGAATAATATTAACCATACTTTCACTTTAATTGTTAGAAGATGTAAATTTATAACATTTCTTTATAACTTGATAATAGCTTTGAACTATTTGTGCAGAACAACTATTTTATAATCAATTATAATTTAAGTAAAGCTTAAAAACATTAATCAGAGGACTGATTTAATTACTTATAAGTCTTATTTTAGTTAAGTTTGCATTGAAATATCGGGAATGGAATTAATAGATACACATACGCATTTGTTTTCGTCGGATTTTGATAATGACCGGCCTCAGGTAGTAGAAAGAGCGAAAGCACTTGGTATTACAAAGATGTTGTTGCCAAATATCGATCTTTCTACCATAGATGCTATGTTACAAATGTGTAGCTCTTTTCCTGATAATTGTTTTCCAATGATTGGCCTGCATCCTACCTCTGTAAAAGAGGATTTTCAAGAGCAACTTGAATCCATCGAAACGTATTTAAAAAAACAAACGTTTATAGCTATTGGTGAGGTAGGTATTGACTTATATTGGGATCAAACATTTCTGAAGCAACAACGAGAGGCATTTGCATTTCAGGTCGACCTTTCTCGCTCGTATTCATTGCCTTTGGTTATTCATTGCAGGGAATCAACTGCCCATGAACGGACGTGTTTTGATAACATTATTGAGGTCCTTCGCAACAAAAATAATGGTTCTTCTTATTCAGGGGTTTTTCATAGCTTTCCTGGGAATCCTGAACAAGCACAGGAAGTTATAGCAATGGGGTTCAAACTGGGAATAAATGGCATTGTTACATTTAAAAATTCAAAACTTAAAGAAGTAGTAAGTGCGGTAGCGCTTGAACACCTGTTGCTCGAAACAGATTCTCCTTATCTTACACCTGTGCCTTATCGTGGAAAACGTAACGAGAGCGCATATCTTGTGCATGTAGCGCAACAAATATCTGAAATTAAAAACGTACCTTTGGCAGATGTAGCTCAAACTATTACACAGACCTCGAAAAGGTTATTCAATTTGGATTAGCATGAAGCAGGAAAAACGGAAGTCGGTACTTATCATATACACTGGTGGAACCATTGGTATGAAACAGAACCATACCAGCAAGGCTTTTGAACCTATCAATTTTAAACTCATTGAATCGAAAGTCCCCGAATTAAAAAAAATAGACTGCAAAATATCTTCTGTTCAATTCGATCCGCCGCTCGACTCATCCAATATTAGTCCCAAAGATTGGATAACCATGGCAACAATTATCGGAGAGAATTATGAAAAATACAATGGTTTCGTAATTCTGCATGGCACGGATACTATGGCTTATTCGGCATCGGCCTTAAGTTTTATGCTCGAAAACCTGCACAAGCCGGTTGTTTTTACTGGTGCTCAACTGCCCATAAGTACTCATCGCACCGATGGTAGGGAAAACCTGATTACTGCTATTGAAATTGCTTCTGCTGAGCAAAACCGAGAGCCCATTGTACCTGAAGTAACAATATATTTTGAGAAAAAGCTTTATCGGGGAAATCGTTGTACTAAAAATAGCGCCGAGTATTTTAGTGCTTTTAAATCTTATAATTATCAACCCCTTGCAGAAATAGGTGTGCACATCAGGTATAATTTCGCTGCAATTAACTATGTACCATTAACCAGGCCTTTCAAGGTTTACAAGGATCTTGATGATCGCATAGGAATATTGAAACTATTTCCGGGAATACGACCCGAAATGGTGACATCCGTATTGGCGCAGAAAGACTTGAAAGCAATTATCCTGGAGACATTTGGAGCCGGCAATGCCCCTGATGTAACATGGTTTATCGACGAAATTAAAAAAGTTATTAAGAAAGGGGTTATTGTTTTGAATGTTACCCAATGCAATTTAGGCAGTGTAGAAATGGGCAGGTATAAAACCAGTCAGGCCCTTTTGCAAGCCGGAGTGATAAGCGGATTCGACATGACTACAGAGTCTGCTGTTACTAAGATGATGTTTCTGCTTGGACAAAAATTAAGCAACAAAGAGATCGTTTTAAAGTTTAACACATCATTTAGTGGAGAAATAACCATACAAAAGACTTAATATTTTATAATTTTTTGTATTTTGCGCCCTGTTTTGTAAAAAGAACAAACGATTATTGCTAATTGATTATCAGGTACATGTAAATTGATAACTTACAATAATCAAACATCTTGGAGAGATGGCCGAGTGGTCTAAGGCGCACGCCTGGAAAGTGTGTGACCGCCAAAAGTGGTCCGTGGGTTCGAATCCCACTTTCTCCGCAGAAAGACTTTCAAACTAAATCAAACCCGCTTAAATATCACATTTTAAGCGGGTTTTTTAATTTTCACCACCAAAATAATTCAAAAATAACCATCCCATAGGTGAGCTATTCGGTTAGTAAATTTTATCTCTATTTTTACTAACCGAATTGCCTGTATAAAATTGTATTACAGGTGATTGTAAGAACCAAATTGAACTATTCAAAATTAAAAATTATGTCAATTCGGTTAACTAAATGGTCAATCTTATGAAAACAACACAAACCTTTTCAATTTTAATCTGGGCTAGTAGGTTAAAAAATTCTAAGGATGAAGCTACAATTTGCGCTCGAATTACCGTGTATTGAAAAAGAGCCGAAATATCATTAAAAAAGAAGATAAATCCTGATTAGTTGAAAAAATATGGCTTACGTTTATTTTGATTTTAATCTTTCTGTCAAAACCAACACAACCATAAACACCCTGATATACCCAAAATTCTCAAATAACCTGAAACCGCCTGTAGACAATTTCGATTGTGAAATATACCCAAATTCGAACCTTTAATTGAAGCTTAAACTATGTATATTTGGGAAAATTTAACATAGAAAACACCCAATGATCACAGGCGAATTAAAATCACAAATAGACAAAATATGGACCGATTTCTGGACAGGGGGTATTTCAAATCCCCTAACCGTTATCGAACAATTTACATACCTGCTCTTTATTCGCAGGCTCGACGAAATTCAGTTAACCAAAGAAAAACAGGCTAACCTGGTGGGGACCGCCATCAAAGATCCTGTTTTTACTGACAAAGAGAAACCGTTACGTTGGAGCAGCTTCAAAAACAATGACCCGGAAACCATGTACCATCTGTTTCAAAAGGAAAATGGGGTGTTTGATTTCATGAAAAATGTGGGGGCTAAAGGTTCCATATTTGCCGATTTTATGAAAGGGGCAACCTTTATGATACCCACACCCCGGTTGCTCGATATGGTGGTTCAACAGATCGACAAAATTAAAATGGAGGACCGCGACACCAAGGGCGATCTGTACGAATACCTACTCTCAAAAATTGCTTCGGCAGGCACCAATGGACAGTTTCGTACGCCACGCCATATCATTAAAATGATGGTGGAGATGGTAAAACCTCAAAAAGACGATACCATTTGCGATCCTGCATGCGGTACAGCAGGTTTTTTAGTAGCTGCCGGCGAGTTCATCCATCAATACCACAGCGATTGGTTTATGGATAAAGATTTTCGTGATCACTATAACAAAGAAATGTTTACCGGGGCAGAATTTGATTCCACCATGATGCGCATTTCAGCCATGAATTTGCAGCTACACGGCATTGAACATCCAAACCTTGTTAGCAAAGACTCGCTGAGCAAATCAAATGCTGACATGACGGACAAATACTCCCTTATGCTGGCCAATCCGCCTTTTAAAGGCAGCCTCGACTATGACACTGTTGAAAGCAGTATCTTAACAAGGGTAAAAACCAAAAAGACCGAACTGCTTTTTCTGGGCTTGATGTTACGAGCCCTCAAAACCGGTGGCCGATGTGCAGTAATTGTACCTGATGGCGTAATGTTCGGCTCATCCAATGCGCATAAACAAATCCGCCAGGAACTCATAGAAAACCAACGCTTGCAGGCAGTGGTTTCCATGCCAAGCGGAGTGTTTAAACCTTATGCCGGGGTGAGCACTGCCATTTTATTTTTTACTAAAACCAACTCCGGAGGTACCGATAACGTTTGGTTTTACGACATGCAAGCCGATGGCTTCTCACTCGACGACAAACGCAGTGAAATAAAGGATAATGATATTCCTGATATTATTGAATGTTGGAATAAAGTATCAGCAGGTCTTGATGAAGCTGCGGTCGCTGAGCTTGTCGAAGCGCGCACCTCAAAAGCTTTCCTCGTTCCTTTTGAGGAAATTAAAGCTAATGATTGGGATTTGAGCATTAACCGGTACAAGGTTATTGAACACGAAGAGGTAGAATATGATTCTCCAAAAACTATTCTTTCCGATATTAAACAATTGGATGCTGAGCGTTCAGAAGCACTAAAGAAATTGGAGGAGCTGTTAAGATGAAAGAATATACAATTGGAGAAATATCAGAAAGCTTTCAAAATGGAATTGGCAAAGGAATATCCTTTTATGGAAGAGGCATAAAAGTAGCAAATATTGGTGATCTCTATGAATTTCCAATTTTTCAACCGGTTAAGTATTCACTTCTCGAAGTAGATGAAAAAGAAAAGGAGAGATATCTTCTAAAGACAGGAGATTTATTATTTGTCAGATCTTCTTTAAAAAGAGAAGGAGTCGCTTATTGCTCAATGTACAATTCTTCAGAAGAATGTCTTTTTAGTTCATTTATGATCAGGGTAAGGCTAAAAAAAAACGTTTGTGACCCAAGATATGTAAGTTATATTCTAAGGGGAGACGTTTGTAGAGAAAGATTAATAAATGCCTCAAACACTTCGACCATAACGAACATAAACCAAGATGGATTATCGACAGTACAAATTCCCCTCCCCCCCTTAGAAACCCAAAAAAAGATAGCCGCCATTTTAGATGCAGCTGACGAGTACCGCCAAAAAACCAAAACCCTCATTGAAAAATACGACCAACTTGCCCAGTCGCTGTTTTTGGATATGTTTGGGGACCCGTTGAGGAATGAGGAGGAGTGGAAAGAAAAGAAGTTAGAAGAAGTCTGTGCCAAAATAACTGATGGCACTCACTTTTCCCCCGAACCACAGAGTAAAGGTTTTCCTTATGTAACAGCAAAACATGTTAAAGAATATGGCCTTGATTTTTACTCTAAACCTACTTTTATCAGTAAGGAAGCGCACAATGAAATATATAAGAGGTGTACTCCGGAATATGGTGATGTTCTTTACATAAAAGACGGAGCAACAACTGGAATTGCTTGTATAAATACCTTTAAGGAACCAATTAGTTTACTTTCTAGTTTAGCTTTGTTAAAACTTAATAAAACAGAAATAAATAATTTCTATCTATGTTATTGGCTTAATCATAAAGGCATTAAAGAACAACTCCTTAAGGAGTACATGTCAGGCGCTGCTATTCAGAGATATACGCTAACAAAAATCAATTCATTTGTAATAACTATTCCTCCTCTCCCTCCAAAACCAATTTGCAGAGCGCATCCAATTGATTGAAGCGCAAAAACAACAAGCCCAAGCCAGCCTGCAAAAAGCTGAAGATTTATTTAACAGCCTTTTGCAGCGGGCGTTTAAAGGGGAGTTGGTAAAAGAATAAAGGAAGCTCTCGGATAGATGTTCTAATATAGTAGTTTTTCTCTTTTGAAATGTTTTTTACCATGTTCTTCAATAGAGTGGCAACACGCGTAGCTACCTTTATCAAATATCAATTTAATGCACTCATCTGCCTCCTTTTTCGAGATCTTTCCCCTTTCAATAGCTACCGTGAAGATATCTAAGGTGGTTAAATAGGCAATGTTATTTTCTTCACAAAATGGAACTATATCACTTGTATTACTACTCGCAATAATTTGTTTAAAATATTTGCAATATAAAAGGCAGGCTCTTTCTCCATCTCCTTTAATTGTTGATTTTAGTTTTATGTATTCACGAAACATTGCGGGGTTACTAATGGTAGGGAAAGTAATTTCTTCAATTTGTTTAAATCTGAAAGGGTTTTCTATAATTTTGTTTATCGTCCTGTTATTGAGTAATTCAGCAAGTACTATATCCAGCATTCTTAATCTTCCTTTGTACAATTCGTCTAAAAGAGTGATTTTGTCAGCTTTAAACAAATGTATAATGACATCTGCATCTAAAAGAATTAGTACTTTTTCACTCGTAGTCATTCTCAGCAGGGACAAAAGGATCAATATTGATCGCATTCAGCAATTCCAAATAATAAGACTCAGAAATCTTTCGTTCCTGATATAACCTGTTTACAATGGTTCCATAGTCCCCAATTATCTTGTCAGCATTTCCGGGTTTATACAGCCTGTCATCATATCCTAATTTCCTGGCAGTGCTAATTTTTCCATTACTATATTTGTCGTAATAGGAATTATCGATATATTCAAGTTCGCATAATCTGTATATCACGGCATTTACTGATAACCCGTAGTATTGTTGAATTCTGAAAAGTGTTTCGGTGCTAATTAAATTTTTCTTTTGTCTCTCGGCGCTTGGTATAAGTTGTATAATGCCATTTTCCGGCAATAAAAGGCATGCTGCAAATAAATCGGCTTTCCTTTCTTCACTGTCTGCTTGTTTTTCAAATAAACCTGTATTGCATCTATGGGATGTAAAGTTGTCCTGTATAAATAAATGATAAATCTCGTGACCTATTGTAAAATGCTGCTTCCCCAGAATGTGGTTTTGGTTTACCAATATAAAATTCAGGTTTTCACCAGCTTTGATAGCCATTCCTGCAAATTTTTCCGACATGGGTTGAAATAGCGTAATAGTATTTTTTTTTAACAAAAGACTTGTTAAAAGTATAGAATCCGTTGGCCCATAACCATTTTCGACTCTAAATGTAGAAGCTTTTTCGCCAATTTCGTTCCAAACTATACTATTTCTTTTCATTTGCAATTTGGAGAATTTTTAAATAATTCTTAACTACTTTCTGAAACGCCGCTATACTTTTCAGGTCTTGTTCTTCCAATCCTTCATTTCGAAAAGCAAAAGCTAAATTGGCTGTCTTTTTGGAAGCGTCCGGTTCAATTAAATCTTCAATTTCAATTCCAAAAAGGTCTGCTAACTTATTTAAATAAACAATAGAAATTTCTCTTTCCGCAGTTTCATATTTGCTTAATGTTGTTCTGTCTACTCCCAGATAATTTGCAATAAAGTCCTGAGAATAACCAAATTTCGAACGATAACTTTTAATATTATCGCCTATGACTGCTCCTGTTTCCATAGATTTGTGTGTTTAGTAGTCTGTCGCAAAAATATCAAAAAATAAATAAATTTTATATTATGAGACACTTATTTTAACATTGATTTTATGATTAGGTTTAAACACCCTGCAATTATAATAACTAATAATCAATGATTTTGTTCGCAATTATACGCAAATTTTATGTAGGTGTTGCAAAAGTAAATATAAATAATTTATGTCACATATTTTCACTTTTCATCTTTTTTATAATAAAATGTTAACCGCATGGCAAACTTGATGTTATATTTCTATATAGTTTTCAATTTAATTGAATATATTTACTTTGAATATGTTAATCGGGATATTACAATAACCAACGATTACAAATGCAAATAGAATCGGGCATGTCTAATTTTTCATTTCTTAAAAACGAGTTCCCGTCCATATATGAAGATGCCGTTACAGCTGAACGATATGCCATAACTGCCCCAAAGTATTGTGCTTTGCTTTGCCGCGGTACGCTTGAAAAAGCCGTTTACTGGTTATACGACAACGATTCAGATCTTACCTTACCTTTCGATACCAAATTAGCATCATTAATCTACGAACAATGTTTCCGGGATATTCTCAACCAGCGGATGTTTCAGGAAATAAATGTAATCCGGCTAAGCGGTAATAATGCGGCTCATGGGAGGAATGTAGACCAATACGAATCGCTGGTTTCATTGAAATGTCTTTTTCGCTTCCTTTCTTTTCTGGGCAAATCCTATAGCGAAGAAAATCCTGTAATCCCGGCATTTGATGAAAGCCTTATTCCCGATGGCAAAGAAAAAGATAAAACACTTAACGAACTTAAAATAATTGCGGATGAGTTAACCGTTCAAACCGAAAAACTAAAGCAGGAACGGTTAAAACGCGAAGAGCAGACAAAAGAAATCGAACTCCTTAAACGCCAGTTAGAGCATCAAAAAGAATTAATTTCGAACCGGAAAGAAGACCGCAAAAACCTTCCCGAAGAAAATAAGGCTATTCCCGAATTAATTTCTGAATCGGTTACCCGCAAAATATACATCGATTTACTTTTAAAAGAGGCTGGCTGGGAAAATTTACGCGAAGGCAGGGAATTGGAATTTGAAGTTACCGGTATGCCTAAATCCACCAATCCTTCTGGTATAGGTTATGTTGATTATGTACTTTGGGGAGATAGTGGTTTACCATTGGCCGTTGTGGAAGCCAAAAAAACTATGGTAGATTCTAAAATAGGCAAATACCAGGCGGAATTATATGCCAATTGCCTGGAACAAATGACTGGCCAGCGTCCTGTAATTTTTTATACCAATGGATTTGAAACCTATATTTGGGATGACACCTTTTACACCGAAAGAGACATCTCAGGTTTTTACACCAAAGATGAATTGCAACTTTTAATTGACCGGAGAAAAACCCGGTTGGATTTGCGTAACTTTAAGGTGAACACATTTATTGCTGGCCGTCCGTATCAGTTGGAAGCCATCCAACGAGTTGCAGAAGCTTTTGTTACCGAAAATAACCTGAAGATTAAAGGAAAAAGCAGAAAAGCATTGCTGGTAATGGCTACCGGAAGTGGAAAAACCCGGGTTGCAGCAGCCATTGTGGATATGCTTACCAAATGCAATTGGGTGAAACGGGTACTTTTTCTGGCCGACCGGAATGCGTTGGTTAAACAAGCCAAAAATGCCTTTAAAGAGCACTTACCACAATTGTCTGCTATCGACCTAACCGATGAAAAGGAGGATAATGGTACCCGCCTGGTATTTTCTACCTACCCAACCATTATGAACAAAATTGATAGCCTTAAATCTGAGAATGGCAGGTTTTATGGTCCCGGACATTTCGATCTGATTATTATTGACGAAGCACACCGGTCAGTTTATCAAAAATACAAGGCAATTTTCGACTATTTCGACTGTTTACTAATCGGACTTACAGCTACTCCAAAAACAGAACTCGATCGAAACACTTATGGTTTATTCGATATTGAAGATAACAACCCCACATTTGCTTTTGAATTGAATCAGGCTGTACCTGAATACCTGGTTCCTCCAAGGGCTATGTCGGTACCCATCAAATTTCAACGCGAAGGGGTTAAATACAAGGACCTGTCTGAGGAAGAAAAAGCGGAATACGAAGAAAAATTTGGCGACCCCACAACAGGCGAAGCTGCTGATGAAATTGATAGCAACGCCTTAAATACATGGCTTTTCAACAACGACACCGTTGACAAAGTGCTGGATTACCTGATGACCAATGGCAGTAAAATCCAGGGAGATGATAAACTGGGAAAAACAATCATCTTCGCCAAGAATCATAAACATGCCCTGTTTATTGAAGACCGTTTTAACAAAAACTATCCGGAATACTGTGGCAAGTTTTTACGAATAATCGACAACTACGAACCCAAAGCGCAGAGCTTACTGGAAATATTTTGTTTACCACTGGATGACATAGAACCTCAGATTGCAGTATCTGTAGATATGATGGATACCGGTGTTGATGCACATAGGGTTGTCAATCTCGTATTTTTTAAATCAGTAAAATCGGTCACTAAGTTTTGGCAAATGATTGGCAGGGGAACCCGCCTTTGCCCTAATTTGTTTGCACCAGGGGTAGATAAAAAGTATTTCAAGATATTTGATTTCTGCCAGAACTTTGAATATTTCGATGAATTTCCGGAAGGTATCATTCCTGTAATTCCAAAATCACTTTCACAACAAATTTTTGAAACCAAATTAGAAATTGCTTTAGAGGTTCGTTCAAAAGAAGATTCCTCGGATGAAGATAATAACCTGGCAATTACATATATTGACGAATTGCATCATATAATTGCTACGCTGGATCATAACAGATTTGTAGTTCGCAAAGAATTACGGCTGGTAAATGGATTTACAGATAGGAGTAGATGGGAAAACCTAAGCAAAGGAGATTTTACGGATATCTGTGGGCATCTTTCTAACTTGCCGGCTGTGGCCGCCAATGACGATGAAGGCGCAAAACGTTTTGATTTAATAGTCCTGAATTTACAACTGGCACTTCTCCTCCATAGCAACAGACAGGTAAATCTGATTCAACGGATTGGTAACATTGGCAACCTTCTGATAAAGAAAAAAAATATCCCCGCAGTAAATAAACAGATAGAAACCATAAAGGCTGTTCAAACCAATGAGTTTTGGCAAAACATTTCCCTTAACCGGTTGGAAAAAGTCCGTATTAATTTGCGCGATTTAATAAAATTCATTGACACAGAACAAAAGGAAAACGTATATACCAACTTTGAAGACACATTGGACGAAAGCGGGGTTCAAGAAATCGACCTGATTCCCACCTATTCCAACATGCAAAGTTATCGCGACAGGGTAGAAAGTTATATCAGAAAAAACAAAGACTATCTGGTCATCCATAAAATTCAAAACAACGTTCAAATTACCCACGACGAACTAACGCTACTCGAAAAAATGCT
>WSSedL1CaDRAFT_10000170_pt1 | contig 45571 bp, 33 predicted proteins | sample WetSurSL1Cattail_FD_9464 | JGI IMG/M metagenome (IMG submission 9464)
CCGGGTGCCTACGGCCGTATGATGTTGGATCGCGCCCGCCTGTTGGACCGCATTGTCGAGTTCAAGGACGCCAATGCCGAAGAGCGGGCGGTGACGCTGTGTAACGCCGGTATTTTGGCGGCAGCGACCAAAGAATTCTTCTATTGGGCGGGCAAGCTCGACAACGCCAATGCTCAGCACGAGTACTACCTCACCGACGTTCCCACGCTGGCCCGCGCCGATGGCGTGCGTTGCGCCATCGTGGAAGCCGATGAGGTCGAGATGATGGGCGTCAACAGCCGGGCGGAACTGGCCAAGGCCGAAGCCGCCATGCAGGCGCGGCTGCGCACCAAGGCGCTGGCGAACTTCGTCGGCTTGGTGGCGCCGGAGACGGTGTACTTCAGCCACGACACGGTCTTGGAGCCCGATTGCCTTGTCGAACCTTTTGTCGTGTTCGCGCCTGGCGTGACGGTGAAGTCCGGCGCTCATATCCGCGCCTTCAGCCATTTGGAAGGCGCCGTGGTCGGCGAGGGCGCCATCATTGGGCCTTATGCGCGGCTGCGCCCTGGTACGGTGGTGGAAGAGAACGTTCACGTCGGCAATTTCGTCGAACTCAAGAACACTCGCATCGAGAAGGGCGCCAAGGCCAATCACCTCACCTATCTCGGCGATGCGCGGGTGGGGCCAGGGGCCAATATCGGCTGCGGTACCATCACCTGCAATTACGACGGCGTCTTCAAGCACAAGACCGACATCGGGGCGGGGGCCTTCATCGGCTCCGACACCGCGCTAGTGGCACCGGTCAAGATCGGCGACGGCGCCATCACCGGCGCGGGTTCGGTGATCACCAAAGATGTCGCCGCCAATGCGCTGGCGGTGACGCGCAGTCCACAGGTCGAGCGACCCGGCTGGGCCGAAGCCTTCCGCACGCGCAAAAAGGCCGAGAAGGCTGCGAAGAAGCCTTAAGGGCGCGATTTATGCGTAAATTTGCTCGGTAGAGCCGAAGGAGACGGACTATGTGCGGCATCGTTGGCATCGCGGGAACCAAGGACGTGGCTGGCGCAATTGTCGATGCGCTGAAGCGGCTGGAATATCGCGGTTATGACTCCGCCGGCATTGCCACGCTGGTACATGGTAAGATTGACCGCCGCCGGGCGCTGGGCAAGCTCGCGGCGCTGGATGCGGTTCTCAGAGATCGTCCGCTGCCCGGGCATACCGGCATCGGCCACACCCGCTGGGCCACCCATGGCAAGCCGTCGGAAGCGAATGCCCACCCGCACGCCACTGGCAAAGTGGCCATCGTCCACAACGGCATCATCGAGAACTTCCGCGAACTCAAGGCCGAACTGATCGCCAAGGGTCACAAGTTCGAATCCGAGACCGACAGCGAGGTTTGCGCCCATCTGATCAGCGCCTATCTCGACGAGGGGCTGCCGGCGGAACAGGCCGCCAAGACCGCGATCAAGCGCCTGAGCGGCGCCTATGCGCTCGCCATGATTTTTGCCGGCGAAGAAGGCCTTCTGATTGGCGCCCGCATGGGCAGTCCGCTGGCGGTCGGTTACGGCGAGGGTGAGGCCTATCTCGGCTCCGACGCTTTTGCGCTCGCTCCCTTCACCAACCGCGTCTCTTATCTCGACGACGGCGATGTAGTGGTGATCCGCGGGCCCGAAGTGAAGATCACCGACATCCAGGACCGCCCGGTCATCCGCGAGATCAAGATCACCAACGCCTCCGCCGGTCTGGTCGACAAGGCCGGTCACCGCCACTTCATGGCCAAGGAGATTCACGAGCAGCCGGACGTCATCGGCCACACGCTGGCGCATTATCTCAATCCCGATGTGCCCTGTGTGCGCCTCCAGGAGGCGCGTCTGGCCAAGGCGCTGGCCGAAGCCTCGCGTCTGACCATCTCGGCCTGCGGAACGGCGTACTACGCTGGTCTGATCGGCAAATACTGGTTTGAGCAGATTGCCCGCTTGCCGGTGGAAATCGATGTCGCCTCGGAACTGCGCTATCGCAATCCTGTCTATCCGGACAACGGCGTCGCGCTCTTCATCAGCCAATCGGGCGAGACCGCCGACACGCTGGCGGCGCTGCGCGATGCCAAAGCGCACGGCCAGACCACGATCGCCGTCGTCAATGTGCTGGAATCGACTATCGCACGTGAAGCCGACATCGTGCTGCCGACCTTTGCCGGACCCGAGATCGGGGTCGCCTCCACCAAGGCCTTCACCTGTCAGCTTTCCGCACTCGCCCCGCTCGCCATTGCCGCCGCCCGCGCCCGTGGCCATCTCGATGCCGATGGTGAGAAGAAACTTTGCGCCGCACTGCTCGAAGCCCCGCGCCACATCGTTGAGTTTCTCAAGCAGGAACCGCGCATCGAGCGCCTCGGCCAGGACATCGCCAAGGCTCGCGACGTGCTCTATCTCGGCCGCGGTGTGAACTATCCGCTCGCCCTTGAAGGCGCGCTCAAGCTGAAGGAAATCTCCTACATCCACGCCGAAGGCTATGCCGCCGGCGAGATGAAGCACGGCCCCATTGCCCTGATCGACGAGAAGGTGCCAGTGATCGTCATCGCCCCGCACGACGGGCTTTACGAAAAGACCGTTTCCAACATGCAGGAAGTGATGGCGCGCGGCGGCAAGGTGCTGCTTATTTCCGACAAGGCCGGCATCGCCGCGGCGGGCGCGCAAATTTGGCAGATGATCGAAGTCCCCGCCGCGCCCGCCTTCATCGCGCCGCTGCTCTACGCCGTGCCGGTTCAACTCCTCGCCTACTACACCGCCATCGCCAAAGGCACCGACGTCGACCAGCCGAGAAATCTGGCCAAGAGCGTGACGGTGGAATAGGCAGCGGCGGAGTGTGGCCTTTCAAGAGCTGATTTTCGGCCGATATTGCGGCGGCCGTGGATGACGCGCAGGACGCAGATGCTGTGCTCCGTCGCGGACTCACAAAACACGGCGTATTCGGAAACGTTGATGCGTCGCGGGTTTCCCCGGAATTCGGACTTGGGATATAGGCCGGGGTTCTCTGCCGCCCGGTTCATCGCTTCAAACAGACGGGCGATAACGAAATCGGCGATTTCCGGTGATCCCTCGTGCGCTAGATAGTCCCAGATCGCGTCAAGGTCGTTTTTTGCCGGACGTGAAATTGTGATGCGTTCGGCCATGGCCTCTGCTTAACGCGATTGAAAACGCTCACGGGCGCGGCGGAGAAATGCGTGCAAGGGCTCCAAGGCTGCCGTCTCGCCGCGCGCTTTGGCTTGGCGCGCGCCCTCGAGGAGGGTCTCGATTTCGTCATGCCGCGCCGCGAGCAGAGCATCCATCTCCTCGTCCGACAGGTTTTCGCCCAGGGCGGAAGCGACTTTGCCGAAATCCCGGCCGAGTTTGGGGTCCACGTTCATTGGACAAACATAGCAGAATTGGCCTTCCCGCGCGAGGCCGCCGACGAGTCGCCGATCGAGTTCATCCAGCGCTATGGCGCGTGCTTCGAGCCTGCGACAGGTCTCGGCGGCATCGATGTGCTGGTCCCCGTCGAGGTGTGACGAAACCTATTTCTGACTCTGGCAGGCCGCGCTCGACGGGAGTAGGAATAGCGACGCTACCTTTTTGGGGAAGGTACGATTGCGATGACTGGTTCACCGTGCCTGGAGCGCCCGGGCCCGTTTTCTTTGATTGGACTGCTCGGCGCGCACAACCGCGAGCAGGAAACCTACGATATGGTGCAGGGGATAGGTCGTCAGTGGACGGATTATATGATCCGCCGCGTCGCTCCGCCCTGGAGTCCTGAGGCTTGGCGCTACGGCGTCATGCTCCGGATGGCCGATGGCGACACCGCGCTCTCGTACTTCTGCGGCGCCCCGCCCCCCGAGCCGCCCGAGACGCCTGCCGGTTTCGTCGCGCTAACCGTGCCGGCGCTGACCTGGGCAGTGTTTCCGTTCGACGGCCATGTCACCCAGTTTCGCAGTTTCCTGCACACCGTGTTCGGCACCGAACTGGCGAAGAACGGGCTCAAGCCGGTCCCTGGCGGGCCCGAAGTTCCCGAATTCATCGAGCGCTACGATTGGCGGTTCGATCCCGCCGCCGGCAAGGGCGGCATTGAACTGATGGTTCCGGTCGTCGACTGATCCTGCTGAATTGTTTTCAGAACATACGGTTTTGCGGCATCCGGAAACGCCAACGGGGAGCGCTTGCCCGGCTCCCCGCGCCAAAATTGCGGCTCTCGCAACCTCTATTCCAGCATGCTGCGCAGCATCCACGCGGTCTTTTCGTGGAGCTGGATGCGCTGGGTGAGCAGATCGCAGGTCGCTTCGTCGTCCGCCTTGTTGGCCAGCGGGAAGATTTTGCGGGCGGTGCGCACGACGGTTTCCTGGCCCTTGACGAGATCGGCAATCATGTCGGTTGCGCTCGGCACCTTTTCGCTTTCTTCGACGCTCGACAGTTTGGCAAACGCCTTGTAGCTGCCCGGCGCATAAATGCCCAAGGCGCGGATGCGCTCGGCGACCAGATCCACGGCCAGCGCCAGCTCGGTGTACTGCGCTTCGAACATCAGATGCAGGGTGTTGAACATCGGGCCAGTGACGTTCCAGTGATAGTTATGGGTCTTGAGGTAGAGCGTGTAGGAATCCGCGAGCAGATGCGACAAGCCCTCCGCGATCGCTTTGCGTTCCTTCTCGTCGATTCCGATGTCCATCACTGGGCCGTTGTTTTCTTTCTTCGCCATCGTCCAATCCTTTTGTGGTGTGCGTCCGGCCGAACCGGTTCCCGTTCGGCGCCATCTGACAGGCATTTTGTATCTGTTTGGAATAATTTGAAAGTCTAAAACGTGGCGCGCATGCTGCCACAGGCCGCGCGAATCGACGGCGATATGTCTGGACGAACGCGTCCGGATCGGGTTCATTCCGCTCCCATGAGCACGACACCCAGCACTGATATCGACCATCTGAAACACCAAGCGGCGGCGCGGGCCGTCGACTACGTCACCAGCGGTATGAAGGTAGGGCTGGGCTCCGGCTCGACCTCCGAGGCCTTCATCAATCTTCTTGGCGCCCGGGTGCGCGGCGGCCTCGATATCATCGGTGTGCCGACGTCGGAGCGGACCGCCCAGCTTGCCCGCTCGCTCGGCATCGCGCTCGGCAATCTGAACGATTTGGCCCCACTCGATCTCGACATCGACGGCGCTGACGAGGCCGACTACGCCCTCGACCTCATCAAGGGCGGCGGCGGCGCGCTGCTCCGCGAAAAGATCGTCGCGGCCTCGGCCAAGAAGTTCATCGTGATGATCCACGGCCCCAAGCTGGTGGAAAAGATGGGCGCCTTTCCGTTGCCGTTGGAAGTGATCGAATTCGGTCACGGCGAAACCGCCAAGCGGATCGCTGCGGTGGTGAAGTCGCAGGGTTACGGTGACGTGCCGCTGGTCCTGCGCCGGAAGAACGATGCGGTCTACAAGACCGACAATGGCAACGTGATTTACGACGCCGCCTTCGGGCCAGTGATGTCCGCAACCGCCAAGCTGGCGACCGCGCTTTCTTGCGTGCCCGGCGTGGTCGAGCATGGGCTTTATATCGGCATCGCCTCAACCCTGATCGTCGCCCGCCCTGAAGGCATCGAGATCATCGACCGGAGCGCGACTGGAAAAGTGTGAAACGGTTTTCCGATCGGCCGCGCGACAACTACTTAATCAGCGGAACGATAGGCAGAAGATTGAGGATCAGCCGGGTGACGAACCGCGGGCTGCCGTCGGTCTTGAGCCGGTAATTGGGGGCGCATTTGGCACCACAGGCCAGCGTCGCTGATCCGCCATTGGCGGCTTTGAGGCGGGTTTCCACAGGAACGCCGTTCAGCACCTCGGTCATGTCGGCGACCGCTTCGCGCGACATCGAATAATAGCTGTGATCCAGCCGGTCGGCCTTCGCTGTGGAAGCGTCGATGATGTCGACCACATGGGTGTTGTCGTCGGCCTTGAAGGCAAGATTGGTCCCCACCCCCAGCCGCGGCACGCCGCCATGTTCGCGCCGGGAAATCTCCAGCACTGTGTCATACGCCGAAACATAGATCGTGGTGCGCTTGGCAAACGGCGCCGCGCCCGCCATCAGTTTGTCGAAGTCGTTGTTCTTGGGATCGATGCCGACATCGGCGGCCGCCAGCACCAGTTCGTCGATAAATCCTTGCGGCGGCGGCTCGCGGTCCTGGCCGAGCCCGGACAGGGTCATTAGTGTCAGCCGGCTGCCGAGGCTGTGGGCGAGCACTGTGACGCGCAGGTGGCTTTCGGCGAGTTCGCGCAGGAACTCGGCGAGCAGCGGCTGGGCATAATCGCTATGCTCGAGGTCGGAGACATAGCGGTCGACATTGATCTCGGCGCTCCAAGAGAACGCTGCCACGGCGCAGCCGGTTTGAGCGTCGTGGGCGATCTGGGCGGCGCGCAGCACCCCGCCGTCGAAGCCGTTATGGAAGCCGTGCACGAACAACAGCACCGAGCGGCAATGCCGTGCTTTGGCCTGGGCTTCGATCAAAGCGATGGCGCCGCCGAGCCGCGCTTTGCCCACGGTGCAGCCGGTCGGGTTGGATTTGGCGACATAGCCCCATTTGGGCTCCTCGCCCGCCACCAGGGCTGCCGGCACGATGGTCTGGGCGGTGCCGCACGAGGGTTTGCCCGCCCAGCGCGTGGCGTAGCCGCCCGCCGCGGTGGCGTCCGGTTCGCGATCCGTGACGTAAACCACGTCGCTGTAAGTGGAATTTCCATCCGCAGGCCGCCAGACCGAGCGCACCGGGCCGGAATCGTCGATCGCGCACCCCGCGAGCACGACGGTAAGCCCCAGCATGGCCAATATGCGCCTCAAGGCCCCCTCCAGCGTTGAAGGTGCATCAAACCTCCTTTATGCGAGGGGTGGCAAGCCGGGAATTTGCGATGGCCAGTTACGATTTCGATCTGTTTGTCATCGGTGGCGGCTCTGGCGGCGTGCGGGCGGCGCGGCTGACCGCGGCGCTGGGCTTCAAGGTCGGGCTGGCGGAAGCCTCGCGCATGGGCGGCACTTGCGTGATCCGCGGCTGCGTGCCCAAGAAGCTCTACGTTTATGCCAGTCGTTTTGGCGAGGATTTTGAACTCGCGCCCAGCTTCGGCTGGAGCATCGGCGAGCCACGCTTCGATTGGGCGGCGCTGCAAGCCCACAAGAACGCCGAGATTGCTCGCCTCGAAGGGCTGTACACGAAAGGCGTTGAGGGCGCCGGTGGCACCGTTTTCCACGAACATGCCAACTTCGAGGATGCCCACACCATCCGCCTTTCGAGTGGCCGCACCATTACCGCCGAGAAAGTTCTGATTGCCACCGGCAGCCGTACGGCGCGCGATTTGGACGGCGTTCTGGGCGCCGGGCTTTGCGCCGTTTCCGACGACGTTTTCGCGTGGGCGGAACTGCCCAAGCGCTTGATCGTGGCCGGCGGCGGTTATATCGCGGTGGAACTGGCGCATGTTCTCCACGCCTTGGGCGTCGAGGTGACGGTCGTCATTCGCGCCGCCAAGGTATTGCGCGGCTTCGACGAGGATCTGCGCGATGCGCTGACCGCCTCGATGGAGCGTCGCGGCCTGACGCTATTGTCCGAACGCCATTTCGCGTCGGTCGAACGCTCAGGTGACGAGATCGTCGCCACACTGACCAGCGGCGAGCATCTTGTCGCCGACAAGTTGCTCCTCGCCTGGGGCCGTAGTCCGAACACCGAAGGTCTTGGCCTCGAACGCGCCGGCGTGATCACCGGCAAGAACGGCCGTGTCGAAGTCGATTCGTATTCGCGCACCACGGCCCCGAACATCTTCGCGGTGGGCGATGTCACCGATCGCTTGCAGCTCACACCGGTGGCAATCCACGAGGCGATGTGCTTCGTCAAAACGGTGTTCCAGGATACGCCGACGCATCCCGATCACGCGCTGGTGCCCACCGGCGTGTTCACGACCCCAGAAATTGGCACCGTCGGCATCAGCGAAGCGACTGCGCTCAACCACGGCCACGCCATCGACGTCTACAAATCCACCTTCCGGCCGATGAAGTTCACGCTCGCGGGCGGTGGCGATCGCATGATGATGAAGCTGATCGTCGATCAGAAGACCGACAAGGTGCTCGGCTGTCATCTGTTCGGGCCTGACGCCTCGGAAATCGTGCAGATCGTGGCGGTGGCGATGAAAATGGGGGCAACCAAAGCCCAATTTGACGCCACCGTAGCGCTGCACCCGTCCGCCGCCGAAGAACTTGTGACCATGCGGACGAAGAGCTATTCGAAGGCGCCATGACGTCAGAATTTCGATGACCGACGATCCCGTTCGCCTGAAACATCGCCAGCTTGAGAAGATCGCGATGGCCGCGCTCAGGATGGCGCGCGTCCTGGTCGAGTGCGGTGCGCGCGTGCGCGTGGTGCATCAGGGTGCAACGCTGGTGGCGCGCGGCCTTGGGGTCGAGCCGGTCGGTCTTCGCACCGGTTACGCCTCGCAGGAAATCACGGTTCGGAGCGGCGCCAACACCATCACCCGCATGATGACCATTGGTCCGCACGGGGTGAACCACCGCCTCGACCACGCCATGCGCGCGCTCGCCGCGCGCGTCTCCAAGGGTGGCATGACGGTCGATGAAGTCGAAGCCGAGATGGATCGCCTGGCCAAAACCACGCCGCGCCATCCGCTCTGGCTGGTGGCATTGGCCGTGGGTATGGCGTGTGCCGCCTTCGGGCGTCTGCTCGGCATCGACTGGCTGGCGTTCGGCCCGGTGTTTTTCGGTGGCGTGCTGGGCCAGGCGCTGCGCATGTTCCTGCACCGGCGGGGCGTCAACAGCTATGTTGTGGCGGCCGCCATCGCTTTTGTGGCGGCGGGTACGGCCGGGGCAGGGGCCCGTCTGGTCGGCTCGACCACGCTCAACCTCGCCATGATGGCCGCGATCCTGCTGCTGGTACCGGGCGTTCCGGCCACCAATGCCCAGACCGATATCATGGACGGCTATCCTTCTATGGGCAGCGCCCGCGCCGTGTCGGTGCTGATGGTGATGATCTTCGCCACCTGCGGCGTTTGGCTGGCCGAAACCTTGTTGGGGGTACACTGATGCCCCCATTGACCTTCGACGAACTGCACCTGTTGCACCAAGCCTTCTTCGGCGCCATTGCCGCCGCCGGATTCGGCGTCTTGTTCAACGTCGGCTTGCGCTCGCTCGCTTGGTGCGCGGCCGCCGGCGCCTTGGCCTTGGGTGTGCGCACGCTGGGTCAAGACCTCCAATGGAGCCTGGAGGCGGCCTCCTTCGTGGCGGCCTTGGCGGCCAGCATCTGTGCCAACGTCCTGCGCCGCCCGCTGGGCCCTCGCGGCAGTGCCGTGGCGCTGACCGGGTGCATCCCGATGGTGCCGGGCGCCTTCTTCGGGCAGGCCATCCTGGGAGCGCTGGCGGTCACCACGCCGCACCCCGAAAACGCCGCCGTGATCCTGACCGCCATCGAGTATTTGTTGCGCGTCCTGTTTACCTTGGCAGCTATTGGGGCTGGGCTGGCCATCCCCGCCCACCTGTTGAAACACCGGGACTTTTAACCGCTCGTAATTCCGTCCTTGGTTAACGACTTCGAAACGGGCAGTAGGCAATGGTTGCCGGTCTAATTCCGGTAGCGGGCCATGGTCAGGATTCTTCTCATCGTTATTTACGTGCTAGCGAGCGCCACAATTGGCAGTCTCGCCGGCATCATGCAGACTCTGCCGATCGGCATCGCCAGCGGGTTCATCTCGTTCCTGCTGTTGTGCCAGATCGACGGCGCGGTGCTCCGCCGCCGTTTCGTTAGGCAGCAAAAGAAGGAGATCGCAGGCCTGAAGAAGTCCGGCGCGGTGGTTCAGAAGGCGCTGGCCGAGACCCAGGCGCGGATGGATGCCGTCGGCAAGGCCATGGAAGCGCGCTCCCACGCTCAAAACAAGAAAATCGTCTCCGAGCTGCAGGTGCTCGAGAGCCTGATGAAGGAATTCGCCTCGAAAATTTCCGACAAGGCGCGCCACGAAGCGGGCGGTCGTCCTGCCGGTGTGCCGGCCGACTTGGAATCCGTCGCCGAGCCGGAGCTGCTGGAGATGATCCGCGCCTCGCTGGAAGAAAATCGCGTCGATCTCTATTTGCAGCCGACCGTCAGTCTGCCGCAGCGCAAGGTCCGTTTCTACGAGGCGCTGTCACGCTTGCGCTCCGAAAGCGGCTCGGTGATCATGCCGGCCCAGTACATCAAGATTGCTGCACCCGCAGGTTTGATGAGTGTGGTTGACAACCTTTTGTTGTTCCGCTGCGTGCAGATCGTGCGCCGTCTGATGAACAAGAATCGCGGTATTGGCGTGTTCTGCAACATTTCCGGTGACACGCTGCGCGACGCCGAGTTCTTCCCGCAATTCCTCGACTATATGCAGCACAACCGCGACTTGGCGGGGCAGATCGTGTTCGAGTTCGCGCAGGACGCCGTGCTCCGGGCGGGGCGCTCGGGCGAAGCCAATCTGAAGGCGCTCAACGCTCTCGGATTTGCCTTGTCGATGGACAACATCAAGACGCTGGCGCTCGATTACAGCAAGCTCAAGAACACCGGTTTCTCGTACCTCAAGGTTCGCGCCGACATGCTGACCAAGGGCATGAACGCCGCTGGCGCGTCGGTCGCCGCTGAAGACTTCAAGAACTTGCTCTCGCGCCACGGGCTCAACCTCATCGCTGAGCGCGTCGAAGACGAGAAGACCGTCGTGCAACTCCTCGATTATGCGGTCGATTTCGCGCAAGGGTATCTGTTTGGCGAGCCGCGTGCGGTTCGCGGCGAGACCATCAAGGAGATCGACAAGCCGTCGGCGCCGGTCATCCCCTTGCGCCGGTCGGCCTGATTTCAGGCGTTTTCGTCACATCTGCGGTCGTGCCTTGAGGGCGCGGATAGTTCCCGCTATAGGCTTCGGGGGAGCGCTTCCCGAAAAGTGGGCACCGGTTTTCGGATCAGACGCGCAACCAAAGATATCTCGCGCTGTGTTGCGCGTAAGCCAAGCTGTGGATTGATGAACGGTTCTCCTGTCCTTGTGTCCGGCCTTTCCGCGATTGCCGGCGATTACGATGCCGTGATCTGCGACGTCTGGGGCGTTCTGCACGACGGTGCGCATGCTTTTACGCCGGCTGTGGAAGCGCTGACGCGTTTTCGCAAGGAACGCGGCCGCGTCGTGCTGCTGACCAATGCACCGCGGCCGGCCGCGGATATTGCCATTTCGTTGCGCGGCTTCGGTGTGCCCGACGACGCCTATGATGAAATCGTGAGTTCCGGCGGTTCGGCGCGCGAAGAACTCATCCGCCGGGCCCATGGCGCCCCGCTGAAGATGATGCACATCGGCCCCGAACGCGACGAGACCGTGTTCCAAGGCCTCGATATCGTGCTTGTCGGTCCTGATAAGGCCGAGGTCGTGCTCTGCACCGGCCTGTTCGACGACGACCACGAAACACCCGACGATTATGCCGATATTTTGAAGGCGCTGAAGGCGCGTGAGCTACCGATGATCTGCGCCAATCCCGATTTGTTCGCGCCCCGCGCCGGCGTGCTGGTGCCTTGCGCTGGCGGCATTGCGCGGGCTTATGAGAAAATCGGCGGGCCGGTCGTCTATTACGGCAAGCCCGAGCCGCCGATTTACGAACCCGCGATTGCGGCGGCGGGCGGCAAGGACCAGCGCATNCTCGTCATCGGCGANGCGCTTGAAACCGACATGGCCGGCGCCGATGCGATGGGCCTCGACGCATTGTTCGTTGCCCATGGCTTGCACAAGGAAGAACTTGGTGATCTTTCCGACGCCAACCTCGCCGCACTGTTCGCCCGTCACGATCTCAAGGCGTGCGCCGCCGTCGACGTCCTCAAGTGGTGAGAGAATGACTGTTTATTATGACGAACTGAAACCCGGCATGAGCGACAGCTTCACCAAGCAGGTGAGCGAACGCGACATCGAGTTGTTCGGCGAAGTGACCGGCGACATGAATCCCGTTCATTTTGACGAAGCCTACGCCAGGAAAACCATCTTCCGCGGCCGCGTCGCCCATGGCGCCATCACGGTGAGCTATTTGTCTGCGCTCGTCGGCACCAAGCTGCCCGGACACGGAACCGCCGTCCTGGAACTGACGACTCGCTTCAAGGCGCCGGTACGTATCGGCGATACCGTCACCGCCATTTGTACTGTTCGCGAAGTTCTGCCCAAGCGCCGCGTCTGGCTCGATTTCGTCTGCAAGGTTGGCGAGAAGGTGGTGATGGAGGGCGAGGCCCTCGCCTTGGCACCCGCCAGACCGTAAGTTGCCGCCAATGAAAATATTCCGTCACATCGCTAGTATTCCCTGCGAATACCAGGGTGCGGTGGTGGCTATCGGCAATTTTGACGGTGTGCATCTCGGCCACCAGGCGTTGATCCGCCGCGCCATGCGCCATGCCGAAGTGCTCGATGCGCCCGCGGCGGTTTTGACCTTCGAGCCGACCTCCCGCGAATTTTTCCGTCCCGGCGCGGAGATGATCCGGCTGACGCCGTTCCGCTCCAAGGCGCATATCCTGGCCAAGCTCGGGCTCGACGCGATGTTCGCGCCGCCCTTCAACGCCGAGATCGCCCACCAGGGCGCGCAGGATTTCGTGCTCGATCTTTTGGTCCGCAGTCTTCGGGTTTCCTGCGTGGTGGTCGGCTCCGACTTCCGCTTTGGCACCGCGCGCTCGGGCGATGGCGCCGTCCTGTCCTACATGGGCGAGATGGAAGGGTTCGGCGTAGAAATTTTCCCCACCGTGATGGCGGGCATGGATGAGAAGATTTCCTCTACTTTGATACGCGCCCAGCTCCGGGCCGGTCATCCGGAAGAGGCCGCGCGTCTCTTGGGCCACCCCTTCATGATCGAGGGCCGGGTGGAGCATGGCGAGAAGCGCGGCCGCACCCTCGGCTTTCCGACGCTCAACATGCACCTTGATGGCTACCTCCATCCGGCCTTCGGCATTTATGCGGTGCGGACCTCGTTGGTCGAGGACGACGCGGTGGTGGCCCGCTATGACGGCGTTGCCAATTTGGGCATTCGGCCGATGTACCTCGCCGAAGAACCGCTGCTCGAGACCCATTTGTTCGATTTTTCCGGCGACCTCTATGGCAAGCAGATGGCCGTGGAATTGGTCTCCTACCTTCGCCCCGAGGCTAAGTTCGCCTCTGTTGAGGCTCTGAAGGCCCAGATCGCCGAAGACGTCGTTGATGCCAAGCGGGTGCTGCGCTCCTCTTAACCTCCCCGAAAGGGAGGTGATTGCGGCCCTGGACCGGCCTGGTCCCCCCTGCTAGAAGGCCCGCCTACCGTAGGAAGGCGGAAATTCGTGTTGGGATTGCAGCAAAAAGAGCGAATTCGCCGCCCGGCTCCGTGACTTAACGGAGGCCGGGACGCCGCACCCTTAACCTGAACATCGCCAAGGCCGAAAAATGTCCAAAGATTCTGACCCGACCGGCGCGAAAGACTATCGCGCCACTCTGTTCCTGCCCCAGACCGATTTTCCGATGAAGGCGGGCCTGCCCCAGTCCGAGCCCAAGTGGCTGGCCAAGTGGGAGGAGAGCGACCTTTACGGCCGCATCCGCGCCGCGGCCAAGGGCCGGCCGCTGTTCATCCTGCATGACGGCCCGCCCTACGCCAATGGCGAGATTCATTCCGGCACCGGCCTCAACAAGATCCTCAAGGATTTCGTCATCCGCTCGCAGACGATGCTGGGCAAAGACGCGCCTTACGTTCCGGGTTGGGACTGCCACGGCCTGCCGATCGAATGGAAGATCGAGGAAAAATATCGCGCTGCGGGCAAGTCGAAGGATTCGGTTCCGATCGACCAGCTCCGTAAGGACTGCCGCGAGTTTGCGCTGAAGTGGATTGACGTGCAGCGTGGCCAGTTCAAGCGCATGGGTGTGATGGCCGAGTGGGCTCACCCCTACACCACGATGGATTTCCGCGCCGAGGCAGTGATCGCCGCCGAGCTGCACAAATTCGTCGCCAACGGACTTCTCTATCGCGGTTTCCGTCCAGTGATGTGGTCGCCGGTGGAAAAGACCGCACTGGCCGAAGCCGAAATCGAATACCACGAGAAAACCTCACCGACGATCTATGTGAAGTTCCCGGTGGTGAAGCACGCTGCCGAAGATGCGGTGGGTGATGCGTTTGTTGTGATCTGGACGACCACGCCGTGGACGATCCCGGGCAACCGCGCCATCTGTTATTCGCCGACCATGGATTACTCCGTCTATGAAGTGACGGAAGCGGTCGAGGGTGCGCTCGCCCAAGTTGGCGAAAAACTGCTGCTCGCAGATTTGCTGGCTGATCAGACCGCGAGCCACGCCAAAATCAAACTGAACCGCGTCGGTCCGGTGAAGAAGCCCGGCGCAATCGTGGCCGCCCATCCGTTCCGCGGGCTGGCCGATTATTACGATTTCGATGTTCCGCTGCTCTCTGGTGATCACGTCACCGCCGATACCGGCACCGGTTTCGTTCATACCGCGCCGGGTCACGGCGAAGATGACTTTGAGATCGTGCTGGAAAAGCTGGGTAAGGATTATCCCGCCAAGCATCCCGATGCCTTTGCGGTTATCACCGCCGATGGCGCCTTTGCGCCGAATGTTCCGATCTTTGCCGGCAAATACATTCTTTCGCGCGATGGCAAGAAAGAGGGCGATGCTAACGGTGCGGTCATCAAACAATTGATCGAGTCCGGCAAGTTGCTCGCCAAAGGCACGCTGCGTCACCAATACCCGCATTCGTGGCGGTCGAAGGCGCCGGTGATCTTCCGCGCTACGCCGCAGTGGTTCGCGGCGATGGACAAGCCGTTCGCCGGCTCGAACAACCGAACGCTGCGCCAGATCGCAATGCAGGCGATTCGCGACACGAAGTGGTATCCGAAGGCTAGCGAGAACCGCATCGGCTCGATGGTGGAAGGCCGCCCGGACTGGGTGCTGTCGCGCCAGCGCGCCTGGGGTGTGCCGCTTGCGATCTTCGTCGAGAAGAAATCGGGCGAAATCCTCAAGGATCCGGACGTCAACGCGCGCATCATCGCGGCGTTCAAAGCCGAGGGCGCGGATGCCTGGTTCCAGGCGGGAGCCGCCGAGCGGTTCCTGGGACGTCACAATCCTGCCGGGTATGAGCAGGTGCGCGATATCCTGGATGTCTGGTTCGATTCCGGCTGCACCTACGTCTTTACAGTAGAACAGCCGATTGAGCCGTCGTGGCCGCAGAAAGATCACGCCGATCTCTATCTCGAGGGCTCCGACCAGCATCGCGGCTGGTTCCAGTCCTCGCTGCTGCAAAGCTGCGCCACGCGCGGCCGCGCGCCGTATGATCAGGTGCTGACTGCGGGCTTTGTGCTCGACCGCGAGGGCGACAAGATGTCGAAGTCTGTCGGCAATGTGATCCTGCCGCAGACCATCGCCGACAAGAACGGCGCCGACATCTTCCGCCTTTGGGTGGCGTCGTCCGACTTCACGCAAGATCTGCGTATGGGCAACGACGTTATCCAAGCAAATGCTGATGCCTATCGTCGTTTGCGCAACACCATCCGCTTCATGCTGGCCAACCTCGCGGGCTTTTCGGAAGAAGAACGCATTGCGCCATCAGAAATGCCGGAGCTGGAGCGTTACATCCTCGCCAAGCTTGCCGAACTCGATGCGTTGGTGAAGAAGGGCTATGCGGAATACGACTTCAACCGCGTCTTCAACACGGTCTTCAGTTTCTGCACCAACGAGCTGTCGGCGCTCTACTTCGACATCCGCAAGGATGCGCTTTATTGCGACCGGGCCGACAGCGTCCGCCGCCGCGCTGCGCGCACGGTTACGGAGGAACTCTTCCGCCGCGTCGTCACCTGGCTGGCACCGATCCTATGCTTCACCATGGAGGAAGCCTGGACGCTGCGTTACCAAGGCGACAGCGTCCACCTGCAACTTTTCCCGGAAACGCCCGCCGGCTGGGCCAATCCGGCGCTGATCGAGAAGTGGAACCGGATTCGCACCTTGCGCCGTGTCGTCACCGGCGCTTTGGAAGTAGCCCGCCGCGACAAGGTGATCGGTGCCAGCCTGGAGGCGGCACCGACTCTGTATCTCTCCAACGATAGCGATTTCGCATTAGTCGAGGGGCTGGATCTGCCTGAAATTTGCATTACCTCTGGGTTGTCGGTTCAGAAGGGTCTCCCCCCCACCGCGGACATAAAATTTGGCGACGCAGATGAATCCGACCTTGCCAAGCTGGCGCAGGTCGACTTTCCTGCGGGCAAGCAGCTCATTTGGGCTGGCGGTGTGTTTACCCTCGCCGATGTTGATGGTGCTGCTGTGGTTTTCGCCAAGGCCCAGGGCGACAAATGCGCGCGCTGCTGGATGATTCTACCGGAAGTAGGGAAAGTGCCGGATCATCCCGATCTATGCCATCGTTGCAGCGATGCGGTGTAAGGGGGCCGAATGAACAAGCGCGATGCTGGGCTGCTGGTTGCTGGAGTGACCTTTGCACTCGACCAGGTCTCGAAGATGGCGCTTTTGTATGGTGCCGGGTTCATTCATATGCCGCCAGGAGCGGGGATTTCGGTATTGCCGTTTTTTAATCTGGTGATGCTCTGGAATCCCGGCATCAGTCTTGGTTTGTTTCCGGCTTCCAGCGTGGAAGGTACCGTGTTCCTGGCGACGTTCCAGATGATTGCGGTGGGTGTTTTGGGCTGGTGGTTGTGGTCCGCGCATAAGGCGCCAGTGGCGATCGGCCTCGGCATGGTGATCGGCGGGGCGCTCGGCAACCTGATCGATCGTTTGGTTTACGGCAAAGTGGCGGATTTCATCCAACTTCATGCATTTGGTTACAGTTTTTACGTCTTCAACGTCGCAGATGCCGCAATTACCTTTGGCGTGGTTGCTCTATTGTATGATGCCTTGATGAAGCCCGAGGTGGCCCCCCGCCAGCCGGACCACGGACAGGAGGAGTAGGTGATGAAAAACGGTTCGCTGCGCGCGGCCCTGCTGATTGCGGTGACTGCGGTTGCATTGTCGGGCTGCGATACGCTCCGCAGTGCCGCTGGCATGGACAAGAGTGCACCTGACGAATTCGCGGTGACCACCAAGGCGCCGCTGGTGATTCCGCCGGATTACAATCTGCAGCCGCCGCGCCCTGGTGCGGTGCCGACCAATCAGGTTGATCCGACGGATTCTGCCGAGAATGCGCTGTTCGGCAACGACCCGGCGACCATCGCCGCCCAGTTGCCCAGCACCTACAGCGAGACCGAGAAGATGCTCCTGGCCAATGCCAAGGTGCAGAACATCGATCCGCGAATTCGCCAGAATCTGGCGTCCGACTACAAGAACATGCTCGGGGCCGACGACGGCTTCACCAACGACATCTTGTTCTGGCAGAAGCCGAAACCCGACACCGGCCAGCCGCTCGATGCCGATAAGGAAGCCAAGAAAATCGACGGGCAGCGCGCTGGTCAGGCGCCGATGCCCGGTGCTGGCAATCCGCCGCCTCCGCCGCCGGAGAAATCGGGCTGGTTTGACGGCTGGTTCGACTGGTTCTGAGTCTTTGACGTGAGATGTGTGGCCGTAAATCACCGTTCTGTGGAGCGGCGTTTTGCGCTACCACAACGGGACGTCCTTCCGGGAACGATTCTGATGCGGTGCGCCATGTCTGACAGGAGGAGCGTTTGGGCGGCGTTTCTCGCCCTGGCGCTTCTGTGCCTGCCCGCGGTGGCGCAAGGCCACAATGTCAAACCCGTGCTGTCGGGCAAGACCTTCCAGTTTGTGTTGCAGAACGGCCTGCAGGTCGTGGTGGTGCCTGATCACCGCGCTCCGGTCGTGACCCAGATGGTGGTCTACAAGGTCGGCGCGGTTGACGATCCGCCTGGCATTTCGGGGTTGGCGCACTTTTTCGAGCATATGATGTTCCGCGGCACCAAGGCGGTGCCGGGCGGCGGCTATTCGCAATCCATTGCCCGTAGCGGCGGCGATGATAACGCTTTCACCACCCACGACTACACCGTCTTCCACGAGCAGATCGCCAAGGACAAGCTGAGGCTGGCGGCGCGTCTCGAAGCCGACCGCATGGCCGGTCTCGATCTCTCCGAAGGTGCGGTGATGAGCGAGCGCGATGTGGTGAGCGAGGAACGGCGGATGCGCATCGACAACGATCCGCAGGCACTGGTGCTGGAGCAAGCCGAGGCCGCGCTTTATCTCTCCCATCCTTACGGCCGCCCGGTAATCGGCTGGCCCGACGAGATTCGCCGTATCGGCCGGGTGGAAGCCGAGAATTTCTATCGCCGCCATTACGCCCCCAACAACGCCATCCTGATCGTGGCGGGCGACGTTACGCCGGAGGAAGTGCGTCAGATCGCCGAAGCCGAATACGGTCCGTTGCCGGCGCGCGAACTGGGGGCGCGGGTCGATTACGCCCAACCGCGGCGGATGGGTGAAAGCCGCATTGTGGTAAACCGCAAGGACGCCAAAGTGCCGTTGTTCCTTCGCCTCTATCGCGTCGAAAGCTATGCCGAAGGCGCACCGGGCGAGGCCGAAGCACTGGAAGTTCTCGCGCGGCTCCTCGGCGGCGATACGACCTCGGTACTTTATCATCGCTTGGTCGTGGAACGGCGTTTGGCGACCGATGTCTCCGCCAGCTACGACGGTTACGCCCGTGATTCCGGCCAGTTCAGCATCAGGGCCACGCCGCGGCCTGGCGTGTCGCTTGAGGCCATCGAACGCGCTGTCGACGAGGTGATCAGCACTTACGCCCATCATCAGCCCTCCAAAGTTGAGCTGGCGCGGGCCAAGGCGCAGCTCGTTGCCGGCGCGGCGTTCATGCGCGACAGCCAGTTCGAGATGGCGTCGGCCTACGCCCGCGCGCTCGCAGTCGGTCTCACCGGTTTTGACGTGCAGCAATGGCCAGCGCGCATCCAGTCCGTCAAACCCAAGGCGCTGCAGGACGCCGCCGCGACCAGCCTCAACCGCAACGAAGCGGTGACGGCTTACCTCCTGCCACGGCCATGATCAGGCACTTCGCCGCTTTCGTTTTCGCGCTGCTGGTGTTGCAGCCGGCGTTCGGCGCCAAGGTGGTCCCGGTGTCGGTTGTCCCCGGCGTGGTGTTGTGGCATAGCGAAGACCACACCATTCCGGTCGTCGCCCTCAGTGCCTCATTCCCTGCCGGTTCCGCTTACGATCCACCTGGCAAGACCGGCATGGCCGCGTTCGCCGGCTATCTTCTGAACGAAGGGGCTGGTCCGCTGAACGCGGAAAGCTTTCAGGCGGACCTGGCGCTGCACGGCATCAAGCTCGAGGTGTTGCCGGCGCGCGATACCATGACAGTCAGGTTCATCACGCTGTCGTCGAATGCCAAAGAGGCATTCCGCTTGTTGGGTCTTGCTCTCAACAAGCCGCGATTTGATTTCGACGCCGTGACACGGGTGCGGTTGCAAATGATGCAAGCGCTCGATCAGGGCCGCGAAGACCCCGCCACCGTCGCCGAGCGCGGCTTCCATAGCCTCTATTTCGGCCCTTATACCTATGGCCGCCCGGTCGATGGCGAGACCCGTGCCCTGGCCTCGATTTCCGCGCCTGAGCTGCGCGCCTTCGCCAAGACGCATTGGGTCCGGAACGGTCTGCGCATTGCGGTGGCAGGTGACATCACCGCTGCCGCGCTGACGCCGCTGATCCAGTCCGCCTTCGGCACCTTGCCAGCGGCCGCGCCACAAGCACCTGCCGCCCCTGTGCGTCCCGGCGCGCCGGGCTTGCACATTTTGGCGATGGATGTGCCGCAGCCCGCGGTTGTGTTCGGAGAAGCAGGACCGGTGCGCAGCGACCGCGATTACATTGCGGCGATGATCGCCAATTACATTCTCGGCGGCGCCGGATCGGGCTCGCGCCTGACCCGCGAATTGCGCGAGAACCGCGGGCTCACCTATGACGTCGTCACCGATCTGGTGCCGTATCGTCGCGCCGGGCTCATGCTCGGAACCGTGCAAACGCGGCGGAGCGCCGTGCGCCAGGCCATTACGGTGGTGCGCGAGACCATGCGCAAGTTCGCCGCTGACGGCCCTAGCCCGCAGGAACTTGCCGATGCCAAGCAGTACCTCAACGGCTCGTTCCCGCTGTCGTTCACGTCGAACGCCGACATCGCCGCTCAGCTTAACGTGTTCCAGGATCTCGGCCTGCCGCTCGATTACCTCGACCGCCGCGCCGGGTTGATCGCTGCCGTCAGCCTCGCCGATGTGCGCCGCGCCGCCAAACGCCTGTTCGATCCCGACAAACTGACCATCGTCGTGGCCGGGTCTTTGCCCACCGGCAACACCGAACCGGCGGATTCGCCGTAACCCAACCGAATCCGTTACACTCCTTTTATGAAAATACGCCGTCTCACCGAAGGCACCGTCAACCGCATCGCCGCAGGCGAGGTGGTCGAGCGTCCGGCCAGCGCCGTCAAGGAACTGATCGAGAATGCGCTCGACGCCGTGGCGCATCGTATCGTGGTGTCGGCTTCCAATGGCGGCGCCGATTTTATTCTGGTGGAAGACGACGGCGAGGGCATGGCCCCCGATGATCTGTTGCTCGCCGTCGAACGTCACGCCACCTCGAAACTACCGGCCGACGATCTATCCCACATCGTCACCATGGGCTTCCGCGGCGAGGCACTGCCTTCCATCGGCGCGGTGGCACGCCTCGCCATCACCAGCCGCACCAAAAACAGCGAAGCGCATGAGGTTCGGGTCGATGCCGGACGCACCTCTGGCCCGATGCCCGCCGGTTTTCTGGCGCAAGGGCAGTCCGGTACGCGGGTGGAAGTGCGCGAGTTGTTCTATGCCACGCCCGCCCGACTCAAGTTTATGAAGTCGGCGCGCTCGGAAGACCTTGCCATGCTCGACGTGGTCAAGCGCCTCGCCATGGCGCGGCCCGAAGTGGCGTTCATGCTGACGCTGGACGGCAAACAGGTGCTCGAATTACCCGCCGAAAGTGGTCCGGCCTCAAGTAGCGAAGCGGTAGGCCAACTAAAAAGGCTTTCTCGCATCATGGGGCGCGAATTCGGTGTCAATGCGGTGCCGGTCGAAGCCGGGCGCGAGGGCCTGCATCTGTTCGGCTATGCCGGCGTGCCGACCTACAACCGCGCCAATGCGCAAATGCAATTCCTGTTCGTCAACAACCGCCCGGTGCGCGACAAGCTTCTCATTGGCGCGGTGCGCGGCGCTTATGCCGATTTTCTGGCGCGCGACCGCCATCCCGCTTTGGCGCTGTTCCTCGCCTGCGATCCGGCCTTCGTCGATGTCAACGTTCACCCCGCCAAAACCGAAGTGCGGTTCCGCGATGCCGGATTGGTCCGTGGGCTGATCGTCTCCGCCTTGAAAAACGCAATTCATGAAGCCGGTCATCAGGCGTCCACCACGGTTGCTTCCGATGCGTTGGCTGCAATGGCGTCCCACACCGGCTACTCGGTGCAGCCGTCGCTGCCGGTTGATAGTTATCACGTCCCCGCTGCCGCTTATGAGGCGAGCCGAACTTTCCAATCGCCCTTCACGCCCGCCGCCCGGGTCGAGACGCCGCCACCCGCCGAAACCGTATCCGACGCGCCCTTAGGCGCGGCCCGCGCCCAATTGCATGAGACCTACATCGTGGCGCAAACCGCTGACGGCATCGTCATCGTCGATCAGCATGCCGCCCACGAACGCCTCACCTACGAGCGCATGAAAAAGCAGATGGAGGAGGGCGGCATCGCCCGTCAGCCGCTGCTCGTGCCCGAGGTGGTCGATCTCGATCCGGCGGAAGTGGCACGCGTGACCGGCCGTGCTGCCGAGCTGGCCGAATTCGGCCTCGTCATCGAACCGTTCGGGCTTGATGCCGTGCTGGTGCGCGAAACCCCCGCCATGCTTGGCCAGATGGACGTGAAGGGCTTGCTCCGTGATCTCGCCGACGACATCGCCGAATCCGGCGCCGCGCTGTCGCTCAAGGAGCGTCTCGAAACCGTTGCCGCCACGCTCGCCTGTCACACCAGCGTGCGCGCCGGGCGCCGCCTCAATGCCGACGAGATGAATGCGCTGTTGCGCGAAATGGAACGCACCCCCCACAGCGGCCAATGCAACCACGGCCGCCCGACCTACGTCGAACTGAAACTGGCGGATATCGAAAAGCTATTCGGACGGCGCTAACCCTTCAAGAACGTCACCCGTGTTTCGCCATAGGTGCGCTCGTCGACGCGTGTGTACCCGTCACCCACCACTCTTTCGTCCTCTGCCGTTTCGGCCACCACCACGGCGCCCTCTGCCAGCCAGCCGCCGCGCAGCAAACTTGCCAGCGCCGGTTCGATCAGGGCTTTGTGATAGGGCGGGTCGAGGATCACCAGCTCGAACGGTCCACCTGCGACCGCCGCCATGTCGCCAAGTGAGGTGGCATCGCGCCGCCAGATTTTGCTGACCCCAGTCAGGTTCAACATCTCCACGTTTTCGCGGATGAGGGCACGGCTTTCGGCGGCATCGTCGACGAACAGGCAGAAGGCGGCGCCGCGGCTGAGCGCCTCAATCCCCATGGCGCCGGTTCCGGCGAACAAATCGGTCACCCGCGCCCCTTCCAACGCCACGGCAAAATCGGCGTGCATCAGGATGTTGAATACGGCTTGCCGCACCTTGTCGGCGGTTGGCCGCACCCGATAGTCGGACGGTGTCGCCAAGGTTCGCCCACCGTAAAGTCCTGCCGTGATGCGCATATTTAATTCTCCGCTGCCGCCGCTATAGCGATCTAAGCCTGTTGGCGTAAAGGGGTCTGGCACGGTAGGCTTACCCCCATGCGCCACGTCCTCGCCTGCCTTATCGCCCTGTTCAGCCTCTCCGCGCCGTCATGGGCCGACACCCTGCCGCCTGCCGGCGGTGCGCCCAAGGTCCACGTTCAGGTGATCGCCGACCGCGATGCGGTTCGCCCGGGCGCGACCTTCACCGTCGCGGTCGAGCAGGACATTGAATCGGGCTGGCACACTTATTGGTCCAATCCCGGCGAGGCAGGGCAGCCGACAGTGGTGAAATGGACCCTGCCGCCGGGCTGGAAGGCCGGGCCGATTGAGTGGCCGTATCCAGTGCGCCTGCCGGTCGGCCCGCTGATGGATTACGGCTACGAGGGCAAGGTCTGGCTGCTGGTCGATTTGACCGTGCCCGCCGGTGCGTCCGCCGGAACCGTCAGCCTCGATGCGCTGGTGCAATATCTCGTTTGCCGCGAAGTTTGCATTCCTGAAGATGCCACGGTGCAGGCGAAGATCGTGATCGATTCCGCCGCGAGTGGCCCCGCCGCCGCCAGCGCTGGCGATTTTGCTGCCGCGCGTGCGAAGATTCCGGCCGCTTCGCCCTGGCCGATGCGCTATGCGTTGGGTAAGGATTTGCGCCTGTTCGTCAATGCTCCGGCGCTTGCCAGCGTCGCGCGCCCTGCTAGCGTCCAGTTTTTTCCGGCCGCTGGCGGTGCCGTGACCGATGCTGCGCCGCAGACCTTCGGCTTCGCCAAAGATGGTTTGGTGGTGCAACTACAGCCGGGCGCCGGGATCGCCAAAGTCAAAGCGCTGAGCGGTGTTTTGGTGCTGACCTCCGCCGATGGATCGGTGCAGGCGCTTCAGGTGCATGCCGCGCCCGGCGCCGTGCCCGCGGTCAAGACGGCGGACGAACCTAGCCTGTGGCTGGCGCTGCTGTTTGCCGCACTCGGTGGTCTGATTCTCAACATCATGCCGTGCGTGCTGCCGGTTTTGGCGATGAAAGCCCTGGCGCTCGCGGGGCACGCCGGTGCCGATCGCGCGCATGCGCGCCTCGAGTCCTTCTCTTATGCCTTGGGCGCGGTGCTCAGTTTCGTTGCGTTCGGATTGTTGGTGATGGGTTTGCGCGCCGGTGGCGCCGCTATCGGTTGGGGCTTCCAGTTACAGGAGCCGATCGTCGTCGCAGTGCTGGCGCTGTTGATGGTGGCCGTCGGTCTCAATATGTCGGGCGTGTTCGAGATTGCGCCGATCTCGGCTGGTGAGGGCCTTGCCCGTCGCGGCGGACTGCGCGGCGCCTTTTTCACCGGCGTTCTGGCGGTGGCCGTGGCGGCCCCTTGCACGGCGCCGTTCATGGCAACGGCCATCGGCTACGGCTTCACCCAAGACCCACTCGTCGTGATTGGCATCTTCACCGCGCTAGGCTTGGGATTTGCATTGCCGTTTATTCTTCTCGGTCTCATGCCCGCGATGCACAAGCTGCTGCCCAAGCCGGGGGCGTGGATGGTACGGCTGAAAAAGCTGCTGGCGCTGCCGATGTATGCCGCCGCCGCTTGGCTGATCTGGGTTCTGGCGCAACAGGTCGATCGCAACGGCCTGATCGCCGCGGTTGTGGCGGTTGTGGCGCTCGCGATCATTGCGGGAATTTATGGCCGCATCCAGATGAAGTCCGGTTGGATCAAAATCGTTGGATGGACCGGGATCGCAGTGTTCTTCGCCGCGGGTGCTTACGCCCTCAGCATTGTCGCCGCTGCCAACCCGCCCGCACCGGTGACCGTCGCCACCCATGCCGGCATGGCGTCCGAGCCTTACAGCCCGGCACGTCTCGCGGCGTTGCGCAAAGAAGGCCGTCCCGTTTTCATCGATGCCACCGCATCCTGGTGCATCACCTGCCTGGTCAACGAAGAAGCGGCGCTGTCGCGGCCGTCGGTCCACGCCGCGTTCAAGGACAAGCACATCGCGCTCCTGGTCGCCGATTGGACCAACCGCAATCCCGAAATTACTGCGCTTTTGGAATCGCACGGCCGCTCCGGCGTGCCGCTTTATCTCTATTACGCGCCGGGCGCGGCGGAGCCGAAAATCCTGCCGCAGATCCTGACCGAAGGTGAAGTACTGAAGGCGCTGAATTAAGCGGGCGTGAGGTCGACAATTCTTGGCCTCCCAATGACGCGCTAAAAAGTGAAAGCAAGCCACGACGGACGGTTTGCAGCCGCCACATGCTCTGGATTAATGTGTTCCCTACAAGAACAACGCTCCCGGGAGGAGATTTCATGACGTCGGTCTCGATGCTGCGCACGGCCACGGCGGCCGCAGCGCTCATGGTGCTCAGTGCAAACAGCGCGGGGGCTTTTGACTGGCCCTGGAATGATAGCGGTAACAATAATATCCCGCCGCCGCCGGCCTACACCAACACGGCGTTGCCGTTTGCGCAGCGGGTCGATGATTTGGTTTCGCGTTTGACGCTGGAAGAAAAGGCCTCGCAACTTGGCAACTGGTCGCGTCCGATTCCGCGGCTCGGCATTCCCGGTTACAACTGGTGGAGCGAGGCGCTGCACGGCGTGGCGCGTAACGGTGTCGCCACCGTCTTCCCGCAAGCGATCGGCATGGGGGCCACCTTCGATCCAGCGCTGGTGCATGACATGGGCGTGGTGATTTCGACCGAAGCGCGCGTCAAATACAACGAGACCGGTTACGACAAGGATCATGGCATCTATCAGGGCCTGACCTTCTGGTCGCCGAACGTCAACATCTTCCGCGATCCGCGTTGGGGCCGCGGCCAGGAAACCTACGGCGAAGACCCGTGGCTCACCGGCCAGTTCGGTAAGGCGTTTGTTACCGGCATGCAGGGTGACGATCCGAAATATCTGCGCGCCATCGCCACGCCCAAGCATTTCGCGGTGCATTCCGGCCCCGAGCCGACGCGTCACAGCGTCGATGTGGCAGCTTCCAAGCACGACATGGTCGACACTTATCTGCCGCAGTTCCGCAGCGCCATCGTCGATGGCGGCGCCGGGTCCGTCATGTGTGCGTACAATCGCGTCAACGGCCAGCCCGCCTGCGCCCAGGATTTTCTCTTAAACGACACCCTGCGCCAAGCCTGGGGCTTCAAGGGCGTGGTAGTGTCGGATTGCGACGCTATCGAAGACATCGCGAATGGCCATCATTTCACCAAGACGGTCGCCGAAGCCGCTGCCGCGTCGCTCAAACACGGCGTCGATAACGATTGCTCGACCTGGACGATCAACGTCAAGACTGATGCCGATTACCGGCGTTACGTCGAGGCGATGACGCAGGGTCTGGTGTCGCAAGACGTGGTCGATGCGTCGCTCAAGCGTTTGTTCATGGCCCGCATGAAACTCGGCATGTTCGATCCGCAAAGCGCGGTGCCTTACGGGCAGGTTCCGGCAAGCGCCCTCACTTCTGAGGCGCACAGCCAGCTCGCCTTACAGGCGGCGCGCGAGTCGATGGTGCTGCTCAAGAACAACGGCGCGCTGCCGCTGAAGCAAACGATTCGGCGCATCGCAGTGATTGGGCCGCTGGCCGATCAGGTGGTGCCGCTTTACGGCAATTACAACGGCACGCCGCTGGCGCCCGTCTCGGCGCTGGAAGGGCTCAAGCAACAGTTCCCCAATGCCGAGATCGTATACGAGCCGGGCACCAATTTCCTGCGCACGGGCACGGCTGTTCCGGCGTCGGCACTGAAGACGCCCGATGGCAAGCCCGGCCTCACCGCCGAGTTCTTTGCCAGCGAGGATTTCAGCGGCGCGCCGGTATTGACGCGCGTTGATGCCGGAATCGATTACGAGCGCGGCCGCGTCAATCTGAAGGTCGCTGAGTTGCCGGCCTTGCCGCAATATGCCGTACGCTGGACGGGTACGCTGACGCCGGCGGAAACCGCCGATTACGCCATCGGGCTGGATGCGCGCGTCGGAAGATTGTGGCTTGACGGCAAGGAGATCGTCAGTCTGGGCTCCGGTGATCAGTCCGCCAAGATGGTCATGCTGCATCTCGAGGCTGGTCATCCTTACGCCGTGAAGATCGAACGCGGCTACGAGCCGCGCATGTCGATCCACTTCGTCTGGGCCAAGCAAATTCCGGACGCCCTGAAGCGCGCTGTGGCTGCGATCAAGAAAGCCGATGCGGTTGTCGCCGTGGTCGGCATCACGCCGCAGCTCGAAGGCGAGGAGATGCAGGTCGATGTGCCCGGTTTTGTCGGCGGCGACCGCACCAGTCTCGATCTGCCTGCGCCTGAAGAAGACCTGCTCAAAACCGCGCGCAAAGCGACCAAGAAGCCACTGATCGCTGTGCTTTATAATGGTTCGGCGCTGAGCGTGAACTGGGCGGCGACGCACGCCGATGCGATCCTGGAGTCCTGGTACGGCGGGCAGGCGGCTGGTACCGCCATCGCCGACATTCTCTCCGGCGCTTACAGTCCGTCGGGCCGTCTGCCGGTGACGTTCTACACCGGCGTCAAGGACCTGCCGGCCTTCGAAAACTATTCGATGGCGGGCCGCACCTATCGTTACTTCACCGGAAAACCGCTTTACCCGTTCGGTTACGGCCTCAGTTATACCAGCTTCACTTACAGCGGACTCAAGCTATCCGCCGTGGCGCTGAAGGCGGGTGACGCTCTTGGCGTCGATGTTGCGGTCAAGAACACTGGCAAGGTGGCAGGCGATGAAGCGGCTCAGCTTTATCTCAGTTATCCTGGCACACCGGGCATGCCGAAGCTGGCGCTTAGAGGCCTTGCGCGCGTCAATCTCCAGCCTGGCGAAAGCCGCAACGTGCATTTCGATCTTAAGCCGCGCGATCTTTCCAGTGTGACCGAGATCGGCGACATCAAGGTGCAGCCGGGCGCCTACACACTCAGCGTCGGCGGTGGCCAGCCGGGCTTCACCAAAGCGATTGCCTCGGTCCCGCTCTTGATCGAAGGCGAACAGTCGCTGCCGCAGTAATCAGTCGTAAAGGAGGAACGCCCGGCGTTCCTCCGCCCATTTTTTCTCATCCGGCGCCGCCAGATCATCGAGATCGCCGGGCTGGGCGCCCAGCATGTCCACCCATTCGCGCAAACTTGGGCCGCCGTTGATGACATCAATGGCAAGCTTGCCGGTTTCGTATTCGTAAGCGAAATCGCGCCACAACGGATAATCGGGGTAGAGATGCCGGATCGCCTTAAACGCCAACGCCTGCAAGCGCCAGGGCCGGAACGCGGCGTGATCGTAGCTTGGTCCTTCACTGTGAATCTGCACGCCGTGGCAGAGTTTACCGGCGTGTTTGTGGAAGGTTGGTTCGAACCAGCATTCGCGCAGGCTGCAGCCCTCCATCCATTCGGGCGCCAGCGCCCACATCTCGCCCAGAACCGCCGCCGCATCGATATCGGGGGCGCCGAACAGTTCCAGCGGCCGCGTCGTGCCGCGTCCTTCCGATAGTGTGGTGCCTTCCAGCATCACGGTTCCGGCATAGGCGCGCGCCATGAACAGGTTCGGCGCATTGGGACTCGGATTGACCCAAATGCGTTCGCCGAGCGGCCAGCCATAGCCAGGCGCGTCGTCCGGCTGCCAGCCTTCCATATCGATCACACAATAATCGACGTCGAGCTTGCATGCGGCAACAAAGTAGAAGGCCAACTCGCCCATGGTAAGCCCATGGCGCATCGGCAGCGGTCCGGCGCCGACGAAACTCTCCCAGCCTTGGCGCAAAATGGTGCCTTCGACCGGCCGCCCCGCCGGATTGGGCCGGTCGAGCACCCATACTTCTTTGCCGTGTTTGGCGGCAGCCTCCAGCACATACAGCAGCGTCGTCACGAAGGTATAGATGCGGCAGCCGAGGTCTTGCAGGTCCACCAGCAACACGTCGAACGTGTCCATCATCGCGTCGGTCGGGCGGCGCGTTGTGCCATAAAGGCTGAACACCGGAATGTGGTGTACCGGGTCCAAGAAATCCGGCGACTCCATCATGTTGTCCTGCTTGTCGCCGCGCAACCCGTGTTGTGGTCCGAACGCTGCCGTCAGCTTGACGTCGCCCAGCATCGCCAAGGCATCAAGGCTATGCGTTAGGTTTGCTGTTACCGATGCCGGATGGGCCAGCAGCGCCACGCGTTTTCCCGCCAGGGGGCGGCGCAGCTCGGGCTCGGAAAGCAATCGATCGATGCCGAATTTCATAGCGTCACCGCAAGGTCGAGCGCAAAGGCGCTATCGTGATGGAAATCGGGTTTGCCGGGGGGGTGCTGCAGCGCCCAATACGATAGCGCGCCGCCCGTGTCTTCGATCACGGCGCAAAGGCCGAGCCGCCACGGCACATTGCTCGGCACGGTCCCGCCAAGCGCCCAGTGTGCCCGCAGTTCCCAACTTTCGCGCCCATAGCGCCCTTCGGCCGACGGCGTGCCGATGGCCTCCACCGGAGTGCGCCCGGCGCGATAGCCGCTGAGAGCGTAGACCTGCCAGTCGCAGGTCGGAGCGACATTGAATTCCCAATAGGCCTCACTGCCCGCTGGTTTTACGAAGGCTTCGAAGCAGGTGTGCTGCCACAGCTCATCGGCCCGTTGCCGCGTTGCGGAGGATAAGAGCGAGGGCACAACAAGACTGGCGTCGCCGCTGATATAATAGTGCACAAGCAGATTTCCGGTGATCCCGCGCGACACATCGACCGCGATCGCGGACACAGCCGCGCAAGGGAAATCGGGATGCGGATGGAGAACGTGGCGCATGCCCGTCTTATAGCTGCTTCGCCTCCCTGAGGCGAGCCGGGCGTCCCGCTCTCCCGCTGTGCGATAAAGTCCTAACGATACATTTACGTTTGCCGGAATGGCGTGGCGAGATGTCCAGCGAACAACTTAACCGGTTTGCATTTCTGTTTACTTCTATTTTGCTCCTTCGGCTGCACAATGAGGCTTCACAGGTGGGGCGTCCCGCAGATGAGTCATATTGTAGTAGTCGGTATGAATACCGATCTGGCAGCGCAGCTTGAATCGGCGCGCCGGGTTATAGAGAGGCATTTCCTGACGGCGGGCAAGATGCTCACCCAGGCGATCGAGGGCATCGATGCGCTCGTCGCGTCGCTGGAAAAGCTGGTTGAGGCACTTGACGCCAAGGCAGTTGCCGCCGCGAGTGGCGATTTGCGTGCTGCCGCACAGAGCCTCAACGATCTCGCCGAAAATCACCACACGCGCCAGAAGGCGATCGATGATCTCGGCCACCATCGCGAAACGCTGGCCAAATACGTCGCCGACATGCGCGCCAGCCTGGCCTACATGCGGGCGTTCACGGTCAACATCAAGATCGTGTCGAGCGGCATTGCCGAAGCCGGCTCCACCTTTGAATCCTTCGCCCAAGAAATCTCCGACTGCATCGAGAGTGGCCGCGAGCAGCTTCGCCAGATGGAAGACGAACTCATGGGCTTGCAGGAAGGTCTCGCCTCGGCGCTCAGCCAAGGTGCGACGCTGTCCTCGCGCATCAACACGCTGTTGCCGGTGCTGCCCAACGAGCTGTCGGAAAGTGCCGGCTTGATGGGCGAGCATTACGCCCGCGTGTCAGCCGTGGCCGGCGATGTGGCTGGGATTGCACGCAACATCCAAAAGCGCGTCGTGCGCGTGTTGCAGGCGCTACAGATCGGTGACATCACGCGTCAACGCATCGAGCACGTTCAGGATTCCATTCGCCGGCTCCAGACCGATCCCGCCCTTCAGGGGTATGAGGGTCGGCTGATGGCGCTCGGTTACGGGCTGCTTGAGCAGCAGCTTCTCTCGACCATCGATGAGTTCCACCAGGAAGTGACGGAAGTCGAAGCGGCAATGGCCGATATGGGGACCCATTCGCGCGAATTGCTCAAGCTGCGCGACATGGCCTATGGCGGCAAGAACGGCGGCGGGTTCCTCGACGATCTCGGCGCGCGCATCGACCAGGCTTTCGTGCTGGTCAACGAAATCGAAAAGGCCGACGGCTCGGCTTTGCGCACGGGGCAGGAAACCGCGTCGGCGGCGAACCAACTCGGCAAGCGCATCGCAGCCGTGCAGGCGCTCAAGAATGATGTTCAGTACATGGCGCTCAACACCACGATCAAATGCGCTCAGATCGGCGATGCGGCCCGGCCGTTGTCGGTGATCGCCATCGAGCTGCGCGATCATGGCCGTCACCTCGAAGACGCGGCCGCAGCGGGATTGTCGGAACTCGATGAACTCACCGGCGCGGCCGGATCGCTCGCGACAGTGCGTAATGGCGAAGGCCGTCTGTCGGCCGCCGAAGCGCTAGGTGTTGCCGCCAATCTCATCCGGGATGCTCGTCAGCGCACCGAAGCCGAAGTCGGAACTCTGGTTTTGCGCGGCGAGGAGTTGCTCGCGGTGATCGATTCATCGACCACGCGTCTGGCCTTCCGCGAAGAGATCGGCGAGACGCTGGAAACCGTCGCCGAAGCGCTGACCAAGCGGGCTGCGTGCGCGCCACAGGATGCGTCGGGGATCGAAGATCCGCTGGTCGACATGCTCGAAGATTTCGGCAGCATGTACACTATGGCGCAGGAACGCAACGTCCATAACGCGTTCGTAGATTCGGTTGGCGCCGACTATGCCGAGGTTCACGCAGCCATTCAGCGCCGCGCTGCCGCTGCCGCCGCTTAAAATCAGCTTGCCGAGGCGCTGGGCACCCCTGTGCGGGCCTGCCTGCGGCCTGCGTGGAGAACCCTACATCACGGCGCCGATGTGCCAGGGCACGAATTCCATGTCGCCGTAGCCGAGATCTTCGCTCTTCGACTTCTTTCCGGATGCCACGTCGAGCATATAGCCGAGGATTTCCGCGCCTTTTTCCGCCACCGTGGAGCCACCGGTGGCAATGGTGCCGCAGTTGAGGTCCATGTCGTCGGGCATCTTTTTGTAGATCTCGCTGTTGGTGGCGAGTTTGATCGACGGCGACGGTTTGCAGCCATAGGCCGATCCGCGTCCCGTCGTGAAGGCGATCATGGTGGCGCCTGATGCGACCTGCCCGGTCGCCGAACAGGGATCGAGGCCGGGACTGTCCATGAAGACGAGGCCGTGCTTGCCGACCGGCTCGGCATATTGGATCACGTCCACCAGTGGCGAAGTGCCGGCCTTGGCGACTGCGCCCAGGGACTTTTCCAGAATGGTGGTGAGCCCGCCCGCTTTGTTGCCCGGCGAGGGATTGTTGTTCATCTCCATGTTATGGAGCGCGGTGTAGGCCTCCCACCATTTGATCCGCGCGCGGAGTTTTTCCACCAGCGCCGGCGTCTCGGCCCGCGCATAAAGCAGATGCTCGGCGCCATAGATTTCCGGCGTTTCCGACAAGATCACGGTGCCGCCCAGCGACACCAGCCGGTCGGAGGCATTGCCCAGCGCCGGATTGGCAGTAATGCCGCTCCAGCCGTCGGAACCGCCGCATTGCAGGCCGATCACGAGTTCGCTCGCCGGCTGCGGCGTGCGCGTCGCGGCGTTGACGATCGGCAACATTGCCTTCAGCCGCTCCAGCCCTTCGGCGATGGCGCGCTTTGTGCCACCGGTGTCTTGAATGGTAAAAGACTGGAAATGCTCGTTATCTGTGATCCCGTACTCCTGCTTGAAGCGGGCGAGTTGGATCACTTCGCAGCCGAGCCCGACCAGAAGCACCGCGGCGAAATTGGGATTGCACGCCGTGCCCCATAAGGTGCGCGTGAGCAAATCATAGCCTTCGCCCTTTGTCGCCATGCCGCAGCCGGAATGATGGGTGATAGCCACCACGCCGTCGACATTGGGATAATCGGCAAGCAGGCCGCTTTTCTCCGCCGCATCGGCGATATGCCGGGCGACCGTCGCCGAGCAGTTCACCGATGTCAGAATGGCGATGTAATTGCGAGTTGCCACTTTGCCGTTCGCCCGTTTGTAGCCGAGGAAGGTGCGCGGTCGTTCATGCGCTTCGAACGCCGGGGCCACATCCGCCGCAACGCGCAGATCCGAAAACGCGAGGTTGTGGACGTGGACATGGCGGCCGGGTGCGATGTCTTCGGTCGCCACCCCGATCACTTGGCCGTATTTGCGCACCGGCTCGCCCGCTTTGATCTCGCGCGTGGAAACCTTGTGGCCGAACGGAATGGGATCGCGCGTCGTCACGCCTTCCGCCACGAGTTCGGTGCCCGGAGCGATGGCGGCCACCGCGACGACGACGTTGTCGTTCGGGTTGAGGCGGATGGTAGCGATGGTCGGCATGTCGTTCTCCAAATCAGGCACAGAGCCATTGCAGGGCGTTGCTCAGGAAGCGAAGCTGCATCGGGGCCGCAAAATCCGGTACGCGGTGGAACAGGAGTTTGCCCGACCCGAGACGCGCCGTGAAGGTCCCGGCACCGATGCGCCGGTCGTGATCGCGGCTGTAACCGGCAAACACTTCCACATTGGGGCCGTCGACAATCAGGCCGTTGGCGAGCCGTCCGCGGGCCTGGAAGAAGCCGTCCATGGCGCGGTTCACCGGGCATCCGGCGTAAACTGGGTGTTTGCGGACAAAATACCAGTTGCCCATCCATGGCGCGCGATAGCGGCCGACTTGGCCGTCATAGGTAAAGGCGCCTGCCGCAGCAAGCTGGTGCGCCACGCCGTCGGCCAAACCATCTTCCTGTGGCAACAACAACAGCGGCAATCCGTTCTTCGCAGCGGCGATCAATTCAACGGGCAGGGCGCCCGGAACCGGCGCGATTGCGGATTTTTTATCTAGCGTGAGGCCGTCGTCGCCGCCAATCTTCTGGCCAGGCGTGGAGGTGTCGGTCAATCCGGAAGCGATCACCACATCGAATGTTCCACCGGCGGCGTAATCGGCGACCGTGATGCCGGGGATTTGCTGAAGCTGATCGCGCAGCCGCGGCCAGACGCCCGCGACACCAACCTTTAGTATTTTACCTGGGACCGGCGCACGGCGAGCATCCACCACCCACAAGTCGCGCACCTGGGTGACGCTAGGGGCGTTCGTCAGCGCAAATTCGAAGTGGTGAAGCCCTTCCTCCGCCAATGCCGGGGTCATGAAGCCTTCGCGCACTAATGCGCGCATCTCTCCCGGGTCCATCTTGGGGGTGGACAATGTCGCCAGCACGCTCTTGCGCCCGCTGGGTGTGGTCATCGTGAAGGTGAGAGTGTCCGCCACCGCTTTGCCGGTGTCGTCTAGGAGATAGAGATCGAACACGGCCGCCTCGCCGCGCGCAATCGTTAGGGTCCGTTGCTTAGCCACTGGGCGCACCGGCAACAAACTACCAGCGATCAGCTTGGGATCGGATTTGAAATTGCGGAAATTGTCGACGATGCCGGAATGGTTGTCGATTGCCGTGGTTTCCCAGCCCGAAATGGCGGCGTAATCGACTGCATCAGCGATGCGCACGTTCTCCATATAGTTCTGCCAGCTCGCATAGGCCTTGTGCCCGAGCGAGAGGAACAGCGCTTCGGCGCTCGGAAATGCACCCGTGAAATTCCAGCGTTTCAGGAACGCCTGATAGGCCGCCAGTATTTCCTGATGGTCTTTGAGGTCATAGGCCTTGCCACCGCGCGCCAGGATTTCCGCCACCATCAGCGTGTGATTGTCGGGAACAGCGCAGCCCTCCATCTCGCCGTATTGCACGATGGGTGCCGCCAGCGTGTTGCGATAAGTGAAATGCTCCGGGTCCTGATAGAACCGGTCATACCATTGATCGCCGGCACCCTGGTGATCGTCCCACCAGCCGCCCCACGGCTCCTTGTCCGAACGATGCAGCACCGGATTGTAGGGCTCATACCATGCCTGCGCCGCATGAAATTCCGGCGACGACATGCCGTCGTTCATCAAAATGATGCGGCTTTCGTCTTCCGCCCGCATCGCTTCCAACACCGCGAGCGTGTTGGGATCGGAAAAATCGGCGTTGTTCTCGTTCTGAAGCGTCCAATGGATGAGGCTGGGATGGCTGCGGAAGGCGCGCATCATGGCGCGGATTTTCGCCATCATGTAACGTTGGCAGAATTTGTCGGCCGCGGTTTCGGGCGGCAGCATAACGACGCTGTGCTGATCGGTCTTGGTGCTGTCGGGAATACGCCCGAAGGCGAATTTGCCGCCGCCCGGTTCCATGGCGCGGAGCAACCCCAGCCGATCCTGTGCGTCGAGCACGTCGTGCTTGCCGGGATTGCGATGAAAGGCGAGGCAGTTGAGCCCCAAAACCTTGGCTTGGCGCACTTCCTTTTCGGCAAGATCGGGTGTCGGCCACATCCCGTTGCCGCCCCAATAGCCCCAGGAAATCGCCGAATAGAGTTTGATCCGTCGCCCGTTGAGCTTGAACACAGCGTTCTTGCCGACGCCGTCTGAGGTAAACCAGCGGAAGCCGAAGGTCACGCGCTGGTGCGAGACGCCGCTCTTCGTCTTCAACGCGGCGTCGAGGCTATAAAGCTGTGGGGTCGCCAAATCCCACACCGCGGGATTCTTGGCGCAGACTTCGAATTCAAACGTCGTGGCCGCCGCCTCGCTCTTATGCTCTACGGCGATGACGTGCACCGGCAGTTGCTTGCCGGACTTGGTATCCGTAATGCGCAGCGCGATCTGGCGTTCAATGTTCTTGAAGCCGGGAATGCCGGTCACGCTCACGAACGCATGCACCGTTCCCGCTTTCGGCGTATTCAGCACCCAGGCGTCGGTGATGCGCGCGTCCAGCGGATGGGCGGAAATGGTCAACCCGCGGTCCAGCCCGCCGAAACCGTGGCCGCGCTGGATTTTTACTTTGCCCCATTGGGTCGTGTCGCCATCGACCCAATCGAAGCGTCCACCGGGATTGGTGATGCGGATCGCCAGCAGATTGGGCCCGCCCGCCACCGCCGCGTCGGTCAGGTCGCAGTCAAATGGCAACTGCTCGATGATCGAGTACCCGACCAGCTTGCGGTTGAGATAAACCTCCGCCCGCTGCCGCGCTCCGCGCAGGTTCAGGATCAGCCGCCGGCCCTTCAGCGCGGCCGGAATGTCGATCTCGCGCCACCACCACGACACGCCCTCGTAAGCTCCGTTCTGCGGTGCCGTGTCGGTGTCGGCATAGGTGAATTCGCTATCCGTATACGGACGGCTGCCGAACGCGCCCCAAAAATGCTGCTCGACGGTTGCGGGCAGGGTGACGCCCGTTCCGCTGAGGGCGCCCCATCCGCCCGTCGGCGGGTTCACTGGCAGGGTGGCGAGGTTGGCATCCTCGGGGAGAAAAATCGCATCGTCTCGCCAGGGTGCCGCGCGGTCGAGCCACAGGTGCCAGCCGTTGTCGGGGATCGCGATCATATCGGCAAGCGAAGCGGGTCCGGCCTCGGCGGAGGCGAGTGTCGCCGCGCCGGCCATCCCGACAAACTCGCGACGGTTGATGCGCGCCACGCTATCCTCCCTGCCATGCCCAAGCGCTCTGCGGCGCCTTGTACACCCTGCGAGCGGGCCATTGTTGCGTTACCACGAGTGATCTAAAGTGCGCAAGTTGGAACATGAATGCTCCAATTTCGATCAACACCAGACATCAACCGGGGCGTCACAAGACCCTGGACCGGGAGCGAAATGATGCCGTTGACCACCGCCAAGCGCCTGTTTTGGCTTATCTTAATCTCTCCGGTGGCGCTGGTCGCCGCGGCGGACGCGGGGGGCAAGCCGTCCGATGCATTGGTCAGTGGTTTCGTCACGCCGCCCCAGGCTGCCCGGCCGCGCACCTTCTGGCCGTGGATGAACGGCAACGTCACGCGCGATGGCATAGCTAAGGACCTTGCCTGGATGCATCGCGTCGGCATCGCCGGCATGCCTGCGGTTGACGCGGCGATCGACACGCCCACGGTGGTGGCGCATCGCATCCCTTATCTCTCCGACGAGTGGAAAGATATCTACCGCTATGCCGTAAGTATGGCCGACAAATACGGCATGGAGATCGCCATCGAAGGCGCGCCCGGCTGGAGCATGACCGGCGGTCCGTGGGTCAGCCCGCAGGAGGGCATGAAAAAGTTGGTGTGGAGCGTTACGGCGGTCGAAGGCGGTAAGCCCTTCCATGGCACCCTGCCGCAGCCGCCCGATATGATTGGCCCATTGCAGAACGCGCCGATGGCCGGTGACGATACACCAACCGCCAAAACCGCTGCGCTGCATTTCTATCGCGACAGTATCGTGCTCGCCTATCGCACGCCGGTGGCCGAGCCGGTCGTCGTAGCAGCGACGTGGAACGGCGGTAAGCTGGACAGCAAGCAACTGACCGACGGCGATCTGTCGAAGGCCGTCACGCTCACCGCCGCCACGCCAGATGCCGACGTCTGGATCGCACAGAAATTCAAGCAGCCCGCTACCATCCAAGGTGTCCGCCTCGGCATGACGGTGGCCAAATCGCTCGGTTATCGCGTGGTCGTGGAAGCCAGCGATGACGGTGAGGCCTGGCGTTCGGTCGCCGAATTTCCACCCGTAGCGCAGCTTCAGCGCATGCAGATGGGCGAGCAGACAATTTCCTTCGCGCCCGTCGCCGCGCGGATGTTCCGCATTGTGCTCAAGCCCGCCGAGCCGTTGCTGCGGTCCTATCGCCCTACCGCGTCCGCGTCGCCGGGCATGATCCCGCCGGGTAGCGTTTCGCAAACCAGTGTCAATCCGCTGATGGCGGGGCCGCCGCCGCTTACGCGCGCGTATCAGATTCGCGAGTTGGTCTTCCACGCTGCTGCCACGGTGCACGAGTTCGAGAAAAAGGCGATGTTTGCCGCGCCGCCGCGCGATTTCTATGCGCTTGCCGCAGTGCCCGATTTCAAGCCCGGTTCGGCGATCGATCCCGCCGGTGTCGTCAATCTCTCCGATAAGATGAAACCCGATGGCACGCTCGATTGGACGCCGCCGCCGGGCAAGTGGACGGTGCAACGTCTCGGCTATTCGCTGGTCGGCAAGGAAAACCATCCCGCGCCTTTGGAAGCTACCGGCCTCGAAGTCGACAAGCTCAACGCGGTCCATGTGCGCGCTTATATGGAGCGCTATCTTGACCTCTATTCGGGTATCGTCGGGCCGAACCTGTTCGGTAAGCGCGGCATCCGCACGATCGAAATCGGTTCGACCGAAATCGGTCAGCAGAACTGGACCGAAAATGTCATCGCCGATTTCAAAGCCGCGCGTGGCTATGATCCCACGCCCTTTCTGCCAGCACTGACCGGGGCGGTGGTGGAAAGCCCCGCCGCGTCCGACAGGTTCCTGTGGGACTTCCGCCGCACGGTGGAGGAGTTGCTCGCCGCCAATCATTACGGTGAAATCGCCAAAGTCGCGCACGAACGCGGGCTTGAGACCCAAGGCGAGGCGCTCGAGATTTACCGCCCGACCTTCGGCGACGACATGGAAATGCGCCGGTATTTCGACGTGCCGATGGCGGCGATGTGGACCTACGACACCGACAAGTTTCCGGTGCAACTTACTTACGAAGCCGACATTCTCGGTGCCGCCTCGGTCGCACATATCTTCGGCCAGAATATCGTCGCGGTGGAGTCGCTGACCAGCGATCTGCAGCCTTGGGCTTGGGCGCCGTCTGGTCTGAAGCATTACATCGACATGGAATTCGCGCGTGGCACCAATCGCGTCTTCATTCACACTTCGGTGCACCAGCCGATCGACAAGCCGCCGGGTATCACATTATTCGGCTATGGCCAGATGTTCGACCGCCACGAAAGCTGGGCCGAAATGGCGAAGCCCTGGCTCGATTACATTGCGCGTGCCTCTTATCTGTTGCAGCAGGGCCGCTTCGCCGCGGATGTGGCTTACTTCTACGGCCAGGAAGCCCCGCTGACGTCTCTGTTCGGCGAGCATCGCGTCACCGATGTGCCGAACGGATACGCGTTCGATTTTTTTAACAGTCAGGCGCTGAAGGAGCTGTCGTTCGTTGATGGCGCGCTGGCAACCAAGTCCGGCACGCGCTATCGTGTGATTTATCTCGGCGGCATGTCGGATCACTTAACCGTCAGCGTGTTGTCCAAGCTTCGGGCACTCGCCGAAGCTGGTGCCGTGATCGTCGGCAAGCGTCCGGTGGAATCGCCCAGCCTCGCCGATACACCGGAAGCCTTTGCCGCCGTTGCCGATGCGCTGTTCGGCAAGGCGGGCGAAACCGCGCCGCACCAAGTCGGGCAGGGTAAGGTATTCCCGTCCGGCGATCTGGCGGACGCTTTTGCCGCGATCGATCTCAAGCCCGATTTTGCGGTCACCGGCACCGACGCGATGGTGCTCGACCTTCACCGTAAGCTTGCCGACGGCGATCTCTATTTCGTTGCCAACCGCTCGCCCAAGCCGGAGGACTTCACCGCCAGCTTTCGGGTCGCCGGAAAAGTTCCGGAGTTGTGGGATGCCGTCACCGGAAAGATCGCGCCCGCATCCTATCGCATCGCCGATGGCCGCACTGCGGTGAACCTGTCGCTGCCCGCTGATGGTTCGGTCTTCGTGGTCTTCCGCAAGCCCGCCAAGAAACCGGCCGTTACGTTGCGCGCTGCTACCGAAACCACCGTGACCACTATCGGCGGCGCCTGGATGGTTGCCTTCCAGCCGAACCGCGGCGCGCCCGCATCCGTCACGCTGCCGGCGCTGTCGCCGTGGAACGAAAATAGCGACCCGGCCATAAAATATTTCTCAGGCGAGGGCGTCTACAGCAAAACCTTCACCATGCCCGGCAAGCGCAAGGGCGTGCATTACGTGCTCGATCTCGGCAGCGTGAAGGAACTCGCCGAGGTCACGCTCAACGGCAAGGCGGTGGGTGCGGTGTGGGCGGCGCCGTTCAAGCTCGACATCACCGCCGCCTTGAAGCCCGGCGCCAATGTCTTGAAAGTGAAAGTCGCTAACCTCTGGGTCAATCGTCTCATTGGAGACGCTCAACCCGGTGCCGCGAAGCACACCTTCACCATCATCCCAACCTATCGCGCCGATGCGCCGTTGCGCACATCCGGTCTGATCGGTCCAGTGATGGTTAAGCGCGTGTCCTACAACTGAACCGCCGTCAGTGGCGCGCCCGGGGCAGCGGAGGCGAACACCTCGCTGGCTTTGAGCTCCGTGACGTCGTCGGTGACCACTGCCGGGCGCGCATCTGGTGCGAGACAGCGCATGTCGATGGCGTGCATCGTGATGGCGCGGACGTGGCGCAGATAGAATCCCCACGCCGGCATCGGGCCGAACATATCGGGATCGGGATAGCCGCCTTCGTTCTCCGGCGGCTTGACGCCCGCATCGGCTGCCGTGCCGCCGCCAGGATTGAGGGTGCGGATGTTGCTCAGCGCGACGTCTTCGATCAGCCCGCCGGGCACGCCCGAAACGATCGAGCAATAGCGTTTGTCGAGGAATTGGCAATCGATATCGCTGATCGAGACGCGCCGCAGCACCGCTATCGGCGCGCCTTTCGGCGCCCGCCGCCGGTCGCCGAGTCGCAGGAAAATCGGTGCCGCCGTGCAATCGCGCATCACGAGGTTTGATACCACCACATCTTCCAGCACCGCGCCGTCGACGCTTTCGAGCGCCAGCCCGTTACAGCAATCGAACACGCAATTCGATACCGCGATGTTGCGATAGCCGCCAGTCGATTCCGTACCGAGCTTGATCCGGCCGCTGGTCAAATGCGGCAGGATGTCCTTCAACTGCTCGCGTTTGTAGGTCGCGTCGAGCAGCGATCCCACGGCGAAACCGGAAACGAAGCAGTTGGTGATAGTAACGTTCTCGGTCGGCCGCACTTCGCCCAGCGCATAGGAGCTTTTCAGCACGATGGCGTCATCGGTCGGCGAATTCACCGAGCAATTCGAAATCCGGCAGTTGCGCACCACGTCGATGTCGATGCCGTCGCGGTTGGTATCGATTTTCAGATTGTCGATGGTGAGATTGTCGACGCCGGTTGCCAGAATGCCGAAATGGCCGCCGCGGAAAATCGTGATGTCGCGCAGGGTGATGTTGCGGCTGTTCTTGATCGCGATGGCCTTGTTGCCCAGACCCGCCATCTTCTTCACCGCCTCGGCGTGATCGGCGATCCGGGCCTGGAGCATCGGTGTAGCGGGCAGATCGCGGCCGATGCCGATTGTCCACGGCGCGCTGGGGCTGACGTTGGTCAGGCCTTCGCCATCGATCATGCCGGGGCCGAGAATCGCGACGTCCTCGATGGCTTCGCCCCAGATCAAACTGTTACGGAAATAGGAGTGGCCGTAGTCCTGGTAGTTTTCGTATTGGTTCGGCTCGGCAGCATCGTATTTGCCTTTGTGCTTGCCAGGGTCGGCCGCCACCAGCACCGCGCCTGATCCGAAATAGAGGGTGACGTGGCTCTTCAAGCGCAGCGAGAAGGAGAGGAAGCGTCCTTTCGGAAAAAATACCGTACCGCCGCCCGCTGCAGCCGCTGCATTGATCGCTTTTTGGATCGCCAGCGTATCGAGCGTGCGCCCATCACCTTTGGCGCCGAACTTGCGGATGTCGAAGGCATCGGGCGCATTGGCGCTGGCGGCAGTGAACGGCAGCACCGCCAGTGTTCCGGCATAAAGAATCTGACGCCGCCCGATCAGTCCCCAGTTGGAGCGCGTATTATCGGTGACGATGAGGTTCATGGCCGTCTCCCTGGCGAAAGGACGCGTGTTTTCGCGCTCTCTTCGGCAAGCAGAATGCGGTCAGAAGCGATCAAATGCAATCGCGTTGGTAGCAAAATCAGATTTTGACGGTGACCAGTTTCACGCCGTGCTCTGCGATCATCTTGGCCGACGCATCGTCGATGTGATCGTCGGTGATGAGCGCGTGGACGCGCGACATCTCGCACAACTGATGCGCGGCAGACGCTGAAAACTTTGAGGAATCCACCAACGCGATCAACTGATCGGCGAGATTGAGCAGCTTGCGCTCGGCCTGTACCAGGATGATATCGCTCTGCATCAGTCCATGGTGGGTGACCGCGGCGGCGCCGAGGAACATGCGGGAGGCGTGGAAGGTACGGGCTGTGGTGTCGACGAAGGGATCGAGCACGATGTTCTGTTCACGGAACACCACGCCGCCGGGAATCGACACACCGGTATTGGGTTGCTGCAGCAGCGCACTGACGATGTGCAGCGAGTTGGTCAGCACCTGCAGCCGCAAATGTTCGAGGTGCGGGCACATCTGCAGGGTGGTCGAGCCGCCATCGATGATGACCGCTTCGCCCGGCTTGCACAGATCGGCGGCGGCCTTGCCGATTGCTTCCTTGGCGGCGCGGTTACGGCTGACGTTCTCGTGGAACGGCACGCCTTGCAGGTGAAAGCCGGTAATCTCGGTCTCGGTGCCGATCTGAGCGCCACCGCGCACGCGCTTGAGCTTACCGGCTTCCTGCAGCCGTTCGAGATCGCGCCGCAGCGTGGCTGCCGAAGCGTCAAGTTTCAACGATAGTTCACGGAAGGAGACGAACCTCTGCTCTTCCAGCAGATTCAAAATGATCCTGTCGCGCTCGGCTGAATGCATTTCCGACTCATGGGCCGCTCAAATTCGCCCGCAATATACATGATCGTGGCGGTGGCACGCACGCGGCAAAGCCCTCAGATGATACCGGCCGCGACGGTCGCCGCTTTACGTTCGGCCGCTTTCTGGGCGCGATAGCCGGACTCCCGGAACATCACGACCGGATCGGCGGCGCCGCCGGCTTCCACCCGCGCCATCGCCAAAATCGGCGAAACATCGACATTGTAGGCCGTCCGGAGGGCCCGGAAGGCCATCATCACGTCGTTGCCGTTGCGCGAGGCCTTGAGTTCCGCTCGGTCGACCAGTAGTGCGCGGGCATAGGCTCCGGCGATGGCTTCGGCGGCGGCGATCAGGCTCTCGATCGGGTCGGTCAGATTGTGGGATTCGTCAATCATATAGGCGGGATGGAAAGCCGCCGGGTTGGTGCGTTCGGCTTCGACGAGTTCGTTGAATATCAGGAAGAGCATGTGCGGATTTATCGCACCGGCATCGAGGTCGTCGTCGCCGTACTTCGAGTCGTTGAAATGGAAGCCGCCGAGCTTGCCGACGCGGTTCAGCATCGCCACAATTTGTTCGATGTTGACGTTCGGCGCGTGATGGCCGAGATCGACGAGGCATTGCGCTTTGGGCCCCAGCTCGTTCGCGGCCATCAGATTGACGCCCCAGTCGGCGATCACCGTCGAATAGAACGCCGGCTCGCACAGCTTGTGCTCCATCAGCACGCGCCAGTTTTCGGGCAGGGCCGCGTAGATCGTTTTCATCGCGTCGACGTAGCGGTCAAAGGAATCGCGGAAACTCTGCTGGCCGGGGAAATTGGTGCCGTCGCCGATCCACACCGTCAGCGCCTCGGCGCCGAGTTTCTGGCCCACTTCGATGCAATCGATGTTGTGGGCGATGGCAAGATCGCGCGCTTTGGCGCTCGTCGCCGTCAGGCTGCCGAATTTATAGGTTGCTTCCTGACCGGGCTGGTCCTGGAAGGTGTTGGAGTTGACCGCATCGAAGCCGAGGCCGAGATCGGCGCCGAATTCGCGCAAGGCCGCGGGATCGGAGGTCGTATCCCACGGGAAATGGGTCGAGACGCGCGGGGTAATGCGGGTGAGCTGCTGCACCACGGCACAATCGGCGACGCGCTCAAAAACAGTGTTGGGCTCGCCCGGAATGGGGAAGCGGCCGAAGCGGGTGCCGCCGGTGGCCAACCCCCAACTTGGGATCGCCACCGAAAACGCCGCGACCTTGTTCTTGATATTGTCGATATTGATGCCGCGCCGCGCCAGCGTTTGTCCCAGCGCCGTGAAATCTTCCTGCAGGGCGTCGAGCCGCTTGGTGTTATGGGTTTCGACGCGCTCCTGCGGCAGCGGGGTATTCTTGGTCATGTGTTTCCTCGGTCGTTTCTTATTGTAGTGGACTAGAGCGCTTTCAGGAAAAGTGGGACCCGGTTTTCCGTCAGAAAGCGCGACAAACTAAAAACCAAGCGCTTTCAGGAAAAGTGGGAACCAGTCTTCTGTCCGAAAGCGCGACAAACAACGAATTTGGCACGCGGTTTCAGCGCACGCCGGCTCCGAAGAGTGCCGCCTCCTTGCGCGGTTTTTCGGCGGCAAGCGGCGCCATGCGCCAGCCATTTTGGGCCAGTGCCGACGGTAGTGGCGTGACACCGAAGTGCTTTGCCAAATCGATCAGGTTCTGGGTCGAGATGGTCTGGCGGGGGCCGCCCATTGCGATGACATTGACCAAGAGTTCCGAGGCCTTTTCGACCGTATCGATTAGGCCGAAGGCTTCGTTCAGCGTTGTGCCCGCCGCGAACACGCCGTGGAATGGCCACAGCGCCAGCGGGTGATGGGCGAGGGCGGCCGCGGTGGCGTCGCCGATGGTGTCAGTGCCGGGTACCATCCATTCCAGCGTGCCGATGCCGTCCGGGAAAACCACCAAGCATTCGGTCGAGCCTTCCCACAAGGCGCGGGTGATGTTGGCGCTCGTCAGTTCAAGAACATAGGACAGCGACACCAGATTGGTGGCGTGGCAATGCATGATGACGCGCTTAGGGGCGCCGGCGCGCGCCTGACTCGCGTAATGCGATTTCAGATGCGCCGGCAGCTCGGAAGTGGGGGCGCCGTCCTTGCCAAAGCCCCACAAAATCTCGACGTTTTCGCCACGTGGCAGCACGCGGATGATGCCGAGGTTCTGCTCCGGCGCGCGCTCGACGTTGCGGAAATAGGCGCCGGTGCCGGTGACCAGGAAACATTCGCCGTCGAGGCCTTCGACGGGCTCCGTCAGTTTCAAAGTGCGGGTGTTGTTCCAGGTCTTGAGATAGGGCGCGACGTCGTCCTTGGTGAGGCGCAAGGAGACGTTTCCGCCGTTGCGCTCGTCCCAACCCTTTTGCCACATGTCGGTCGTGACGCGGATCATCTCCGCGACGAACCATGATTGCTCTATACGCATACTATCCATCAGTTCAGAAGCCTTGTCGGTTCGGCTCCGGTGGTCCCGGAAGTCCATTGTGGCAAAATCGGTTTGGATCGGCACCGCAGATACGGGAACATCTCCGGTGGCGCGATGGCAGCCGGGAGTGGCTCTCGCCGGAGGGGGGCGGTCAAGGTTGCAACACACGCGGCGACTCTCCGCCGGGTGGCGGCGCGCGAATCGGTCGTTGTGGTCTGCCCCGTGTTCATGGGAATGCGGTTTCCAGTGTTATTTTTCGCACCGCCGTCACCGGCCGATGATCGCTAGCGATCTAACTTTCATATTTCTCTTGACCATTTCAATCATAATCGCACAAATTCCATCAAAAATAAAGTAGGGATGCTGTGCGACATCATCGGGCAAAAAACCGTAAACAGAGAAATTCTAGGGGTTCCGTTGCTCCGGGGGTGCACTGCGCCGGGTGCCACGATGACGCGTTTGCCCACCCGGGATGCGCGATCCTGAGCAGTGCCGGTTGAGGGATATTTATGAGTATCGTCGTTTTGGACATCGGCAAGACGCTCGCCAAGCTGACCTTGTGGTCGGAGGAGGGGGCGTTGCTGGATCGCCGCACCCGTCCCAATGCACGCCTCACCGCGCCGGCCGGCTACGCCACCCTCGACGTGGCGGGAATCGAAGACTGGATGGCCGGCGTGCTGGCGGACTTCGCCCGCGCCGATTCCATCCGTGCCATCGTGCCGGTGGCGCATGGAGCGGCAGCCGTCGTGCTCGAGCCCGGCGGCGGTTACATCGCTCCGCTCGATTACGAAGCCGAGCTGCCCGATGACTTGCGCGTCGATTATCTCACCCAGCGTCCGCCCTTCGCCGAGACCGGGTCGCCATCGCTGCCTTGCGGGCTCAATCTTGGTGCCCAGCTTCATTGGCTGGAGGCCGTGGCGCCCGAGCGCTTCCAGCAAGGCACCATCGTCACCTGGCCGCAGTTCTGGGCTTGGCGCCTCAGCGGGATTGCCGCGACCGAAGTGTCGAGCTTCGGCGTCCACACCGATTTGTGGTGCCCGGAGGCTGGCGCGCCGTCGTCGGTGGCGGG
>WSSedL1CaDRAFT_10000171_pt1 | contig 45365 bp, 37 predicted proteins | sample WetSurSL1Cattail_FD_9464 | JGI IMG/M metagenome (IMG submission 9464)
GGCAGAATTTTTCGACGTTCCTTTGGATAGAGTGGCTGCAGTTTTGAACATTCTGCAGTCACTCGACCCGCCGGGAATATGTGCAAGAACTCTTGCCGAAAGCTTGCTGCTGCAATTGAAGCAGCTTGACGATACGGATGAAGATGCAGTGAAAATAGTCGGAAAGTATCTTGACAGGATCGCTGCTGACGATGTCAAAACTGTATCGGATGAGACAGGTCTGACTATGGAAAGGGTACGTGAAATCTTTTGCAAGGTGAAAAGCCTTGAACCCAAACCAGGACGGGAATTCTACAATGATTCAGCTCAGAGTCCGGCACCTCCCGATATCATCATCAAGGAGACAAGTGATGGATTACAGGTGTTAAATAACGATGAAGCAGTACCTGACATTTGCATATCCGAAAGCTTTCGATTGGGTGCATCCCTTCTTGCTGAAACAAAAGGGGGCGAATATGTCCACGAGAATGTTAAAAGTGCAGTATGGCTAATCAAATGTCTTGAACAGAGGAAAAATATCATTTATGATATTGCATCAAGGCTTTTAGCCTGCGAACCGGATTTCTTCAGGAATGGAAGCAAGTCGGTACAAAAGCTGGATAAATCATCTTTTGCAGCATATTTAAGCATGCATGAATCCATATTTGAAAAGGCATTGAATGGTAAATTCCTGCAATGCAGATGGGGGACTTTTGATTTTGGGTACTTTTTTAACGAAGGAGAAGAGGATATTGGAGTTGGCCTGTTCTAGAATTGATTAAAATTGTTAAGGTACATAAGAGGGGAGTTTCGCATGTCAGGCGAAAGCTCCCCTTGCGTCTAGAATGGCCACAATGGCTTCCCAGGGTTGCCGTGATCTACTTTCAGGTATCCTGGAATGCCGCGGGTACCGAAATGTTCTCTTTCAATCTCAGAAATCTGTTCTTTTGTATAGTAATTAATTTCTCCAACCTTTTTGACATTCTCCGCATATTCTCTTAAGGCGTCAATTTCCTTGGGAGAGAGTACTGCCTGACAATCATCTGAATTCAGTATCCTGTTTAATTCGGATGCGTATTCAAAACCGTCATCAACATCCTCAAGCGCGGTTTTCAAAAAGGACACAAGCTTTTGAGGAATCTCTCTTGACATATCTGTCAACCTCCCTTCAGCATAAGAATATTATACAACTTTTAAAATCGAATAAACATATTTTTCAGCAAAGTTAATTTAAAAAATAGGATCATTTTGAATAAATCATTTTACGCTTAAATAATATGGGACAAATTTTCGGCAATATAATTAAACAGGAGTGATTCATTGATAGAAGAGCCAAGTCTCAGTATGGGGGAAATGCTCATATGGCCGGAAGACGTGAGGTTAAGAGAAATTTGGTGAAGAATTACACGGGAGAGGTATCCGCTTTGGAAATAAGGTACAAGATACTCAGAATTCTGCTCGAGGAACGGGAAAGGGGCAGTGTGTTGCATGCAGGTTTACGGGGGCAGCATGATAGGGATATATGTAAGGGAGAGCAGGGATGATAACGGTGAGAATTATGAAACCATAGGGAACCAGAGAGATCTGCTGCTGGATTATGCCAAAAGGCATGAACTTGGTCAGGTCCATGCTGTTTATGAGGATGATAATACATCCGGTTCCGGGTTTGAGAGGGCAGGGATAAAAAGGCTCAAAGAGGATGTTGTGAATGCACGTATTGATATTCTGCTAGTCAAGGATCTTTCAAGACTAGGCAGAAATAATGCCAAGACTTTGCAATTCCTTGATTTTCTTGAGGAGTACGGGATCAGGGTATTGAGCAGTGACGGCAGGTATGACAGCAAACTGGATAATGACATCGTCGGTATTGAAACCTGGGCAAATGAGCGGTATATACGGGATATTTCCCGAAAAATCCGATCCAGCCTGCGATTCAAGATACAGAAGGGAGAATACATAGGTCATGCTCCGTTTGGCTACAGAAAAACAGCGGGAGAAGGAAACAGGCTTTTTATTGATGATTCTGGTGCTGAAGCAGTACGGCTCATATACCGGCTTTACCTTTCAGGACTGGGGTATACCTCCATTGCAGAAATTCTTGATGAAAGAGGATATCCGTCTCCGGAAGGTGGTAACTGGAACAGGATCACAGTGAGGAGAATTTTAATTTCGCCCGTATATATAGGTAACACAATACAAGGTGTCAGTGAACGGGTCAGTTTTAAGAATAAAAAGACAAGACGTCTGCCGAAGGAAGTGTGGGTGACTACAGAGGGTACTCATGATGCCATCATCACCAGGGAGGAATTTGAAGAGGCGCAGAAACTGAGAGCAGGAAAATACCATGGCGGAAATCCGCACAAGGGCATCGTTCATATACTGCGCGGACTAATCTGGTGCGGAGGCTGCGGGAGCGCCATGTATGCAAAAAAAACAGATAAGGGTGTTGTATATGTTTGCGGTAATTATTGCAGAAATGGCAGAACTGCTTGTAAAAGCCACTTTATTTGTGAAAAAGAGGTAGCGGGGATTATTTGCAAAGAACTGGAGACCATGTTTGTTGACACTGATTGCCTGCAGGAACTGGAACAGAGGTTCACAACAGCTTATTCGCCGGATGCCGGCGTCAGGGCAGCTCTTGAAAGAGCGGAAAAGCAATTGTCCGTTTGTCGCAGACAACAGGAAATGCTTTATAAGGATAGGCTGGAGGAACGAATTTCCGAGCAGCTATTCGACAAGACGAATAAAAGCCTGGAAGAACGCCTTCGAATTCTTGAAGAACAGCTGACCAGATCAGAACAGCAGAGAATGGGCAGAATAAATTTAGATCAGCTCATTCAGGAGATGATGCCGATGCTCAGGAGCGGAAAGCTTACAAATGAGATCGCTGGAGCAGTCGTTAGCAGGGTCACTGTATTTGACGAGGGTGATCCTCTGCCGCCGCAGTATTTATGCAGTATGGACGGGTATGTAAAGGGTGGTACAGTTGTAATTGATTTTTGTATGAAGTAAAATGGAGAGGGGACAAGGGAAAAGCAGAAACCAGAAACCAGAAACCAGAAACCAGAAACCAGAAGTCAGAAACCAGAAACCAGAAACCAGATTTATGAGTACTTCAAATTTGTTCTCTGCAGTTCCGGAATGTTCCTTTTTGACACTAAAGCAACACAGTTATGGAGGCTGGAAATGGATAAAGTATTATTAATATACAACCCGCTTTCCGGGAATAGAAGTATTCCCAAGAAGCTTGATTACCTGATCGGACGTTTTTCCGATAAGGATTTGATTACAATACCCTTCCGCATTGAAGGCGAATGTGAAAACAAGCTGAAAAGAATCCTTTCAGAAGATGTTTACAAATATGCTGTTGTTTCCGGCGGGGACGGAACTGTGAATATGACAGCCAGCGTACTGCTGAAGTCCGGACTTGACATACCTATGGGCATCATTCCTGCAGGCACCTGTAACGACTTTGCAAGAAGTCTCAATATACCGATGGATATCAGGAAGTGCATGGATATCATTATCGATGGGAATATTGCGCATATTGATGCGGGTTTGATCAATAATACAAAGTATTGCCTTAATACATGTGCAGGTGGCAATTTAGTGGATGTTTCCTATAATACCAGCAGTGAATTCAAGAAGAATTTCGGTCCGCTTGCCTATTATATCAAAGGCTTGGGAGAGTTCGCAAACCTGAAGCCCGTATATCTTAAGATCACAACAGATAATGAGATCATCGAAGACGATTTTTGGCTGTTCATCATAATGAATGGCAAGCATGCAGCGGGATTTTCCAACCTTGTTGAAGCGGATCTTTCAGATGGATTCATGGACATTCTGCTACTGAAGAACTGTCAGCCAATAGAGGTTGCCGGTTTGCTGTTCAGAGCGCTGAACAATGATTTCATAAACGACAGAAATGTGATGTGGCTCAGGACACAGAATTGTTCAATCGAAGGCGATGCGGGATTTTCACTGAGCATTGACGGAGAAAAGTGGAACAGTCTTCCCATAAATATTAAGTTTTTACAGATGATTCTGAAAGTGTTTGTGAATAAATCCGTTTGATAGGTTATTCTACACGATCCCCACTTCTTTTTTGTAATAATAACCCATTACGGACATATATTTATATTGTGAACCGGGAAGAGGACACACAGGCTATGTTATAGAGCTGCCCTCTTTCAATTGATGCTCGGAACGCTTTGCTTATAGATTAAGGGGGGTTAGCGCGTGGAAAAATACAGCATATATCAGCAGATAGCTGAGAGGACGCAGGGAGATATTTATATAGGTGTCGTTGGGCCTGTAAGAACAGGCAAGTCAACGCTGATAAAAAGGTTTATGGATTTGTTGGTCATACCGAACATAGAGAACGTATACAGCCGCGAAAGAGCTAAAGATGAACTTCCGCAAAGCGCTACAGGCCGTACGATCATGACGACCGAACCAAAGTTTGTGCCCAATGAAGCGGTTGAGATCACACTTGACGAATCGTTGAAGCTGAGGGTGAGAATGGTTGACTGTGTCGGTTATCTGGTTAAAGGTGCGCTTGGCTATCTCGAGAACAACTCCCCGAGAATGGTTTCCACTCCATGGTATGATTATCAGATCCCTTTTGAACAGGCAGCGGAAATCGGTACTAAAAAGGTTATAAATGATCATTCCACGATTGGACTGCTTGTGACCACAGACGGCAGCATCACGGATATTGCCCGCGAAGATTATATCGAGGCTGAGAGACGAGTTGTCGGCGAGTTGAAGGAGATCAACAAGCCCTTTGTGATCGTGCTTAACACGATCAGGCCGTTTGATGCAGAGACTGAGCGGCTGCGCCTTGAATTGGAGGAGAAATACGAGGTTCCGGTCATCAGTGTCAACTGCGCTCAGATGCGTAATGAAGATATGTCGGGAATAATGGAACGTATCCTTTATGAATTCCCGATCTGTGAAATTGGGATCAATATCCCCAGATGGGTTGAGACACTGGAAACAGATCACTGGCTCAGGGTCGATATGCTGCAGGCCATAAGGGACACCTTCAGGGGCGTTCAGAAGATCCGTGAAGCCAAGGACAATATTGCTAATTTCTCCGGCTATGACTTTGTCAAAAAAGCCAATATATCGGAAATTAATGCCGGAGTGGGCAATATGATGCTCGATATCGAAACGCCGGATAATTTGTTCTATAAAGTGCTCAGTGATACGACCGGGCTGGAGATAGAGGGCGAACACAGGCTTATTACTCTCATCAAGGATCTTGCAAGGATTAAAAAGGAATATGAAAGAGTGGAATTTGCATTGCATGAAGTAAGAGTCAAAGGGTATGGAGTCGTTACCCCGCAAATGGAAGAGATGACACTGGATGAACCTGAAATTATCAAGCAGGGGAACCGCTTTGGTGTTAAATTAAGGGCTTCGGCACCCTCGATTCACATGATCCGGGCAGATATAGAAACTGAAATAGCACCACTTGTTGGCACGGAGAAGCAGTCGGAGGAACTGGTCAATTATCTGCTTAAGGAATTCGAGAGTGAACCGGGCAAGATCTGGCAGTCGAATATTTTTGGCAAATCGCTGCATGAACTGGTTAGCGAAGGACTGCACAATAAGCTCAACAGGATGCCGGAGGATGCGCAGCTCAAGCTTCAGGAAACGCTGCAGCGGATCATCAACGAAGGCAGCGGCGGGCTGATCTGCATTATACTGTAAAAGGTTAAGAGTTAAAACAAAAAGGGGACGGTTCTTGCTTTGAATTTAAAAAATTCATGATAAGAACCGTCCTCTCTTTGATTTCTGCGTCTTTCGGGATGTTTCGCAGGATTGAAATAGTGAGTATAGTATAGGGGCCTTGCATGAAAAGAGCAGGGCTTTCAAAATCTTCATAATTTGTGGTAAAATATATAGAACGGAAAAAAGATTTGGGTGCTGCTCGCCCATGCATCCGGGACACCAACATATTTAGTCTAAGGCAGAAACATTAATTGGAGGATATTTATGAATAGCAGGACAACATATGATTTTTGGAGAGGGAACGATTATTTCAATGCTGAAACGAGGAAGGAACTTGAGCAAATTAAAGATAATCCAGCTGAAATAGAGGAAAGGTTCTACAGGGATCTCGAATTTGGGACTGGAGGCTTGAGGGGCGTTATTGGCGCAGGCACCAACAGGATGAACATATACACCATAAGGAGGGCATCCCAGGGCTTGGCGAACTATATTTCAAAAAACGTGCAGGATGCGCATAAACGCGGTATCGCCATTGCATATGACTGCAGACGTATGTCACCGCAATTTGCTGCTGAGGCGGCCGGCGTGTTTGCTGCCAGCGGAATTGTCGCATATCTTTTTGATGAGCTTCGACCTACCCCGGAGCTTTCGTTTGCAGTCAGATATTTGAAGGCTGCTGCAGGCATTGTCATCACTGCCAGTCACAATCCAAAACAGTATAACGGTTACAAGGTATATGGCGAAGATGGCGGTCAGCTTCCGCTCGAAGGCTCGGAAGCCGTATTCAGTGAAATCGCAGGTATAACGGATATGACAGCAGTAGTGCCCATGCCGGAGAAGGAGGCTATTGAAAAGGGTCTTCTTGTAATGATCGGCAAGGAGATTGATGATGCTTATATCAACAGCCTGAAGACTTTGGTCGTAAACCCGTCAGTTATTTTAAAATCTGCCGGGTCAATGAAAATCATCTATACTCCGATCCATGGCTCCGGCAATAAACCTGTCAGAAGGATTTTAAACGAAGTTGGGTTTAAAAATGTATTGGTTGTCAAAGAACAGGAATTGCCCGATCCTGAGTTCACAACAGTCAAATCTCCGAATCCGGAGGAAAAGGATGCATTCAGGCTCGCAATCGAGCTGGCGAAGAAAGAGGACACGGACCTGATAATCGGTACAGATCCGGATGGTGACAGGGTTGGCGTAGTGGTCAGAAGTTCAGCCGGCGAGTACATCGTGCTTACAGGAAACCAGACCGGTTGTCTGCTGTTGGAATATATACTTTCTCAAAAGAAAGCAATAGGTAGCCTTCCAGCCAACGGGTTCGTAGTCAAGACCATTGTCACCAGCGAGCTTTCGCGAAAAATAGCCGCAAATTATAATATTGAACTGATAGAGGTTCTGACGGGATTCAAATTCATTGGTGAAAAAATAAAGGAACTCGATGAAACAGGAAAGAAAAAGTATCTTTTCGGATTTGAAGAGAGTTACGGTTATCTTGCAGGAACCTTTGCCCGTGACAAGGATGCGGTTGTCGCAAGTATGCTGATCGGAGAGATGGCTGCATACTACAAATGCCGTGGGATGTCTCTCTACGAAGGCCTGCAGGAGATTTTCCGGAAATATGGCTATTTTATTGAAGGAATCACCTCATTCACGCTCGAAGGCAAGGAAGGTGTGGAGAAGATCAGTGGTGCGATGAATGCCTTGAGACGGCAAAAGACGGGCGATTTTGGCGGATGCAAAGTGGCTGCGATCAGGGATTATCAGACCAGAGAGACTTTCATTGTGGAATCGGGTGAAAACAAAGCTCTTGAATTGCCTGTTTCAAACGTACTCTATTATGAACTGGAAGATGGTTCATGGTTCTGCATACGTCCATCCGGTACTGAGCCCAAGATAAAAATATACTATGGCGTATCGGAGCCGTCTTTGGAAAATGCACAGCAAAAACTGGAGCATATTAAAGAGAACGTTATTCTCACGATCAAGAAACATTTGTATTGATAACATTGTTTGAATTTTGGTTCTGATAATAATCAGCTAATTCATCCACTATTTTGTGGCAGGGAGAGAAGGCATGGAAATCTCTCTGCCCGGTACATTTTTTGTATATCCCGTAATCGATGGATGCGCACACATGACAAGGTTTTTCGCCTGATAGCAGCCCCTTCTCCAGACTCTCGAGGACTTCAAAGTTAAATATGGCAGATGAACTGAAGAAAACATTGAAATTTCTGAAGTAGTTTTCCTGTGGAAGCCTGCTAAAGGAGGTGCAGGTTTGAGTATAATACCATGGAACTTTCAGTGTATCACCGTTATATGGATAAATTGATTCACAGTTGAGAAGGCCCGGCAGCAGTGAACTGCAGTGCGGATAATTGCTGATGGCACATTTATAGCATTGCTTGTGACAGCCGGACTTAACGAGTTGATTGCAAAAAACGCAGTTTTCAACCATCGCGGCAGTATGTTTCTTATATAGCAATGGCATATATTCATTGATAAAATGGCGTTTGTAGATGGTATCTTCAGAAAAAAGGCAAAAGTTGCGTATAGAATCCAATGCAGTACCGAATCTTTTGGCAATTGAAGACAAATACGCTGAGATTAACGTACTTGTCAGCTCATTATTGATACTTTTTAACATGAGGTCATTTTCCTTTCTATTTATTTCTGCAACTTATATAGTATACATATATTACCATAACAAAACGCATAGGGCATTTATTACCCGGATTGACCCATTCTATAAAGGGTAACTTGACCACTGCCAGTAATATATTGCAAATAAAAAATTAATTTAATAAAAAATAAGGAAGGAATTTCTTTATATTTGTCGAAATAATAAATGTTACTGATGACAAATCCTTGGAGGATCGAGATGCGCAGGGTTAATATCGATTCGATACAGGTCGGTGTAAAACTGGCTCGTACTATATTTAATTCCGATGGCGGTGTACTTCTGACAAAGGGTGTTGAGCTGAAGGAGCTCTACGTAGAGAAACTTCGTAATCACGGCGTATCTGAAGTATACCTCGAAGACGCCATATCAGAAGGTGTTTATGTCAAAGATGTCATTCATGATCAAACCCGTAACGAAGCGGTTGTTCTTGCGAAAAATACCATGACAAATTATAATTTTTCCTCATCACTGGATGTCAAAAATGTAAAAATAATGGTAAATAGTATCATTGATGAGCTTTTGGGAAATGATGACATACTTTATAACCTTTCAGAAATAAAATCCGTCGATGATTATACCTTTGAACATTCTGTAAATGTATGCATTCTTTCATTAATAACCGGCATAGGACTTGGCTTTGATATCACAAAGCTCAGGGAACTTGGCACGGGGGCAATGCTCCACGATATAGGAAAGTTGTGCATACCGCAGGAAATCCTTAAAAAACCTTCACAGCTTACAGTGGATGAATTTGAGGAAATCAAGAAGCATACGATATTCGGTTACGAAATTTTGAAAAAAAGCGAAAAGGTCAGTTTGGTTTCTGCCTATATCGCATTCGGGCATCACGAAAGGTTTGACGGCAGCGGTTATCCTCTTCAGCTGAAAAATGAAAATATTCAGCTCTGTGCCAGGATAGCAGCAGTAGCTGATGTCTACGATGCGCTTACTTCGGACCGTGTTTACAGAAAAAAGCTAAGGCCGAATGAAGTCTACGAGTATATCACTTCTCTTGGAGCCAACCATTTTGATCCCAGGGTAATTGAGAGCTTCGTCAAATATGTTACCATATATCCATTAGGTACCGGTGTGCTGCTTAATACTCGCGAGCGGGCGCTTGTCATCCATCATAATAAGAATCTTCCAACCAGACCTGTTATCAGGATTGTCTATGATGATAACATGAAAAAGCAAACTATCTTGAGAGAAGTCGATCTTTCCGAGCAATCTAATATTTTCATTGTTGACGGTTGTGAGTTATAATGTAAGGGGACACACCTCTCTGAACAGGAAGTGTTTCTCTGGAGGGAGGAATGTCCCCTTTTGATTGTAAGGGGACACACCTCTCTGAACAGGAAGTGTTTCTCTGGAGAGAGGAATGTCCCCTTTTGATTGTAAGGGGACACACCGGAAGAGCAGAAATCAGAAATCAGAAATCAGAAATCAGAGGTCAGAGGTCAGAAATCAGAGGTCAGAGGTCAGAAATCAGATTTAAGCTATCCTCTGAGGTGGATCCGATTTTGTTCTCTGCAATTTTGGAATGTACTTTATTGATGCTAAAGCATCACGGTTATAAACCTTGCGGACGCACCTTGTGCCTGTTTTGCGGCCCTATTATGACCGGATGCATGGGCGGGCAGTTGACTTAAGTCAATGACTGGCACCGGAGGATTATTATGACCGTTATTACCCCTGTTACATCCAAATTTATTCATTTGCATGTCCATACTGAATACAGTCTGCTCGACGGTGCCAACAGAATACCTGCTCTTATGGCGCGCGCGGGAGAGTTGGGCATGGGAAGCATGGCTATCACCGATCACGGCGTCATGTATGGCGTGATTGACTTCTATAAAGCAGCAATAAAGAATGGAATTAAGCCGATACTGGGCTGTGAGGTATATACGGCAAAACGGACCCGCTTTGACAAACAACCGGGGATAGATGCCGATCAGGGTCATCTTGTGCTCCTCGCAAGAGATAATGAAGGCTACAGGAATCTGATGAAAATTGTATCCGCCGGCTTCACGGAGGGGTTTTACTACAAACCAAGGATAGACACGGAAATTCTCAGACGCTATTCAAAAGGGATAACAGCGCTTAGCGCATGCCTTTCCGGTGACGTACCCTCCGCAATACTTGAGGGTGACTATACCAAAGCGAAAAAGCAGGCTTTGACATTCAACGAGATATTCGGCCAGGGATATTTTTATCTGGAGCTTCAGAGTAACGGCATTGAAGAACAGAACCTGGTCAATCAGAATCTGATCAAATTATCCAAAGAGACCGGGATCCCTTTGGTTGCCACAAATGATGCGCATTATCTCAGACGCGAGGATGCGCGGGCGCACGAAGTACTGCTCTGCATACAGACCGGCAGGAAAATAACGGATGAGGACAGGATGAAATTCAGTACGGATGATTTTTATATCAAATCATCGGAGGAAATGACCGCTGCATTTAAAAACGTACCTGAAGCGATTGAAAATACGGTAAAAATTGCAGAGAGCTGCAATGTCGAACTGGAGTTCAATAAATTGCATCTGCCCCAATTCGACGTTCCGGATTCCAGGGAACCGTATGAATACCTGCACAGTCTTTGCACTGAAGGCCTTGAACGATTGTTTGCAGAAACCTCCGTTGACACTGTATATCATGAAAGACTGGAATTTGAACTACAAGTAATTAAACAGATGGGGTATGTGGACTATTTCCTGATCGTCTGGGATTTTATCAAGTATTCAAAAGACAACGGTATCATGGTAGGGCCTGGGAGAGGGTCTGCCGCCGGAAGTCTTGCCGCCTATTGCCTGGGTATAACGGGGATTGATCCTCTGAAATACAACCTGCTTTTTGAAAGGTTTTTGAATCCGGAACGTATCTCAATGCCGGATATTGATATCGACTTCTGTTATGAAAGAAGGCAGGAGGTCATAGATTATGTCGTACGCAAATACGGCAAAGACAGGGTGGCACAGATTATAACATTCGGTACAATGGCGGCAAGGGCTGCCATCAGGGACGTGGGAAGGGCACTGGACATACCTTATGGCGACGTTGACCTCGTTGCGAAAATGATTCCGTTTCAAACCGGCATGAATATCGACAAGGCTCTTGAGCTCAATCCTGAGCTTAAAATGAAATATGAGGATGAGGATAAGATCAAAGAGCTCATAGATACAGCACGCCTTCTTGAAGGGATGCCCAGACATGCAAGTACTCATGCAGCCGGCGTAGTTATCTCAAAGGAACCTATTACGGAATATGTTCCACTTCAAAAAAACGATGAGAGTGTTACAACGCAGTTTACGATGGGTCTGCTGGAGGAACTGGGCCTTCTGAAAATGGACTTTCTGGGTCTGCGGACGCTCACAGTCATCCGCGATGCGGTAAGCCTTATTTACAAGAATTATGGTGTCAAAATAAATATAGAGAAATTGAACATGGAGGATGCCGATGTTTACGGGATGATCGGCAGCGGCAAGACAGCAGGCATATTCCAGCTTGAAAGCACTGGTATGACACAATTCATGAAGGATTTGCAGCCTGCATCGCTGGAGGATATCATTGCCGGCATTTCTCTTTACAGACCAGGCCCAATGGATTCCATACCGAAATATATCAAAAACAAAAATTTCCCCGGTGAGGTTGAATATGAGCATCCACTGCTGGAAAGCATCCTTGATGTGACATACGGCTGTATGGTCTACCAGGAGCAGGTTATGCAGATCGTCCGGGAACTCGGTGGTTATTCCTATGGCCGGTCCGACCTGGTCAGACGTGCAATGTCCAAGAAGAAGCATGAGGTCATGCAGAAGGAACGGCAGAACTTTATTCATGGCATTTTGGACGAGGATGGCAAGGTGCTTGTAAACGGTGCAATCAGGAATGGAGTAGATGAAAAATCAGCGAACAGGATATTCGACCAGATGATGGATTTTGCCTCCTATGCATTCAACAAGTCGCACGCTGCAGCATACGCAGTTGTCGCTTACCAGACCGCATGGCTGAAATACTATTATCCTGTTGAATTTATGGCGGCCTCGCTCAACAGCTTTCTAGGCAGCAGTGACAAGGTCTCCCAGTATGTTCACGAATGCAAGCAGATGGGCATTGAGGTACTGCCGCCTGATGTAAATGAAAGTGACGTCAAATTTACTGTGATAAATGGGAAAATACGGTTCGGTATGGCTGCGGTCAAAAATGTTGGAGAAAATGCAGTAGGAGAATTAATTACAGAAAGAAATGAAAAAGGGAAGTTCAGAAGCTTTAGCGATTTTTGTGAACGCATAGGGAACAGGGATATCAATAAAAGATGTGTCGAAAGCCTGATAAAGTGTGGCGCTTTCGATTCATTCGGAATCTTCAGGTCGAGGATGATGGCTGTTTATGAAAAACTTCTTGACGGCGTTCAACAGAGCAGGAAGAGCAAAGTCGAGGGGCAGCTTTCCCTTTTCGAAATACCGGGTGAGGTACACTCCATGAAGCCGGAGGAAAGCTTCCCGGAATTGAACGAATTCCCTTCAAAGATGCTTCTCGCAATGGAAAAGGAGATGCTTGGACTTTATGTATCGGGGCATCCTTTAATGGAATTCGAACAGGAAATACTTGAGCAGACGACAATTAACAGTTCTGATCTGGGCGATGTTTCGGAGAGCGCTGAATCAATGGATGGTGTCATTGCTTCCGGCGGGAAAAGCATTACTGATGGTATGCTTGTCACGGTTGGAGGAATAATTGCCGAAAAAAAGACCAAAACTACAAAAAGCAATAACCTCATGGCCTTTTTAACACTGGAGGATCTTTACGGAAGTATGGAGGTTATTGTATTCCCGACGATATTATCCAGAAATGCGGGGCTGCTTGTGGTTGAAAATGTAGTTTTCATTGACGGAAGGATCAGCATTAAGGAGGAGGAGCAGCCCAAAATCATCTGTGAAGCAGTGCGGCCGATAAAAAAGAAAGAGAATACAGTAAAAGGAAGCAATGGGCAAGGTGAAAAAATATATATACTGACAGGAGAATCGATCGATAGTAAGAAGATGAAATCAACGTTTTCCCTATTGAAATATTTTAATGGCAGCACACCAGTGGTGTTTTGTACAGCTGAGAGCATGGGAAATATTACCAAAATGAGCGTTGGAGAATATAGGGTGGAAAGGTGCGAAATGCTGCTTAATGAGCTTTCTGAAAGATTTGGCAGGGAAAATGTCAAAATTGTGAATAAAAACAGATGACGCAGCAGCAAGTGCGGCAAGCCTCCGGCTCAAAGGACTACAGCACTTAAACAGACGAATTGTGTTGATTTTTAGAATGAAATAATATATAGTAATTGCGAGGTGGTTTCATTGGATTGGGAACTGGATAAGATACTTGGAGAATATGTAGTCATAAAAGCGGAAGAAAACGGAGTTAATGTGATTGGTCTTACCAGAGGCAGGGATACCAAATTCCATCATACAGAGAAACTTGACAAGGGAGAAGTTCTATTGGCCCAGTTTACGGAGGATACTTCCGCGATTAAGGTGCGAGGGAAATCTAAAATACTATGTCGCCATGGTGAAATTATTTCTGGTGATTAGTCCGAAAAGGGGCGTGTAAAAATGTGGACTGTTGTATATATGGCTCAAAGCAAGGATATTGCTACAAAATTGCAGGAACTTCTTACAAATGAAGGAATTCTCGTTAAGCTGAGACCAATCAGCAAGAATCACGATAATAATGACAACTATTATGAAGTGCTTGTTCCGGAAGCAGAAGTTGAAGAGGCACACAGTGTTATCATTGAAAAGGGTTACTGATTACAGGATGCCTTATATGACGTATTGAAAGTTAAACCCGTGAATAAAGACACGGGCTTAATATTTTTTAAGGGGTATTCAAATGTTTATTTCACAGACAGGATTGACGGTAAGATATGCTGAAACAGATCAGATGGGTATTGTACACCATTCCAATTATCCGATCTGGTTTGAAGCAGGAAGAACGGAATTTATAAAGCAGATGGGGATGCCCTATTCAAAGATGGAAGAAAATGGTGCGATGCTCCCTTTACTTGAACTTAAATGCACATACAAGAGTTTTGCAAAGTATGAAGATGAGATCATAATTAGAACATATATAAAAGAGTATACTGGAACCAGACTGTTGTTTCATTATGATGTGTATAAAGCCGGTAACGAGAAAGTCATTACCGAGGGAGAAACGTTGCATGTCTGGACGAATACAGACTTGAAACCGGTGAATATCAGAAAATTCAAGCCGGAAATCAATGAACTTATCGAAAAAGCAGCGAATTAAATTCGACATTGCACAAAATTGTATGTATATGGTAAACTACAGATAATGCAAAAAATTACAGGATATTAGTTTTTTGCACGCAGCTTGCAATAGGGATATTATATATGTTGCGAAAAAAGATTGCAGTTATGAGTATTGTGTAAGCAATAATCTTACAATTTCAGAATATTATATCTTAGGTGGTGAGTTGGTGAACGTTCCAAATATACTAACGGCATTGCGCTTCCTACTGATACCTGTATTTGCATATTTTCTGTGTACGGAACATTTCGTTGTGGCTGCCGTGCTGTTTCTGGCAGGAGGTCTTACCGATGTGCTTGACGGATACATAGCCAGGAGGTTCAACCTTGTCACTGCATGGGGTAAGATTGCTGATCCGATGGCAGACAAACTCATGCAGCTTACTGCATTGTTCATTTTATCCATCGTAACAAAACTCATTCCTGTAGGACTGCTTGCAATTATTCTGGCAAAAGAGATCTTCATGGGAATCGGAGCTTTGGTACTCTACAAACAGGACAACTATGTTGTTTCGGCAAATTGGTATGGTAAAATGGCCACAGTGGTCTTTTATCTGGCCATTGTAATGCTGATCTTCAATACCCCGTTCAGTTCCAGGATTTTGTTCGGTTTGCCGTTTAACAAGTTCTTCTTTTTAATTGCAGTGCTCTCCGCATTATTTGCTTTCTTTATGTATGTAAGGTCTTATCAAAAAATAAAGCAGTCTTATGTTAAAAAGGCTTGAAATTTGCATTATAGGCGAAACAAGATTATTACACCTTAAAATGAATGAAAACCAAACCTGATGCTTTTATTTTTCAAAACCCTGTGCTAATATGGTAAGGGGATGTTCAAGAAAGTTTACTTTACTCATGGCCTTTCTTGTTCGCGATGGAACCCTATGTAACAACCTGGTTGGGGTAAGATAACACACCCCCGCAATTCGGAAAGGCTGGCGGATGTTCGGTTATATTGTTCCGGAAAAACCGGAAATGAAGATAAAGGAGTATGAGTTATTCAGAGCGTATTACTGTGGGGTTTGCAAATCGATTGCCAAAAGGCATGGACAGTTTGAACGCTTCCTTCTGAATTATGACTCTGCCTTTTTGGCAGTATTGCTGTCCGCAGCTGCCGGTGAAATTGTCAATGTACAAAGGATGCGCTGTATTGCCCATCCGGTTGAAAAAAGGCATATGATCAGCGGCAGCGGCATTGTTGATTATGCCTCAGACTTTAACGTTCTGCTGGCGTATTATAGCTTGGAGGACAAACGCAGGGATGATGGAGGGTTCGTTCCGATATCAGCCATGTTAGTATTGCGGAAAGTATTCAGGAAGCTGAAGAGAAAATACGCAGACAAGTGCAGTATTATTGAGATGAGGCTGAATGAGCTGGTACAGCTTGAAAAAGCGAAATGTGCTTCAATGGACATGGCAGCCGAGCCTTTCGCGAAGCTGATGGAAGAAGTTACAGCATATGGACCGCTTTGCAAAAGCGAAAATGTTGACAAAGCGCTCAGGTGGATTGGGTACAATCTTGGAAAGTGGATATATATACTGGACGCTTTTGATGATCTGGAAAAGGATATTAAGGATAAAAACTATAATCCGTTGATATATCAATATAAATATAGTAACACGGACATCATTGAATTTAAGAACGAAATACGTGATAAGGTCGAATTTAACCTGACCTATTCACTCAATGAAATTTCTCGTGCGTTTGAGTTGCTGGATGTTAAAGCTAATAAAGAAATACTTGAGAACATAATATATATGGGGATGCTCAGAAAAACAGAAAAAATTCTTGGAACGGGGAGTTGTAACAAAGTTGAATAATCCGTATGAAGTGCTTGGCATTAAAGAAGGGGTAAGTGAGGACGAAATAAAGAAGGCGTACAGGGATATGGTCAAGAAATATCATCCTGATCAGTACCAGGACAATCCGCTTTCTAAGCTGGCTGAGGAGAAATTAAAGGAAATCAATGAAGCGTATGATTATCTCATGAAAAATCCGTCTCCAAAACGTCAAACCGCTTATAACGGCAATAGCGGCGGTAATAGCGGCAACAATGCCAAGGGATGGAGTGGTCAGGCCGATGGCGAATTTTTCAATCAGGTCAAATCCCATATCAACAGCGGCAATGTAAAGCTTGCGGAGGATATGCTTGAGGGCAGCAATAACCGCACGGCACCGTGGTATTATCTGAAGGGCTTGATATTCATGCGCAGGGGCTGGTATGATGAAGCTTACAATCATATTCAGACAGCTGTCAACATGGACCCTTCAAACTATGAATATAGAAATGCGCTAGGCAGAATGAGCAATTCAAATAATGCATACAGGACAAATTCCTTTAACAGAGGATATAACAAAGGCGGTCCGGATCTTTGCACCATGTGCCAGTGTCTGTACTGTTCGGATTGCTGTTGCGAGTGCGGTGGAGGAGATCTGATCAGCTGCTGCTGATAAAGAATGAACTGTTTTGAAGAATTGAATTAAAAAGCCTGGAGGAAATGCATGAAGAATAATTCTCTGGACACGAAAAAAATTGCTTTGAATGGAATTCTCGGAGCACTTGCGGTAATATGTCTTCTGCTGGCAACTGTTCTGCCGACAAACAGACTATCATTTTATGCATTGAGCTCCTTTTTTATTGCGGTTTCGATCATTGAAAGCGGCGCCAGGGCAGGCTGGCTCTTTTTCTTGGCGACAAGCCTGCTTTCTTTGATAATTGTACCTGATAAGCTGGGTATCGTACCCTATGTGATTTTTTTCGGACTATATGGACTTGTCAAATACTACATTGAGAAACTGGATAAAATCATGATCGAATATATATTGAAGTTTGTTTATTTCAATATTTGTACAGGCATTGCGGTGTTGACCGTCAGCAAGCTCTTCGGTTATGAATTGAGTATTAAATTACCATGGTGGCTGCTGATTATAGCACTGGAAGTCGTATTTTTCGTATATGATATCGTCTATACATTATTCATAAACTACTATCGGGATAGGCTAAAGCCTAGAATGAAGCTGTAAAGCGGCATGGAAGGAAAGCAGACATTTTTATGGATGACAGAACGATCAGAATACTGGAGTTTGATAAGATACTAAAAAAATTATCAGGACAATGTGCTTCCGAACTTGGCAGGGAACTTGCAGACGAACTGCGGCCCGAAAGGGAACTGGGACGCATCAGCCGCATGCTTAAGGAAACAACAGATGCGACGGATTATGTGCTGCGAAGGGGGAATCCTCCGTTAGGCGGACTTCATGATATCCGGAGCAGTTTGAGAAGAGTGGAGATGGGGTCGATCCTCAATCCAGCTGAATTGCTTCATGTTGCCGATACACTTCGGGCAGCCAGAAATCTTAAAAATTATTCCTCAATAGCGACCCAAAAGGATTCTGAAGAGACAAATTATGTTGGTGGATTGATATCCTCGATTGAATCAAACAAACGCCTGGAAGACAAAATCGGCCTTGCCATCGTGAGCGAGGAAGAGATTTCAGATAGCGCAAGTTCAGCTTTATCCAATATACGAAGACAAATCAAGGATCAGCAGAACAGCATAAAGGAAAAGCTGAATAGCATGATCAGGTCCTCAAAATACCAGAAGCTGATGCAGGAGTCCATTGTCACCATGAGAGGCGACCGTTATGTGGTGCCTGTTAAAGCGGAGTACCGAAATGATGTTCCGGGTCTTGTGCATGATTCCTCCGCGAGCGGCGCTACGCTTTTTGTCGAACCGATGGCGGTTGTGGACGCCAATAACAGCATCAAACAACTGAGAATAAAAGAACAGCTTGAAGTAGAACGCATACTTGCCGAACTGACAGCGGATATCGCTGAAATAGTCGAGCCGTTAAAGGCGAATATGGAACTATTCGCTGCTGTCGATTTTGCCTTCGCAAAGGCGAAGCTGAGCCTTGATCTGAATTGTGTCTGCCCGAAGCTGAACGATGAAAAGCGTATCAATATTAAGAAAGGCAGGCATCCGTTACTGGATAGCAAAACAGTTGTTCCAATCAATCTGTGGGTTGGTGACAGGTTCAACGAGTTAATCGTAACAGGTCCCAATACCGGCGGAAAGACTGTAACACTGAAAACGCTGGGCATTTTCACATTAATGGCTCAGTCAGGGTTGCACATTCCTGCAGCCGAAGGTACGGAGCTGAGTGTTTTCAACAGAATATTCGCAGATATCGGAGATGAGCAGAGTATAGAGCAAAGTCTGAGCACCTTCTCCTCTCATATGAAAAATATCGTAAAGATTCTTTCGGAAGCAGATGACAAGTCTTTAATACTTTTTGATGAGTTGGGCGCCGGAACCGACCCGACCGAGGGCGCAGCTCTTGCGATGGCCATACTGGAAAAGCTTCACGATATTGGAGCAATTACTGCTGCAACCACACATTACAGTGAACTGAAGGTATATGCATTGACCACGGAGGGCGTGGAAAACGCCTGCTGTGAATTTGATGTGGAGACGCTGCGGCCAACTTATAATCTGTTGATAGGAGTACCCGGAAAGAGCAATGCATTTGCGATATCGAGAAGGCTTGGCTTGCAGGAGGATGTGCTTGAAAAGGCGCGGGAATTCCTGTCAGGTGAAGAAATTGAATTTGAGGATATATTGCTGTCAATTGAAAAGAACCGGGCAGACTCCGAAAAGGAAAAACTGCAGGCGCAAAGATACAGGCTCGAGATCGAAGAATTGAAAAAGGAACACGAGGAACAGAAGCAGAAGCTGTCCGCCCAAAAGGACAAGCTGCTGCGCGAAGCCAGGGAGGAAGCACGCAAACTGCTGCTTGATACTAAACAGGATGTTGAGAGCATGCTGGAGGAAATGCGTCAAGCCTCAAGGGAGCACGATGAGGTGTTGCGCAATAAAGCCTCCGAAGAGGTAAAAGCCAGACTTCGCGGTAGTATTAACGGCCTTGAAGGAGCTATCTCCGAAAGCCTGTTTCCAAAGCAGGGGTACATAAAACCGCCGGAGAATTTAAAGCCTGGAGATACTGTACTGATAGTGAACCTCAACCAGAAAGGGACAGTTATCTCTACACCTGATAAGGATGGAGAGGCAATCATTCAGGCTGGTATAATGAAAATAAATGTACATGTGACCAATTTGAAAATCATTGACGAACAAGCCGCTCAGACGCGTAAAACGGGATCAGGGAAGATTGGCATGTCCAAGTCCATGAACATATCTCCACAGGTTGATATCAGGGGTACAAATGTAGAGGAAGCGATCGAGGTACTCGGAAAGTTCCTTGATGATGCCGCGATCGCAGGTCTGTCCGAGGTGACCATAATACATGGTAAAGGTACTGGAATGCTTCGCAATGGCGTACATCAATATCTTAAATCCAACAGTCATATAAAGTCATATCGACTTGGGAAATATGGCGAAGGCGAAGCAGGCGTAACAATAGCAACAATGCAGTAACCAGGGCCTGCGCAGAAACAGAGCTGTTACATTATCCAGGAAATAACATTACAGCAACATTACGATATCATTACAATTTCTTACTATAATGCAGTAATATCAGCTATTACCAGCTTTTTTAGCAAAATTTCACATTCTGTCTCTTGTATTACATAGAAAAAACCAATATAATATCTCTAAATAGGCTATTATGTAACCATAATTTTAACTTTAATTTTTTACTGATGATAATTACGAGGTGACTACCTTGGAAAATAATGTAGTGTATTATCCGCTTACCCATCCGCAAATAGGGATATGGTATACTGAAAAGCTGTACCCAGGTACCAGTATGGGTAATATTTCTGCCACTGTTCGATTAAAAGAAGGAATTGACTATCCCATTCTTGAAAAAGCGATTAATAAATTTATTGAGAAAAATGATGGTATAAGGTTAAGATTTACCGAAATCGATTATGAATCGAAACAATATATTTCAGAATATAAATATGTTCATTTTGATTTCTTTGATTTCAGCAATTCTGGAACAGATGAATTGTACAAATGGGACAGCGTACAGAAAAAAATTCCATTCAACTTAATAGATTGCAATTTATTTTATTTTGCACTGATTAAAGTAAATGATTCTGATGGCGGCTACTTTATTAAAATTCACCATCTTATTTCGGATGCATGGACAATGGTTCTCCTAACAAATTCTATATTGGAATATTATACGCTTTTGAAAAATGGGGAGTCTATATGTGAAAATATGAAACCCTCATATCTGGAATATATTTTAAAGGAAGAAGAATATAAGAAAACATTGAGATATGAGAAGGATAAACAATATTGGAGTACTAAGTTACAGGATTGGCATGAGATAACTACAATAAAAGTCCGTAAATCGAATACTTTAAACGCAAAAGCAAAAAGAAGGACATTCCAGATTCCCAGGAAATTGGCGGATAAGATACATGCATATTGTTCGGAAAATGGGTTCTCCGAATATACAATTTTTTTATCAGCATTGTATATGTATATAAATAGGATAACTGCCAAAGAAGATATCGTATTAGGTACAACCTTATTAAACAGATCCAATGCAAGAGAAAAAGATACCGCAGGGTTGTTTGCAAGTACTGCGGTGCCCATACGCATCAATATAAACGGGGATATGAGTTTCAGCTCCTTTATTGAATATATTTCAAGGGAAATTCTTACATTATTCAAGCACCAGAAATATTCATATGACCTTATTATCAAGCAGATAAGAGAGAATAATAATACCATAGACAAAATATTTGATATTGTACTGACATACCAGAATGCCAAGCTGAAAAAAAATCATAGCATAAAATGCGACACAAGATGGCATTTCAGCGGATATCAAATTGAATCTCTCATTATCAACATCAATGACAGGGAAGATTCGGGCATTTTGATCATCGATTATGATTATCTGTCGGATGTTTTTAACACTACTGAGATTGAGTTTATTCACCAGCATATTATCAGTTTATTGTGGCATGCCCTTGATAATCCTAATAAAGAAATTTCAAAGTTTGAAATGCTGTCGGAGCTGGAAAAACAGAAAATTCTCTGTCAATTTAACAATACCTCGGCAGAATATAACAGGGATATAACCATCCATGAATTATTTGAAGAACAGGTCAAAAAAACACCTGAAAATACCGCGGTGATTTTCAACAATAAAAAATTCACATACAGCGAACTGAATGTAAGGGCAAATCAATTGGCAAGAAAGTTAAGGAAAATCGGTATAAAAAGAGATGAAATCGTAGGAGTAATGGACGAAAAATCTTTTGAAATGATTGTTGCTTTACTTGCTGTTATGAAAGCGGGCGGTGCATATCTTCCGCTTGATCCGGATTATCCGGAAGACAGGCTTGATTTTATGCTTGCAGACTCTTCCAGCAGAATTTTGTTGACCCGAAGCCAATTCATACATAAAACCAATTTTACAAATGCGATTTTATTATTGGATAAAGAAGAAACATATCAGGAGGATCCAAGTAATCTTGAAAATATAAACAAGCCCAATGACATCCTTTATATAATTTATACCTCAGGTTCCACAGGCAATCCAAAGGCTGTAATGATAGAACATAGAAATGTAGTAAGACTGCTGTTCAATAATAAATTTCAATTCCAATTTAATGGAATTGATGTCTGGACCTTATTCCATTCCTTATGTTTTGATTTTTCCGTATGGGAAATGTATGGAGCATTGCTGTATGGAGGGAGTTTGGTAGTAATCCCAAAAAGTATTGCAAGAGATTCTCAAAAGTTTCTTCAAATTTTAAAGGAATACAATGTAACAGTATTGAACCAGACTCCTGCAGCTTTCTATAATCTTATCTATGAAGAAATGAAGCACAGTGAGAACGATCTTGGCTTGCGATATGTTATTTTCGGCGGAGAAGCTTTAAAACCGTCCATGCTGAAAAATTTTCAATGTAAATACCCCGATACGAAATTGATTAACATGTATGGAATAACGGAAACAACTGTTCACGTTACATTTAAAGAGTTGTCCGCGGAAGACGTATTATCGTCCAGAAGCAACATCGGCAAGCCTTTGCCTACATTAACCATGTATATTATGGACAAAAACCTCAATCTGCTGCCTATCGGCATACCTGGAGAAATATGCGTTGGAGGGGACGGTGTGGCCAGAGGGTATTTTAACCGGCTGGAACTGACTGAAAAGAAATTTGTAATCAACCCGTATAATCCTTCAGAAAGACTGTATCGATCCGGTGACTTGGGGAGGTGGTATGCCAAAGGGGACGTAGAGTATCTTGGCAGAATTGATAATCAGGTTAAGATTAGAGGATACAGGGTAGAACTGGGAGAAATTGAAAAGAAATTATTGAACATAAAAAGTATTAAGGATGCTGTTGTCACGACAAAAACAGACAAGTCTGAAAAGAATATACTACTGGCATATGTAGTATATGAAGAAGAAATACCGGTTTCACAGATCAGGTCATACTTAATGGATGAATTGCCGGATTATATGGTGCCGGCGCATTACATCAGGATGGACAAACTGCCTCTGACACCAAACGGTAAGGTTGATAAAAATCAATTGCCCGAGCCGGAATTTTCAAATACGGAAACTCAGTATATTCCGCCAAGGAATGAAATTGAAAAGGAACTTTCAAGGGTATGGTCCGATATACTCGAGGTCGGAAATATTGGAATAAACAATAATTTTTTCGAGTTTGGCGGGGATTCTTTAGCTATCATTCAATTGCTGACAAGGGTTTATAAAAACAATTGGGGTATATCGGCAGCCGACCTTTATGAATATCCTACCATAATGGAGCTTGCTGACAAAATCAAAGGTGTTGTAAGAGAAGATGCTTCTATGCAGGAACTTGATATTGCCAGTGTGGTATCGAAAGAAGAAACAGATAATCCGGACCCGGATGATGATAAGCATGAAAATGTATTATTGACAGGTGTAACAGGCTTTTTGGGAATACACGTTTTAAGTCAGTTGATTGAGCAAACTCGATCAGCAGTTTATTGCCTTGTTCGCGGTAAAAATGATGAAGAAGCCGGAAATAGACTATTAAAGTCTCTCCATTTTTACTTTGCAAATACTTATGATGGATTAATCGGTAAAAGAGTTTTTGCTATCAGTGGAGATATCACAAAATTTAGATTTGGCTTAACCTGCGAACAATATGCTGAATTGGGCGGCAATATAAATACGGTCATACATGCGGCGGCACTCGTGAAATATTTTGGAAATTACAATGAATTTGAAGAAATAAATGTAAATGGGACAAAAAAAATCATAGATTTTTCATGCGAATTTGGAGCAAAACTGGAGTATATTTCAACAATAGGAATTTCCGGAAGCTATTTGGTTAAAAACGGGGGAAGTAACCTTACACTAACCGAGAATGATTTTTATATAGGTCAGAATTATTTGGATAATGCATATGTAAGAAGTAAATTTGAGGCTGAAAATCTGGTGTTGAAAGCTATTAGACAAGGATTGACTGCCAGTATATACAGAATGGGTAATTTGACGGCGAGGTACTCTGATGGGCATTTTCAACATAATGCAGACGATAATGCTTTTTGTAACATCATTAAATCATTAATGGAACTGAAAGCAATTCCCGATAATTCCCTGGATTTAGATGTGGAATTTACTCCTGTAGATTTAGCCAGCAAAGCGTTATTGTTAATATCGAGAACCAGGGAATCGGCGTCACGCATATTCCATATAACCAATCACAACCTCCTTTACATGCAGGATATGCTGGAAATATTCAAATCATTCGGGATTGAATTAAAGATACTGAACAGCATGGAATTTGAAAAGTATATTGAAGCCATCTCTTGTGATAAGGTGAAAGAAGGTATGCTTGCAGGAATTATCAATGATATAAGTACTACAAGAAAACTCGATTATCTGGATTCCATTAAGGTTGATTCTCAAATTACATCCAGATATTTGAACCACCTTGGATTTGAGTGGCCTACCGTAGATAAAAGATATATTGTTGATCTTATAAAATATCTGCAGGAAACCGGATATTTGTCAGATGCCAATATGTTAGGGGAGGAGAGGTGAGGGTATTAATATGATAGAAAATGATATTTACTCTATCTTATTAGGCATATCCACTTTGCTCACCTTTTTGCTGATCATTTTTATAGCAAGAATGAAGAATAGACAACAGATACACTATGCATTTTTCAGCCTGATTTCATCTCTCTTTATCTGGAACCTATCCATATTGACTCAGAAGTACATACAGGATAACGGACTGCAAAAAAACATAAGTGACGTAATACAGACCATGCTGGAACAACTGTATTTCGTCGGAGTAACTTTTGTATCCATATCCTTACTTTTTACGGGTATCATTTTTGCATTAACCAGAATAAGATTTACAAAACGTTATCTACTTTTATTTATTATCCCTATAATTTCACTCTTGATGATTTTTACTAACAATTACCACCATTTGTTTATTGTGAAATACAGTCTGATGAGCTCTGAAATCATATATGGAGCTTATTTTATTGTTCATACAATCTACTCGTATTTATGTATTTTAGTTGGACTGTATTTTCTTGTTTATTTTTCAATCAAGAATTCCGGCTTTTTTACAAAACAGTCCATGTTGATATTCTGGGGAACTTTGATTCCTTTTCTGGTTGATACATTAAGTACTTTCAAAATAGTTGATGCTCCAGTGTATATAGAAAACATCGCTATTTCAGTTGCCATTGTATGTTACTTTTTTGCAATCATCAAGTTCAACTTTCTCAATGTAATTCCAGTTGCTCTGCAAAAAGTTGTTGATCATATTTCTGACAGCTTTATCGTATTAAATAATCATTTGGAAATAATAGATTACAATAAAAGTTTTATTGACACATTTGATAATATTTTTGATATTAAAAGAAAAGCCGATTTTAAAATGACACTAAATCATTCCAGAAATCTTAAAATAGATTCCGAGGAATTTATCAAACATATAAACGATGCCATAAAGATACGAAGTTCGGTTATATTTGAAAAACACATTTTCTCCGATACATTTGACAAGCATTTTTCTATAGAAATCACACCGCTATTATTGGAGTCAAAACCTAAATTTACCTCAAAAATATTAGCGAAAAAGGATAATGCAGTAATTCTTGGAATTATTATATTATTCAAAGATATAACACAAAGTGTAAGAGATTTGATTATCATCAAGGAAAAACAAGCTATACTAATAGAACAGGAACGCCTCGCATCCCTCGGACAATTAATCGGCGGAATCGCGCACAACTTAAAGACACCCATCATGTCCATATCCGGCGGTATTGAAGCGCTTAAAGACTTAACTTATGAATACAGGGATTCCATTGACGACAAGAGTGTCACTGAACAGGACCACAAAGAGATCGCCAGGGAAATGCTGTCGTGGCTTGACAGGATAAAGCCATATTGCTCCTATATGTCGGATGTCATATCGGCTGTTAAGGGTCAGGCGGTGCAGATGAACGCTTCAACTACTCTTAAATTCACTGTTGATGAGCTTGTGAAGAGAGTGAACCTTCTCTTGAAACATGAATTAAAGAAATATCTTTGTATATTAAATATGGATATACAGATTGATTTAGGCACCGAAATAAAAGGAGAGGTTAATAATTTGGTGCAAGTGTTCGATAATATTATTATAAATTCCATGCAGGCTTATGAAGGAAAGAATGGTACAATTGATCTGACAGTTATCAGAAGCGGGGATAATGTGGAGTTTACTTTTAAGGATTACGGGAAAGGCATACCGAAACTGGTTGCGGATAAATTATTTAAGGAAATGATCACTACAAAAGGGAAAAACGGTACGGGGTTGGGAATGTATATGTCGTACTCAACTATTAAAGGCCGTTTTGGCGGCAATATGTCCTTTACCTCGAAGGAAGACATTGGTACAACTTTCTTCGTATCAATACCGTGTATAACGTACTCGAATCGGGAGGCAGGATAAATGAGGAAAAAAGCTCAAGCCGCAACATCAGATTATAAAATCCTCGTAGTAGATGATGAGATCGGTATAATTGATTCACTGTCCGTAGTCTTGAAACGAAGCGGATATCATTTCACAGGAATAATCGACCCGCTGGAAGCTATTGAAAGAGTGAAGACAGAGCAATTCGACCTCATGATACTGGATTTTCTGATGTATCCGATTCATGGCGATAAAGTGGTCCAAACGATAAGAGAATTCAATAAAGAGCTGTACATATTACTTCTGACGGGGCACAAGGATCTTGCCCCTCCGCTTGAGACGATCAGGGCGCTTGATATTCAGGGTTACTGTGAAAAGAGTGACCGGTTTGATCAACTATTACTGCTAGTTGAATCAGGAATAAAGTCCATATCACAGATGAGGACGATTAAAAAATTCAGGGATGGTCTTAATAGGATATTGCAGGCCGTACCTAAAATTTATTCATTGCAGCCGATCGATTCCATACTTGAGGATATTCTCACGGAGATCATGCCGTTGGTAGAAAGTGAAAATGCATTCATACTGGTTGATGACACTACTGATATCATCTCCGGAAACAAGAGCATTTTCAAGGGCATCGGAAGATATAAGGCTGAGATCAATTATTTCATGGAAATGCTCAGCCCGAATCTGATGGAGCATATAGGCTTCGCAAGGATCACCAGGCAGGTGGTCAAGCTTGAACAGGGCGTAATACTGCCATTGGTCAATGAATTCCAGCTGGGTATAGGCGTTATTTATGTCGAGAGTAAGAATATTGAGGATGGGCTCAAGCTTCTTGAGATTTACTCAAATCAGGCTGCTTCCTCCATAAATAATGCATTCCTGCATTCATTGGTGAATATGAAGAATGAAGAACTGAATAAGACTTATGATCAACTGAAGCTCAGATATATGGATACGATCGAGGCGCTCAGGCAGGCTGTCGATGCCAAGGATATCTACACCAGAGGCCATTCGGACCGCGTCGCCTACTATGCCGTCAAAATCGGGCAAGCAATTGGCATGGCACCTCAGGATCTTGAAACGCTAAGAATCAGCGGTATTTTTCATGATGTTGGAAAAATCGGTACGGCAGATGATATCCTGCTTAAAACAGACAGGCTCGATGATCGTGAACTGATTGAGATACAAAAGCACCCGTTAAAAGGAGCACGGATATTGTCGGCAGTTTCGATGTTCAAAGACGTGGTTCCGGTAGTCAAATGTCACCATGAAAGAATGGATGGTACAGGATATCCCGAAAAAATGAAAAAGAAGTCCATACCACTGCTGGCCAGAATCATCTCGGTAGCCGATGCATTTGACGCGATGATGTCGGACAGGCTGTATAGGTCAAAGCTGAACCTGGAAGAGGCCAAACAGCAACTGTTAAGCGGCTCAGGCAGTCAGTTCGATGAAGATATAGTCCCGGTTTTTATAAAACTGATCGATGGTACCGGTTACGGGGAAATGCTCAAGGAAACTGCAGCAACGTATGAATAATTTTTTAGAATAATCATTTTCCCGGCATTCCTGGGAAACAGTCCCCTGCGCATGTCCAGCGTTTGGGGCTTTGATTATGCATAAAGGTTGACAATATTTATTGTATACTTTAAACTTGTTGTATTCGGGCAGCTTTACCCGTTTATACTAATGAGTATATGAAATGAAACATTATTCTAAATTTAATCGTCAAATAATTTGGCGGTTCAGGGAGACTGGAAGGGGAAAATAGTGAGTAACAAGAGGGAAGACATCAGAAATATTGCAATCATAGCGCATGTTGATCATGGAAAAACGACTTTAGTGGATGGTATGCTGCGTCAAAGCGGTATTTTCAGGGAGAACGAGCAGGTTCAGGAAAGAGTCATGGACTCTAATGACCTTGAAAGGGAACGTGGTATTACAATATTAGCAAAAAATACTGCCGTTAATTATAAAGGAATCAAGATTAACATAGTAGATACTCCCGGCCATGCGGATTTCGGCGGCGAAGTCGAGCGTGTGCTGAAAATGGTGGATGGCGTCCTGCTGCTTGTTGATGCATTTGAGGGACCGATGCCTCAAACGAGATTTGTCCTGCGAAAGGCATTACAGCTTAATTTGAAGCCCATCGTTGTTGTGAATAAAATTGACAGGGCGGAGGCAAGACCTGTCGAGGTTGTGGATGAAGTGCTGGATCTGTTCATAGAGCTTGGCGCTGATGATGAACAGCTAGAATTTCCAGTGCTTTTTTCTTCTTCAAGAGAGGGTTATGCCATTGCAAATCTGGATGATGAAAAAAAAGATCTTGAACCACTATTGAATGCAATCGTAAAAAGTGTACCGGAACCAGTAGGTGAATTGGACAAACCTTTACAACTGTTGGTTTCAAATATCGATTATGATGAATATGTCGGCAGGATTGCAATAGGCAGAATTGACAGGGGAAGTATTAAATTCGGTCAACAATGTGTTGTATGCAAAAAGGATGGCAAGACACAGCAGGGTAAGATCAGCAAACTCTATACATTTGAAGGCCTGAGAAGAGCGGAAACACTGGAAGCATCAATCGGTGATATCGTCGGTGTTTCAGGCTTTGCAGAGATCAATATCGGTGAGACCATATGTGATGTTGATTCGCCGGATCCATTGCCTTTTGTAAATATTGACGAGCCGACCATCAATATGACGTTTAGCGTAAATAACAGTCCTCTTGCAGGCAGGGAGGGTACGTATGTCACCTCCAGGCACCTGCGTGACAGGCTTTTTAAAGAACTTGAAACAAATGTGAGTATGCGGATCGAAGAAACCGAAACTCCTGATGCTTTCAAAGTATCAGGCAGAGGAGAACTGCATCTATCCATCCTTATTGAAACAATGAGGAGACAGGGATATGAATTCCAGGTTTCCAAGCCCAAGGTCATTATGAAGGAAATTGACGGGATCGAATATGAGCCGATAGAACTTCTGATGATTGATGTGCCCGAGGAATTTATGGGAGTCGTTATGGAAAAGCTCGGCTCACGCAAGGCAGAAATGGTGAATATGCATTCTGCGACAGAAGGTTATATGAGACTTGAATTTAAGATACCTGCACGAGGACTGATCGGATATCGATCCGAATTTTTGACTGATACAAAGGGAAATGGTATAATGAACCATATATTCCATGGACATGAACCTTATAAAGGCGAAATTTCGAGTAGGGCAAGGGGTTCACTGGTTGCATGGGAGGATGGCGACGCAATTACCTACGGATTGTACAATGCACAGGAAAGAGGTACGCTGTTCATTGCAGCCGGAATTAAGGTTTATGAGGGCATGATTGTAGGTGAAAATGCCCGAAATGAAGATATCGTAGTAAACGTATGCAAGAAAAAGCATGTAACAAACATGCGGGCATCCGGCTCGGATGAATCACTCAGGCTGACCCCGCAGAGGATTTTAAGTCTTGAACAGGCACTGGAGTTCATTTCTGATGATGAATTGGTGGAGATAACACCGAAAAATATTCGGCTGAGAAAGCGCATTCTGAATTCGGAACAAAGGGCAAAAGTCAGAAGTAAGGTTTGAGGGTGAAATGATGGATAGAACGACATTGCAGACACAAAAAAAGAAAAAGCCGAGGAAGAAAAAAAGGGCTATTTTCTGGCTGCTTATGTTATTGCTATTTACAAGTATTACATTCATAGGCGGGGTTATTTCATACAACTATGTCATGAAGAATTACGCCGATTCAAACAATAAAGTGGCTTTAGTCATTGATCCGAAGGATGGTGTGGAATTCATCATCAACAAAGGCGCGACTTCTGCCGAGATAGCTAAAAATCTCATGAATCAGGGCTTTATTGACAATGAGAATATGTTTAAGCTCATGTCCAAAATAAATGGGTTTAATGGCAGTTATCAGTCAGGTACCCACATTTTAAGTAAAAATCTCAGTAACGATGAGATCATGAGAATACTTTCAGACGTCCCTGCCAGCAGGCAGGTGACGATACCTGAGGGGAAAACCTTCAAACAGATCGTTGATATATTGTTCGAAAAGAAGATCATCAAGGATAAGGAAAAATTTATCACGACAGCGAATACTGAAGAATTCGATTATGACTTTTTGAAGGATATTCCGCCGAGGGACAATGAGCTTGAGGGTTATCTGTTCCCGGATACATATGAATTTGATATGAATGTCAGTGATAAAGACATTATGATCAAGATGCTTGACAACTTTGACAGGAAGTTTAAAGCAGATTACAGGGAAAAGATCAAAACGCTCAAAACGTTCAAAGGAAATATGACTCTAGACGATGTTATCATACTTGCTTCGATCATAGAAAAGGAAGCGAAGGACCCGGATGACCGCTATCTGATTTCAGGGGTACTTTACAACAGATTGAACAGCAAGGATAAGACTCTCAGGAAGCTTCAGATCGATGCGACTATTCAGTATATTTTGCTCAAAAAAACAGGAGCGTATAAAGACAGGCTTTTATACACTGATCTTGAGATAGAAGATATGTACAATACATATTTGTATGAGGGACTTCCGCCAGGACCCATATGCTGTCCGGGTGAGGCGGCAATAAAGGCAGCCTTGAACCCTGATGACAGCGGTTATTTATACTACGTAGCCAGAAATGATGCTGAGGGCAGTCATGAGTTCTCAAGGACCTACAAGGAACATCAGGCGGCAATAAAGAAATATAGCATTAAATAAAAAGGGATACATCTCTCTGAACAGAGAGTAACCTTTCGGATAAAGTAATAATGAGGGGCTGCTCCCGCGAGCAGCTTCTTTGTTTTATGAGGTTATTTGCGAAGCAAATCTGACCCAATAGGAGAATTTAGAGAATTGTATCAGGAGGCTCAATGCCCATGAGATTTTTTATCCGGGCATAATAATGAATGGCGGTAAAATCAGGCAAGCCTGGTTCAATGGATTTAATACATAACAGGAAAGGCAAAAAGGATGGTAGAATTAAATCCAACAAACGAATATATACGCAGTACTTTGAGAAAGAATGAGGGACTGTTGAAGGAATTGGAGGAGTATGCGGCTGGGAACCATGTCCCTATTGTCACACCTGAGGTTGCAAGGCTTCTTGTTGTTCTCGGAAAGCTTGTCAAACCTGCGCGTATACTGGAAGTTGGAACTGCAATAGGATATTCGGCCATCCTGCTTGCCGGCGCGCTCACACAGGGAGGTCGTATTGATACAATTGAGAGACAAGAGGAAATGATCATAAAAGCTCGTGAAAACATTAAAAAGGCAGGTCTGGAGAATACTATCGGTATCATTGCGGGGGATGCAGAGGAAGTGCTGCGTTGTCTTGATAAGAAATATGATATGGTTTTTCTGGATGCGGCAAAAGGCCAGTACCCGGAATTTTTGCCCGACTGCCTTAGAATGCTTAAAAAGGGCGGCCTGCTGGTATCGGACAATGTGCTCTACAAAGGGATGATTGCCAATGAACAGCTCATTGTAAGAAGGAAGAGGACCATCGTGAACAGAATGCGAAGTTACCTGGAAACACTATGCGAGGATCCTTCTCTGGACACCAGTATATTGTCTGTAGGCGATGGTGTTGCTTTATCCTACAAGCGACTGGAAACAGATAAGTAAATGACTTGAAGTAGTTGAAATCACAACTGGAAATGGAGAAATACCCATGAAAGCAATAAATTCCATCAAGCCTAAAGTAGAATTACTTGCTCCTGCAGGCAACCTGGAAAAGTTGAAAATGGCAATCGTATACGGTGCCGATGCCGTTTATCTGGGCGGCGAAGAATTCGGCCTCAGAGCTTCAGCAGGTAATTTCGGCCCTGATGAACTAAGGGAAGGTATTGATTTTGCCCATTCCATGGGCAAAAGGGTTTATCTTACCATGAACATCATTCCCCACAATGAAGACTTCGTAGAAATGCCCGAATATATCCGTCAAGTCAGGGATTCAGGTGTTGATGCAATCATATTTTCAGACCCGGGTATCTTTGATCTGATCAGGCAGGAAGCGCCGCAGATGGAACTGCACCTGAGTACGCAAGCCAATAATACCAATTGGAGGAGCGCTTCCTTCTGGCACAGAATGGGTGTGAAGAGAGTTATTCTTGCCAGGGAATTATCACTGGCCGAGATCAATGAAATAAGGAAAAATGCACCTGGGAATCTGGAACTTGAAATGTTTGTTCATGGTTCCATGTGCATTTCCTATTCCGGCAGGTGCCTGCTCAGCAACTATATGGCGGATCGTGATTCAAACCGGGGCCTTTGTGCACATCCCTGCCGGTGGAAATATTATCTGGTAGAGGAAAAGAGACCTGGCGAATACATGCCGGTTTTTGAAAATGAACGCGGCACATATATATTTAACTCCAAGGATCTTTGCCTGATTGGGCAAATACCTGAGATAATTGAAAGTGGAATTACGAGTCTGAAAATAGAGGGCAGGATGAAAAGCTCCTATTATGTGGCTACAGTTATTAAGGCCTACAGGGAAGCGCTGGACGCATATGAAACAGATCCCTCCGCTTACTGCTATGACGGCAAATGGCTTGAGGAAATGTCAAAGGCAAGCCATAGAGAATATACTACGGGCTTTTATCTGGGTAAACCTACCGGCAAGGAGCAGATTTACGAGTCTGGCTCCTATATCAGGGAATATGACTTTGTCGGATTGGTTATTTCATATGATGCTGCTGCCGGTATTGCCACAATTGAGCAGAGAAACAGGTTTGCATTCGGAGAAGAACTTGAGGTGGTAAGTCCGCATGGACCATACCATATACAGAAGGTCCATTCCATGAAAAATGCCGATGGGGAGGATATCGAGGTGGCACCTCATCCGCAGATGACTGTTTATATGCCGGTGGACAGGCCGGTGGAGCCATATGCGATGCTCAGACGCAAAGGCTGATTCGCAGGATTAGCAGCGGTATTGGATCCAATCACGGCAAATACAGTTTTGGGCATTTTCGCATAGTATGGCTATTAAATGGTCTCGGTATGGCTATTCACTGGTCTTGTGTAATGAAATAGATAATGAAACTGTTTTTATTGTATATATGCTCCTTTCAGCGGCAAGAATGTCATTATGAAACACGTGCTGGAAGGGGTTTTATTTTGTCTGCCAGGAGAGCATATATTTTATTTGGTATCCTATTCTCAATATTTGTCGGATTGATGGTCAGAATTGCATATATTCAGTTCTTTTCGACCAATACCCTTGCTGAGTCCGCCTTTAGGCAGAGACTTTCCAATGACAGCGTGGAAACGCTCAGGGGCAATATTCTCGACAGGAACGGTATATCCTTTACGAACCGCAGTCAGAAATATTCTGCATTGATAAAACCGGTATACATGCCTAAGTCGGAAAGTGAACGAATGAAAGTCAGCACCGCACTCGGTCTGAAGCCGGAAACCCTTGACAACTTAAGCTCCAGGAGCAGTCCTTTAATTCTGGCTACTGACAAAGAAGGAAGCAATGCAATTATAAACATGAAGTCCGACTGGGTGACGATATTGCATTCCCTGAACCGCTATGACAGTGGAACTCTTGCAAAGCATGTACTGGGCTATCTGAGCAGGAAGGACAGGGTTGGTCAGGCCGGTCTGGAAAGGGCGTATGAAAATGAGCTCAGAGATAGTTCTACCTTTGAAATTGGAACAGTAACAGATGCTGCAAAAAATCCGATCAAGGGACTGGGATATAGAATGAAAGCTTCTGGGTCAGGTGAGAAATTGAATGTTCAGCTGACTCTGGATTATCATATTCAAAAAATAGTTGAAGGGATCATGGACACAAACAGCGTCTCCGGAGCGGTCGTCGTTGAGGATGTTGCTACGGGCGACATCCTAGCAATGGCCAGCAGGCCTGATTTTGATCCGGATGCGGTAGAAAACTACCTTGGCAGCAGCGGGAATGAGCTGTTCAATAAAGCTACGGCCGCCTATAATCTGGGCTCTGTTTTCAAGATCATTGATGTTGCAGCGATGTATGAGTACACAGATATTATCCCCGAGAGCTATTTTTGCAATGGTGCTATTGATATAAACGGACGATTATTCAAATGTTCGTCCTATCTTTCAGGCGGACATGGGGAAATTGACCTGGAACAGGCTTTTGCGGAATCGTGTAATTCCTACTTTATTGATTTATGTGAAAAAATAGGCTATAAGAATCTCATTAGCATGGCTCAGCAATTCGGCCTCGCGGAGGCGACAGGCATAGCTGAGCAGGGTGTAAGTGAAGCAAAAGGTAGTCTTCCGCCGTTAAAAGGATATTTCAGCCAGGCTGATATTGCCAACCTTGCAATCGGCCAGGGGGTATTACTCGTGACGCCGCTGCAGGTTGCAGATATCGTCGCGACTATAGCAAACGGGGGTATCAGGAATAGAGTCAACATAGTTGATTCACTGGTGGATGAAGATGGCCAAAAAGTCAAGGATATAAGAGTGAAGGAGGGGCATCGGATCATTTCGAGGGATACCGCAGATAAGATCAAAAACTTGATGGAGGCAGTTACGTCCTATGGGACAGGAACCGCAGCTGGAATGGAGTATTATGGAGGATCCGGCGGGAAGACGGGTAGTGCTGAAACCGGCTCCAGTGAGGTTGTTCATGCATGGTTCGCAGGTTTTTTTCCAACAGCTCAACCTAAATATTCAGTAACTGTATTTGTTGAAAATGGTCAATATGGTGGAAAGACAGCAGCACCGATTTTTTCTGCGATAGCCAGAGAAATGACAGATAAAGGGCTATGAGAATTAAGATCACATATTCCACAGGAGAATGGATAAATAAAAAACAGCTGCCTGTTTAATGGCAGCTGTCGGGTTTTAATTCCTTGCTCAATTTTTTTATCGCTTTCTTTTCTATACGCGATACATAAGAACGTGATATGCCCAGCATACCGGCTATCTCACGCTGAGTCTTGCTGGTTCCGTTCAAAAGTCCGTATCTTAATTCAAGAACTGTCTTTTCACGCTTTTTAAGTACAGCCTTCATTTTATTATAAAGCCGTTTTACCTGCATCTTCAACTCAACTTCATCAATAACCGACTCTGCTTCATTTCCGATTACATCAATAAGCGTTATTTCGTTCCCCTCCGCATGGTGTACACACCTTCAAAGGCTTATTTTATCAGGGTTCTGGGCTGCACTCGAATGAAGAAATCATCATCATTTTGATCTTTTGTCTTGTAATACTCCACTTTTTCTATGATACTCTTCAATAAATCGTTCTTTTCATGTATTCTCCCAGGGTCTTGGGCGTTATAACTGGAAGGAGGAATTAAAAACATCTCTCGTTTAATGGTTTAAGGTGTATTATTATGATTCACTTTCTTTTCAACAATGAAAAGCCTGAAATTCAATTTGTTTTGCTCCAGATCCATAGTAGACATATCCTTTTGTATATTTTTTATACTGAAAGAATTATGTATTAATAGAAATACTACAAGTACTAATAAAAAAATGCATGTAATTGCAACAATTATTTCCATTTCAAACACCTTCTTAGGAATATTTTACATTACTGTAATCTATCTATATATTATCATTTAAACATAGTTGATTTAATAGACCGATAGCCCTATTATGGTAAACTATGGTCCTATTTTTTATTATTTCATGGATCAAATTTATAGGATAATAGAACTAGTGACTATGTAAAATGGAATAATTTACATTGAATTAATACCAGAAAATTTTTATGTATGCCTGTTGGTTATAATTAACAGGATGGCTTAGCAAATATTCGTATTGTTTAGGAAAGTATTTTCACTGGAACATTATCATAAAAAGCATCAGGTATACATCATGAAAGCCTTATCTTATAAGGGTTTTGGGTTGCACTCGAATGAAGAAATCATCATCTTTTTGATCTTTGGTCTTATAATACTCTACTTTTTCTATAACACTCTTCAATAAATCGTTCTTTTCAACCACATCATCAATGGTGTTATATACGGAAAGGACCTTCTCAATGGCAGGGAACAAAACATTCGTGGCATTCAGCTGATCGCTTTCTTTCTTGATCCCGGCTTTTGTCTGTTCAATGCTCTCCAGCGTCTCATCGATCCTTTTGGAGACGTCCCGGGATCTCTCCAGGAACACATCCGTTGAATACTCGTCTCTTTCGAACAGATCATATATTTTTATTTTCTGCTTGTTCAAACCATCAAGCTCTTTGACAAGCTGCTCAAGGTTCTTCTGATATGCTACGAGTGTACCATCGTCTTTTTTCACGTCAACAGCTTCAGGATGTGCAATCATATCTGCCAGGATACTTAAAATTTGATTTTCTATATGATCAAACCTGGAACTCTTATTGTCGCAGTATTCACAGATAACGTGAGCACCGCCATGAGAATATGGCCGCCGTTTCATTTTGTGGCCGCATTGTTTGCAAACCAGCAGGCCGGCAAGGGGATTCGTCATACCGTTGGTAATCTGATAGGGGACATGGTATTTCCCTGACAGAATCTGCTGGGCTTTTTCAAAAGTAGCCTCATCGATCAGAGCCGGGTGGCGTCCTTCGGATACGATCCATTCCGATTTATCCCTGGTGTATATGTCTTTTGATTTCCCTGGTGTAGTAGACTTCCGGATGCATTTCTTCTTCCAGACCAGTTTGCCGATATAGACCTGGTTCTTTATCATGTTGGTAATCATGGTGCGCTCCCACTGTTTATCCCAGTATGACTTGACACCCATTTCATTAAGCTTTTTAGCAATCTTTGAGCAACCCATGCCCTGATTTGCATACATATCGAATATGAGCTTTATGATTGGCGCCTGTTCCGGATGAGGTGCAAGTGTCCGATAATGCTTTCCATCTTCAATGACATAACCATATGGGGGATAGGTGGAAATATAATTTCCTTCATGAATGGATCTGATTCTTCCACCCTGAAGACGCTTACGGATCATCTTGTATTCCTTACGCCCCATGAAGCTCTCAAATTCGGCGTATTCTTCGTCAAATTCATTATTAAGGTCATATTGCTTCTCTGGAGTAAAAATCCGCGTATTCGACCGTTTTAGCGTTTTCAGAATGAGTCCCTGATCTTCCAGGTCACCACGACCAAGACGATAGAGATCCATTACCAGAACTGCATCATATAAACCTTTTTCGATGTCCTTCAGGAGCTGCAGCATTGCCGGTCGGTGAATGATACTTTCTCCGGATTCCAATTCTTCATATATCTCAACTATGTTGAGTTTCTTTTCGCTGGCATACTTTAATAGAGCCTTACGATGGCGGGCAAGTGTTTCACCTTTGCCGATCTCCTTCTCCAGCTCTTCATCAGCTCTTGATTTTCTTAAGTAAATGCAAGTATTCATAAAAGCACCATATACTATTTTGCAGTGATTATTTTATGTATCTAAAAACTCTGATAAGCTAAGCAAATGTTGATGATATTCCTTATCATCAACTTTAATACTTAATAATACTCTTACCTAACACATATTATTAGTTCTATTTATGATTAATGATTTTACTATTTTAATCAATTTTTACTTTTGATTTAGGTGCTATTCGTTTCTCTTTTGGATTTTTAATAATGTCAAGGCTCGAATGGCAGAAATACCAATGACACGCGGTAAGCTTGCTGAAAAATCAAAGGTTAGCTACTCTCACCTGAAAAACCTGCCGGACGGCAGGCGCAGGTGGAATGAAGACACAAAAGCCAAGGCCAGCAAGGCGCTCAACATTGTGACGGAATATAAATGCGTTTCATGAATAGGACAATTTTCAATTGAAATATGATGTATAGGGGAGGTCGATAATGAATGCCAATACACCCGATCATGGGGGAATATGACGAGATGAGGAAAATAGGCAATACGACGGTTTTCATCCTTTATCCCAGGATCAGTGAGGAAGAGAACGAGCGGAGACAACAGGAAATCAACGAGGTTTGCGGCAGGGTCCTGCGCAATCAGGCACTCCGGGATAGGAAAAGGGCTGAGGAAGCAAGCAAATGATGAGTCAGGGGGTTACCCCTTTATATAGATGGGACAAGCTTTGATAACTTCAAAGCTGAATCCTGTAAAGAAGAGCAGTATTAGGTGGTGAAATATAGGAAAATGAAGGTGTGAAATTTGTTTATAGTATATGCGGTTGCATTGACCATCGCCAGCTTGACCATATATCATAGATGAGATATGGTCAAGCTGGCGGTTTGGTGAGCTGGGGCTCCGGTATATTATCATGATAGTGATTCCAATAATGGTTTTAGTATCAATGATAAAGCAGTTATGGCGATAAGAGCAGTTAGTAAAAATAACAGGATGCGTAAAATGAACTGCCCCAAATAAGCACTGATAGCTATAACATATTGCCGCCGGAATTGATACTGTTCATGTCCAATGCGGTAATAGATACTTCTTTTAGGTAAATTGAGATTCCACTTTAATTTGTCATAATAGTGGTCAATGTGAACACAAAGATTATCGTAAGTTGTTTGATATTCCTTGCCTTCGATAACTTGTGTACAGAAGAACGATCCATTGTCAATGAGGGCAGGGTGACAAAGGATGTACTTATCTTTGATTATTACAGAATCAACTCAGCAAATGCTTTTGCATCCTCTTGAGATAATTTTTTGTACAGCTTAGATTCTATGTTCATAAATAGCAGACCATATACTGATCTCAGCTGCTCTTCATAAAGTGTTGAGAACCGCTATAGTAGTAATGCAGCAAAAACGTTAAATCAATTTTGCCTCATTTCATACTTGCTTGCATGGTAATAGCAGCATGCAGTGTTTTATTTCAAACTCACCCTTTTTCTTTTTCATATTCTCGAAAAATTCTGGATAAACTGTAAAACATATTTCGTTGATTTCTCGAAAGCTTTCTTTATTTTGATAATCGGATAATGTAAATTGTGATGATTCAAACTCATCTGTTAGTTTAACTATTTCATCAATTATTAATCTTTTGTTCTTGTCTTTAATCTCGAGTCTTATTTTAGATAATCCTTCTCCTCTTATCATAACTTCGAATACATAATTTGATACATAATAATCTTCCAAGTTCAAATATGGTTCTTCAAATAGCAACAATGCCATAGTATATGAAGGGGATTGATTTTCATTAAGATTGACACTTGCATAAAGTGTATCATTTTCAGTTATATGTAAATCAATTCCTTCCTCATTTATCGGTTTTGCATCAAGCAGGCTAAAAGACGGTAAAACGCTTGTTATAGCGATTTGCTCTTGTGCATCTTTCATCTCTTCCATCTGGATCATCTTACAATCTTCTATTGTAAACTCTCCTTGGAGCTTTGCATTATTGAGGAAATCAGGGAAAACCGTAAAACATATTTCATTAATCTCCCTAAAGCTTTTTTTATTATAAAAATTAATGTACTCATAAATATGAAGTTGTTCCAGTTCAAATTTATCCGTTATTTTAACGATTTTACTAATCAATATTTTTTTGTCTTTACTCTTAACTTCCAGCTTTATTTGGTCCAATCCTTTTCCCTTTATTAAGAATTCAAACACATGATAATTTTCCCAGATCAAGTATGGTTCTTCGAACAATAACAATGCCATTGTAAAGGGAGGTAAATGTTTTTTATTAAAATGGATATCAGCATGAAGGGAAGCTTTCTTGTCTTTATATAAAGTTATTGCTTCGGCATTTATAGGTATAGCATCAAACAAATTGATTGGATTCTTATTATCTGTATTTTGACGTATACGATTGTTACCTGCCATTTCGTGTTCTTTCTTAACAGAATATCTTTGCCCAAAGAAATTATCTGTATATGAAATATAAGATACCAAAAAAATACTATCATTAGTTGTTTTTTTGAGCAAAATTGTATTTAGATCGTCTATCCTAAATTTGACAGTAACTTTAGTCTTTTTCGGTAGTGCTGCATATTTTTTTGGTTCATCAATCTTATGAGCTTCTTCCATTGTATTGCTATTTTTAACTTTAATATGCCACATTAAAGCTATATCTAAATCATATATCTCCGATCCTGTGTTCTCAATGCGTATACATATGTATTTATTTTTGTCGTTTTCATTTTCCTCAATAATTACATCCTTGCTGACCACTACATTCTTTGTTCTCTTAAAAGAAATAGTGGTTATGTATGCTGTTAATACGCTTATAATGAAGACACCAATAAGTGCAAGTATGTACAGCATTATTGGGGGAACTTGTTCACGGGTCAAATCACTGCCATACCCGATAGTATATAAAAATATTTCAAGAAATCTATTTGACTCTGGGAAACCGATTTGAAAGATTGATAATAATGCAGAAATGCAAGGTGAAATCAATAGCAAAATGAAAAGAGTAAGAAGAATAGCACCAACATATCGCAAAAATCGGCTTTTAATGAAATTAATTAGGCTCCGCATACTAATAAACAGGTTTCTCATAATGCCTCCTTCAACAAACTCTAAAATTTTCCGATTTGTTTGAGCCTGGGTATAGCACAAGAGTTACGCCTAAGTAGAAAATAGTAGGTTAGTTAGGAGAGATGCTCCGTAAAAGTCAACTTTAGAAGAAAACTACTATTATATAAATCCAATGGTATATTGTGTTAAGGAATAAGTCAATCATGTATAACAAATAATTAACCAAGATATTTTTTGGATAATGCATATTCTTAAGTAAACTATATTTCTTAAAACTAAAATGTATTGCGATTTAAGGTTAAGTAGTTTCTCCAAAAGAAGTTTCAGGTATGATATGACCTAGCCTAGGGTTAAGTGTATAATGTGAAAAATTGATAACATAAATCTTGAGGTAACAATATTGGATAAAAAATATTTAAAGCTTAAAGCACATATAAACATAATTGAATCGCCATTAATAGATTTTGCTGATGATGATTGGTTCCTACGGCAAGAACCTCAAGACTTATATATGAGAGAAATTATTCTTGATATTTACCTGTCTGATTTTAATTTGGAAAATGATAAAGTGAAAAATAAGAAAGTTGGGGTTTTATCAGGTATATTTATAGATTTAGTAAGTGCTGAAATCTATGGTGAGAATATTGCAGATATATTTGATAGTCATTCTCAAGAAACACTTGACTTGTATGAAGCAGTTTTCATGGATAAAGAAAATAATGATAAAATGATTGGGATTGGATATAATATCTTTTATATTCAGTCACTGTATATAGAAAATAAATATAGAAATTTAGGGATCGGTAGGGAGACACTTCATCAGTTATCGTTAGTTATTGAATATATTCTTAAATTCGAGATTGGATGTATAGTAGTATTGCCTAAACTACTTGTAAAAGAGAAAGATGATACCGAAATAATTGAAAAAGAATATAAGAAACTGTACCAAACTATACGTAAATTCTTTATTAATAGTAGCTTTAGGTCCGTATCAGGCACAAACTATTTATATCGGAATACCGAGTATAAAAGATCTCAATAAAAATAATTTAGTATGTACACCATGCCGATGGCAACTCGTTCCCCTCGCGGTCAACGCCAATTGGATCATGCAGTGATACCTCGCTCTGCAGCTTCTTTGCGGCTCTGATTTGCATCAGGATCTCATTTTCGATGCAGCGGGCTGCATATGTGGCAAGTCTGGTGCCTTTTGACATGTCAAATGTTGATATGGCTTTTATCAGGCCGATTGTTCCAATGGAGATAAGATCGTCACAATCACTGCTGAATGTGCTGTATTTTTTGACAATATGCGCAACAAGCCGCAGATTTCTTTCGATGAGTGTATTTTTTGCTTCATCATTACCGCCTTTGTATGCTTCTATATATTTCTGTTCTTCTTCTGTAGACAGTGGTTGGGGAAACGAATTTGTATTTGATACATAGCCTAGTTGAAAGAACACACTTCCGAGGACATCATTTACCAGTGTAAATAAGAAGTGCAACAAATAAGGCACCCCCTGAAAAATTGGTCACCTTATAAGTATATGAATTAGTGCTCTGAAAATTGCCTGTACATAAAAAAATATTTAAAAATTTTTTTAAAACTTTAAAACTTTTCCATCACAACTCCATCACAACTTTTTATGGAAAAGTTTACTTGAAAATCTTTTAATTGATAAATTATTCCCTGTATGGTATACTACATAACGAAAAAATACGCACACGCTCGACGATTGGTTAAGTGCCCAAAGGGTTGTCCGGTCGGATGAAAGCTGTGGTGGTGTAAACTTAAGGAGGACATTTAATATGTCAGTTATTTCAATGAAACAGCTGCTGGAAGCAGGCGTCCATTTCGGTCATCAGACCAGAAGATGGAATCCCAAAATGGCCGAATACATCTTTACGGAGAGAAACGGCATCTACATTATTGATCTGCAGAAGACCGTCAAGAAAGTTGAAGAAGCTTACTACTTCATCAGAGAAGTCGCTATGAATGGCGATGACGTCCTTTTTGTAGGAACCAAGAAGCAGGCACAGGATTCAATCAAGGAAGAAGCAGAGAGAAGCAGCCAGTATTTTGTAAACGCAAGATGGCTCGGCGGAATGCTCACAAACTTCAAGACCATCCGTAAGAGGATCGACAGGCTGCATCAACTGAATAACATGGAAGCGAACGGTCTGTTCGAGGTGCTGCCTAAAAAGGAAGTCATCAAACTCAAAGGCGAGATGGAGAAGCTTGAAAAATACCTTGGCGGCATCAAGAACATGAAGAAGATACCTGGAGCTATGTTTATAGTTGACCCAAGGAAAGAAAGAATTGCCATACTTGAAGCCAGAAAGCTCGGTATTCCTGTAGTAGCTATTGTTGATACAAATTGCGATCCTGATGAAGTGGATTATGTAATTCCGGGTAATGATGATGCCATAAGAGCAGTCAAGCTCATTGCAGCTAAAATGGCTGATGCTATCATCGAAGGACGCCAGGGTGAACAGCTTTCAACGAATACTGTGACAGCGACTACTACTCCTGAAGCCGAGGAAAAGATCAATGAAGTTGATGCTGTAGAAGCAGCAGTAGAAGCTTAATAAATGATTGCCCGGTTCGGAAACCGGACCGGGCTTTTTTAAAGAACAAACCTGCTTTATAAATGAAGAATAAAGGCCATATGAATTGGCTAATAATAAGATTATATTTGTTTGGAGGAATTTGGATGATTACTGCTGAAATGGTTAAACAACTCCGCGAAAGAACCGGATCAGGTATGATGGACTGCAAAAAGGCGCTCACTGAAACGGATGGCAATGTGGAAAAGGCAATAGAATATCTGAGAGAAAAAGGACTTGCAGCCGCAGCAAAGAAAGCCGGCAGAATAGCAGCAGAAGGCCTCGTTGAATCATACATACACGGAAATGGCAGAATTGGTGTGCTTGTAGAAGTCAATATAGAGACTGACTTTGCAGCTGCAAATGAAGATTTCAAGCAGCTTGTCAAGGACATAGCAATGCAGATTGCTGCTGCAAAACCTGAATATGTCAGGAAGGAAGAGGTTCCAACCGACGTACTTGATAAGGAAATGAACATTCTCAGGGCTCAAGCCAGAAACGAAGGGAAACCTGAAAAAATCATTGAAAAGATGGTTGAAGGAAGAATTGAAAAATTCTATAAGGATATTTGTCTTCTTGAGCAGCCTTGGATTAAGGATAACGACAAGACAATCAAACAGCTTGTAACCGAGAAGATAGCAGCTATTGGAGAAAATATAAGCATAAGAAGATTTGCAAGATTTGAACGAGGCGAAGGCCTGGCGAAGAAGGAAGAAAACTTTGCTGAGGAAGTTGCAAAACAAATTGGCGGCTAAAAAAGTGGGGAACATATAAAAATATGTTCCCCTTTTTTTGAGCAAAGCGAATTTTCTTGAAATAATATAAAAATAGCAGGAATTTTAGTTTTAGTGTAGAACAATAATTAAGGAGTGGGGGTTAAAACCAACATGACGCCAAAATACAAACGAATCTTGCTAAAGCTGAGTGGTGAAGCGCTTGCCGGGGATCAGAAAACCGGTATTGAAAAGGATACACTCGGTGCTATTTCCGACAGGATAGCGGAAGCTTACAAGCTTGGAGTCGAAATTTCCATTGTTGTAGGCGGGGGCAATTTTTGGAGGGGAAGAAGCGGAAAGGGTATGGACCGTACTACTGCGGACCATATGGGTATGCTGGCTACCGTCATCAATTCGCTTGCGCTGCAGGATGCGCTTGAAACAAGGAACATTCCTACAAGGGTGCAGACGGCTATCGAGATGAGGCAGATTGCTGAACCATATATCAGGAGAAAGGCAATCAGGCATCTTGAGAAGAAAAGAATCGTGATATTTGCTTGTGGGACAGGCAACCCCTATTTTTCTACAGATACGACAGCTGCGCTCCGAGCTGCTGAGATTGATGCGGAAGTCATTTTAATGGCAAAGAAAGTTGACGGGGTATATGACAGTGATCCCATGGATAATCCCAATGCTGTCAGGTTTGAAAGCCTGACATATATAGATGCGCTCAGCAGGAGACTTGGGGTTATGGATTCCACAGCGCTCTCCCTGTGTATGGACAATAACATCCCGGTCATGGTATTCGGACTTGATGACCCGGAGAATATAATCAAGGCAGTGATGGGAGAAAATATCGGTACAGTAATAAGCTAAATATTATTGAGGAGGGTTCAGTATGGCGAACGAAGTTTACAAGGATATTGAGGAGAAAATGGACAAGGCGATTCATGTTCTTAAGGAGGAATTGTCGGGACTGCGTGCTGGCAG
>WSSedL1CaDRAFT_10000172_pt1 | contig 45212 bp, 37 predicted proteins | sample WetSurSL1Cattail_FD_9464 | JGI IMG/M metagenome (IMG submission 9464)
CCTACCCGCTCTCCCGCCCGCCGCATTACGCCTCGGCGCGGCTGACCGGCATAGGGGAGCTGACGGCGCGGCTCGCGGACGGGCCGGTCTATCTCTTTGCCGAGACGCCGACGCTGGCGCCCGGCCTGTTGCCGGCAGGCGTCAAGGCTGAGATTCTCTACTCGGAATTCCCCTTCGCGATGGACCCCAAGCTGGCACCCAGCGGCACCAACTGGATGTGCACCTACGCCTATCTGCGCCAGCACAGCTTCGTGCATCCGCCACGGCTGGCCTGGATGACGCTGTACAAGCTGACGCGCGGCGGCGCCAACACGGCGCAACCCTCTCCCTGCCTGCCGAAGTGGAACGTGGCGCTGTAGTTACTTGCCGCCGAGGAGGCCTTTGACCAGGGCACCAGCTTTGCCGAAATCCATGGTGCCGGTGTAGCGCTCTTTGAGGGCCGCCATCACTTTGCCCATATCTTTGAGCGACGCGGCACCGGTTTCGGCGAGGATGGCGGCGACGGCGGCTTTGGTCTCGGTCTCGTCGAGCTGGCGCGGCATGAATTCGCGCAAGATGGCGATCTCGGCACGTTCGGCCTCGGCCAGCTCGGGACGGCCGCCCTTTTCATAGAGCGCGATCGAATCTTCGCGGGATTTGATCAGCTTGCCGAACAAGGCGAGGATGTCGTCATCGGAAATGCCCTCACGGCTTTCCTCCGTGCGGTGGGCGATGTCCTTGTCTTTGATGTTCGCCTGAACCAAACGCAGCGTGCCCAATCGTTTCTGGTCGCGCGCCTTCATCGCCTCTTTGACGGCCGTGTTCAATTGATCGCGCAAACCCATGACTGTTCTCCTTTAGCGGTGATTCTAGAGCAAAGCGCCTTCAAACGGAATCGGCGCTTTGTTCTAGGCTTTTGATGGTCGCGGCGTTTTCGCGCAAAACCGCGCGCACTTTTGCGCACGTTGCTCTAGGACAGGCGCCCTAGCGGTGAAAGGCTTGAAATGCCGCAAATTTCCTTTGGCTTGACCGCGCCCGCCGCCATCCCTATTTTCCGGGAAATTCGAGGCTTCCCATGACCGACGTCCTTGCCACACCCACCGCCTTCGGGGGGAGCAATTTTCCGCGCGCCAAACTGGTCTTGGCCGACGGCACCGTATTCGAAGGCTATGGCTTCGGCGCCGCGGGCGAAGCGGTCGGCGAGGTCTGCTTCAACACCGCGATGACGGGCTATCAGGAAATCCTGTCGGACCCCTCTTACGCCGGGCAGATCATCTGCTTCACCTTCCCCCATATCGGCATCGTCGGCGCCAATCACGAGGACATCGAATATACGACGCCCCATGTGCGCGGGCTGATCGTGCGCGCCGATGCGGCGAGCCCCTCCAATTACCGCGCCTTGATGAGCCTCGACGCCTGGTTGAAGAAGCACAACATTCCGGCGATTGCGGGGATCGATACGCGGGCGCTGGCCAGCCGCATCCGCGCCAAAGGCATGCCGCATGGCGTGATTGGGCGCGGGGAGACGGCGGCGTTGGCGGAAGCGGCCTGCGCCTTTCCGGGTCTGGTCGGTCTCGACCTCGCCAAAGAAGTCACCGCGCGCCAGATGTACAAATGGGACGAGACGCCGTGGCAGTGGAGCAAGGGCTACGGCAAGCAGGAAAATCCCACCTTCCGCGCCGTGGTGCTCGATTACGGCGTCAAACGGAACATTTTGCGCATGCTGGCGGGGCTGGGCGCCGACATCACGGTGCTGCCGGCGCAGTCGTCGCTGGCCGATGTGCTGCAATACGAGCCCCACGGCGTGGTGCTTTCCAATGGCCCCGGCGATCCGGCGGCGACCGGCGCCTATGCCATTCCGGTGATCCGCGCCCTGGTGGACAAGGGCCTGCCGGTGTTCGGCATCTGCCTCGGCCATCAAATGCTGGGGATTGCGCTCGGCGGCCAGACCAAGAAAATGCCGCAAGGCCATCACGGCGCCAATCATCCGGTGAAAGATCTGGAAACCGGCAAAGTCGAAATCGTGTCGATGAACCACGGCTTCACGGTCGACGCCGACACCCTGCCGGCGGGCGTCAAACAGACTCACGTCTCGCTGTTCGACGGGTCGAATTGCGGGTTACGGTTGGAAGGCGCGCCGGTATTCGGCGTGCAATATCACCCCGAAGCCTCGCCGGGCCCGATGGATTCGCACTATCTGTTCGACCGCTTTGCGACCGTAGCGAAGGCGCGGGCTTGACGGGTTCCCAAACGCCATCGCGGTCTTTACGATGGAAACAACGTGGGGACGTTCGTCATGGCGAAGCCGTTACGAATGACAGTGCATGGCGATACCGCTCTGCGCGAGCGCGGTATCAAGCTGCGCTGGGTGGAAACCGCCATAAGCCAGCCCGATTGGACGACTCTCGATCCCCGCCCGGACCGGATGCGGGCCTTTAAAACCATTCCCGAGCGGGACGGGCGCATTTTGCGAGTCGTTTACGCAGAAACCGTTACGGAAATTCGGCTGATTACTGCGTTCTTTGATCGGAACGCCAAAAAGCCGTAGACTGCCCGCATGAAAGTCAGCTTCGACCGCGCGACCGACGCCTTGTACGTCCGCTTTTCCGATGATCCGGTCGCGGAAACGGCGGAAGTGCGCCCTGGCGTTATGTTCGATTACGCCGCCGATGGCCGGATCGTCGCGATGGAAATCCTTGATGCGTCGCGCACGGTCGCCGCGGACGACATGAAGAAGTTGTCGCTCGAAGTGGCCTGACCGGCCGCCCCCCTAAGCCCGTCGCGGTCCGGCGCACGATGTGTAACGGACTGTCGCTGCGATACGCGATCTCATGCGCCGCAGGGCTCAGCGCGCTAAATATGCCCGCACCAATCGCAGAGTCTTGGAACCACGGCTTGATGCCTGAGGGATGGTTCGAGGAGGGCTTCGTGACGCGAGGGATTGTTTTTTTCGGATCGGGTAAGAAATACGTCGAGCAAGCGGTGGCGGCAGCCAAGCGATCCGCCAAATGGAACGACGTGCCGCATCTGGTTTATTGTTCGGAAGTCCCCGCCGACCCCGGCCCTCTCCAGATCAAGACATTTTCGCCGACCCAGCACACCTGGCTCGATCGTATCGCGTGCTTGATCACGGCGCCGTTCGAGCACGTCATTTATCTCGATGCGGACTGCGGCGTCGTCACCAACATCATGGAACTTTTCGATATTCTCGACGAATACGAAATCGCCGCTGCGCATGCACCGGGCTACCGCCGATACGACGATCCCGACGTCCCCGACGCCTTCTACGAATTGAATTGCGGCGTGCTCGTGTTCCGGACCTCGCCGATCATTCTCGATCTGCTCAAATCATGGCATGCCTGTTACCGGCAGTGGCTCCGCATGCCGGCTTTTGCCGGTTGCGTGCCGTCCGATCAGCCGTCGTTTCGCCATGTCCTATGGACCTGCAAGGTGCCGCTGTATGTGCTGGGGCCCGAGTATAACTGGCGGCCGTGGATGAACAGCTTCCTGTGCGAAAAGGTGAAGATCATTCACGCTTATTCGGATGACTACGAGGGCTTGGCGCAGCAGGCGAACAGCACGGAGGGGGCAAGGATTTTCCTGCCCCTCAACAGAGCGCGTGAATTCCTCGGTTAACGCTTCAACTCGATGACGTCGAAGGTCGATTCCTGTACCGGATAGGGCAGCTCCAGACGGGCACGGCCGTCATAGGTGAGCGAGAGCAGACCAATCTGGTCGTCAGGGGTGGCGCTGGCACCCGCCGCGGCGCCGGTGCCGGAATAGACCGGCGGTTTTTCATTGGCGCCGTTGTAGTGCACATAAGACGCGCCGAGATACACGTAGCCGCCGCCATCGGGATAGAGCGTGCCCGAGGTGCGCTGGCTGCCGCCGAGCTTTTCGAAGAACAGGCGCCCGCCCTTCTCGGAAATGCGGCAAGTGAACCAGCTATAGACAATGGTCGGCGTCAGACCGCCGAGTTTCATGGTGCGGCACTTCCAGGTGCCAGCAAGGCGCCCAGCCGACACCGGCCCCGCCTGCAGGATCGATTTGATCGCAGCAACCTCAGACGGCTTGCCGTTTTGGGCTTCCACGAGGGCCTTGGCTTTGGCTTCCGCGAGCTGGCCGAGGCGCTGGACATCGGCCGCCGACGCATCGTCGCGCCAGCCGGCGAAGGACGCACACGACAGAACCAGAAGTGTTGCAACTGCTGCGAGACTAGCCTTCCGGACCCTCATCGGATTTGCCCTCTTCTGCCGCCCATTGTTCCAGATATGCCGCCGGCGGCACACCCATGACGTTATACCCGGCATCGACATAATGCACTTCACCGGTGACTCCGGCCGACAAACCGGAAAGAAGGTAAAGAGCCGCTCCGCCCAGATGGTCGAGTTCGATGGTCTTTTTCAGCGGTGCCAGACCCTTGATCCATTTGAACATGGTGCGCCCGCCGCCCACCGCTGAGCCTGCCAGGGTGCGCATGGGACCGGCGCTGATGGCGTTGACGCGAATGCCGTCCTGCCCAAGATCGGCGGCAAGATATTTCACCGAGGCCTCCAGCGCTGCCTTGGCCACGCCCATCACATTGTAACTCGGCATCACCTGCTGGGCGCCGAGATAGCTGAGCGTGAGCATCGCACCCGGACGGCCGACCATCAGACGCGCTGCCCGCTGGGCCACGGCGGTGAAGGAGTAGCAGGAGATCGACAAGGTCTTGGCAAAATTGGCGCGCGAGGTGTCGACGTAGCGGCCCTTCAATTCGTTCTTGTCGGAGAAGGCGATGGCATGGACGAGGAAATCGATCCCGCCCCATTGCTCTTTGATCGCGGCGAAGGCGGCATCAAGCTGGGCATCGTCTTCAACATCGGCGGGCAGCATGATGGTGGCGCCGATCTCAGCGGCGAGCGGCTTCAGGCGCTTCAGTTGCGCCTCGCCTTGATAAGTGAAGGCGACCTCGGCGCCGTGCGCCGCCAGAGTGCGCGCGATGCCCCAGGCAATGGAGTGATCGTTGGCCACTCCCATCACCAGCCCGCGCTTGCCGGACATAATTTTCGTTGTGTCTGTCATAGTGTCCTTAACTTTAAGCAGATGCGCCCACGTCCGAAGGACGTGACGAAATTGCAATTAATACAAACAGTCATTCCCGGCGAACATCGCGCGGCGCGCGACGTGAGGGAAGGGGACTTAGGGGATTGAAGGTAACAAACGGCAGAATCTATCGCGCGTTTCTTACAATCTTCGGAGTGAACCCAGAATTTTACACCTGGATCCCCTTGCTCACCCTTCCTTTGCGCTGCGCGCTCTGGAGCGCCGGCCAGCGATGACAAAAAACTAAACCCGATCAAACACCAGCGTCGCGTTGGTGCCGCCGAAACCGAAGGAGTTGGAGAGAACCCGTTCCAACTTGGCGTTGTCGATGCGAGCCCGGACAATCGGAACATCAGCAAATTCGGGATCTAGTTCGGCGATGTTGGCACTTTCGGCGATGAAATTGTTCTGCATCTGCAAGATGGAATAGATCGCCTCTTGCGCCCCGGCGGCACCGAGCGAATGGCCGGTGAGGGATTTGGTCGAATTCACCGGCGGAATCTTGTCGCCGAAAACTTCGCGCATTGCCTTCACTTCGGCAGCGTCACCGACCACCGTCGAGGTGCCGTGGGCGTTAATGTAGCCGACCGGACCTTTCACGGTGGCGAGTGCGGCCTGCATGCAGCGCATCGCGCCTTCGCCCGAAGGGGCCACCATGTCATGGCCGTCGCTGGTGGCGCCGTAGCCGGTGAGTTCGCAATAGATCTTGGCACCGCGCGCGCGGGCATGTTCGAGTTCTTCGAGCACCACCACACCGCCGCCGCCGGCGATGACGAAGCCGTCACGATCCTTGTCGAAAGCCCGTGAGGCTTTCTCCGGCGTCGCGTTATATTTGGACGACATCGCGCCCATGGCATCGAACAAACAGGACAGCGTCCAATCGAGTTCTTCGGCGCCACCGGCGAACATCACGTCCTGCTTGCCCCATTGGATTTGTTCGGCGGCATTGCCGATGCAATGGGCGCTGGTGGCGCAGGCCGACGAGATCGAATAGTTGACGCCCTTGATCTTGAACCAAGTGGAAAGCACCGCCGAACAGGTCGACGACATACATTTCGGCACAGCAAAGGGGCCGATCTTCTTGGGGCCGGTGGCTTCGGCGATCTTGTCAGCAGCAAACAAGGTCCGGGTCGACGGTCCGCCTGAGCCGATGATCAGGCCGGTCTTGGGATTGATCACGTCTTTTTCTTCGAGACCGGAATCCTTCAGCGCCTGATCCATCGCGATGAAGGCATAAGCGGCAGTGTCGCCCATGAAGCGGCGGGCACGACGATCGATCAAAGCTTCGATGTCGATTTTCACGGCGCCTTGGACCTGGCTCCGGAAGCCCTTGTCGCGCTGGGCCTCGGCCAATCCGATGCCGGACTTGGCATCGCGCAAGGACTGCATGACCTCTTCGGCGTTGTTGCCGATGGATGAAACGATACCAAGTCCCGTGACGACGACACGCCTCATGGAGGAGTTCCTCTCAAAATCGAATCCGGACGCCTTTTAGCAGGCCGCGCGCGGCACAGAAAACCGCGCCGCGCCACCAATACCCAGATAACACAGTCAAGCCCGTCGTGCGAAAAACCGGCGCGCCGTCAAGCCGGTTGCGGCGCATCCTGGAACAGGCCGACGCGCAGATCCTTGGCTTCGTAGATCACTTTGCCATCGACCTTCATGACGCCGTCAGCAATGCCCATCACCAGCCGGCGCAGGATGACTCGCTTAAGGTCGATCGAATAGCTGATGAGCTTGTTGGTCGGCAGCACCATGCCGGAGAACTTCACTTCGCCGACGCCGAGCGCCCGGCCCTTGCCGGCCCCGCCCATCCAGCCGAGGAAGAAACCGACGAGCTGCCACATCGCATCGAGACCGAGACAACCCGGCATCACCGGATCGTTCTCGAAGTGACATTTGAAGAACCAGAGATCGGGATGCACTTCCATCTCGGCCTCGACTTCGCCTTTGGCGTGGCTACCGCCCTGGCCGATGATCTTGGTAATACGATCGAACATCAACATCGGGGGGAGCGGTAGACGGGCATTGCCCATCCCGAAAAGCTCACCTTTGGCACAGGCGAGAAGACCCGCCAAATCGAAGCTCGACCGCCGCACGGGCGCCTCGTTTTCCACTTTTTCCATGTCCATCAACGTGTTAGGTCCGGTTCTGTAAGTGTAAGTACCTGCGACGATTTCTTCGTTAGAATTGTTCTAACGATTCGCGTAGTATGTCTTCAAGGTCGCCCTTGATAAACGGCATAAAGGTCTCAATAGCCCGAGCCGCCGGCAAAGGCGAGTACGAATAACGTGAGGGACCGCACCGTTCGGTCAGGCAAAAGGAAGTCCTATGCGTAAGAGAATGCGTGATTCGACAAATGAGTCCGCCGTGACGCGTCTGCGGGCTGCGGGCCTTCGCCCGACGCGGCAGCGCAATGAACTCGCCGATCTGCTGTTCAATGACGGCCACCGGCATCTGACTGCGGAAACCCTGCACGCCGAAGCCGTCAACCGCGGCATCCGCGTGTCGTTGGCCACTGTCTATAACACGCTGCACCAGTTCACGAATTCCGGCCTGCTGCGGCAAGTGATGGTGGATGCGACGCGTTCTTATTTCGATACCAACACCACCGAACACCAGCACTTCTACCACGAAGAAGATGGCGTGCTGTCGGACATTCCGGGCTCGGAAGCGATTGCGGTCGGCAATCTGCCGGAACCCCCGGAAGGCACCCAAGTCTCGCGCGTCGACGTCGTCGTCCGCTTGAAGCGCCACTGAGAATTCGCGCGGCGGCAGCCCCCCCCCGGGGGGAACATACCCCGCGCGTGGTGGCTTTGCCGCTTGCGAATCTTATTCGTTTTGGACAACCCTCTGTCCCGTTGGGGGCGCGGAGGTTTTCTTATGCTCGCACTGATGGTCATCGACGTGCAGCAGGGCATGTTCGGCGGGGTACAACCCTTCCGCGGCGAAGCGGTTGTCGCGCGCATCGCCGAATTACTGACGCGGGCCCGCGCCGTTCAGGTGCCAATCTTCTTCGTGCAGCATGACGGCGGACCGGGCGACGAATTCGATCCCGACGGCGCCGGATTCCCCTTCCATCCCGCGGTGGCGCCGCTGGCCGACGAGCCCGTAACGATCAAGCGCCGCAACAGCGGTTTCTATCAGACCGATCTCGACGACAAGCTGAAGGCGGCGGGAATCGATGCGCTGGTGATTTGCGGCCTGCAGACCGAATATTGCGTCGATGCCACCGTGCGTTCGGCGTTCGAGCGCGACTATCGCGTCACTGTCGCTGCCGATGCTCATACCACCTTCGACAGCGAACTCCTGCCCGCCGCCACCATCATCGCCCACACCCAACACATCTGGAACGGCCGCTACGCGCGGCTGAAAGCGGCGGACGAGATCGTGTTCGCGTGACGCCTATGGCTTCGGCGCTGACGGTTCCGTGGGGTGCACCAGCGGACCGAGGTGATCGAGCACGTCTTGCGCCTGCAGGACACGCGCCTCGGCTTTGGCTTGCTCGTCGGTGAGCAGCACAATCTCGGCAGAGGCTTCATAGGAGGTGATCGGACGGGTGATTTCCATGCCGCCGGCGCCCCAGCCGCCATAGGGCCAGCTATGCCAATAGCGGCCGCGGCCGTGCCAGCCCGGCCAGCCGGCAAAATCGCTTTGATAGGTGGTTTGCGCTTCGGTATCGCGGGTGTCGAACACGAACCAGCGATAGCCGGCTTTCAGCGCGACCTCAGCTGAGCGCTGCAACAGATAGTTTTCCACCGTCTCGCGCTTGGTCACCGAATTGCCGGTGAAGGTCACCCGCCAGCGGTTTTGGGCGAGTTGCTGGTCGGTATAGCCGGTGCTGCTCTGGGGCCCGCGCGGCTGATAGCTGGCCGGGGTCTGGCAGGCCGCTAACAGCAAAACCGCCGCTGCCGCCGCCGAAATCTTCGCAATCTGGCTCATAGGCATCTCCTTAGACAGATCATAACCCTTTGGCGGACTTGCCGTTCCTGAAATTTACCCATGCGACCTCGTTTCGCCCAGAATGTGGCATCGTCGCACTTGATAACTGACTGGTTAGTAATTTATAGTGGCGGCCATGGATACGCTGACCACCGAACCACACTTACGCCACTGGCAACGCCGCAAGCAGGCCCGTCCTGGGGAAATCCTCGATGCGGCGCTCGCCGTGTTCGCCGAAAAGGGCTACGCCGGCGCCCGCATGGAAGACATCGCCATCAAGGCGGGTGTCACCAAAGGCACCATCTACCTCTACTTCCCGTCGAAGGAGGAGGTCTTCAAGTCGCTCGCTCGCGAGCATGTCGGTCAGAGTCTGATCGCAGCAGCCGGACACGCTGAGACGTTCGACGGTTCAGCCTTCGATTTTCTCAAGACTTTCTACGCCCGGTTCATGGATATGGTGCTGACCAGCGACATCGCGGTGCTGCCCAAAATCATCATCGGCGAAAGCGGCAACTTTCCGGAGCTGGCCCGCTTCTGGCGCGAGGAAGTGATTGAAAAAGCCATAACCCTGCTGTCTTCCGTCATCGCCAAAGGCATCGCGCGCGGCGAAATCCGCGCTCTACCCGCCGACTACGTCGCCAAGCTGATCATGGCACCAGCGTTGATGTGCCTCATCTGGCGCACGACTTTCGAAAAGACCTCCGACCACGCCTTCGACTATCCCGAATACCTCGCCATCCATTGCGATATCTTCTTCAAAGGTCTCGCCCCGGAAGGACCAAAGCCATGAACGTGAAACCGTTCGGACTGGCGCTACTGCTCCTCCTGGCCGGTTGCGAGAAGCCTCACGAGGGCCAATGGCTGGGTTACGCCGAAGGCGACACCGCCTTCATTGCCGCCCCGCTGGCCGGGTGGCTGACCGAGGTCAAGGTCCATCGCGGCGATTGGGTGAAAAAGGGCGATCTGCTGTTCGTACTCGACGACACCAGCCAGACCGCAACCCGCGACCAGGCCGAGGCGCAAATCGCCCAGGCGCAAAGCCAGCGCGCCGGAGCCGCAGCGGATCTCGATCTCGCACGGCGCCAGTTCGACCGTCAGAAAGGCCTCTTGGCCAGTCGGGCGACCTCACGCCAGGCCTATGACCAAGCCAAATCGGCTTACGACTCGGCCCTGGCGCAAGTGGCGGCGATCGATGCGACCGAAGCCCAGGCCAAAGCGACACTCGCCGGCGCCGCTTATCAGCTTTCACAGCGCCAAGTGATCGCGCTCACCACCGGACGGGTGCAAGAGGTCTATTTCCGCCAAGGCGAATATGCCCCCGTCCAGACCGCGGTGGTGTCGGTGTTGCCGCCGGAAAATGTCTATGTCCGCTTCTTCGTGCCGGAAGCCGAATTCGCGCGCATCAAACTCGGCCAGAAAGTGAAGATCCATTGCGACGGCTGCGACGGCAACATCGTCGCCACCATCGCCTTCATCGCGGCCCAACACGAATACACCCCGCCGGTGATCTTCTCGAACCAAAGCCGCAGCCAGCTCGTGTTCAAAGTGGAAGCGCGCGCCAACGGCGGGCTGAAGCTCAATCCCGGTCAACCGGTCGATGTCGATCCGCTGTAAGGAGTTTTGCAGTGGACTACGCCATCAACGTCAAAGGTCTTACCAAACGCTTTGGCAAGAAAACCGCGGTCAACAACATCGCCATCGCCGTGCCGGAAGGCCAGGTGTGGGGTTTCTTGGGCCCTAACGGATCGGGCAAAACGACCACCATCCGCATGCTGTGCGGCCTCTTGAAAGCCGATTCCGGCGAAGGCACCTGCCTCGGCTATGACTTCCGCAGCCAATCGGAAGAGATCAAACGCGAGACTGGCTACATGACCCAGAAGTTCAGCTTCTGGGAGGATTTATCAATCCGCGAGAATCTCGAATTTGTGGCGCGGGTCTATGGCCTGCCGAACAAGAAGAAACTGGTCGACGCCACCCTGGAAAAGCTGGGGCTTACCAGCCGCCAGAGACAGCTTGCCGGGGAACTGTCGGGCGGCTGGAAACAGCGCATGGCGCTGGCCGCTTGCACCCTGCACTCGCCCAAGCTGCTGCTGCTCGACGAACCCACCGCCGGTGTCGATCCCAAGGCCCGGCGCGATTTCTGGAACGAGATTCACCGGCTGTCGGACGACGGTATCACGGTGCTGGTCTCTACCCATTACATGGACGAAGCCGAACGCTGCGACCAGATCGTGTTCATTTCCTACGGCGATATCGTGGCGCAAGGCCCGGTGGCGAAGATCATTGCCGACTCCGGCCTCATCACCTTCACCATCGAAGGCGACGGCGCTCGTGAGCTGGCCGAGACCTTGCGCGGCCAACCGGGAATCGAATTCGTCGCTTTCTTCGGCGCCATGCTGCATGTGTCGGGCTATGACCGCGCTGCGCTCGAACGCGCCCTGCTGCCCTACCGCAGCGATCCCACGCTTGCCATCAAGGAAACCGCACCAAGCCTGGAGGATGTTTTCATCCAGCTTCAGGACCAGGCCGCGCGAGGCAATTCATGACCGGCTATCGCTTCACCATCCACCGCTTCATGGCGGTGCTGCGCAAGGAAATGGTCCAGATGCGCCGGGACCGCATGACTCTCGGCCTTTTGATCGGCATTCCGGTGATGCAGCTCTTCATCTTCGGCTACGCCATCAACATGGTGCCGCGCCACCTCGCGACCGTGGTGAACGTTGCCGATCCCGGGCCGCTCGCCAATTCCATGATCGCCGCCATCAATAATTCGAGCTACTTCGACATCATCAAGGCCACCAATTCGCCGGCCGTCACGCGCACCATGCTGGCGCAAGGCAAAGCCTCGTTTGCCATCACCATCCCGCCGAATTTCTCGCGTGACATCGTCCGCGGCGCCCGCCCCGATCTGGTGATCGAAGCCGATGCCACCGATCCGGCGGCCGGATCTTATGCCCTAGCGGCAATGAATGGGCTCGCCACGACCGCCTTGCGCGACGATCTGGTCGGCCCCTTGGCGGCGCTGGCGCCCAAATCGGCCCCCTTCAATGTGGTGGTGCATAATCTCTACAACCCGGAGAACATCACCCAATACAACATCGTGCCCGGACTCTTGGGCGTCATCTTGACCCTGACGATGGTGCTGGCCACCGCGATTGCGCTGACCCGCGAACGCGAACGCGGAACGTACGAAAACCTGCTCGCCATGCCGACGCGCCCCGTCGAGATCATGGTCGGCAAGATCACACCCAACATCTTCGTTGGCGCCTTCCAGGCGACGTTGATCCTGGTCTTGGCCCGCTATGTCTTCGATGTGCCATTCATCGGCTCGCTGGCCCTGCTCGGCATCACTTCAACGGTGTTCATCACCGCCTTGCTGGGCGTCGGCTACACCATCTCGACGGTGGCACGGAACCAGATGCAGGCGATGCAGATGACGTTCTTCTTCCTGCTGCCCTCGATCATGCTGTCAGGCTTCATCTTTCCCTTCCGCGGCATGCCGGGATGGGCGCAAGCGATCGGCGAAGTGTTGCCGATCACCCATTTCCTCCGAATCGTCCGCGGCATCCTTTTGAAGGGCAACGGCGCCTTGGAAGTGTGGCCTGAAGTTTGGCCAATGATTCTCTTTTTGTTCGCAGCCGGGACCGTGGCCGTTCTCAGGTTCCGCCGAACCCTCGACTGAAGGCAATTAAGGCCGGCACTGCGCGGTTTGCCGCAGCAACCCTAGCCATGGCGCAAAACGGGCTTGTTGCGACTCGTTTTCACGATTACATCAGCAGCAAAACAACCCTGAACCCCTTGCGATTTGTCGCCATGCGTCACAAATTCCGCGCGGGTTAGAAGCGCCAGCCGCGCCATCCGCGGCATGGTTAAGATCGGGAATGGGGGACGATACGTCCGCATGTCAGACCTGTCGCTGATTCTCCAATACGCCTTGGCGGTTGTATTGGTGTTGTTGGCCTTGCTCTCGGCACAGCTCGTGGTGCTGGGCTTCTTCCGCTTATTCAAACCGGCGCCGGAGTTGCGCCGCCCTCATCTGCCCGATGAAGCGCTGCCGCATGTGCTGGTGCAGTTGCCGGTGCGCAATGAAGGCGCGCTGGCGGTGCGGGTGGCAACCGCCGCGTCCCATTTCGATTGGCCCGCCGACAAGCTGCACATCCAGGTGCTCGACGACGGCGATGCCGAAACCCATGCCGACCTCAAGCGCGCCATTCTCGCCGAGGTACCGCCCGGCACCGATATTGCGGTGATGAAACGCGGCGACCGCACCGGCTTCAAGGCTGGCAATCTCGCCTTCGGCCTCAGTCATTCCGACGCGCCGTTTGTTGCCGTGTTCGATGCCGATTTCGCACCTGCGCCCGATTTCCTGCGGCAGACCGTTCCGGCGCTGGTCGCCGACAACGGGCTTTGCTTTGTGCAAGCACGCTGGGGCCATGCCAATCGCGACACCAACTGGCTGACGCGCACCCAAGGCCTTTTGCTCGACTCCCATTTCGCGGTGGAACAGGAAGCCCGTTTCCGCGCCGGGCTGCCGATGTCGTTCAACGGTACCGCCGGCGTGTGGCGGCGCGAGGCAATTGAAAATGCCGGCGGCTGGACCGGCGATACGCTGACCGAGGACCTCGACCTTTCCATCCGTTGTGCTCTCAAGGGCTGGCGCGGTGCTTTCGTCAGCGATGTCGTGGCGCCGGGCGAACTGCCGGAGACCGCGGCCGCTTGGCGGGCGCAACAAGCGCGCTGGACCAAAGGCCATGCCCAATGCGCCAAGAAATTGCTGCCGAAGGTGTGGGCAAGCCATCTGCCGCTTGGCATCAAAGCCGCGATCACTCTGCAGATGTGCCAGTTTGGCTTCTATACCCTGGCATTCCTCTCCGCCGTGATCAGCCTGACGCTGATGTATATCGGCGCAGTTTATCTGCCAGCGGTTGGCACCCTCGGCCTGTTCGTCACCTTCTTCGGCATTGGCGCCTCGCTCACCTATGTTTGGCTCGGCCAGAAAATCCTTGGCCGCGATCGCATGATCGGCCTGCATCGCTCGTTGCTTCTGTCGATTGTGTTCCCGAGCGGGCTAGTGCTGTCCAACGCGCAAGCGACTTGGAACGCGTTCTTCGCCAATCCGAAACGCATGAACTTCAGCCGCACACTGCGGGCAGGCGAACGCTATGCCGGTGGCTGGCGCGGCGGTCCCGAACTTCTGGCCGGATTGTTCCTGCCGGTGTTCGCCTTTACCGAAAGCGCCTGGAGCGCCCCCTTCTTTGTCTTTGCGGTGACGGGCCTGATCTCGATCGGCGCCATGGGCTTTTCCAGCGCCGCCCTGCCGCCCTCCAGTGCGACACGGCTGATCGCCCCGAAAGACTAAGCCCTCTCCGCTTCACGCATTCAGCACGTCCCCCGCGCTCCGCGTGCCACCGGAAAAGTCGTCGCGCGCACGCCGGCAAAAAGCCAGCGACCAACATCCACGACAAATTAATTCAAATTTTAGTCGATCAAATCCAATGCTTTGGTCTAACTTCGTTTTGAAAAAGGTTGATTAGAATCGTCATCACGGTCGCTGCGGATTGACGCGATCGAGGCGAGGATTGGTGATGGTGGGGTCATTCGTTCGGCTGGCGGCGGCCGTCGCTCTTGGTATCGCGCTCGCAGGATGCGCCAGCGGCCCTGGTTATTCTGATCTTGAGGACGACAGCGGGCCCTCTGGCGGCCATCCGGTGCGGCCCCAAAGCACCCTGCAATGCGTGCCCTATGCCCGTGAACACTCCGGCGTCGTGATTTACGGTGATGCCTATACTTGGTGGGACAAAGCCGCTGGCAAATTCGCCCGCACGGCGAACCCCAGCGAAGGGGCCGTGATGGTGCTGTTCAACTATGCCGGTCCCAATCGCGGCCATGTCGCGGTGGTGCGCGAACTTATCGATTCTCGCACCATCAAGATCGACCATGCCAACTGGCTCGATGACGGCGCCATCTATGTCGACGACCCGGTGCGCGACGTCAGCGCCGAAAACGACTGGAGCCAAGTGCGGGTGTTTAACCTCAGAACCGGCACTTGGGGAGGGCGGATCTATCCGGTCCAGGGCTTCATCGGACCCGGACCTGATGCCGGCACCGACGATTTGCGTGTCGCCCAAAACCACACCAGCCGCGATGCCATCAGCGCCCTGATTGCCGAAGACGATCTGGCGGACGGTGATGGTAGCCATTAAGCGGGGCCCGTTTGGCCCCTAAAAGCCGCCCGTAACACCCCCAAAAAAACAATGTAATCAGTATCTTAATTTTTTTTATATTATTTGTGCCAAACCGCTTCCCAGCACATTGACGCTGCCGTAAGGCAGACTATGGTCCGCGCCCTCGCGAGACGAAAAACGTGCCCCGCGCGTTCGAAAGACAGGCACAGACACCTGACCCGCCCGTGACCGACACCACCCCCCCAAAAATCCCGTCTGACGATCCGCTGGATGCGGTGCCCGCGATGGGCCCACATCACACGCAAGAAGTTCCCAACTTCAAGCGGAAGTGTTTCCTGACGCTGACGGCGCTCGGCGTCGTGTTCGGTGACATCGGCACCAGCCCGCTTTACGCTCTGCATCAGTCGGCACGGGCGGCCCAGCACCATGCCGCGCTGCAGCACGCGATCTTCGGCGTGGTGTCGCTGATCTTCTGGTCGCTGATCGTGGTGGTGACGTTCAAATACGTCACCCTGATCATGCGTGCCGACAACGACGGCGAAGGCGGCGAGTTGGCCCTGGCCTCACTGGCACACCGCGTTCAAGGCCTCGACCGGAGGGTCAAGATTGCCATCGGCGCCGGCGCCATTCTCGGCCTGTCGCTGTTCTTCGGCGACGGCATGCTGACCCCGGCCATCACCGTGTTGTCGGCGGTGGAGGGTTTAAGCGCCATCAATCCGGGCTTCGACAAGCTGGTGGTGCCGCTGGCGCTTATCATCCTGATCGGCCTGTTCGCCTTGCAATCGCGCGGCACCGCACAAGTCGGCCGGGTGTTCGGCCCAGTGATGGTGGTGTGGTTCCTGGTGCTGGCCGTGATGGGCGCCGCCTCGATCTGGCAGACACCGCAAATTCTGATGGCGCTGTCGCCCCATTACGGCTTGATGCTGTTCATTGATGAGCCCTGGACCGCCTTTGTGGCGCTGGGATCGATCGTGCTGGCCGTGACCGGCTGCGAGACGCTCTATGCCGACATGGGCCATTTCGGCAAAGGACCGATCCGTGCCGCCTGGCTGTTCTTCGTGCTGCCGGCGCTGTTCCTCAATTATTTCGGCCAAGGTGCAGCCCTGTTGCGCGCGCCCAACGCCTTGTCCAATCCGTTCTATGCGGTGGCCCCCGCGTGGGCCCATTTGCCGCTAGTGTTCCTCGCCACTATCGCCGCCTCGATCGCCTCCCAAGCGGTGATTTCCGGCGTGTTCTCGATCACAAGGCAGGCGGTGCAGCTCGGCATGCTGCCACGGATGGAAATCCGCCACACCTCGGCGACGGACTTCGGCCAGATCTATGTGCCGCGGATGAACGCGGTGCTGTGCGTCGGCGTCGTTCTGATCGTCCTCATCTTCAAGAGTTCGAACGCGCTCGGCGCCGCATACGGCATTGCGGTAACTGGCGAGATGTTCATCTCCACCATGCTGGTGGGCCTGGTTGCCGTGCGGCAGTGGAAATGGAATATCTGGATGGCGGTGCCGATCTTCGGACTGCTCGGGTTCGTCGACCTCGCCTTCCTCGGCTCCAATGCGCTCAAGATTGTCGAAGGCGGCTGGTTGCCGCTGTTTATCGCGGCATGCGTCTACACCGTTATCGGCACCTGGCGGCTGGGACGGCGCACACAGCTCGACCGCCTGCGCAATGAATCGATGCCGATGAGTCTGTTTCTGGAGCGTGCTGACAAAACGCCGGTGCGCGTCGCCGGCACCGCAGTGTTCCTGTCGGCCCGCGCCGATTCGGTGCCGGGCGCGCTGCTCCACAACCTCAAACACAACAAGGTGCTGCACGAACGGGTTCTGATCACCCAGGTCATGGTCGACGACACGCCGTTTGTGGCGCCGGAAAAACGGCTCGACGTCGAAAAGCTCGGCAAGGGCTTTTATATCGTGCACATCCATCACGGCTTCTTCGAAACCCCGGACGTGCCCAAGGCCCTCATTGCCGCGCGCAAGTTCGGCCTCGCCGTCGATCCGGAAACGACGACCTTCTTCATCGGCCGCGAAACCCTGGTGCCGTCGGAACACTCAGAACTGCCCACTTGGCGGCGCTGGATCTATATGCAGCTCGCCGCCAACGCGCTGTCACCGGCGCGGTTCTATCACCTGCCGCCGAACCGGGTGATCGAGCTTGGGGCGCAAGTGACGATTTAAGAGCCCCCTTCGTCGCGCTTCGCGCGCCACTTCCCCCGCTTCGCGGGGGCAGAAAACTCAATCCAACGCATACACCAGCGCCTTTAGATAGGCGCTTTCCGGCAGCATCGGGTGGATGGGGTGGTCGGGGCCGGCGCCGCTGGCGCGGATCAGGCGCAACCGGCGGCCGCTCCGCGCGATGCCGGTGGCACATTCGAACGCCAACCGGTCCATGCCGATATTGTGCGAGCACGAGGCAATAAACAAAAAACCTTCCGGTGCGGTGACCGCTGCCGCGAGCCGCGCCAGTTTGCGGTAAGCCTTGGCGCCGGTCTCGAGGTCCTTCTTGGCTTTGACGAAGGGTGGCGGATCGGCAATCACGACATCGAAGGTCTCTTTGGCCGCGCCGAGACGCTCGAGTTCTTCGAACACGTCGGTTTTGATGAAGCTGGCCTTGAGCTGACCCGCAGCGGCGGCTTCTTCGGCGAGCGCCACGGCCGGGGCAGAGCTTTCCAGGCCCGCCACATCGCGCGCGCCCGCTTTCGCCGCCGCCAGCGCAAATCCACCGGTGTAGGAATAGGCGTCGAGCACCGACTTGTCCTTGGCCAGCGTTGCCATGAAGGCGCGGTTGTCGCGCTGGTCGTAATACCAGCCGGTTTTCTGACCCGCCGCGGCATCGGCAAAATAGGTGACGCCGTTCTCTTCAATGGTGATGCGGCCCGAGCCTTCGGCTTCGACGTAACTTGGCAGACCTTCGAGACTGCGGGACGGGGCATCGGCGCGCAGAATGATGCGGTTCGGCGCCAGCACCCGCTTCAGCGCCGCCAGCAACGTATCCTTCAGCGCTTCCATACCGGCGGCGGTGATCTGCACCACCACGCTGTCGCCGAAACGATCGATGACCAGACCCGGCAAGCCGTCGCCTTCGGCGTGGACGAGACGATAATAGGGCGCCGGATAAAGACTTGCGCGCAGCTTCAAGGCGCGGCCGAGTTTGGCGGCAAAAAAATCCTCGTCCAGCGCCACATCGGGCGCCGGATCGAACAGGCGCACAGCGATCAGGCTTTTCGGATTGAAGACGCCGGTCCCGAAGCTGCGGCCGTCATCGGCGGTGACATTGACCACCGCGCCGGGAGCCAGCCCCTTCGGCATGTCGATTTCGTTGGAGAACAACCACGGCGCACCGGCGCGCGCGCGTTTGCCTTCGCGGGGTTTCACCCGCAGCACAGGACGTGCCGTCATTGCGTTACACCTTATAGCGAAGAAATCAGGCGATCTTCTTCTTCAACCGTATACCGCGCCCGCCGCCGGAGGACGAGGCACCGTCATTGATCAGTTCGATACCGGAAGTTTCCAGCGCACCAATCAATTTCATCAGCGAATCGACATTGCCGCGAATGAGGCCGTCACTGGCTTCCATGCGCTGGATCGTCGGCACCGACAGGCCGGCGAGCCCGGCAAGGTGGCGTTGATCGATTCCCAGCAGAGCCCGTGCGGCTCGAAGCTGCCCTGCGCTGATCATTATTCACCTCGGTTGCACTGCTATTAGCCGCCAAAAACCTGTAATAACGATGTCTATGATATCAACTATGCCGCTTTCACACCCAACCGACAAGGGCGCACACCGCCACACACCGCGGCGTCCTGCAGGCTTCGGCCAAACACTTCAATCTGATAGAGATTTGATCACAAGTAAGGAAAACCACATGCTGACCCGGCGGAGCTTGATCATCACAGCGGGACTGGCGGCGGGCGTTCAAGCAGCGGGCGCCAAACCGGTCCGTCCGTTCGTGCGCACCGACGGCGCGCGCTTTCTCAAGGGCGGCAAGCCTTACCGCTATGCCGGCACCAACATCTGGTACGGACCTTATCTCGGTGCCCCCGGGGCGCTCGGCCATCGCGACCGGTTGAAGCGCGAACTCGACAATTTGCACAAGCTCGGCCTCGACAATTTGCGCATTCTGGCATCGGGCGAAACCTCGCCGCTCAAGAATTCGCTGGCGCCCGCCATTCACGGTCCTAAGCCGCCCGACAACGAAGATCTGCTCAAAGGCCTCGACTTTACCCTGGCCGAAATGGGCAAGCGCGGCATGACGGCCGTGCTGTTCCTCAACAATTTCTGGGAATGGTCCGGCGGCATGGTGACCTACCAGTACTGGACCAATGGCGGCCACTACATCAACCTTGGCGATCCCGCCCATCCGTGGCCGGAATTCGCCGATTTTTCCGCCCAATTCTATGCCAGCCCCAAAGCGATCGCCCTCTACGAGGATTATGTCGCGCGGATCGTCGGGCGCACCAATACGGTGACCGGCAAGCCTTATCGTGACGACCCTGCCATCATGGCGTGGCAACTCGCCAACGAGCCGCGGCCGGGCGGCACCGCCGCCAAGGCGCCATGGGAGGCGTTTTATGCCTGGATCGCGCGCTCGGCGGCGTTCATCAAGGCCCGCGATCCCAATCATCTGGTCTCAACCGGCAACGAAGGCGTGATGGGGTGCCTGGAATCGACCGACTGCGTGACCAAAGCCAATGCGTCAAAAGCGATCGATTACGTCACCTTCCATATGTGGCCGCTTAACTGGAGCTGGATCGATCCGGAAAAGCTCGACGCCACCTTCGACACCGGTCTGGCCAGGTGCCGCGCCTATATCGACACCCACATCAAGCTGGCGGCGGCGCTGAACAAACCGCTGGTGCTGGAGGAATTTGGCTTTCCGCGCGAAGACGGCCTGAGCGGTCCCGACGTGCCCACCCGCCATCGCGACCGGTTTTACGCCATGGTCTATGCCGCCGTGGAAGACAGCGCCAAGAAGCACGGGGCTTTTGCCGGGACCAATTTCTGGGCCTGGGGCGGCGAGGGCCGCGCGGCGCATCCCGATTATATGATGAAGCCGGGTGACACCGCCTACGTCGGCGATCCGCCGCAAGAGCCGCAAGGGCGCAATTCGGTGTTCGACAGCGATGCCTCCACGATCGCGGTGATCAAGGCCCATGTCGCGGCGCTGAAGGCGCTGTAATTGCTGGTTTGCCGCGTTTCCGGAAAGGCGCGTCAGTTCGCCGGCTTCAGACCTGTGAGCAAGCTATTCGTCAAGATGTCGATGATGGTGTCGAGTTGCTCGCGGCTGTCGAGCTTGCCGGCAATATAGGCGCTGACCGGCCCGTGCAGCGCGCACCAAAACACGTTGCCGAGCACGGAGGGATCGCCCTGGACGATGCCGCCGGCAATGAGGGCATCCATGCTGCGGCGGGTGGTGGCCCGGGCGCGCTCCATCGCGGCGAGCAGTCCCGGATATTTGGCCAGATCGGGATAGGGCAGCTCGAACATGATGCGGTAGCAATCCGGCTCGGCGAGAGCAAAATTCACATAGGCCTTGCGTTTGGCCATGCCGCGCTCCGGCGCCGTTCCGTCCACCTTATCGGCCGCTTCAAGTGCCGCCACAAAACGGTTGAAGGCGCGCTCCATCGAGACGGCAAGAATTTCTTCCTTATCGTGAAAGTAATGGTAGGGTTTCATGGGGCTGATCCCCATGACCTCGGCCAGCGCCCGCATGGTCACCCCGTCGGTACCGCGTTGCGCAAACAAGCGGCTGGCCGCGGCGCAGAGCTGCTCGCGGAATTCTGTGATGTCTTCGTCGCTCAACGTGCGTGGCACAATAGCTTCTCCCCAAGATAACGGCCGCGAAGCACCGGCCAGAGGATGAAACGTGGCACAAACAGCTTGGTGTGCCAACCGCCTCGGCGCGGTGAGGAGCCCGAATCGGCCGCCTCCATCAAGGGCAGCCAGATGCAAAGTAGCGGCAGCAAGCCCTGGACGAACTCAGGCAGGTGCCCGGTTTGCGGCACCAGCTGGGAAAGACGCACTCGCCATCGGGCAGTTTTTTCGGCTGCGACCGGGTACCGTCACGGGTGGAAATACATCTTCCTATCGGCGCTGGGCGTGGTGTACCGGCTAACGCCAGGGACGCGAACGGGCCACGGAGATGCCGCGCAGATCGTCTGGCCATTTTCCCGAGACCGCGCAATAGAAGTGATAGAGATCGCCGCGCCAAGTGATCAATGCCGGCTTGTGGGCGTAATCTTCGTCGACGGAACCTGGGGCCCCGGCATCGACGATAATCTCTGGCACCTTGGTGAAGTGATAAGGATCGGTGCCAAGGGCGAGCAGTTCCCGCGCTTTGCCGTCGGACGCCAAACCGAAATAATAGAGCGCCCATTGCCGGCCGATGCGCAGAACCGCCGGATCGCTGGCAAAGCGCGCATCCCAAGCCGGTTCGGCACCGTTCGGAAGGATCGGGTTGCCGGGAAACCGCGTCCAGGTCTTCAAGTCCTTTGAAGTCGCCAGACCGGTCTGTTCGTGCCAGCGCTTCTCGGTGTTTTTGGCGTTGTAGAACAGGTAGTAAGTGTCGCCCTCCTTCACCAGATAAGGCTTGTAGAGCCCGCCAGCTTCCCATGCTGCATTCGCATCGGGCGTCAAAATAGGTTCGCTGCGCTCCCAGTGGTGCAGATCATCGCTCCACGCCAGCCCGATAACGGCCGGCCCCACTTCGTAGCCGGGGTTCGGATAGGCGTGCCAAGCGCCGAGATAGCGCCCGCCGACCTTCTTGAGCGTCGCTGGCGAACGAAGATCGTCGTCCCTGAGGATGCACATCAGGGCGGCGTTGAAACGGGTGATCGGCGACGCCGGATCGCGGGGAAAGATCAGTCCGGCCCGGCTCCAAGTCACCAGATCGTCCGACTGCGCCAGCCCGGTCTGATAGCCGGTGCCGTCGAACCCGACATAGGTCATGAAAAAGCGCCCTTCGGCGCTGAAGACGAAAGGACAGTCAACAGAACGTTCGTCGAAACTGCCGGCGATATGGGATGGACCGAGAACGAGCCGCCCGTATTTGTACGGCGTGCGGAAGATGGAAAGGCTGTCTGCCGGTGCGCCCCAGGCCCCGGCAACCCCGGAGGCGGCACAACCAACCAGCACACTGCGGCGCGACAGCGACATCGGCAACGTCTCCATCCCCATAAAGGGACCGGCGGTCCAATCGCACTTGGACCGCCGGCTGATCGTCCAGGGAGGGCATTATCCTGGATCGTACTTCTTACATCTTGTAGCGCACGCCAACGATGAACTGACGGTCGTTGATCGTCGTGCTGGCAGGACGGGTCGTTGTTGTAAAGTACTGATCGATCCGCGTATGCAGCAAGTTGCTGCCTTCCAGCGAGAGGGTCAGATTCTCGTCGAGGTCGTAGGACACCGACGCATCGAGCCAGCCATAGGCCTTGTTGAAGATGGCCGCGGTGCCAGCGAACTGGCCGGAAGCCGCATACAACGAATTGTAGTACGAGCTGCGCCAGTTGTAGGCAATGCGGGCGCTGATCGGACCCTTTTCGTACATGCCGATCAGGTTGGCGCTGTGACGCGACAAGTACTGCAGCGGCGTGCTGAGGCCGACCACCTGCGATGGCGCCGAACTGTCAACATAAGTGTAGTTGGCCTGCATACCGAGACCAGAGAGCAATCCCGGCAGGAAGTCGTAGAATTGCGTGTAGCCGACTTCAAAGCCTTGCGCCTTGCCGTTTTCGGCATTGCCCGTGGTGGTGATGTTCCAGTCCACCCCGTCGATCGTCATCGTCACGGCGCGGGTCGCCCAGAAGTTCTTCACGTCCTTGTTGAAGAGGGCGAGATAGACGGAATCGCTCTTGCCGAAATAGTACTCGAGCGAAACGTCATAGGACGTTGCCTGCATCGGCTTCAGTTCGGGGTTGCCGCCATTGCCGCTGTTGTTGCCGGGCACCAGCGTCAAACCGGGCGCCAAGCTGGAGAAGCTCGGCAGGTTCAGCGTCTTGGAGAAAGACGCACGCAGCTTGAGTTCGTCGCTGAGATGCGCCGTCATGGTCACCGACGGCAGGAAGTCGGTCCGGGTGGTGTGCGGGTTGTACGCGGTATAGCCGCTCACCACACCATTCACGATATTGCTCTTGTATCCCAAGATCGACGTATTGGTATTCATGACGCGGCCGCCGATGACGCCGGTGATTGGAACCAGGAGTTCGGTTTCGACCCTCGCCTGCAGATAGCCGGAGGTGATCCGCTCGGACTGCGTATAAGGCGACTTCGGATCGACATAGGGCGTATTCGAGTTGCCAAGCATGGACTTGATGCCCGACAAATTGGCACGCAGGAAGTTCGGGTCGGCGGTCCAGATATCATTCGGCAGCGAATAGCCCGACAGCACACCGGAGAACCCGGTGTTGTGGTACTGCACCATCATGTTCTGGACGTCAGCACCATTCTTCGCCGTAAAGGTGCCGACGAAGCGGATGGGCTGGAAGTTGTTATCGTGGACGGCATAGCGCACGCCCGCATCGATTTCCTTGATCGGCCCCCAACTGGTTTGATACTGCGCATCCATTTTGGCGGCGAGCTGGGTCGCGTAGTACTGGTTCTCGTTGTACGCAAGGCTGTTGACCGTGTAGGCGCTCAGGGAGGTGAAGTTGCCGCCGCTGAAGCTGTAGGACGGAACGGTCGTCGTCATGTCTTCCGACAAAGACGTGAACGGCGTGGTTGCGCCGACGGCCGTGTAGTAGAGATTGCTGCGGCCGCGCACATACTGGACGTTGCTGGTGACCGTCAGATTACCATGGTTCCAGTTGCCGCCGAGAACGTAGTTCTGCGTCGTGTCGGTGTTGTCGCGCGCCGTGCCATAGGTGCCGAACGACATGTTGCCGGTGTAGGTACCGGTTGCCAGATCGGTCGTGCCGGGGAACACCGTAAAGGTGCCGGCCACCGAATTGGCGAAGGACGGATAGGCGTAATAGGTATATTGGTTCTGGTAGGTCGAAAATTTCAGGAAGTTGGCATCAAAGTAGAAGTCCAACTCGGACGTCGGACGCCACTGCAGCGAGGCATTGATGCCCATGCGGTCACGATGGCCGTCAATGGTCGGGTTCCAGAAGCCGGTTGATGTGGCGACGCTGGTGCCCGAAATGGCGTAGGTATTCCAGGCAGGCGAGCCGGCCGAATCGAAACTCTGGTGGAACGCGCGCTCCTGGAACGAGACACTGACGAGAGCACCGACTTCGCCGATCGCAGTGTTCCAGCGATCCGCATAAAGAGCCGAAGCCTGCGGCTTGGCGGATTTGGCTAGATCGGCATAGGCGACGCGAAAATCGGCGCGAAGCTGCATGCTGTTGAAATCGAACGGACGAGCCGTGCGAATATCGACCAATCCGCCCAAGCCGCCTTCGAGTTGGCTGGCTTGCGGTGTCTTGTAGACGTCGATGCCGGCGACGAGTTCGGACGGAACATCCTGAAGGTTCAGGATACGGCTGCCACCGGCGGTCATGATTTCCTGACCGTTCAGCGTGGTTTGGACCTGCTGAAGGCCGCGGATGGCGATGCCGCCGCCTTCACCAAGGTCACGCGTGACCTGGACGCCGGTGATGTGCTGTAGCGAATCCGTGACATTTAGATCCGGAAACTTGCCGATATCTTCGGCGACGATCGAATCGACGATCGAAGCCGAATTCTTCTTGAGGCTCATTGCGGATTCCAGGCTGGCCCGCATACCGGAAACAACGACGGTCTCGATCGTCTGATCCGATTGCGCCAGCGCAGGAACAGATGTTGCCCCGGCCAGCACGGCTGCCCCAGCCAACAGTGTGACTCTCAACTTCATTTTCTTGACCTCCCATTGCCGACGATTGGTTCAATCAATATCAGCCAGCTTTTCTCAGATTAGGTCACATCCCCGGCTTGTCTGACAAGGACAAACCATCGTTTTGACCAACTTAGAACATTATTTATGTTATGTAGTGACTGAAATACCATACCGCATGGGATATGTAGCGATATCGTATCATTTCTTGGGTTATCCATTTGAAATAAAATGGTATTCGTCGTCAGAGCGTGGTCGCCAGTTCCCGAAAATGGCGGTAACAGGTAACGATACCAACACCTTGCGTTGTAAAATTCGGGTCAAATGATGGGCTTAAAGCCGTCTCGCAACAAACGATCAAATTCGCTCATCCACTGTGTCACAGCCTCGGATCGGTGAGCCACGGTACGTACGCGACAATCAGGACCGCTGCCAGGATCGCCAGCATGTAAATCCAGATCGCATGGACAGCCTTTTCCGGCGCAACCCGGCCGATGGCACAAGCCTGATAGAAGCCAATGCCCAATGGCGGCGTGAACAGCCCCAGACTCATCGCCAGCACCATGACGATGCCATAATGGACCGGCGCAATACCAAGCGCCTTGGCGATGGGAAACAGCAGCGGCGCAAAGACAACGACCGCCGGGATGCCCTCGAGAATGCTGCCGAGGATGGCAAAGACCACAATCGACAAGGCCATAAAGCCGGCCCTTCCACCCGGCATCGCCTCCATCGTGGCGGCAAGCTGATGCGAAAACTCGGCTTGAGTCAGGGCCCACGCCATCGTCGATGCCGTGCCGAGTATGATCATGATGGCGCCCGACAGGGACAAGGTCTCGCACAGCATCGGCCACATCCGCTCGAGCCGGAAACTGCGGTAGAATACCGCCGATACGATGATCGTGTAGATCACGCCGATGGTCGACACTTCGGTGGCTGTAGTCACACCCGTCACCACCGCCATGCGGATGACGACGAGCAGAAGCAACGGCGGCAAAGCCACAACCAAAGCCGTCAAGATTTCGCGCAGCGTCGCGCGATGCACGCCGTCGACCCGCTCCGAGCGGGAGCGAAACCACGCCACGATGATGAGCCCTATCGCCCCCACGACCGCCGGCAGCATGCCACCGGTGAACAAGGCCGAAATGGAAACGCCGGTCACCGACCCGACGGTGATCAGGACAATCGATGGCGGAATGGTTTCGCCCATTGCTGCCGAAGCTGAAAGCAGGCCGATCAACTCGCCCGGCGGCTTACCGCGTCGCTGCATCTCGGGCAGCAGGACTGGCGCGATCGCCGCCATATTGGCCGCTTTTGATCCCGATATGCCCGACACCAGGTACATCGCGGCGATCAGCACATACGACATGCCGCCCCTAAAATGCGCCACCAGCGTCGACAGCACACCGGCCAGCGCCGCGGCAAGACCCGTCGCCTCGATCATCAACCCGAGCAGGACAAACAGAGGAATGGAAAGCAGCAAGAAGCCCGACATCCCTTCGTCGATGCAGATCGCTGCGATCGCCATCGGCGTCGTTGTGGCAAAGGAAAAATAGACCACAGCCGCCAGCCCGAAGGAGACCGCGATGGGGGCTCCAGCAAAGGTCAGAACCGCCACCCCAAGGCCGAAGAATATGAGAAGGTTCCAATTCTGCATGGCCTGCAGTTGCGGCGCGAACAGCCACAGCGCCAGCCCGATGGCCGCCAACAGCGCTGCGGCTGCCATGACGTCCGCCAGACGGGCGCGCTGGATCAACTGCAGCAGGGCGATCACCAGCATCAGAAGAATGCCGACAATGACGGCCGCGGCCTTGCAGGTATCGGGCAAGCCCAGCGCCGGCGAGGTGATCGCCATCTCGGCAACGGCATGCTCCCAGGCCGGCCGCAGCATCAGCGCCAGGAACAGGATGACGGCGAGCGATGCAAACGTCTCGATCCGCCGCTGCCAACGCGCCGGGGCCAGACCGATTAGCACCGTGAGGCGCATGTGGCCGCCCCGGTGCTGGGCAACCGCTGCCCCCAGCATCGACATCCAGAGAAAGAGGATCCCCGCCAGTTCGTCCGACCACAGCAGCGGCTGGTGCAGGACATAGCGGAACGCGACGCCGGCAAACAGAATCGCCACCTCGACGACGATCAGGATCGCGCCGGGGATTTCGGCCACCAGGCCGACGGCATGCTCGGCCCGTGCAGCCCACGCCTTCAGCGCCACAAACCCGTTGCCGCGCCCAGCGCCCTTAGCCGAGACGGCCGACGTATCTTTCGAGATGCCTCCAAGCGGCGTCACCGAAAATCTCCCTCCAATGGCGGTAAAATCCCCGCTCTATTAGTATTTTTTTGAATGGCGCCGGATCAGGATCGGCGAACGTCATATGGCGGGCGGATAGCGCGGCGCGAACCGAAACATTGAGCGCCGCGACGTCGGCGCGTTGCGCCACGCAGCAGGTGTTGAGAACGGTCTCCGCGACGGCGCGGATATCCTTGGGCAGTCGATACCACGCGGCACTATTGGCCACGAAAAGATAGCCATCCCAGATGTGATTGGTGCAGCTGATGTAGTTCTGAACCTCGTACAGCTTCGCCGTATCGATGATCGGCAACGGGTTTTCCTGCCCGTCCACCACATGGGTCTGCAAGGCGGTGTAGACCTCGCTGAACTGCATCCCCGTTGGCGTGCCGCCCAAAGTCCGGAACAGACTGATCGGCAACGAACTGACCGGAACGCGAATCTTCAAGCCGCTGAGGTCGGCGGGCGTCAAGACCGGCCGGCGCGACGTGGTGATCTGGCGAAAGCCGTTGTCCCAGACGCGCGGCATCATGTGCAGCCCCGCCTTCTCAACCTCCGACGCAATGAATCCGCCGAGATCGCCATCCATCGCCGCCCACACCGTCTGGTAGTCGCGGAAGGCAAAACCGACGGCATTGATGGCGGCCGCCGGAACCAGCGTGGCTATCGCAAGCGATGACGGGGTGAAAAACTCGATGGCCCCGGCCCGCAATTGGTTCAGCATGCCGGTGTCACCGCCAAGCTGATTGCTGGGAAAGATGCGGATGTCGAGTTCGCCGGCCGTTTCCTTGCGGATTTGGTCCGCCGCTTGGCGTGCGCGCCGGTTGAGCGGATGCGTCGCCGGGAGGTTGTTGCCATATTTGTAGACAAAACGGGACTTGGCCCGGGCGCGCGCCCCAGTCCCGGCCCAGGCGGCCACGCCTGCCAGGACTGACCTCCTGTCAAACTCCATCACGACGTCCGTCTGGCTGGTCGTAGTCTCAAAAAAACGTTATACATAACATAGTTCATGTTATATTCGTTGTCCAGCAGAGCCTAATGTAACATATCGAATGAGGACGCGATGAGCAGGTTTTTTGGCGAAGTCCGCCAAATTGGATACGTGGTGCGGGATATCGAAGCCGCCATGAAGTACTGGTCCGAGACGCTCGGTATCGGCCCGTGGTTCTATGCTCCGAAAATCATCGACCAGCATTTCGAATACAAAGGCAAGCCGTCACCGATCCAGCGCGCCGTCGCATTGGCCAATTCCGGCCCCTTGCAGATGGAACTCGTGCAGCAACTCAACGACGCACCGTCGATGTATCTCGACTTTCTCAAGGCTGGGCATACCGGTGCCCAGCATTTCGCCTATTGGACCACCGCTTTCGATGCCGACTTGGCGCGGCTCACGGCCCAAGGCTTGACCGTAGGCATGAACGGCTCGGTCGGGGCCGGCGGCCGCTATGTCTATTTCGAAACCGAATTCCACCCCGGCACGGTGATCGAATTGTCCGAAGTCTCGGGCCCCAAAGGCGCCCTGTTCCGCCAGATTCGCGAGGCGAGTGCGAACTGGGACGGCACCGATCCGGTCCGGGCGTTCCCCGATCTCTCTAAAATGCCGGCGAAATAGCGAACCGCCCGCTGCCTGTCAGACCGGACGCATGCGGCGCGCCATCGCGATGGCCGCCTGCATGTTGCCCGGCCGGGCAACACCTTTCCAGGCGATATCAAACGCCGTGCCTTGATCGACCGACGTGCGCAACACCGGCAAACCGGCGGTGATGTTCACCGTCGCGTGACGACCGATCAGCTTGGCCGGGATATGACCTTGGTCGTGAAACTGGGCGACAACAATGTCGTATTTCCCATCAATGGCTTGCTCGAATACGACATCGCCCGGGATAGGCCCGGTGGCGAGGATTCCTTCGGCACAAGCCGCCGTCACAGCGGGAACCACCTGTTCCTGGTCTTCCAGGCCGTAAAGCCCGCCTTCGCCAGCGTGCGGATTGACCGCCGCCACCGCGACCCGCGGCTTGGCAATGCCCATGGTCAACATGTGACGATGGGCTGCCCGGATGGTGTCCAGGATGAGCTCGGTCCGGCACAGTCCGGCCACCTTGGCCAGCGACACATGCGTCGTGACGTGGATCACGGAAAGCTGCGGACAGGCTAGAACGGCGTAGCATTTCTTGACGCCGGTAAAAAGCGACAGCAGGCCAGCATGGCCGTTGAGGGCATAGCCGGCCATGCGGATGGCGGTCTTGTTCAGCGCTGCGGTGCAGATGACATCGATTTTCTTGGCCATTGCCAGATCCACAGCCGTCTTAATGATACGGCAGCCAACTTCGCCAGCATCCGCCGAAAGCTGGCCCGGCAGGATCGCATCCCGGTTCCTGGCCTCAACCGGCAAGAGGGGCACGGCCCCCGCCGGAATGTTCCCATCAGGGGAAACGAACGTGAGGTCAGCCCCGACCAGATCACTGGCCCGCGCCATGAACACCGGATCGCCGATCACCAACGTCGCCGCCCGGTCCGCGGCCGGCATGTCCTTGAGAGCCTTGCAGATTACTTCCGGCCCGATTCCGGCCGGATCGCCCATCGTCAGCCCAATTCTGTTCATCAGTCACTCCGTGCCCGAACGCCGCAGTCCGCCCGACAGCCGAAGTTGAAGGACGAAAGCGCTCAAACATCACACGATTAATGTTGTATGTATAGTTTTTTTTGGTACATTCTGCGGAATCTGCTCACGCCCGCCGGATTTCAGTGTGATTTGTTCCGGGCCTCAGGAGCAACGGACCATGACGAACAACCAAAGCCGCGACGATAAATTGCTCCTGTCCTTTTATGGAGACGATGTCACCGGCTCGACCGATGTGCTGGAAGCAGCGGCATTGGCCGGGGTGCCTGCGATTCTGTTCCTGGCGCCGCCGACGGCGGAGCAGCTGCAGCGTTATCGTGGTGTCCGCGTCGTGGGCGTTGCCGGCGACAGCCGCAGTCGCACACCGGCATGGATGCAAGCCAACCTGCCCAACGTGTTTCAGGCACTTAAAGCCGTTGGTGCGCCGGTGGTGCATTACAAAACCTGCTCCACCTTCGATTCCTCTCCGGATACCGGGAGCATCGGCCGCGCCATCGACATCGGCATTGACGGCTTTGGAACGCCAGTGCCGGTCGTGGTCGGTGTCGTCCCCCATCGCCGCTTCGTCGTCTTCTCGACGCTGTTCGCGGCCGGTCACGTCGGCGGCACCCGCGAGGTCTACCGGATCGACCGCCACCCAACCATGAGCCGGCATCCCATCACGCCGATGGATGAAGCCGATCTTCGCTTGCACCTCGGCAAACAAACGGCGCGGCCAATTGCCGGGTTTGACCAATGCCAGATGTCCGGCGATGGCTTCGCGGCACGGTTTGCCGAGTTGGATGCCGACATCGTCATCCTCGATACGTTCGATGCCGCCACGACCCGCCGCTGCGGCGAATTGCTGGCTCAACTGGCCGCCCAGCGGCAAATCTTCGTCGCCGGGTCCTCCGGTGTCGAATACGCCTATTTCGATTACCTCATGGCGGCCGGAATACTGCCGACACCGGCTGTGCCGCGGCCTTGCGGACCGGCCGACAAGATCATCGCCGTCTACGGCAGTTGCTCACCCGTCAGCGCCAAGCAGATCGAATGGGCCGAGAACAACGGCATGACCGTCATCGCCGCAGACACCGTGGCACTGGTCGAGGACGCTGACGCCGCGGAAATGGCCTGCGCAAAACAAATGGCCGCGGCATTGTCGCAAAGCCGCGGCGTCGTTCTGTGTACGGCACGCGGCCCCAACGATCCCAGCATCGCACGCACCCGCGCGGCGCTGGAGCGGACAGGGCACAGCGCGCACGACAGTTCGCAGCTCCTCGGGATCCGTCTCGGCCGCGTGATGAAACGCGCGATCGAACGCACCGGAACGCGCCGCGCCGTTCTGGCCGGCGGTGACAGCTCAAGCCATGCCATTCCCCAGCTCGACATCGAAGCGCTGGAATATGCCGGTCCCATGGTTTCCGGTGCCCCGCTGTGCCGGGCTTATGCGAAGAATCCGAGACTTGATGGACTGGAAATTGTACTCAAAGGCGGTCAAGCCGGCGAACCAGATTTTCTGGGCCGATTGATCGCAGGGCATTGAGACAAAGGGGAACCAGACCATGGATGCCGAAGAACGCCGCAGGGAACTGCTCAAAGTCGTACAGACCCGCAAGTCCGTCGGGCTCGACGAGCTTGTCGAACATCTTAGCGTCAGCCGGATGACCGTACATCGCGATCTGGATCTCTTGGCGAGCCGCGGGCTCCTGCGCAAGCAACGCGGCGGCGCCTCAGCCGAAAGCTCGCTGCTGTTCGAAAGCAATTTTCATTACCGGCAGGAAGTTTATCAGCCCGAGAAGCTCGCCCTCGCCAAGGCCGCCGCCCGGCTGATCGAACCCGGCCATGTGATCATGCTCGACGACAGCACCACGACGCTGCAGATCTGCGATGAAATCGCGGAGGTCGAGAATGTCACCGTCATCACCAACTCGCTGGCGGTCTGCGAAAAACTGCGCGCGAAGCCGAGCACCCATCTCGTGCTGGCTGGCGGCAACTACAACGACACGCTCGAAGGCTTCTACGGCCTGCTCTGCGAACAGACTTTGCGCAAGCTGCGGGCCGACTGGGCCTTCATGTCCGCCCCGTCGGTCATCGGAACCTGCCTCTATCATCAGGACCAGGAAGTCGTCCGCATCAAGCGCGCCATGATGGAGGCCGCGGAAAAGTCCGTGATGCTTCTCGTCGCCGCGAAGTTCCGCACCCGCGCTCTGACGCAATTCGCCGAACTCTCGGAATTCAACCACATCTTCATCGATCGGCAGATCGATCCCGCAGCAGCGAAATCGCTGCAACAAGCGGCGATACCATTCGAACTCGTCTAGCGAAAGAAAGTCTATGTCTCCTCTGGGTACCCAAATCCGCCTTTCCCGCATCATCAACAACAAGACGCAGCGCGGCTTCTGTGTCGCGATGGACCACGCGTTGCATCTTGGCAGTTGCAAAGGTTTGGAACACCCGGAAGCCATGCTGGACGCCATGGCCGAAGCCGGCGTCAATGGCGTGATCCTGCCGCTTGGTTCGGCCCTGCGCTATGGCGAGCGCCTGGTCCGCAACGGCGGCCCGGCCCTGATTTTGCGGCTCGATCAGACGACCATGTGGCGCGAAGGCACGGCTCTCGACTACAAGGACGGCCATACCCGCCTGATTGCCTCGGTCAATGACGCCATCGCCTTGGGCGCCGAGGCGGTGATCAATTATATGTTCGTCGCCCACAACGACCCGGCCGAAGAAACCATCGCGTTCCGCTCCACCGCCGACGTCAACGCCGCAGCCCGGGCGGCCGGCATCGTTCATATCGTCGAGACCATGGGGGCCCGCCACGCCCTCGCTAAAGATATCCATGACGGCGCGTTCGTCGGTTTTCATGCCCGTATCGGCGTCGAGATGGGCGCCGACATCATCAAAACCGACTGGCCAGGTAGCGTCGACAAGCTGCGCAGCATTGCCGCCGAATTGCCGGTGCCGGTCATGCTGGCGGGGGGGCCACGCGGCAAGTCCGACCGTGGCACGCTTGAACTGGTGTCCTCTGTGATCAAGGCTGGTGCCGCCGGCATCCTATTTGGCCGCGCTATCTTTGCGGCCACCGAACCGTTCGCCGTCATGCGGGCCTGCCACGCCCTCGTGCACACCAATTGCAGCGTCGACGAAGCCATCGAACTTGCCGGCTTCCGCGCCATGCCGCAGGCGGTCTAGTCGATACAAGGCACGGCGACACGAGCGTGCGAAAGGCGTGAGTCATGGTTCGTCCGATGATGCGGTTGTGCGGTTCGGCGCTGGTTGTTTCCGGCGCCCTGCTTGGCACCGTTGCCACGGCCAGTCCCGCCCTTCAACCGTTTACGATTGACCACGAAAACCACGCCGCGTCGGCCCTTGACGTCAGCTTTCTGCTCGACAAGACCGCCGGTGAAAGCGGTTTCATCCGCATCAAGAACGGCCATCTGGTCCATGCCGACGGCCGCCGGTTTCGCTGTTGGGGCGTCAATCTGGGCGGCTGGACGCCCGGCTCCGCTCTGCTGCCGCCGAAAGACAGCGCCGACGTCTATGCAGCAGCGCTCGCCCGGCTCGGCGTCAATTGCGTGCGCCTGCATTTCCTCGATATGCCCAACAAATCGGTCTCCGTCCCCGGGCAAGGCGGCGCCGGGCCCAACGGCGAGGCCCTGAAAGAACCAGTGTCGAACACGCCGGCCGGTCTGATCGACGCCAGCCGCAACGATTCCAGATCCCTTGCTCCCGAGCAGCTCGACCGCCTCGACTATCTGGTCTATCGGCTGAAAAGCCACGGCATCTATGTCGATCTCAATCTGAATGTCGGGCGGTTTTACCGAGCCGACGACGGCGTGCCGGACTCCGACCTGATCGGGACCGCCAAGGGGATGACCTATTTCGGCCCCGAACTCATCGCGCGCCAGAAAGAATACGCCCGCAACCTGATTCAGCACATCAATCCCTACACGCATACCGCCTATAGCGACGAGCCGGCGATCGCAATCGTCGAAGTGGTGAACGAGAATTCGCTTACCGAATTCTGGATGCGCAATTGGGTACGCGGCGAGCACGACAAGAACACGCCACGCGTTCAGCTCGATCTAACGCCGCATTACAAGGCCCTGCTGACCGCACAGTATAATGACTGGTTGAGCCGCACGCATAAGCCGGCCCAATTGGAACGGCTACGCCGGATGTGGGGCGTGGCTACCGGACAGCCAGTTGCCCTGCTGCGCCGGGGCGAATTCGCCGCCGTGCCGAAGGAACGCTTCAACACCGAGTTGGCCTTCTACACCCATGTCGAGACCACGTTCTTCCAGGACATGTGCGCGTACCTGCGCAAGGATCTCGGCGTGAAGGTTCCGATCATCCCGACGGCCGATCACACCTACTTTATCTCCGGCCTGCCGCTGCTGCGCACGACCTCGGCGTTCGAGCTCCAGGATGCTCACGCATATTGGCAGCATCCGGCCATCTACGGCCGCCGCGCCACGCCCATGCTCGACGATCCGCTACACTCGATGGTGGTGAAGCTGGCGCGCACTGCCATGGCCGGCAAACCGTTCACCGTCAGCGAAATCAATGAGCCGTTTCCCAACGATTATCGCAGCGAGATGATTCCCATCATCGCCAGCTACGCTGCCTTTCAGGATTGGGACGCGGTGTTCTTCTACAGCATGGAACCCAAGCTGAACGGTCAATGGCAAGCGACGATCGGCGATTTTTTCGATATCGCCCAAGACCCGATCAATATCGCCGAACTGCCGCTCGGCGCCCTAACTTTCCTGCGCCACGACGTGCAAACGGCCAAGCAGACCATCGCGCGCAGTTATTCGACGGCCGATATCAACGAATCGGCCCGGGCGCCGCTGAGCAGCAAACCATATTTCACACCCGGCTTTGCGCTGTCGCTACCACTGCAGCACGGCTCGCGCATCCGCTGTCTCGATTGCGCCCCGCTGGGCCGCATCGCGGTGCCGCAAGGCGACGACCTCTTTAGCGATACCGGAGAGTTGCGCTGGCATGCCGCCGGCGAGCACACCGGCTTTTTGACCACCCAGACCGAGCGAACCGAGATCATCAGCGGCTTCACAGCGGAGGCATCGCGCAAAGGCGGCACCACGCCCCATCTCAGCGCCGATATTGCCAACGACTTCGCCACGGTCGCCTTGAGTTCGCTCGACGGCAAGGCGCTTTCGGTTTCCGACCGCATGATGCTGGTCGCCACCGCAACGGCGAACAATTCCGGCGCCATCTGGGACCGCCGCCACGCCATGATGGCAAAATGGGGGGCGGCACCGACCCTGCTCGAACCCGTCACCGGCTGGATCATGTTCAAGAATCTCGACGGAGCGATCAAGGTCACGGTGACGCCCTACGACGGCGCCGGCCGGGCCCTGGCGCCCATCGACGCACGCATGCTGGAGGATGGATGGGAAATCCCCGTCGGCACACCAGCAGCAACGAATTACCTGGTCTCTGTCACACGTTAACCGGCTTTCCTGGCACCAAGAGGCTTCACGATGTTCGAACTATCCCGCAGGAACCTGTTGCAAGGTGCGACGTTTGCCGCCGCCATCGGCGAAGCCGTGGCCCAGCCGGCGCGTCCGTCTGGCCGCGAAACCGTGCAAGAATTCGCCTATCAGGACGTCACCCTGACTGGCGGTCCGCTGGGCGAACAATATAACTGGATGAAGGCGCATTTCCTCGCGCTCGATAACGACCGCCTGCTGAAAGCTTATCGCCAGCATGCCGGGCTCGACGCACCGGGCAAAGACATGGGCGGCTGGTACGATCCCGACGGCTTCGTGCCCGGACTGACCTTGGGGCAATACATCTCGGGCCTAGCCCGTTTCGGCCGCGCCACGGGCGAGCCGGCGTTTCACGCCAAAGTCGCTTACCTCGTCGGGGAATTTGCCAAGATCATCGCGCACAATCCCAACCCCTTTGCCGGTGTGAATACCGAAAAGCAATGGGCGGCCTATGTCTACGACAAGCATGCCATCGGCCTGATCGACGCCTATGACCTCAGCCATGTGCAAGCGGCGGCCGAGCTTCTGCCGCGCGTCTACAATGGCGCCAAGCCGTTCATCTCGCCAGTAAGCCGGGACCGCATCGGCAAGAAGGACCCGCCCTATGACGAGACCTATATCCTGTCGGAAAATCTGTTCGCTGCGGCGCGGGTCACCGGCGACAGCAAATTCCGCGCGCTCGGCGAGCATTATCTCCTTAACAAGGAATTCTTCGATCCGCTGGCAAAGGGCGACGACATCCTGCCGGGCGCCCACGCCTACAGCCATGCCATCGGCCTCAGTTCCGGCGCCGCAGCCTACCTCGTCCTCGGCGACGTCAAATACAAGAACGCCCTGGTCAATGCCTGGCGCTTCCTCGAACTACAACGCTATGCCTCTGGCGGCTGGGGACCGGAAGAGCAATTCGTAAAACCCCACACCGGCGCGCTGTACAACAGCCTCTTCAGCACCAAAGCCCATTTCGAAACGCCTTGCGGCAGCTATGCCAATACCAAACTGGCGCGCTATCTGCTGCGTTTCACAGGCGACGCCCGCTACGGCGACGGGTTGGAACGGGATCTGTTCAATACGATTCTGGCGGTCAGAAAGCCCGACACCGACGGCGACTACCCCTATTACTCCAGCTATGGCCCCGCCTCGCACAAGGAATACTACCCGCGCAAATGGCCCTGCTGCTCCGGCACCCTGGCCCAATGCGTGGCGGATTATCCGCTCAACATTTATTTCCACGCGGCCGACCGGTTGTACGTGAATCTCTATACCCCCTCCGAGGTGCGCTGGTCACGGCATGGTCAGCCCGTCACGCTGCGCCAGGAAACGGATTTTCCCGACGGCGATCAGGCACGGCTGCGGATCGCGCTGCAACATCCGGCAAAATTCACGCTGGCGCTGCGCATTCCGGGCTGGATCTCCGGACGCCCCAGCATCCTGGTCAACGGACACCCCATCGCGGTTCCCACCACACCCGGCCAATTTGCCCTGATCGAACGGCAGTGGAACAATGGCGACGTCGTCGAACTAACGCTGCCGCAAACGCAGCGGACGCTGGCGATCGACGATCAGCATAGCGATACGGTCGCCTTGATGCGTGGCCCGGTGATGTATGTCAGCGCCGCACCAACCGCGATCACGACGCCACATGTCATCGCCCCAAACCAGGCTGTGACGGCGCTGTCGCCGCCGGACGCGGCCGGCGCAACAAAAAAGAACGGCAACGAAAGTACCTTCGTGCCGTTCTATCTTGTCGACGACGAAACTTACGACACCTATCATAAGCTCGGCTGAACGAGTTTAAAGATCGGCCTGGATCTGTTCGAGAGTTTTGCCTTCGTTGCGCGGCGCCCAGATGATGCCGATCAACCCGCTGGCAGCCTGGAACCCCGTCAGAATCCAGGCCAGGGTGGTAAAGCCGGTCGCGGTCAGAATCGGCACGAAGAAACTCCAGAAGCCAAGCGCAATACGCACGACGGCGAAGGCAATGCCTTGGGCCGTGCTGCGCAACAGCGTCGGAAACAGTTCGGCGCTCCAGAGCTGAAAGAACGGCTGCGCCCCGAAGCCGCCGCCGAGCGATGTCAACACGACGTAGAGCAACGCCACCGGCGTGGTGAGCGGAAATAGCGCCAACAGCGCCATGCCGACCGTGCCAATGATCGACGCGGCGGTGAACATCAGCCGTTGATTCACATGGTCCGCAAATCGCATGAAAATGAAGACAATCGACAAAATGCCGACCATGAAGCTCAACGCCTGAAAAGCGATGCTCGCCGCTACGGTTTGGGCGCCAACCGTGTGCAGAATATAGGGCAGGAAAAATCCGTTGGTGCCAGCCCAGAAATTCCACGCGCCGTACATGCCGACCAGGAACACCATTGATTTGAGGTGCTTCGGCTTCAACAATTCGCGCGGACTGGCGAGCCGGGCGGCTTGATCACCGGCTTCGGCTTTCGCCGCGATCCAGCGTTCGGATTCATGCATCCCCGACCGCAGCAACATCAAAACCACGGCAAGAATGGCGAGATGGGCGAAGACGATGCGGGCGCCGAGCATGCCGAGCGGCATCAAGGCCAGCGACGCCAAAAGCACGACCACGGGTCCCAAATACCACAACACCTGTGCCACGCCGCTGCGCTGACCGCGGGCGCCCTGTGGCGCCTGATCGGCGATCAGCGACCAGGACGCGGGAACCGCCGCACCGACCGCCAGTCCGACTTGAACGAAGCCGATAACGATCATCCAAGGCGCGACGGCAAAAACCAGCCACAACATGCCGACGGCATAGAACGCCATATTGGCGAGGTATATTCGCCTGCGGCCGAACAGGTCGCACAGCCTGCCGCCGACAATGGCGCCAATGCCTGCCGAGATCGAATTGGCACCAATCGCGCCGAGCAACCCGACAAAGGGCGTGCTCAGATGGTACACCTCAACCCACAGGGACAGCGTTGCGGCGCTGGCGACGATCGAACCGGCATCGATGTAATTGGCGATCGCCGCCAGGATCGTGCCCTTCCAGCTTGCGGCGCGCTGCGCCGCCTCGTCCGCTGTCATTTTGGTTTGCCTTCCCTGATTATGATTCAAAACAATAGTCGCCCGATCCGACCTCAAGTACGAACGCATCCGGTACCGAACCGACGACGCGGATGCCGGCACAGTTTTCCAGCGCATCGCCGCTCTCACGCCACGTCCGGTTGCGCGGCAGATGAATTTCGGCCGTGGCATTGGCAGGAATCGTCAGAACAAGGCGTCTGAGACCCGACGCATCGCCCTCGATCGTGCTGGCAATGCGGCCGAGACACGAATGGTATTCGGCCTCGACCTTACCGATCCGAGGATCGAATAACGGCTTTACGATGATGCGGCGAAACCCGGGCGCTGCCGGCGCGATACCAGCCAGTCGCCGGTAAATGAACCCGACCACGGCCCCGAGCGCATAGTGGCTGTAGGAATTCATCGCGATGTCGCCGACATCGCCATTCCAACGTTCCCACATCGTGGTGGCGCCGGCGGCGATCATGTAGCCCCAGGACGGGTATCGGGTTTGCAGCAGCAGCGCCACGGCGGTCGATGCCTGGCCATGGTCGCACAGCACATCGAGCAGATACGGCGTGCCCAAAAAGCCCGTGGAGAGAGTCATCCCGCGACCGGCAATCTCCGCTGCCAGATGCGCCGCCGCGGCGGCGCGCAAGTCTTGCGGCACCAAACCGAATTTCAGCGCCAGCACATAACTGGTCTGACTACCGTTGCCGACCACACCATCGGCCGTAACGAACGCCGTGCGGAAGGCCGCCACGATGGCACGATGCTGATCGGCAAAACGCGTCACTGCTTCGGCGCGCCCAGTTGCGGCGGCCATCTCCGTCATCAATTGCGCCGAATAGGCCCAAAAGGCGGTGGCGGCGAGAATGCGCGGCGTTGTTTCATCCGCCGGCTTGACGGCATCGACCGAAAGCCAATCGCCGAGATCAAGACCGCGCCGGTTGCGCCACAGCCAATCTGGGTTCTCCGCCGCAACGAAATCCATCCAGCGGCACATCGCATCCCAGTTTTCGTCGATGACGCCAGTGTCGCCGTAGCGCTGGTTGAGCGTCCACGGCAATATGACACCAGCCTCGCTCCACCCCGCCGTATAGAGGAACGGAAAGCTGCGCGGCTGCGGCGCGACGACCGGATACGCGCCGTCCGGCGACTGTCCGGCCCGCACTTCGCGGAGAAAGCGGCGGATGAAGGCGTCCGTATCCATCGTAAAGCAGGCGGCATCGAGAAAGACCTGAATATCGCCCAGCCAGCCCAAGCGTTCGTCGCGCTGTGGACAATCCGTCGGCACGCCGAAGAAATTGGAGCGCTGGCTCCACAGCGTGTTATCGCACAGCGCTTGAACCAAGGGATTTGCGACCGTGATCGTGCCGGTCTCGGGTAGGGCGCTGTGCGCCACCACGGCTTCGATCCGTTCGACACCACTGCAAGCGACATAACGAAAGCCGTGATAGGTGAAGCGAGGTTCAAAATCCTCGCCCTGCGGATCGCCGCGCTGGATATAGCTGTCGGTCGCGGTGGCGCCGCGCAAGTTCGATTGATCGACGTCACCGGACGGTTTCAGGATTTCGCTATAACGCAGCGTGACGGCAGAACCCGCCGCGCCTTTGACATGCACCCGGCTCCAGCCCGAAAAGTTCTGGCCGAAATCATAGACGAATTTGCCGGGCGACACTTCTTTTGCGGCAACCGGCTGAAGTGTTTTGCGGGCGCGGATCGGCGGACTGAGCTGTGCCACCAGTTTCGCATCGGGTTGCGCCCCGGGATAGGCCACCGGCCAGCCGGTATCGTCGAAGCCAACATCGCTCCAGCCCACCGGAATCCGTCGCGCGTCGACGTTTTCGCCGTTGTAAATCTCGGACGAGAGAACGGGCGACGCATGCGTACGCCACATCGAATCCGTGGCGACAACGTCACGGGTCCCGTCTTCATAATCGACAACCACCTGCGCCAGAAGCCGCTTCGGTCCGTCACCGAGGGCGTAACGCTCGTTTCGCCAGGCGAGTGCGCCGGCATACCAGCCGTCGCCGACATGAACGCCGATCGCATTGGGACCTTGCCGGACAAACGCGGTCACGTCGTAAATCTGATAAAAGACGTGCGCGGAGGCGGTGCTGATTTCCGGCGCCAAACGCGCATCGGTCACGCTGCGGCCGTTGACGAACGCCTCATAGACTCCAAGCGCCGTTGCATAAAGGCGGGCCTGGGCGACGGGCTTGGTGATCGCAAAAGCCCGGCGCAACAAGCGGGCGGGATAGGCCGGCAGCGGTTCGCAATGGGCTCTGGCAGTGGCGGCAACGGCCTGGGGCCAATCGGCGTCATCGAAATCGCGCTCCGTCCAACCCGGCGTTTTGCATTTGGTCGCGCGCCACTGCGGCCCGGCCGTCAGCCGCGAAATCTGGCCGTCGGGCGCTTCGATTCGTAGCAGCGCTGCAAGGGCGCCGCCGTCGGGCGGCAGAAAATCGTCAATCAATGCCGACGCTTCCACGCACAGCACATTGACACCGCGTTCCAGAACGATCGGCAACCGGCGCATCGTTCCCCAGTAGACGGGCTCAGCAACCGGGATCGCACGGCCGTTCAGCCAAACGCCGTGCAGCTTGTCCTTTGCCGACAGCAGAAGCTCAGCCCGGCGTGGTTGTTCGACCAATTCGAACCGTTGACGAAAACAGACCGCTTGGCCGTCGTGCGGCCCATCGGCCCAAATCCAGCGAAGACCGGCGGCGCGATCGGCCGCCTCATCTTCATCCTCGGCGACCAGCCAGCGGCCCTGCCAATCGGACGCTTCGAGCAGCCCCATTTCGAACCAGCTCTCGGCCGAGCAGTCGTTACCCTTTTCGTCCTGCAGCCAGACGCGCCAGAACGCGCGTCGCCCGGAGAGGAGTGCACGGCCGTCATAGGACACTTCAAAGCAGCGATCGGATTGTACGATCCCGCTGTCCCAAAGATCCGCCTTGCCGCTATCGAGGTATTCGCGACAGGACGCCACGGTCACGCGATAAGCGCTTTGCCGGACGTTGCGCCGCGCGGCAACCAAGCGCCAGGAAAAGCGCGGCGCCTGGGTTTCGACGCCGATCGGCGTTTCCAGAAACTCTGTTTTGAGACCAACGACACAGAACCCGGCGGCACCGGCCGCGTTTGGAAAATCAATCATGATCTGTACTCAAACTCGTGTTAGTGCCGCGGTTTCCGGCCCGAACCAGTGACCAGATCGAGATTGACCGCACCGGCCATGGCGGCATATCCGGCGTCGTTCGGGTGCAGATTGTCGCCGCACTGATAAGCGCCGATGAGCTGCGACGGTGCCGCCGGATCACGCATCACAGATTCAAAATCGACGACGCCATCGAAGGCGCCAGCCGTCCGAATCCAACTATTAATCGCGAGGCGAACCGCTTCACCCGGCGCGCTGAAATAGACCGCTCCGGAATAGGGAAGTAGCGTACCACCATAAATCTTGATGCCGCGGGTATGGGCCCGCGCGATGAGCTGTTTGTAAGCTCCGATAATGTCGTCGGCGGAACGCGGCCCCGTATCGGTATCGACCGTTGAGCCCGCTCCGATGTCGTTGATGCCTTCCAGAAGTACGATCGCCTTCAGACCAGCGAGACTCAGCACGTCGCGATCGAAGCGGTCGAGAGCCTTCTGGCCGGCGCCGTCATAAAGTAGCCGGTTGCCGCTAATCCCGGCGTTGATGATCGTCCAATTCGTGTGCGGGCGGGACTGGAGCAACCGCACCGCCAATTGCTGCGGCCAGGACTGGTTCCAGTTCGGCGTTGCACAGGCCCCTTCCGTGATCGAATCGCCGAAGGCAACCAGCACATTGCGTGGCTGCGGGGCTTCCACTTCAACGCCCGATACGATGGACGGCGCCCGGGTAATATCGGTGAACGGCATCACCGCTTCCGCCGAATGATCACCGGCTTTCGAGATCCTGAGCGAGACGAGATGACCTGACGGCGCCAGCCGCCCCGGATAATAGACGGAGACCGCGACGAGTTGATGGGCGTTGACCTTGAAGTCGACGGGGTCGCTGATCAGCGCTTCGCCCAGCTTGATCTCGCCGCCGGGCTTGCCGCCAAACAGGACTTGATGGTCGGTCTTCGCCTCGGTGACGCCATTCGGCGAGGACAATGCAATATGAACGGTGCCGAATTTGACCGACGACAGGCCGAGTTCGTTGGTCAGCCGCAGGCGCAACCGGCCACCGCTCGCTTCCAGACGAACCACCTGACGAACGGTCTGATGGTCGAACACACGCACATCGTTGTAGATGAGGTTGGCGGTCGGCGGGAACGGCGGCGAGTACCAGGCAGCAACCCACGCGGGGCCGGAGGCTTGCGGCGCGGCCTCGGCGGGCATCAACGCACACAGACCCATCATCGCGGCGGCAATCGCGCAACGAGCGTTCATCGGTATTCTCCCTGGCATTTTATTATACGGACGGCGTAATCAGATCGTTTTGACAGCGAAGGGGCGAAGCTGCACCGGCCCCAAAAGACCGGACGGCGTAAGCTTGTCGTCACCGGCGGGAAGCCATGGCTGGCCTTTGCGCAGAAGTGGGACGACAAAGCTGACGCGCTCGGATTGGGGCTTGCCGGCATCGCCGATCATGCGGTTGTTCCAAGTACTGGTGACGTCGATCTCGAGAATATTTTCACCCGGCTTCACCGCGGCAGCGATATCGACGGCAAAAGGCGGCTTCCACAATACGCCCAGCGCTTGGCCATTGAGACGCACCTCTGCCAAATCGCAAACCTTGCCGAGATCGAGCAGCAGTCGCTGGGAAACCGGTCCCTGCGGCAAGTGGAATGTCGTGCGATAGACGGCCGTCCCAGCATAATATTTGAGCGCGGGATCGGCCTGCGTGGTCCAGGACGACAGAGCGGCCTCGGTGATCGTTTGCGGTTGCGCCAAGTGATCGGCAAACCGGATCTGCCACGGACCGGCGAGCGCGATCGCCGCCAAAGGTTGATCGTGATGCAGCGAAACGACACGCCCGGAACGGCGATGCAGGCGCCAGCGCCCCGGCTTGGCGATCACCGCCTCGACACCGGTCTTTCCCATCCGGAACGCAGGCGCCGGTTCGTCGCCGTCCACGGCAACGACGGGATCGATTGCTTTGGCCGATTTGCGGAAGACGACAAACACCGACCCGGCCGGATCAAGCGCCAGCGGAATGATTGTCCGCCCGTTTTGCGGCCGCCAACTGGCAAGCGTTTCAAACGCGCCCGTATCGGCGCGCCAAATTTCGGGAATACGGCCGTCGATACGGAACGCCGCATCGACGGTCACGGTTTCGGCGGATTGGTTGCTGAGGAAATAGAGGTCCCAATCCTTGCCGCGGCGATGAATCCACTCCATCGCCTTGGCCGGCGCACCGCCAAGCGTCATTTCCACATCGGGGCCTTGGCCGAGATCCTTCAGCACCTCCGCGAGCGGCTTGCCCCAGACGACCAAACCGCGACCGACACGATGGGCGGTGCGCGTCGTGCCATCGAGATCACCCCACAGCGCGTTGGCCACAGTACACACGCGTGCATCGGCCGCCTCGCCACCCTCCAAACTCGGCGAACATTGCGGCGGCGGGCCGGAAATCACTGCCCCGGCGAGCACCAAGTCGCGCAGCTTATCCGCCATCTGCGGCGTCATTTCCCGGCTGTCGGGGAGCAGCAAGACGCGATAGCGCATCCCGCTGTCGAGCACGATCATCCCGTCCTCGACCCGGGCCAAGCGCAGCAGAACGTCGCGATTAAGGGAGTCGTAGGCGTAGCCTTGCGGCACCGGCTCGCGCAGATTGCGCGGCAACAGCGCGCGCGCCGGAACGCTTTCGCCAATGAAGGCGCAAACATCACAGACCGCCGATCCGGCCTGAAGCAGCGCTTGGCAGCGGCGCAGATATTGAAACCACGCCCGTGCCGGCTTCCACCAGGTTTGGGTGCGGCCAACGAAAGAGCCAATGCCGCTCAGCGTCATGCCGGGGGCGCGGTCGAGCCAGGGCTGCTGCGCATAGACATGCAGCATGAACCGGTTGATGCCTTCGCAGTAGTTATGGTCGCCCAGCGCCTTCATCGTGAAAGGCGTTTCCTGCCAATCCATCAAGCCTTCGGTGAAGGACTCCGCTCCGGCGACAGGTTTGCCGTAGATGCGGGCGCCGCTGACGGCATCCTTGATGTCGTTCGGCTTGTCGTTGCGTGGCGTCTTCAACCAGAACTCGCCCATCGGCAAATCGGCGAATGCCGCATATTCGAGGCCATCGACGGGAAATGTCGGGCTCGGCGGTTCGGCGCTGAAAACGCAGCCATGGACATGCGCCGCGTCGGCAATCGTCTTGAAGAATTTCTCCGACGTCAGATCATTCACGGTACGGCGGAGATCGAACAGTACCCGCTCGCTCAACTCGGCACTATCGACGGGAATGCCCGCGATCACCGGCAACCAGGCCATCAGATCGTAGCCGCGCAGGTGGCTGAACGCGTGTTCGAAGCCGGGCGACCAGTTCTGCGCCCCGGCCTCCCAACTATCGACGTGAATGACGTGCAGCACCTTGCCGGCGTAGGGCGCACCGACCTTCGCCAGGGCCTTGCCGTACCAGGAGTCGAATTGCAGCTTCACCGCGTCGGCATTGAAACGGTCGCATTCGAGGCCTTGGGCACCGCCGGCGGCCGAATTCATGAAGCCCGTCGTCGTGTAGCCGAGACGCAAGATGCGCCAGCGGCCCGCTGGCGCCTTCCAATGCAGCGTGCCGTCAGCCGCCATTAGCGCTGTTAACGGCTTT
>WSSedL1CaDRAFT_10000173_pt1 | contig 44932 bp, 38 predicted proteins | sample WetSurSL1Cattail_FD_9464 | JGI IMG/M metagenome (IMG submission 9464)
CAAAAGACCGATTATTTCTTTCCTGCCGCTTATATAACCTCCGCTGGCACCTCCCAATGCCTTGCCAAGAGTACCTGCGATAATATCAACACTTCCCGCAACGTCACAATATTCATGGGTACCCCTGCCTTTTTTGCCCATGAAACCCACCGCATGGCTGTCGTCAACCATAACCAGCGCATTGTAGCGGTCCGCCAGACTACAGATATCCTTGAGGTTTGCGATATACCCATCCATAGAAAAAACGCCGTCAGTTACAATAATGCGGAATCTATTACCCTGAGCCTCTTTCAGCCTTTCTTCAAGCCCGGTCATGTCATTGTTTTTGTATCTGTAACGGACCGCCTTGCAAAGCCTTACGCCGTCAATTATACTGGCATGGTTCAATTCATCACTGATAACAGCATCCTGCTCTGACAGAAGCACCTCAAAAATACCCCCGTTCGCGTCAAAACAGGATGAATACAGAATGGTATCCTCCGTCCCAAGGAATTTTGAGATCTTGCCCTCCAACTCCTTGTGAACCTGCTGCGTCCCGCATATGAACCTTACCGAGGACAAGCCGTAGCCCCATTGATCAAAGCTGTCCCTGGCGGCCTTGATCACTTCGGCATTATCTGCAAGGCCGAGATAATTATTGGAACACAGGTTCAAAACATTATCCTTCCCCAAAATATTGATTCTTGAATTCTGGGGACTTGATATAACCCGCTCCTCCTTCCAAAGCCCGTCCTGTTTAATCTTTTCCAGTTCGGAACCGAAATAAGCCAAAGAATTATTGTTCATTCTGTTAACAACTCCTTTCATGCCCAATCAAGGACCACTTTCCCTGAATTTCCGGATAGCATGGCTTCAAAGCCCTTTTCATATTCGGTGCAGGCAAACCTGTGGGTTATGATCGGGCTGATATCAAGGCCCGACTGCAGCATAACCGTCATCTTATACCAGGTCTCATACATCTCTCTGCCATAGATTCCTTTTATGTTAAGACCGTTGAAGACAACCTTATCCCAATCGATCAGGGTGTCAGGCTTTTGTATGCCCAGAAGGGCTATCTTGCCGCCATGGCACATATTATCCACCAGGCTCTGGAAGGCTTCCCTGCTGCCTGACATTTCAAGGCCTACATCAAAGCCTTCTTTCATACCCAGCGTCTTCATGGCCTCCTCTATGGAATTGTGCCGGATATCAAGAGCAAGTGTAGCCCCCATCTTTTCAGCCAGTTTCAGGCGGTATGGATTGACATCCGTTACTACTACATACCTTGCTCCCGCATGTTTTGCTACGGCCGCCGCCATTATTCCAATGGGTCCGGCGCCGGTTATAAGGACGTCCTCTCCAAGGACATTGAATGCAAGAGCCGAGTGCACGGCATTGCCAAAAGGGTCGAAACAGCTTATCAAATCGGTTGGAATGGATGCATCGCAATGCCAGACATTTGAGACAGGTATGGATATATATTCTGCAAACGCTCCTGACCGGTTGACTCCGATACCGCTTGTCCTGTTGCAAAGGTGACGCCTGCCGGCAAGACAGTTTCTGCATACGCCGCAAACCACGTGTCCTTCTCCCGAAACAAGATCACCCTTTTTAAAATCAAAAACATTACTGCCAATTTCTTCAACAGTACCGACAAATTCATGGCCTATCACCAGCGGAACAGGAACGGTTTTCCGGGACCATTCATCCCAGTTGTATATATGTACATCAGTACCGCAGATGGATGTCTTAAGTATTTTTATAAGAACATCATTATTTCCAGGCTCGGGGACCGGAACCTCGTCCATCCAAATACCCGGCTTTTCATACAGCTTCACAAGGGCCTTCATCATTTTAGCCCGCATAAAATTCATCTCCATTTTTTGTTTTTATTGGAATAACTCGAGAGTAGTACTATATCTTCAGAATAATGTTTAATATATTGATCAATTAGTTCATTATAGTATGCATAAAGATCAATGTCAACCCTTGTAAATAAAATTTTAAGCCGCTGAACAAGCTTTTAAAACGGTGGTATTGTTTCTGATAAGCGCCCTAACACAACATTACTTCCTGATTTTTGATAATTGGAAAGTAATCATCATTTATTCATGAAAATAGCCCTATATATATATCCTGAATATTCAGTTTTATTTGTGTTTCATATCAAGATGTACCGCCGCAACCTTGAAGGTTTTGGGTAGAGCAAGGATGTTGCAGTTCTCGCCCACATATTTCCTTGCGTCCCTCAATGCATCTTCAAAGGTGGCTCTTGTTTTCATTCCCATCCCTCTTGCATATCCCGGCTCTATAGCCCCTACGATATAAATAGCTGCACAATTCATTTCCGCTATATGTCCGCAGGATATCATAGAGAAGCCATGGTATGGGTGATAGCCGTAATTAAAGCGGTATTTGTCAATGTATTCCCTGTTATTTGAAAAGTACTCGCCATACTTTTCGAGATCTGGCAGGATATCATGATAATCCTTCTGAAAAAGCTCATAAAGTGCCCTGTAAGATGGGAATTCTTCATCATGGAAGTATCCGTTGCAAATGGAAGAGCAGATAACCACGCAGTTGTCCTTCATTACTCTTTTGTGCCTTATAATCTGTGCGGAAATGGCCTGCAGCATCAGGATAGGATTGGTTCCCATGCCGTTCCCGTAGTGAAAAGCCTGGGGCATTCCAAATACCATTACATCGTATTTCTTCTCTGCCCATGATACATTTGTCCTTCTGTCACATACCTCCCAGGATAGAGGTTGGATTTTATTTGCATATCCGGTAAACACGCCTATTTGCCTTGAATAACTATCCAATGCCGCATCACAGGTAAAGAACTTTTTACCCATGCATTTTTCCATGTACATTCCTATAGAGTCGAACTTCTTCCTCATAAGGCTTTCTTTACTGACAGGAGTGAAGTCTCCTCTGTGCATTACATGAGGAACATGGTGCGATGCTATGGATTTCCAGTGGGTAATTCCCGTGGAGCAGTGCTTATAACCGCCGGAATAGCCTCCATATGGATTCCCCATAGCATGACCTATCATTACCGCAAAATCCGATTCATAGACTTCCTTGTTCATTATTACCCTGTTGCCCATATCATCACTTCCAAGATCCAACAGGTTGTCATAGTCCTCACTATCATGATTCACTACCTGATTTGACCACCAGAACTCATTAAACAAATTTTCCCCAAGAAGGCTTTTTATCTCTTCCCTGGTGTTCTTTCTGTGAAGACCGTTACTGCATATGAGTTTTATGTCCTTTTTCACTATTCCGGCCTTGTAAAGCTCCTCAAGAATTATGGGTATTGCTACCTTTCTGTGGGCCGTATCCTGAACGCCTCCCTTAACTTTGTCAGGGAATACTATTGTGACCTTCATACCCTTTCTTACACTTTCAGAAATCGTTGGCATACCTGTTGGATTTAATATGGATTGCCTTGTAACTTCTTCGATATTCTCAATGTACGGCGGGTCGGCCACAGTCTCTCCCGGTATAAAAACGTCGGTATTATCCGGCAGATTTGCTTCCATTAACCCCTGTCCATATTCAAATGCTAGCTTCATGTTCATTACTCCTCTTCGCAACAATTATACTTCTTCCCGAAATTTATAAATCATTCCTTGCCCATTCCTTCCAGAATTCCTTTTATCAACTGTTTATGAAAGGCAATATATAATATAATTACAGGCAGAGTACTCAATGTAGTTGCTGCCAGAAGAATACCGTAGTTGCCAAGGGAGGCATCTCCTATTGACCGCAATAGCGCAGTGACTGTGAGCATTTCTCTATCTGTTGTAATTATAATCGGCCATAGAAAATCATTCCATGTATTCATAAACGTCAAAATGGCCAATGAAAATATTCCCGGAGCCAACATGGGGAAGGCAATCTTCATCAAAATCGTTCCTTCCTTCGCACCTTCAACCCGCGCATAGTTGATAGCATCTATAGGAACACCGGAAATAGCAAACTGACGAATCATAAAAATACCAAAGGCGGGAACTGCTCCGGGTACGATAAGAGGCCAATATTTATTAACGCCTCCCAAGCCACGGACAATAAGGTAAGAAGGAACAAGTGTCGCTACTGACGGAATCATCATGGAAGCAATTAAAAACATAAACAAACCATTTTTAAAAGGGAATTTGAATTTGGCAAACGTGTAACCGGCCAGAGTACAGAAAAAACAGGTCAAAGCCGTTGCAGAGACTGAAACGATAATACTGTTGAGCATACCACGAAAAATAGGCCAGTTATCAACAAGTTCTTTATATATGGTTAATTTGAAACCGTTTCGGGGAAGTATTGCCGGCGTTAACGAAAAAATTTCATAATCTTCCTTAAAGCTGCCCATCAGCATTAGCAGGAAGGGGTAGACAGTAATTATAATTACAATTCCTAATAAAGCTATAGAAAGAGTTTTGTACAGTAGATTTTTAAAGCTATATGAAGCTTCCATGGATTATTCCTCCCACTTTCTATAGTAGCCTTTAACTGAGAACCAACTTAAAGCAATGAGGATACCGAACAAAATATAGGAAAGTGCGGAGGCGTATCCCATTTTGAAAAACTCATAGGCGTTTCTATAAATATAGTACACTAATGTTGTTGAGGAATTTAAAGGTCCGCCGCCGGTAAGAACCATAACATCAGCTACGTTCTGGAAAACCCAGATAGTTGATATCAGCACTGCAAAGAAAATTTCATGTACCATAAGAGGAATTGTGATTCTGATGAATTTCTGCATCGGTCCGGCTCCATCCATTTCGGCGGCTTCATTTACAGAGACTGATATTTTCTGCATACCGGCAAGCATTATCAAAGAGAAATACCCTGTCATACGCCATATATTCATAATGGCAATAGAAATTTTCGACAATTGTGTTGTATCGAGCCAGCCAATGGATCCTATGCCGAACCAATTATTCAGTATTACATTGACAGTCCCGCTCTCAGTAGCGAAAAGCATGCGGAAAACACCGGCAACAACAACAATCGCGGTTACGTACGGCAATAGCACAATTGACGAATATAGCCTGCGGCCGATTATTCTGGAGGAATTAAGTATGGATGCTAAAATAAGTGCAAATACCGTTCTGAGAGGAACAATTAAAAGCCAAAGGACAAATGTGTTCAGCAGAGATTGCCAGAACAAAGGATCGCTAAAAACCGAGCTGTAATTTTCGAAACCTACAAATTTAGCAGCATCAAAGCCATTATAATCGGTTAGGCTGATTTTAAACCCATAGATGGTAGGATAGAGGGAAAAAACTGCAAAAAGTATGAAAAATGGTGCTATCCATAGATAGCAATGCTTATATTTCCTGATTTCGACCCATAAATTCATTTATTCATTCACCACTTTCCGGTTAAATATAAGGGGATATTAGGAATATATCCCCTTATAAAATGATTGTTATAACGCATTGCTTCAAAGAAAATGTTTCGATTGCAGAAACATTTTCTCACCCAGGCTTTTTGCGAAAGCAAAAGAACCAAGAGGTGGGGAACATCTTCCGCCTCGTTATATCTTGTTGATTTCCTTGATAATTTCTTCTATAGCCTGCTCCGGGGTGTATTTTTTCTTGGTAAAGGTTTCACCCAGGACTTGTGTTATAATTGAATCTGCTTCAGTATCTCTTTTATCTTTCTGAATAATACCCGGTTTGTCTTCCAGAAGGATTTTACACAGATCTGTTACAACTTCCTGTCCCCCAAACGCCTTCCATCCGGCTGTTCCATTATCAACAATTGCTTGTATTCCGGGAAGATAGCCTGTGGAATACTTCGCCATAATGCCGTTTTCATTAACGTTTGAGAATTTCAGGCAAGCTTCTTCAGAGAGTCCAAGATATGCAATAAGATGTTTTGCAGCTTGTTCATTCTTGGTATTTTTGTTAATTGCATAATACTCAGTATTATTAATAAAAGTGTTTGGACCGTCTGCGGAGAATTTCATGGCTGGAGCGACTTTCAAGCTTCCATAGCCGCCTTTTCCGGCAGGATCCACTTTAGTTTCATAATAGGCAGCCTGCGATGCCACAGCTGGAAATGCAGCGATCAAACCTTTGTTGAAGGCCGCCCAATATTGATCTGTATTGCCTTGTGAGCTTGGATGAAAAATTCCTGCATCCAATCCCTTTTGTAAAAGATTAATGGCTTCAACACCTTTTTCCATAACACATTTTCCATCTTTATCATATACATTGCCGCCAAGCATGTTCATATACCACCTAAACGGTTCAGACGGTGATGAGGGGAGTACAGCGCCGGCATAATAGCCATTCTTCTTCAATTCAAGAGCCTGGTTAAAATATTCGTCATAGGTTTTGGGTTCTGTAAGTCCAAGTTTATCATAGATGTCCTTTCTGTACATAAACACATATGGAATAGTAACTTGATTCGGTACTCCGTAGTACCGTCCATTCTGGGAAGCCGAACTAAGTACAGGCAGAACCTGATCCTCCGGAATCATATCTGTTAAATCCATAAGCCAGCCGGAGCTTACAAATTGGCTGATAAAATTGTCATGCACCAGAAGAACATCGGGGGTAGGTACACCGGTTGATAACTGTAAACGCATTTTAGTCGGATATTCAGCATAGGAATACTTTTCAAATTTAATGGTAACATTGGGATGTTTCGCAAGGTAATCCTTAAGTACAATCTCGCATACAGAAGTCAATTGAGCTCCGCCCATCATAGTAAGCTTAACCGGGCCATCGGGAAGTACTGGCACTTCTTTAGCTTTCTGAACAGTTGAATCATTGGAAGTGCCTGATTCGCCGGTTGAGTCTGCAGTTGTCTCCGCAACTGCAGCTGTAGTCGCCGCTTGTGTTGAAGAAACGCCGGCGGTGTTTTCGTTGCCGGCGCAGCCTGTAAATACACCAAGGCATATGCTGATGGCTAATACAATTACTAAAAGTTTTTTCATGATAATCCCCCTTTTAATTTTTTGATTATATGTAGACGCTTAACGCTTCCCTGCGATAAACAAAACATATTTGAATCATTCCTCAAGTACAAAATCAAACCTTTCAATATACCTGCCAAAACAAGTATTTTTTGTTTTCACGGTAACTCCCCAGCAAGTTGCAATATCATGTCCATTTCCCTCGAATATCCCTGCGGCACGATTCGTAAACAGGCAGCATGCCTCAAAACGAATGCCGTCTTCACTCCAATAAAGGCTTTGTGTTCCTTTCGGATCATCCCAGTTTCCGCCATATATCAAACCCTCCGCTCCGTCCTTCAGTCCGGATAAGAAGAGGAAACCATGCTTGTATTTCCATATGGCAAAGGCATGTCCTTTTATGATCGGATTACCCTCATACCGCTTATAGGGACCGGTTATAGAATCACTCACTGCCAGACCGATTTGCGTGTCGTCGCTGCTATATCCGGGGTTACTGCCTTTGTAATATAAATGGAATTTGCCATTATGTTCAAATACCGTAATATCATCGGCGGAGTCCTGATCCCAGCCGGCGCCGCTTGGGCCGATTATCGGGTTTCCTTCATACCTGATAAAAGGACCTTTGGGCGTATTTGCAACAGCAATTCCGCAATAACGGTCAAAATGAGAATCCGCATATTGCTTGTCGACACCTGTATAAAACATATAATATTTTTCTTGCCACATCATAACGTTGGCTGTCAGAACACCGCCGCTGTCCCAACCGTCTTCCGAGGGGAGAAGGACATCTATAGGGTCTTCCCAGTTAATTCCGTCAACAGACGCCGTTCCAACGATCTTGCAATCCCTGAAATGTTCGAAGGGCTTTCCATGCATATGCTGCGTAACCCATAGATAATATTTCCCCTCGAAGTATAAAATGTTTGAAGGGTCATGATTATTGTCTGATGGCAGATTGGTTGTTCCTGTAAAAACCTGTCTTGCCTTTTTTAGTTCTTCAGGCATCATATTGATATCTCCTCCTGTATCTCCGCTGTAATCACGGATTATTTATACTGTTTAAACTTTATTAAGTATTATTTTCTCCATTAATCCATTTATTGAATCCGGTTCAATTTCACATATCCCGGCGTGTATGGAATTGGCTACGCCACAGGCCATGGATAAACGCAATGTAGCCTCAAGGGAATAGCCTCGTACTATGCCCGCAGCATATCCTGCTACAGAGCAATCTCCACATCCGATTGTGTTAATGACATTTACAGTTGGTATATCAATTTTATAGCAAACGTTTTCTGAAACAAATAATGCTCCATTCTTTCCAAGTGAAACTAAAACGTTTTTTATACTTTCTGTTATTAATGCTGACGCCTGTTCCCTTATTTTGTTTATGTCTTTTTCATCGCCCCCGGAGTTTAAAGAAAGAAGTTCCTGTCTATTGGGCTTAAATAAATAATATTCTCCCTTAATCGATTGACGTAAATTTTCTCCGTTTGTATCCAGAAAACATTTTGCTCCCGCTTTTTTACAGATACTGCCGATATGGATGTAAATATCCTGCGGCGCACCCGGAATGCTCAAGCCTGAGCATATTACAACATCATTCTTTTGTATGTCATTTTCCAATTTATCCCTGAGATTTTTAATATGCACAGAAGAAACTGTTGGACCTTTTTCAATAATTTCCGTTTCTTTTTTTGGCAAATGGTCAATTATATTGATTGTAGTACGTGTTTCACCATCAACCTCAATGAAATTACTTTTGCAGCCACAGCGAAACATTTCATCAGAAACCAGTTCACCGGTTTTTCCGCCTAAAAACCCATAGACGGTGACATTTTCCCTTAAAGCGGCACATGCTTTGGCTACATTAATTCCTTTGCCGCCTATGTATATCTGAGGAACATTATCTCTATATTGTTTTCCATCCTTAAATGAATCAATATAGTACACACGGTCAATAGCCGGATTTAAACAAATTGATCTAATCATAAGTCACCTTTTCATATTGTTCTGTCATGTGGGCGCTATTCAAAACATTTTTCATTTTATGTCTGACCTGCTCCTCAAAAGCCATTTTGGCTTCTTTAAGATATATTCGCGGATCATATTTATCAGGGCGTTGGTTTAGAGTTTCACGTACTTTCGTTGTATATACCATGAAATTGTCAACATCCATATTAACCTTCACCACGCCATAATTCCGGCATAATGCAATATCAGTTTCCGAGACATTGCGCATATAAGGCACTTTTGCGCCTTGAGAATTTACACTGTCGATAAGCTCTTTCGATAAAGATGCTCCGCCGTGTAATACCAGAGGATAACCCGGGAGAACCCGGCTTATTTTCTTTAATTGCATAAAGTCGATCTTCAAACTATGCTCCGAAAGCACACCACCGTGAGATGTACCGACTGCAATCGCAAGAGAATCGCAATTCGTTTTCTCAACAAATGCTTTCGCCATTTCCGGATCGGTAAAAACAGCCTTATCGGAAAAAGTCTCATCTTCAAATCCCGGAATACTCCCCAATTCTGCTTCAACCCATATACCGCGCTTATGTGCATAATCGGTTATTTCTCTTGTCGACTCTACATTTTCTTCAAAAGAAAGATGTGAACCATCATACATTACCGAAGGGATACCCATGTCAATTGCTTCTTTACTTGCTTCAACAGATGGGCAGTGATCATGGTGAAGAATAACTGGTATATTATAATTATTTGTACAAAGCCTCAATACATCAATAAAAAGAGGCAGAGAAGCAGTATACTTTCGAGTTCCCATGGAAATCTGCAAAATAACCGGTGAATACTCTTTGGCAGCCGCCTCCAGAACAGCCGTTGCAGAATCTAAATTAAATACGTTAAAAGCAGCTATCATATAGTTCCTTTTCAGACAGTCTGAAAATAAGTCTTTTGGATGTATCAGCATAGTTATCTCCCTTTGCGAAACGTTTTCTATGGCAGAAAATAAATGTTCAATCCGGCAAACAGTTATATTTGCCTTACTGAATTGTATTCCAATATTGCTGATGAAATCTCTTTTTTCATGTACTTCTGGCTCATCCCTTTTTGAATGCGTTCTACAGCCATTTGCCCTGCGCATTCTCCCATTTTAAAACCATCTTGTTGAGAATATGTTATTTGGGGATCTATCAGTGCATGTAATGGAATTTCACCCATTGATACAACTGATACATCATCAGGAATTTTGAGACCCAGATCTTTAAATGCAAGCAATGCGCCTATTGTCATTATGTTATTAGCGCAAATCAAGGCAGTAGGAGGAGAAGGAGCTGAAAAAGTCTCCTTAACCCATTTATAGCTTTCCTGCTGGTTGAAACTACCACTGCTGACCCATTTGCTGACCGGCTTTAATTCTTTCTCGGAAAGAGCTTTTAGAAAACCTTCATAGCGATCTATTCCCGAGCTGATAGAAAGGAGTACATTGGCAATGGCAATATCTCTATGACCTTTGTTTAAAAGATAATTTGTCAACTCATACGCCGTTTGGAAATTGACTGCGCAAACAACATCACATTCAAATCCTCGGATGTATCTGTCCGCCATTACAACCGGTATCCCTACATCCATGAATTCCTGCAGTTGACTTCCATTATTGTCATATGATGTTATAATCAAGGCGGCCGGCCTCTCATTAAGAAGAGCTGCGAGTATACGCCGTTCTTTTTGTACGTCTCCATCACTGCTGGCTATAATAATATTAAATCCATATGGTGATACAGCCTGTTCAATGCCTTTTGCCATTTGCATGAAAAACAGGTTGGCTAAATCGGCAACAATTAGCCCTATCATCTGTGACTTCCGGTTACGCAGGCTTCTGGCGATGGAATTAGGCTTATAATGAACCATTTCCATTACTTCCAGCACGCGGGCCCTTATCTCCGGACTAACAGGATAATTATCATTTATGACTCTTGAAACAGTGGATATTGAAACTCCGGATTTTGCTGCGATATCTTTAATTGTTCCATTATTCATATTCAGAACTCCTATAGAAAACGTTGTCTATATAAAGATAACATTTATTTTTATATAGGTCAATAGAAAACTAGTAAAAATAGCTATAAAAACATGAAGCAGCAACTATCCGGATTAAACTATAAGCTTACTCCCGAACTTGTGAAAATTGATAAACTCCTGTAGGACGAATTCTACGAATACCCCATCTTTGACTGGTTTAATACCCAGCGTGGACGCCCATCTGTACCGGTTCGGGTATACACCCGAACCATCACAGAGAGTTCCGCTTATCCCAAAAGGAATACCCAAAATTTTCTGAAAAGAGGTGATAATGATACGGTTTTATTGCAAATCAGATGAAGATGAATAGGATAGGATAGGATAGGATAGGATAGGATAGGATAGGATAGGATAGGATAGGATAGGATGGGACTATTCATGATATTGAACTTCACAATAATTTTTATGAATTCTGGATAGAAAGCAGATCAAGCATTATGGTTGTTTTGGGACCCACATCAAGGGGTGGTTTTGCATGCTTCCCGGATTTTAATATTGGGCGTCATTTGGTAAATTTGAAGGATAAATTTGGGAATACGGAAAAACTTGTTGAAGTACTCGGAAAAGCAGATGGGTTGACAGTTGCGATTATTTCAATCGTATTTCCCTTGATTGTGATTGAGCCTTGGAGCCGATTACCTTCAGCCGCCAACTTCAAAATTGCCTCCTGTTTTCCCATTGGGCGTTTTATGATGACTTTGTAAGCACCGTTTATTGCCATGTAAGCATCTCCGTCCATCCGGCTTATATATGTGCTCTATATATCGGAAGCAAAATATTATTGATGATGTCTTCAATACTCGTCTCTGTTAGCTTCCCATGTAAGACAATTTCGTTAATAATTAGTAGGGACGGTAAATTTAGAGCCTTTTCAGAAATAGTATTTATCGTAAGTGAAATCTCATTGCGATGATTAGCCCTCATTATAATTGTTTCAATTGATTTACGAATACCATTTTCGTAATTAATACCGTTAAACAAATCATAAGATGTGGTATTAGAAAACATATCTGAAATCAAATCTTTCAGATCATCAGGTTTGATAATCTGAAAAATTGGATTTAAACTTTCAAATAGAGCGGTTAAATCTTCTTTCAGTGAGCCATGATCTCTGATTTCAAAATTTATGGATGGTGCTTGTCGGCTTATAACTGCAAAAATAAGATGACTTTTTTGTGGCCAACGGCGATAAATCGCATTTTTATTGGTTTTTGCAGCATGGGCTATATCATCCATAGTCAATTTGCCATATCCCTTTTGTTGAAGCAGTAGCCAAGCCTGATCTAATATTGCATTTTCCAGTGTAACACCTCGTCGCCGGCTAACATTATCGTTCACGGTATAACCTCCTATTTTTGATCAACATAATTCCACCATAATATTGTACCATAGACACCAATGAATGCGATAACAGAAACCGACAGTCTGCTAAACAAATTAATGAGCTGCGGATCGCTTAAATATATTCCCGGAATCGACCACGGGATATAGCGACCCACAGATTGTGACCCAAAAATAACAGCCATGATTAAAACTCCAAAAGAAACACTGACTGGAGCTAAAATCCCCCGTGCCATACTGGCGATTAAAGGGAACAAAAAGCTAAGACTGACATTATATAGTGTAGCTATGACTAACCGTTTTACAATACTTCCAGCCAAAGATACATTGAAATCCGCTAAGCCAAAACAAGAACCCATAACGAAAGTCACCCCGATGGCTAGCATAGTGATACCGATAAAACACAATTCTAATGCCAAAAACTTTGCGCAAACTAAACTTGTACGGGGTATTGGCAATGATAAGAGATCTTTATAAGTTTGATCTTGATATTCTCTGCCAAATACCCAACTACTTAAAATACCAAATCCCATTAGACCAATGACGGTAGAATACATAAAAAAAGTATTATTCAAAAATACTTCCCACGTTTTATCCTGCATGTGAATAAATAACAAAAAGCTATAGAAGGCCAAAATATAGATTGGTATATGACCTCGTATCATTTTATAAAACTCAATTTTAATCATTGACCATATCTGTTTCATAATTGTTGTCCCTCCTGAATTATTCTAAGAAAAAATTCTTCCAGGCTTTCCTTCACGGGGTGAAAAATCATCGGATTTAAATTCTGTTGCTCTAACTGATGTAATAAAGCAGAGTATTGGCTAATTGATATACCCGAGACAAGTATTTCAGTTTCACTTGCTGATGTGTATTGCAAGTGTTTTGTAGTAAGGTAATCAGCGAGATTTTTAATGGGGCCATCCGTTTTTATATAAAGCCTGGACTTTCTGCATCGTTCAAATTCGGAAAAACTTAATTCCCGTAGTAGGCGTCCATTAGCAAGTATTCCAATACGATTTACCAATTTTTCCATTTCGTCAAGTAAATGACTTGATATAAAAATAACAGTTTCGTATTTGGCCATTTCAATTAAAGATTGGCGTACAGCCACAAGCGCCTCCGGGTCTAGTCCGTTTGTTGGCTCGTCTAACAAAAGAATTTTTGGCCTATGAATCAGCGCCTTTGCCAATCCAATTTTTTGATTGTTTCCTAATGAAAGGTCTTTTACCTTAACCTGTCGGTAGTTATCTAACAATAGTTGCTCTATGATGCTATCCACTCGCTTCTTGATTTCTGAATCAGGGATGAGTCTTTGCTTTGAATACAGTAGCAGGTTTTCCTCAACAGTAAAGTTTGGATAAGCGTGTGGCGTTTCAATCAAGTAACCTACCTGATTCCAAAATTCGGATGGTATTTTTGAAATCGATCGTCCCGAATAATAAATTTCACCCGATGTCGGTCTGATCATTTTTAGCAGCATGCGCATCGTGGTTGTTTTTCCGGCACCGTTTAAGCCTAAAAAACCGTATATTTCACCTTCATTAGCAGTCAGGCTAATATCACAAACGCAAGTTTTCAAACCATAACGCTTTGTTAATTTCTTTGTTTCAATTATTGCCAAAAGTAAGGCACCTCCTTTTGCCATAAGGTACTATAGTACCTTATGGCAAAAGGATATCACAACAAAATGCAATATGCAATACTATAATCACCTAATTGTCCAGTTTTTGAAAATAGTAGAGTGATACTGATCCACAAACAATGCTTAATAAAAAGGTCTGTCGGACAATTCCTCAGACTTGAACCCTTTCCTTTTGGGTTAAAAATACAAAAAGACTGCTGAGAATCTTACGTTCAGCAGATCTCTTCTTGATTATTTAAGCCAAACGCAAATAGACATTTCAAATAGAGATATGCCGCAAAAAGGCTCAAACTCCGATTATGAGCTTGAACCTTAAAATTTACAGGAACTCCGCCGAACTATAGATAACTTCCATTGGACGAAACCGCGATCTTAATATTCGAAGGATTGTTTCAGGTAACATGCAAGGCGAATTTGTAAAACATTTTCCGGATTATCAAATGATAACTTTAAAAGCTGTTCTATCTTAGATAAGCGCTGGTATAAGGTGTTGATATGAATATGCAGTTTTTTCGCGGCTTGAATCGTCGAACAATTAGAATCGATAAAAGCAAGCAGCGTCTCTTCCAGTTTGATATTTTTACTTTTTGATGTACGTAACGGATCAAATATTTCCATCAGAAACGAGACAATATCATCATTGGAATAATTAATAAAGAGGCGGTTCAGACCAATTTTGGCGTACTGGATCAATCCTGTCAAATTATGAAAAATAAGATAAGACAGTCCCTTATTTGCTTCATTATACGTTTTTTCGATGAAATCAATGCCAAAATAAAGAGAACCGATGCATGCGCGCAGAAGTATGCCTCTGGTGGCATTAAAATCGTCAATAACTTCCTTGAGTTTGTTAATTATGGAGGACATATGTTCATTATTTGATGGTGTTATGAGCAAATGTACTTTTCTGTTAAATCCAAAAACAATTTTACATGATTGGGTTATTTTTTTTCGGATCTGTGAAATCAGGCTGTGCATATTTATTTCCAGAATATATGGATTGTCGGGATGGTTAAATTCAAACATTACCGCTGCAAAATAGGATTCCGAATCAAGTCCAAATTCGGTGCATAAATATTGAAAGGTCGAGTTATTGCTGTTTTGTAACAGTTTATTAAAAGATTCATATGTTTTTCTATAATAAATATCCAATATGGATTGCTTTTTTATCATCTCAAGTGAAATGATTGAATTTGCCTGTTCGAGTGCTATATTATCCAGTCTGGTTAAAGAATGCTTCGCATCAATGATTAAGCATCCTAAATATGCAGTCCCTGTTGTTATTGGGAAAATAGAATGAGTCGGGCTGCCGGACCCTGTAAAATCTATTGCAAAAGGACTTTCCTGAGTATAAAGCAGTTGATATAATTGATCGTAGTTTAAATCATCAGGCCATTTAATGTTTTTAGCATAGAATTCATTCTCGATGAAATCAACAAAAATCAATGGGATACCAATCATTTTTGATAATGCCTTTACGATGTTCTCCACCCCTTTATTTTGCAAAGATATTTTTGTCAAAGTCGAATGAATTTCATCACGTTTTTTAAGAAGATCATTTTGTTCTTTTAAATCAGCAAACATGCGTGCGTTTATAATTGCTATTGCTACCTGATTACAAAAAGTGCTAAACAATTGAATATCATTTTCTGTAATTGAACCATCTGATTTAGTCTGGTACATCATCATTACGCATTCTATCTTGCCATTAACCGTTATGGGCATAGACAGTACCGCTGCTTTTAATATACTGTCCTTCAAAAAAGAAAAGGTAGAATCCAAATATATCGAGTTTTCCACAGAAAAATCACTGGTATCCTTCACTATGCTCTCCATATCATTGTATAATCTAGGAATTCCTGTAACAAATACTTTTCCTACAATACCTTCCCCCTGACGAATACGCATCCGCTTAATATCTTCTTTTACATCTCCGGCATAAGCCTTACAGATCAGCCTGTCAATTCCCGGATCATGCATCCATAAAACTCCAACATCAGCAGCCGGAATTACCGATAACGCATTGGCTACAATCTTATTTAACAAATTATCCAGGTCAAGGGAAGAAGAAATGTCATGAGTAGTTTCAATGATTTTCTCAATATTTCTTTTGGCGGAATTTATATAGTAATCTGTATAACAAGGATAAAAGTAATGATATATTGTGTTCAGCTCTTCAATACTAAATAATACTTCCTTTGAAAGGCAGACGACCATTTGAAATTCTTCCGGATATTTCATCCATAGATCTGTTTGGTTGTTCCTTTTATTTACTGATTGTTTTATTATATCATATTCAGGAATTTGTTCAGGCGGCACAAAGTGCCCGTTCCCATAACTATCAATTAAAGAAAAACAGTTTTTCCCCGCGTTTTTTATCCATATTTGATAAAAACAGACGATTTCCCGTTGTGCTAAAAATGACTTAAAATAATCGATTTGAAACATAACACCGCTTCTTTCCAATCTATATAGAAATTATCACACTGTACAATGAAATATTATATAAAAGCTCACATTGAATTTCAAGGGTTGACAAAATATACTTAAGCTATATTTCAAAATATGAAAAGGGGGCACAGGTATGGCTGGTTTTGTTACCGGTAAGAAAAAGTATATCATTATAGCGCTTTTATTTCTTGGCTGGTGTTTAGGTAATATTGATCGACTTTCTATGAACTATGCAGTTATTTCAATTACAAAGGATTTAAATCTATCTGCATCCGCCACCGGAGCTGTTCTAAGCAGTTTTTTTGCCGGATATGCGCTGATGCAGATTCCCGGAGGGTTTTTAGCTGATAAATTCGGTTCAAAAAAGGTCATATTAGCTATTATTACCGTTTGGTCAATCTTCACAATTTTTACCGGTCTTGCCTGGTCACTTGTTTCAATGATTGTAATACGGGTTGTGTTCGGCCTGGCGGAAGGTAGTTTTTTTCCATCAGGATCAAAATTGATCGCCGAATCCTTCCCTAAAAAAGAGCGTGGCCGTGTCATGTCAATCATGCTTTCCTCCGGAGCTATTGCGGGAATATTCCTTCCGGTAATTGCAACTTCGATGATGGGCTCTGTCGGATGGCGCAAAATGTTTTTTCTTATAGGTGCAATCGGAATTGCTGTCGCAATACTGTACAAATTTTTCTTGCCACGACAAACAGATACCACGAAGGATGTTCATGTTCAATCATCAGATGACAAAAAATCCGGATCGTTAATAGAATTATTGAAGCAGCCAATGATATGGTGTGTATTTATCGCCTATTTTGGAGCATATACAATAAACTGGGGTACAGCTTCATGGCTGCCTTCATATCTTGTCAGCGTCCGGCATTTGGATCTGAAAACTCTGGGATGGGTGTCCATGCTGCCTTACGTTGCAGCCTTAATCGGCATGTTTGGAAGTGGATTTGTTTTTGACAAGCTGCCAAAAGGGCTTGATAAAAAATTAGCGGCAATTGGCATGGTATGCGTTTCGGTTTTACTGTTTTTAATGTTTACAACAGGATCTCTTACTGCTTATATCATTTATTCCATATTCCTTATGTTATTTATGTCCTTTGTAGGCGTAGTGCTGCCAAGTATTCCATTGAAATATTTACCCACAGAGGTAGTAGGCAAAGCTTCCGGTTTCATCAACACGGGAGGTCAATTGGCAGGATTCCTTACCCCTTTAGTCATTGGATTTATTGTTGATGCGAGTAAAGGCTCATTTAATGCTGCATTTATGTATATGGTCGCTTTTGGTATCATCAGTGCAATATCCTTGAGCATCTTACGTTATAATAATCTGCCGAAACTGGCTGCGGAATCAATATCTTAGAATTTATCAGCCATATTTTTGTAATCCGAAAACAGGATGGGAGTTGTAACAATAATGGGTTATATTGAAAGAATCTCAGAAATTGTAGACGCTAAAAAAGATAATTTTATTCATGCAAGCGATAAAATCTGGGAGTATGCGGAAACAAGGTTTGAAGAATTCAACTCTAAAAATCAGCTGTGCGACATGTTAAAGCAGGAAGGGTTCACCCTCTCGGAAAAAGCCGCCGGTATCGAGACTGCTTTTATCGGAAGCTTTGGAAGCGGAAAGCCTGTTGTTGCTATATTAGGAGAATATGATGCGCTTTTTGGCTTAAGCCAGGAGGGTGGAGTTGCGAAAAAGTGCCCGATTTTCAAAGATGGAGCCGGCCATGGCTGTGGGCATAATTTGCTGGGAGTGGGATCATTAGCCGGCGCCGTAGCTTTAAAGGATTATTTTAAGGAAAACCATTTGCAGGGGACCATCCGCTACTACGGCTGTCCGGCAGAGGAATCAGGATACGGAAAACCCTATCTGGTAAGAGCCGGGTTATTTGAAGATGTGGATTTTGCTATAACCTGGCATCCCTATACTACAAACAGCATATCAATTTATGACTCGAATATTGTTGTACTGCAAATGTATTTCAGATTTACCGGGATAAGCGCTCATGCCGCCGGTGCGCCACATTTGGGCCGAAGTGCGCTGGATGCCGTAGAGCTGATGAATGTAGGCATAAACTATCTGAGAGAGCATGTTATTGATCAGGCAAGGATTCACTATGCCGTGACAAATACAGGAGGCAAATCTCCAAATGTCGTTCAGTCGGAAGCTGAGAATTATTTATTCATTCGCGCGCCAAAATTTGCACAGGCAAAAGATATATATGAAAGAGTTGCCAACATTGCAAGGGGAGCTGCGTTAATGACAGACACCAAGCTTGAGATTCTGTTTGACGGAGGCTGCTCAGATTTAATTCCGAATAAAACGCTGGCGCTGATTATGGACAAAAACCTTAGAAAGCTTGGTGCTCCACCCTTTGATGAGAATGACCTGCGGATTGCCAAAGAGTTTAGAGACACCCTCACGGAATCCGAAAAGAATAGCGGTATAGGTCAAAACAAGGCATTAAAAGACAAGGTTCTCGCGGATATCGTTGATCCCTTCTTTGAATATCACGGAGTTTTTCCTGCTTCTACCGATGTTGGTGATGTCAGCTGGGTGGTTCCCACCGTACAATGTACAATCGCCTGCGCAGCCCTGGGTACACAGATGCATTCATGGCAATTGGTGGCGCAGGGAAAAACGTCGGTGGCACACAAGGGAATGCTCAGCGCCGGAAAGGTCATTGCCGCGACAGTACTGGAAGTGATACAAAATGCCGAGATTATCGAGAATGCAAAAAAGGAATTAGCGGAAAGACTGGCTGGCGGAACCTATGAATGTCCTATTCCAACAGATGTACAGCCTTCGATAATGAGATAGAACCCTGGTGGAAAAACCAGAGGAGGATGTTGAGAAAGGAGTGGATACGTTGGAAGAAAAACATTTAAAGATAATTGTTGATGCTATTCCATATATGAAAGATTTCATGCAGGATGATATGACTTTTTTGGTGCACGATTTTAGAACAGCAACATATTCTGTCGTTGTGGAAGGAAATAAGCTGAAAACCCCCTATAAGCCCGGTGACCCTTTTGATAATAACTCGTCTGTTTTGGCCGGGATTAAGCAGTTAAAACAACAGTATCAGGCACTGGTTCCAAAAGGTGTTTTCGGGGTACCTGCGAAAGGGTTGCTTACCCCTGTTTTTGATGAGAAGGGAGAAATGGTTGCATGTATTACCGTATCAAAGAGTATTGAACTGGAGACAAGAATTGAAGAGGCGACCGGTTCGCTTTTTTCTTCCCTGGAGCAGTTGAATGCAGGGGTTGAAGAAGTTAATTCCAATTCACAGCAGCTTTCTGCTTTTATTAAGGGAATTTTTGATTTCAGTATACAGACGCAAAGTAAAATCAGAGAAATTGATGGTATCATACAAATCATTAAAAGTATCTCCTCCCAGTCAAACCTGTTAGCCTTGAATGCAGCCATTGAAGCAGCCCGAGCAGGAGAAACGGGAAGAGGCTTCAGTGTTGTAGCCAATGAGATGGGCAAGCTCTCCAACTTAAGCAAAGAGTCGGCAGAGAAGGTGGCAAAATCTCTGATGGAAATGAAAAATGCGATTGATATGATCGGTCAGCAAATCGGCAAAACCAGTATGGCCTCAGACAGCCAGGCTTCCGCAACAGAAGAGATTGCAGCGACTGTGGATGAAATCGTCGGCGTCTCAAAACAGTTATCGGATATCGCAAAGATTAAAACAGTTGAAGATGACCTTAAAAAAATTTCAAAATAAAAATTGTTTGGATTTTTAAGCTTCATATAGATTTTAAGAACACTTGAATACAAATTTCAAGGTCACGCTCTTCTGCCAAGTGCGGGTATGCAATGGATTAGCCTTATTTGCCACTAAAGCGTTCTTTGATTTTCATCAATCTCGCGACTACACCTTCTTCATCCATGGCCATGTCGAGCAACTGGTGAGTGAGGTGGAAACCTTGATCCTCAATAAGTGCACGTTTCCATGGCCGTGATAGAATTGAATGAGAAAGATGTCTCGCAGAGCGAGGCGCCTGCATTATCATCTCCGCAAGTTCCCACGCACGAGAAAGAAGCTTTTCGCGAGGCATCACCTCGTTGACTATACCAAGTTCCAATGCCGTCTGACTATTGATATTCTTGCCGGTGTAAGCATAGTATGCCGCGCTCTTTGCGCCTGATAAATTTTGAAGCGTATGGACAATCCCATCCCCAGGTGGTATGCCGCCCAGGTAATGAGCATCGAAAAAATCCGTGTCTTCTGTGCAAATAGTAATATCACACAGAGTTGCCATTTGCCAGTGTGATCCTGTGCCATTGATTGCTCCTATTGTGGGGATGTCGATGCAGAAGATTATATTTTCAAGCATCCTCAACGATTCATGATACATTTTGAGTTTGCGGTCCTGCGGCCAATCTAAGAATTTTGTTTTCCAGATTTCGATGTTGCCTACTTGCCACATATCACCTGTTCCTGTGATGATCATTACCTCATTTTCAAGGTCGCGGCCAATATCTGACCATGCATTACCATAAGCAGCTTGGGCCGCCCAACCAAATTGAAACGGTCCCCCGTCGGTATGCAACCGCACTTCGAGTATCCCGTCACGACGGGTCATAAACATAAAGTCCTTGTACTTTTCCGAGTACTCTTCAAATTTCGCAGATCCAATCGTACATCTCTCTGACATTTCTATTCCTCCTTAACAAAAATTGATCGCCTTCTTTCAACTATTAAAAACACAAAACAAAGAAACCATTTGCATTAAGAGGTATTCCTAAAGGCATATGGCCTCTTTGTTCACCAAACTCCAGCAAGGTCTGGTCTTCTGCCATTTTGTGGATATGCAATGGATTTGTTCTATTTGCCCATTAATCGTTCTTTCATTTTCATAAGTCTTGCGAGTGGACCTTCTTCATCAATAGCCATATCGTACATTATGTGACCAAGATGGAATCCTTGATCCTCAACAAGAGCTTTTTTCCATGGACGCGACAGGATTGAATGAGTAAGATGTCTCGCAGAGCGAGGCGCCTGCATTACCATCTCCGCAAGTTCCCACGCACGAGGAAGAAGCTTTTCACGAGGCAGCACCTCGCTGACTATACCAAGCTCCAATGCCGTCTGACCGTTGATATTTTTGCCGGTGTATCCGTAATACGCAGCTCTCTTAACGCCTAATAAATTTTGAAGTGTAAGCATCATTCCGTCTCCTGGTGGTACGCCTCCCAAGAAATGAGGATCAAAAAAGTCCGCGTCTTCTGTACAAATGGTAATATCGCAAAGAGTCGCTATTTCGCAGTGCGTTCCCGGGCCGTTTATTGCCCCTATTGTGGGGATGTCGATGCAGAATATCATATTTTCAAGCAGTCTTAACGATTCATGATACTGTTCAAGTTTTTTTTGCTTCGGCCAATCCATGAATTTCGTTTTCCAGACTTCGGGGTTGCCTACTACCCACTTATCGTCTGTTCCCGTGATAATCATTACCTCATTTTCAAGGTCACGGCCAATATCCGACCATGCATTGGCCCATGCAGTGTGGGCTTCCCATGAATGTACATACGATCCCCCGTTGGTATGCAGCTTCACTTCGATTATCCCGTCACGACGGGTCATCTTCAGAAAGTCCTTGTACTTCTCCGAGTACTCTTCGAATTTTGTAGGTCCGACTAATTTTGCCTCTGGCATTTGTATCCCTCCTTAACGAAAATTTATAACCTTTCTTTCAGCTATAAATAAATTATATAAGGCGAAGATAAAGCACTAATAAAAATAAAATAAATATATATAAAGTAAATATAAAAAATTGTGAAGTGTGGGAAGTCTCCTTTACATCACAAGCGGGAGACTAAACCGGATTCCTAATCCTCCATATCCGGAATGAAATGCACAAATTTCTCCGCCATGATGTTCAATAATTGCTTTACAGCTTGCCAGTCCAAGCCCCATACCGCCATTTCGGCTTTGCCTGGATTTATCAACCGTAAAGAATTTGAGAAACAGGGAAGATATGTCCTTATCCGGCACTCCCGCTCCATTATCCTCCACTTCAAAATACGTATAGTATCCTTGCGTGTAGCCATTCATATAAACTTTCAGTCCTTTTGTTCCGCCATACCTTACTGCATTGCTGAAAAGATTCCCGAAAACACGGCGTATCATAGGTTCATCAATCATCAGAAATAAATTAGCGGTGAATGAATGATTCCATGTCAACTCATAATCAAGCCCCGATAATTCAATTTCATATTCCATAGCGATATTTTCGAACAATTTCAATACATCTACAGGCTTTAGATCGATAGATTCCAATTCAAGTTCTTCCTTTGTGAAGGTGGAAAAATAGTTAATCAATTCCCCAATATGCTTTGATTTTTTTTGAATAAGCTCATAATACTCCTGCTTTTCCTTTTCGGGAAGTTTTTTTTGCGTGATCAACAACTCCACAAAACCGCTGATTGAAGTCAGAGGAGTTTTTAAGTCGTGTGCTATTGCAGCAATCATGTCAGTCTGCTCCTTACGTGCAAGATGAAGCCTCCCCTCCATCTCATTGAAACGATTGTATAGATCCCCGATTTCATCCTTCCTTTTTGAGTCTAGAAGGGCAAATGGACGCCTTATATTTATCTTTTCCAGCCCGGAATTGAGAATCCGGATCGGTTTCGTTATATTAAAATGAATATATATAAATAAGATAATAAATGTGAAGCATATAATGACAGGTAAGGGAAGAAGCATTCCTATATATTCCAGACTCATTACGGTATCCTCAATGCCTATGGGACTTTCAATTTCTAAAAAAAATACTATTCCATCATCATGGGTTCTTACAGGAAGCCAGTAATTCGTCAGCACACTTTTATAGGGTGATTTTCGGTAAGATAGAATTACGTCCGACACTTCACTGTTATGCAAAATAATTGAAATATTCTTGTTTTCAAAAATCTGTTTTATATAATCATTGATTTCTTCCATATCAGGGTATAGACTCGAAACATGATTGGCTATTTTTTGATATTCAGCAGTGTATTTTTCTTTCATTTCAGTCCCGATGAAAGGTACTTTTCCTATAAAAACGATTTTCACATAAATAGCGATGGAAAAAATGATTAGCACAGACACAAATAGAAACAGCAGAGGAAGTTTGATTTTCAGCTTCACATCTATTCCTTCCCTTCTATATATTTATATCCTATATCCCATATTGTTTTAATAAAGTCACACTGATTGCCAAGTTTTTTGCGGATATTTTTAATATGCACCGTAACAGGGATATTATAATCGTTTCTGATATTCCTACAGACTTCCAGCCCATCCATTTCAGGCATCATAATGTCAAGTACCACAAAATCTATATAGTTCTCTTTTAACATGGACAGAGCTTCTTTTCCCGAATATGCCGAAATTACTTCAAATTGCTCAAATTTTAAGCTTTTTGTGATCAATTTTACAATATCTTTATCGTCATCTACAACCAAAACCGTTTTATTCATTATCTCACCCGCATTATTACTTTACTAGCTTTCTCCTAATTATAGCAAAAACATCTGAAATAGAAATAGAAATAAACATAAAAAGCAATAAAGTATAGCGTTTGTATTCCATCGATAATCCTTACAAGCCTGAGGAATGAGTTGCAGTCATTAACTTGAGCTTGCTTTTAGCATGAAGGCTTTTAGCATGAAGGCTTTTAGTGTACTTCAGTGTGCTTTCGTATCTTCCTGTTGCCAGCCGTGATATGGCAGATGCTGTAAATTATGTTTTTGAAACATTCGTTTCGCCAAAGGAGGCTCTTGACCTGCTTGACGCATTGGATGAATCCATATCGCGTCTGAAGGACTTCCCGTATTCCTGCCGTATTTATCAGCCGTTAAAACCCTTGGAACGAGAGTATCGCATCCTGACTGTCAAGAACTACGCCGTTTTTTATACTGTCAACGAACAGGAAAAGCTCGTAGAGATTTACCGTGTGATCTATGCCAAACGGGATCTCGATAAACAGCTTTAACTTGCATAGACTACTTTCCGAGCGGACTCCCAGCATTTGAATTTATGGGCAGGCAGATTTCAATATCAGCTTCCTCAATATTATGCGCAATCATTAATGAATCGTAAAATAATTACATCTATTCCATTAGCTCCCTTATTGGTTTAAACTCCTATTACTTCTTATCACATACTTTTCACATAATATATCCATATTTATTTTATATTTCTATGCTACAATATCATTAATACAGGGGAATACTCAGTTATTATACACTGAAAACCGGTTATCCGGGATCTTTCGATACATTGGGGTGATAAAATGCAGCGGAGAATATATCTTGTCGAGGATGAAAAGAGTCTGAATAATCTATTGGAGAAGTATTTGCAGCGGGAAGGATATCTTGTGACTACTTTTGAAAACGGTTTTTCTGCGATGGACAGAATCAAAGATATGCCTGACTTGTGGATACTTGATATCATGCTTCCGGATATAGATGGGTATGAGATCATCAAAGCGATCAAGCAGAGCAATAAAAACACGCCGGTTATCTTCATGTCGGCCAGAAACGAAGAGCTTGACAGGATTGTCGGTTTGGAACTCGGCAGTGACGATTATTTATCGAAACCGTTCCTGCCCAGGGAATTGGTTATTCGTACGAATAAACTCATTGAAAGAATCTATAAAAGGGATAACCTTGAACCGGATGAACAGATCGTACACATCGGCGAATATAGAATCAGCAAAAGTCAAAGAGCGGTTTTTATCAAAGATGAAGAGGTTCAATTAACAACTAAGGAATTTGATCTGCTAAATTATTTTGTTCTAAATAAAAATATTGTTATATCAAGAGAGCAGATTTTAAATAGTGTCTGGGGTGAAGATTATTTTGGCTCGGACAGGGTGATTGATGACACCATTCGGCGGCTGAGAAAAAAGGTAGAGGGGTTATCCATTGAAACGGTATATGGATATGGATATAAATTGGTGTACAGGCCATGAAAATTGTAAAGTTTAAATCGCTGACCATGAGAATATGGACTATCTTCACTGCGATTATCCTGATCATTATCTGCAGTATTTCGTTTTTGTACCTGTTTGCTTACAGAAATATAAATGAAAATGCCAGAATGCAGGATTTGATGGTTGCTCACGGTATCTTGCTAAATAGCAGCGACTTCAATCAGGCTGACATGTTCAATGAACTTAAAAATCTAAAAGGCAGCAGCCAATTTCTCGTTACAATAAGTGGTGATACAAAGCAGATCAGTGATATCGTCAAGAGACTTGGGTCACAATCGGATTTCCAGAATAATTCTTCCACAGAATCCCCGAAAGCTTCTTCCAAAGACTGGCTCCGGAATTTCATTCAGAACCCCGCCTCTTTCCAGGCTTATAATGTGAAGGATGCAGAATCATGGATGGCTGGCTACATTAATGGAGAAACCATCTATGAAAAGGAATTCAGAGCTTCTTTTCAAGGCAGGACATTTATTTTCATCATAAGTTCCATTGATAACGGCAATTCGGATCAATCTTTTCTGGTATCCTATATGCCCGATATGGAAGATAATCGTCTATTATATATTGTTACTGGCGTAGGCATCGTATTTATCTTCATTGGCTTTATTACGGCCAAGATCGTAGCCGGCCATATTGCAAAGCCCCTTAAAGAGCTTGAGGATTTCACGGTCAGAATCGCTCGAAAGGATTGGAAAGAGCCGATTCTGATTAAAAGCCAGGATGAAATCGGAAGGCTTGCAAACGCAATGAACCGCATGCAAAAGGAATTGAAGCTTGCCGACGAAGAGGAAAAAATGTTTTTGCAGAGTATCTCTCATGATTTGAAAACGCCAGTTATGGTAATTATGAGTCATGCAGCGGCGATTATAGACGGCGTATATGTGGATTCTGTTGAAAATACTGCCGAAATAATAAGGGACGAAGCTTTGAGCCTTGAGAAGAAAATCAAACAGATGCTGTATTTGAACACCCTTGATTACATTATGGTGAATAATACGGAATTTGATAAGGTAAACCTGCATGACCTGCTGCTGCATATTATCAACAGGTTTGAAGTTGTTAACAGTGAAATCGAGTGGGACCTGGATATTGACAAGGTTACCATTAACGGTAATACGGATAAAATGCAGGTTGCCATTGAAAATATTCTGGATAATGCTTTACGGTACGTTAAGAATAAAATCTGTATTAGTTTAAAAGAAGAGCGTTCCTATGCGGTACTTGAAATATATAATGACGGTCCCAATATAGATCCGAAGAATATAGATCACATTTTTGACAATCTTTATAAGGATAAGACAGGGAACTTTGGACTGGGTTTGGCTATTTCAAAAAAGATCATCGATTTTTACAATGGAGAAATAAAAGCGGTCAACAAAGAAAATGGCGTTAGCTTTATCATTAAATACCCTGTGTAAGTCGAGCCTGAAAAATCCGATGGCACCCAATTTTTTTCATTGTATATAGCAGCCTGCCGAAATGCAGGCTGCTTTCATGTCTATAGGCTCCCTACTCCTGCCTTTTGTCCCTCCTCTTCAGGTCAATCACACAAACTTCACATATTTCCGTGATACTGATACAACATTTGGGTTTTATAATTCAAAGTATAAGAGATCTAAAAGTAAACGAGACATAAACGATTGGAGTGATCAACAATGAATGGAACAATTTATTCTATCATAGTCCCCTTATACAATGAGGAGCTTGTCATTGAGGAAAGCTATAAAAGGCTGAAGGCTGTTCTGGATTCTGTCAAAGAACGCTATGAAATTATATTTGTGAATGATGGAAGCAGAGATAAAACAAGAGCGATTGTCGAATCCCTATGTAAAAAAGATAAAGCTGTCAAACTTGTTAACTTTTCACGAAACTTCGGGCACCAGGCGGCAATTACGGCAGGGATGGATGTATCTTTGGGCGATGCGGTTATAATAATTGATGCGGATCTCCAGGATCCCCCCGAAATTATTTTAAGTATGATGAAAAAATGGAAAGAAGGTTATGAAGTCGTATATGGAAAAAGGTCCATCCGAGAAGGTGAAACGTTTTTCAAAAAGTTCACTGCAGGAGTGTATTACAGGCTTTTAAAAAGCATGACCAGCATTGATATTCCTGTAGATGCAGGAGATTTCAGGCTTATAGACAGAAAGGTCTGTGATGCCTTAATGTCACTGCCTGAAAAAAACAGGTATGTACGTGGGCTTGTGAGTTGGGTTGGCTTCAAGCAGACTTATGTGGAGTATGTCAGGCAGGAAAGATTTGCCGGCAAGACCAAATATCCTTTAAAAAAGATGATGAAGCTGGCCTTTGATGGTATAACCTCCCTTTCGTATAAGCCTCTTGTGATTACTGCTTATTTGGGAGGCATCTCATTGGCTGCCGGAGCTATTTCATTTATTTCAGTTCTCATTAAAAATATAGTCGGCAACTCAAAAGTACTGGACATGGGGTTGCTTTTGTCCATCAACCTCATCATGTTCGGCCTTGTATTCTGCTCCATCGGGATCATGGGACAGTATATCGGAAGAATCTTTGATGAAAGCAAAGGCAGGCCCTTGTACATTATTGAGAGCCAGATCAATTACAAAAATAATGAATTTATATCTAAAGTAAACTAATGCATGGAGGCATTGATATTATGAGATTCGCCGCTAAGATATTTAATTACATTTTCCATGGCAAGATCAAGCATATGGTCCGTTTTTCAATTGTAGGTGTTTCAAATACCATCATCGACTTTGTGGCATTTACAATACTTTTTTCGGTATTGGGATTGAGCTATATCCCCAGCCAGATATTGGGTTACAGCGTAGGGGTGTTCAACAGCTTCATTTTTAATAGGAAATGGACCTTCGGGGATAACAGGCCTGATAAAAAGACAGGGAAAAAGACGATTTATGAATTTATGCAATTCGTAGTCATCAATGTGATTTCACTTACGACATCAGTGATAGTGATGGACATATTGGTTCGTTATGTAAATATGAATGTTTATTTATCAAAGGTACTGGTAATTATGATAGCTCAGATCATTAACTTCCTATCATACAAGCTATGGGTATTCTCACCCCGGAAATCCATCGCTGCATGATTTAGAAAACGGTATGGAAACATTTGGAAAAGGAGAAACAATGAAAAAATTAAAACTCGCAAAAGAAACTATAGCGCTTATTTTTATAACAATTTTATCTGCAATATTGAATCTTGGTAATTTAGGGATTGAAGGTACCGGAAATGCGTATTACGCAGCCGCTGTAAAAAGTATGACCATGAGCCTGAAAAACTTTTTCTTCGTGTCCTTTGACCCATCGGGCTTTGTAACGATTGACAAGCCGCCATTGGGCTATTGGCTTCAGGCAATTTCGGCAAAAATAGCCGGTTTCAGCGGATGGAGCATCATTCTGCCTCAGGCATTGGCAGGAGTGATTTCTGTGATAGTGATATATATAATAGTAAAGAGATCCTTTGGGAAAGCGGCAGGGCTCCTTTCAGCATTATTTCTGGCAGTAACCCCTGTTTTTGTAGCCGCAAGCAGGAACAATACCGTGGACAATGTACTTGTTCTGGCGCTGTTGTTAGCCTGCTGGGCTCTGTCGGTCGCAGCTGAAAAAGGCAAGTTCAAATACCTTGTGCTAAGCATGGTCCTTGTCGGATTAGGCTTTAATATAAAAATGCTTCAGGCATATATGGTTATTCCGGCTTTATATGTCACCTATCTTTTCGCAACTGCTGTTTCATTTAAAAAAAGAATTGTTCACCTCATTGCAGCTACTCTTATATTAGTAACAGTGTCCCTTTCCTGGGCGCTGATTGTAGATGCAATACCGGCAAGCAGCAGGCCTTATGTGGACAGTAGTACCAATAATACTGTGATGGAGCTCATATTGGGTCATAATGGTGCGGAAAGACTTAGTTTAAGCAGTACTCAGGATAAGTCCGGAGGAATGACCGGGGGAATGACCGGGGGAAACTGGCAAGGACCGCAGCAATCTGATAGTCCTACTGATGCTGCTGGTACCGGTACGACTTCAGATACAACTTCAGGAACGACACAAAATGAGTCCGTTCAGCGTTCCACGGAAAGCTCTTCATCAAATACGGATGACCAGAGTATCGACAAAAATGTGCAAGAACGCCCGGATGGTGCAATGTGGGACGGTTCGGACGGAAATATGAAGGGCGGCTCGGACGGAAATATACAGGGTGTTTCAGGTGGAGGAACTTCCGGATTGCAGGGTTCTTTCGGCGCCCAGGTAAAATCCAGCATAACAAGATTATTTTCCAAAAACATCTTGTCCGATCAGATTGTATGGTTTATCCTCCTTGCGGTATTTGGATTTATCGCTTCCGCAATTAAGGAGAAGCTGAACTTCAAGCTGGACAGCAAAAGAAAGCAATCCCTGACTTTATGGTTCATGTGGTTCTTACCCGTGTTTATATATTTCAGTTATAATACAGGAACCTTCCACTCCTATTACCTGACCATGCTTGCACCGCCTGTAGCAGCACTGGCCGGGATCGGAACCGTTTCAATGTGGAAGCTTTATAAGGAAGGCGGATGGAAATCATGGTTCCTGCCTGCAGCCTTGCTTGTAAATGGTGCGATGCAGTTATTAATGCTCTATTATTTCATGACAACCTCCACTATTGTTAAGGTATTGATGGTCGTGCTTATCATCCTGTGTTTCGGATCTTCTATCCTTCTTGCAATAATGAATTTGATGAAGAAAGGAGTAATTAACCCGAATGAAAGTGCCCTGCGTTTCAAAAAAATACTCGTTAGCCTGGCTGTGGCAGGACTGCTGGTTACTCCGCTTACAGGCTCGGCAGCTGCATTGTTTACAGGCGTAGGCAGTTCATTTCCCGCAGCAGGACTGGAGCTGTTATCCAGCACACAGGAACAGCAGCAGATGGGGGGAAACCAGTCTGGCAGCTCCAATTCAAGCCTGACGAGCTTCCTTTTAGCGAATAAAACTTCTTCACAGAAGTATTTGCTTGTTGTTTCCTCCTCCAGTGATGCTACAGATATCATCATTAACACTGGTGAGTCCGTAATGGCAATAGGCGGATTCTTAGGAAGTGATAATTCCATTACCCTCGAACAGTTTAAAGCACTTGTTAAAACAGGTGAGGTAAGATATGTAATGACAGGCGGAAACAAAAGCGGCGGCAATGAAAGCGAAAGCTCCCTGACCGAAATCATGAATTGGGTGACGGAAAACGGAACAGCTGTTGCGGCGAGTGAATACGGAGGCAGCAGTACAGACACCTCAACTAATCAGATGACTGCAACTGATAACTCCGCCAGTTCGGATAGTCAGATAGCAAGTGATGATACCGGCAGTTCGGATAGTCAGGCTGCAAATGATGATACCGGCAGCTCGGAAAATCAGGCTGCCGGCGATGCATCAAAGCTGGATGGAATGAATCGTGACGGTTCTGGAGGCACGGGCTCAGGACAGCTATATGACTTAAAGCCATATACCGATAGTTTGTCCTCATAACAAATATAAAACTCATATTAATGATCACGGCAACTACAAAAAAAGTACCCTCCTTCCGGGATGGTACTTTTTTTGTAGTTAAACCATTTGAGAACGATGAACTGATGCTGATTATGTTATTTGATCGTTTTTTTACCGCCCATGTACATCCGCAGTGGTTCTGGAATATTTACAGTTCCATCCGCATTCAGATTGTTTTCCAAAAACGCAATCAGCATACGGGGTGGTGCGACAACTGTGTTATTTAGCGTGTGTCCAAAATAGTTTCCCTTTTCCGTGCTTTTAATGCGGATGCCAAGACGACGAGCCTGAGCATCGCCTAGATTAGAACAGCTGCCTACCTCGAAATATTTTCGCTGACGGGGTGACCAGGCCTCGACATCAATGCTCTTCACCTTAAGATCGGCCAAGTCCCCGGAACAGCATTCCAGGGTACGAACAGGAATATCCAGGGACCGGAAAAATTCTACGCTGTTTTGATATAGCCGGGTAAACCATGCAGAACTGTCTTCCGGTTTGCAGACAACGATCATTTCCTGTTTCTCAAATTGATGTATGCGATACACACCACGCTCTTCAATTCCGTGTGCACCTACTTCCTTCCGAAAGCAGGGAGAGTAGCTTGTCAAAGTCTGAGGCAGCTGCTCTTCATCCAATATCGTATCAATAAACTTGCCTATCATGGAATGTTCACTGGTACCAATCAGGTATAAATCTTCCCCTTCTATTTTGTACATCATGTTTTCCATTTCAGAGAAACTCATGACACCATTTACTACATCACTGCGAATCATAAAAGGTGGAATGCAGTAGGTGAAACCCCTGTCAATCATAAAATCGCGTGCGTAGGAAAGGATTGCGGAATGCAGTCGTGCAATATCTCCACAGAGAAAATAGAAGCCATTGCCGCTGGTTTTCCGTGCACTATCAAGATCAACGCCATGCAGTTTTTCCATAATGTCAATATGATAGGGAATTTCAAAATCGGGGATCACCGGTTCGCCAAAACGCTCAACCTCGACATTTTCATTATCGTCTTTTCCGATGGGAACTGAGCTGTCAATTATGTTTGGAATCACCAGCATCCTTTCCCGGATTTCAACAGAAAGCTTTTCCTCCAGCTGTTCCAGTTCACCCAATTCGTTCGTGATTTCCACAACTCTTGCCTTGCTTTTTTCAGCTTCTTCTTTCATTCCCTTCGCCACCAGATAGCCGATTTCCTTGCTGATGGAATTGCGCTGGCTTCTGATTTCATCGCATCTGGTTTTGGCTTCTCTGAATTGCCTGTCCTTTTCGATAACTTCATCGACCAGTACCAGCTTGTGATCCTGGAATTTCTTCCGGATATTCTCTTTAACGAGTTCAGGGTTTGATCTTACCAATTTCATGTCTAGCATATTTTTTCCTCCTATCTGATACCCCAGTAATTTGATTGTTTTCAAGGTTTCTCACATAAGAAAAGCCTCTCATAAAGCGAAGGACTTTTTCAGCTCAATTATCTGGATAATCACCAACCCTGCATCTTTACTTTCTCGATCGTCTTTCTGATATAGGTATGAAGTTTCTTCTGAAATACTTCTTCTGTCGTTTCCTCTTTTTCAATCATTACAAGGCCTTTCTCCCAACTGGCCGATAATGCAGGATCCAGAAGCTCCCGAGCCGAATGGCGCACCAGCTCTACAATCTTTTCACCCTTTAGTGAGGGTGTAATCACCTGTGTCTTATTATTGATATTAATGTACCCGATATCCTTTAGTTTTTTAATAATACCGGAGCGGGTAGCCGAAGTTCCAATTCCGCAGGTTTTTATCTGTTCTCTGAGTTCTTCGTTTTCTATGAACTTTCCTGCCTTTTCCATGGTTATAATCAACGAACCGTCCGTATATCTTGAAGGCGGCTTGGTTTCCTTCTCTTCCAGTTCAAATCCTGTCACACCGCATTTCTCTTTTTTCACCAGGGTGTGTATCGGCGAATCCGTTATTTCTTCTTCCCCTTTTTGCGACAAGACATCATATACCTCTTTCCAGCCGGCGTCCTTCAGCGACTTTGCATTGGAAACAAACAGCTCTCCGTGAATCTCCGTTTCCACTTTTACCGTATTGAACACCGCAGGCGGATAAAAAGCAGCCAAAAACCTTTTGACAATAAGCTCATAAACCCTCCTTGCATCAGTGTCAAGCGCTGAAAGCTCCAGCGTCTCGTTTGTAGGTATTAAGGCATAATGGTCGGTTACCTTAGTGTTATCAACGTATCTTTTATTGGTCTTATTCACCCTGATATCCCCAAATTCCTTGATACGCTTAATATATTCCCTGAATCCGGAATTTTTGTATAAGCCATTCAGTACTTTGGGCAATTCACTCACAACATCCGTTGATATTACTCTGCTATCGGTTCTGGGATAGGATATCAGTTTCTTTTCATATAAGCTTTGTGCGATTTCAAGTGTTTTATCTACAGGAATTTTAAATTTTTTCGTACATTCCGACTGCAATTCTGCAAGATTAAATAATAGCGGGGGCTGTTCATTTTTTGTTTTAACCTCCACCTTCTTTACAACCGCCTCCTGCCCCTCCAACCTGTCAATCAGGCTCTGAGCTTCTTCTCTGGTTATATACTTATCATTTTCATCGGCGCCAATTATATTTTGCTTTTCTACACCTTGCTTTTCTGGGTTTTGCTTCTTCTCATTTTCCTTATCCGCAGTTCTGCCGGTTACCCATCTTCCCTTGTACGAAACATGATTGTCCTGAGAAACAAAGCTTGCCATGACGCCATAGTGTGTTACGGGAACAAAATTACCGATCTCCAGTTCCCGGTCAACGACAAGGCCCAATACGCAGGTCATAACCCTTCCTATGGCAATCGTGGAGGATTTGCTTTCCTTTAATGAATTGGACAAGCTTCTGGCATATTTACAGGTGTATATCCTGCTGAAATTCATACCGAAAAGCCAGTCCTCTTTAGACCTGCAATAAGCAGCTTTAGCAAGAGAATCATAGGCACGTAAATCCTTTGCTTCCTCAATTCCCTTTTTGATTGCTTCATCCGTCTGTGATGAAATCCAGACTCTTTTGACCGGCTTGTTACTGCCGCTTTGGTTATATACCAGCCTGAAAATATACTCACCTTCACGTCCACTATCTGTGCAGGCATAAATCAACTCGACATCCGCCCTGCGCATTAACCCGCTAATAACCTCGAATTGCTTTGCCGCTCCTTTATCCTCAATAATCACATACTTATATTCCTCTGGAATGATTGGAAGATGCTCAACCTTCCACTCTCTGTATTTCGAGTCGTATGCATCAGGATAAGCCATCGTGATCAAATGTCCAAAACACCAGGTCACAATCGTATCTTCATATTCGGCAAACCCTTTTGCCCTGTCACTTTTTTGAACCTGCAGTCCAAGAATTTCAGCAAAGCTTGCAGCTACAGATGGTTTTTCAGAAACAAACAGCCTTTTTCCCAAGAGCATCTCCCTTTATGTTTTTTATAATAAATGTTGTCAGGAAATAATCTCTTTTACCCTGCCAACAATGCCATCAGTAAGTTGGACTTTAATACCATGCGGATGAGAAGGACTTTTAGTCAGTATTCTTTCAACTTTTCCTTCTGTTAGTTTACCTGTTTGTTGGTCCTGCTTTTGTACAACCAAAACACGTGTGCCAGGTTTTATGTCATTTCGGCAAGTTCCATCCATCTTACACTCCTTAAAATCGTAAAGTATACAGAATATACACATTATACACTTCTCTATAAGTTTATGATATTCCTAATTCTATCTCATTAACAATAGCCTGCATCCCCATTTTCATATGAGTGATATTTCATACTGAGGTTATGTACTTCCACAACTACACCCAAACTACCATCCTCCGAATTAAAATTCCTTGATAACCCGATTGAGCCCTGATAGGGTCGGGCTCGGAGATCCTTTAATTGAAGCAGCCAATACACCGCTTTTTATTCTCCTATCAAATATGGAACATTTTCTCTAAACCCAAACTCTATTTTTGACAGATGCCATGTTTTTCCCATGTCATTATTCCCCTGAAAGAATAGGTAATATCTCTCATCTTCCTGATACACAAAGGGATGCCCCGATTCACTGGCGTTCCATTCTCCCTCTTTCCCGCTGGCCAGAAAGGGCCTGTCGGACACCCTTTTCCATTTCAGTCCGTCGTTGCTGACCGCACAGCCTATCTGCTGCGGGCAGTTGTTATATGCTCCCGCATAAAACATGAACAGCTTACCTCCATGCTCGCAGAGAGCAGGTGCTTCAATACAGCTTTGCTCCCATTCAAGCTCAGGATGCAAAATCGTATCGTTCAGCTCCATTGTCCAACAAGAAGAGTCATATTCCGAATTCAAAGGTGCCGATGCAACGCCCAGAATTTGAATTAAGCCTTTTGGTTCCCGTGTCGCGAAATACATCATCAGCTTGTCGCCGTATGGAATCACATCCGCGTCAATCGCCCTTCCGATAGTCCAACTTCCGGTGGGCGCGAAAACCGGATTTGAAGCATCCCTGATAAAATGCACACCGTCGGTGGATACCGCATGACAGATAGCTTCCTTGAGAAAATTGCCATAAGTTTGATAAAAAAGATGCACCTTTCCATCCAGAACAATGGCACCTGGCGCACAAATTCCAGGTTTTTCATTGACTTGCTCCGGCTCCAGGCCGCCTGCCCGCGTCCAATGCTCAAGATCCGTGCTCTCGGCAATACCAATTGCCCATCCGCCGTTATCACCGCCATTGCTGCAAGCAGGCATGGAATAATACAAGTAATACCGGTCGCCAAGCTTAACCACCGCCGGATCCTTTGAACATGGATATCCTCTTTCGTTATCAGCATAAAACATAATCATGCAGCCTCCTCTATTTTATATTGTTCTGCTTTCCATAAAATGAATTGTCTCTTCCAAACTTTTAATTCCCGTCGAAGCCCCAGCAGCCATTACGCAGTACGAACCAACAGCATTAGCAAACTTACCGCATTCATACAAATTCCACCCCTTTGTAAGCCCTGTTAAAAAGCCTGCTGCAAACCCGACCTTCCCCACAACAGCTGCATTCAGGCCCAGTTTGGCCATGTCTATGGCTGCGCTCGCCGCGCAGCCCCCCGTAAACAGTTCAATTTTATTAATCAACTGGAGCTTGCCGTTCTCAGGAAAGCCTTCAACATTCCTTGCAAAAATATCTGCTACCAGAATGCCAACACATGTGACATCATACATACCGCAATCCTCCATATAACAAATTTACAATCCTAATGAACATCTGAATTCCGTAGGCGTCATTTGAGTGTGTTTTTTGAAAAAACGGGTAAAATACGCTGTTTCTGCAAAACCTAATTCACAGACGATATCCCGGATTTTATTGTTTTTGTTTCTGAGTAATTCAATGGATCGTTTCAGGCGCACTTGAGTAATATAATCTATTAAGTTCTTTCCGGTAAGCTGTTTATAGAGCCGCGACAGATAAAACGGATTAAAGTGCACCTGCTGTGCAATTGTTGCAAGTGAAATATCTTCAGACAAATGCTCATTTATATATTCATGAATCAAAATGATTACATTTTTTTGGCTTTCGTAAACTGTTTTAAACTTATATCCGATGATTAATTTTCCGATTTGAATTAAGTTTTCTGTAATCTCCTGCATATCTTCTATTTCCAATATGCTATTTAAATCGGCAATTTCCAGATACTTATAAACTTCTTCAGCATTAAATTTAACGATGGTTTCTCGAAAAAAGCATAATAGCTGCGAAAGAAAATCATCCTTTCTGTTGTCACGGGCAGCTTTTTGCACACATTTCGCAACATATGCAGTATAACTCTCCAGTTGATTGTTATCGATCAAGGATTGAATACGTTGAATACCGGGATCCATGCTATCGGCAAATGATGCTTTGTTATATAAAACATTGGTTATGGCCGAATCATCAATCAGCATTTCTGTTTCGTACTCATAATGGTATTGAAAAACAGTCAGTAATTTTTGATAAGCATTATGTAAATCATTCCACAAATGCGAAGAACTCGTCACCGCAATTGAAATGGACTGTGTGTATATTTGCCGAAATGCAGATTGAATACTTGCCGCTTCTCCAACAATAAAAGTATAATAGTTCACCTGAAACTTTAATTCTTTCAGGCTCTGAATAAAAAAGACAATCATGTCGTCGCAAATGACAGAGACGATGCTCAGGTGACTTTCAAAATGTCCGGTCACGATTTTTCTTATGCTTTCCAGCATGGCCTTATTATTCTGATTATGATCCGGCTTTACAAGCATAAGAAACGTTCTTTCCTGATAAATCAGAGGAACTTTCAAGTAGTCAAAAAGCTCCTGCATTTTATCAGAACTCTTTCTGTCATTATTCAAAGTTGAAACAAGTAATTCTTTACTTACTGAAGGAAGGTATTCCCGAATGACCCTTTCCTGACTTAATAATATTTCCGTTTCCTTTTGTTCCATAAGGGAATGAATGGTGTTACGAACAGTCTGTAGAATAATTTCATCGCCTTCAGTCTTTAATATATAATTTACTGCATTTTTTCGAATAACCTGCTTCACATAATTAAAATTATCATAAGCTGATAAGAAGATGATTCTGCAGTTTGGCCATTGACTGATAATAATATCCTGTAAATCAAGACCGGTTATATTCGGCATGTTTATGTCGGACAAAACTATATCTATGCGGATTTTTTTCATCCATTCGATCGCCTGCGATCCGCTATATGCCAAATAAATGTCAACATCCTCCGCCAATTCATCCTGGAACATGATCTGCAGTCCGTTGACAACGTAAGGTTCATCATCGACAATAAGTAAATTATACATTTGCTTTATTCCCCTCCCGTTATTTCCGCCATACCGCTTTATACATCCATGGGAAATTCCAGTTCAACCTTCAGCCCCGATTCTTCAACCGAAGTGATATGCATTCTGCAGCTGGTTCCAAATTTTAAGCGCATCCGTTTGATAACGTTTACCAAAGCCCCGCTATCATTTACCTTATCCTCAATGTCAACCCGTTCATTAAGCTGTTTCAGTTCTTCAGCAGTTAAACCCGTTCCGTTATCCTCTATGATAATATGTACCCGTTCATCACAGAAAATTCGGATATTAATATTTCCTTTATCCGTTTTCGTGAGGAAACCATGTTCGTAGCAGTTTTCTATTAATGGCTGCAATATCAGTGAAGGAACTGTTATTTTTGTCAAATCTGTTGAAATCTCATAGGTTACTGTTATGCGCTCTCTAAAACGTATTTTTTGAATATCTATATAGTTTTTACAATGGTTGAATTCCTGTTCAAGTGTAATTTCCTTATCGCCATTTCGATTGATGAACTGATAGAAATTGCCCAATAGAAATGTATAGCGGGTAATATTTTCATAATCCTCCAATTTTGCCATACGGTAAAGGATAAAAAAACTATTGTATAAAAAATGAGGATTGATCTGATATTGAAGCTGTTTTAACTGTGCATCCCTAAGACCTATTTTTTGTTCATAAACATCCTGAATGAGGTCCTTGATGTTATTGAGCATGATATTGAATTGATGATACAGATATCCAAATTCATTATCCTTATCAGCAGAAATACTAACGTTAAAATCACCATTTTCCACCTGCCGAAATGCATAAAGTAAAATATTTACCGGTTGTTTAAACAGTAAATAAACATAGCAGAATAATGCCGCACAGATAATACAGGTGCAGAAAGTCAGTATCCATACTATATTCTTGAATTCAGCCAAAGATTTGTAAAGGATGTTATTGGGTTCACAGTAGATCAACGATATATTAAAGTCATCGTCACGTACATTAATCAGATTATAATCCTGTCTCCCAATTTTCATCTGATAAATAGTAGATCGTTCCTCATAATTTTTATCCAATGCAGCAGGTAAAATACTATTAAATTTTTCAAAATTGTTATCCTGGACAATTTCCCATTTTTTATTTATGTTATACAGGCAAACCGCGCCTGTGCTTTCATTCAATAAGGATTGCAGCGACTCATTGATAACCTCTTTGGATAATTGTACAATAATGTTGAAATATGGCTGTTCCGGCGATGATCCTGAGGATGCGGAAGTGAGAATGATATAATACTCTCCTTCTTCACATATGATATTTTCATTTCCTATTGAAATAGCTTCTCTTATTTGGCTAAAGTGACTATTGCTATACTGTCCGATCCCTGTGTTGGAAGAAATAGTTTTCCCGACCGCCGGAACAAAAATAAAAACTTCTTTAATATATTTACTCAAAGATTTGAGCAGAGACACTTTCTCCAACAACCTGTTTAGTAAAATTCCCCGTGTGTAATCATTGATAATATCATTGTTATAATAGAGTTTTTGAAGATCAGAGTCGTAAACAAACTGCTTCTGAATTTCAAAAATTCGCAGCATTTCATTTTTAAATTCTTTGGAAAAATTCTCTATCTTGGAAAGCTGTGAAGCATTTATCTCAGATTGGATTTTTTCAGCACTCATGTTGATTACTACCGCACTAATAGAATAAAATACGATAACTACTATGCAGAATACGAAAATCATCCTATAAAAAATTGAATTTTTAAGCTTTTTCATCATACCCCATACACTTCCATAAACATGTTAATCTGAGAATTTGATCGTCAGTGCTCCAAATACGCCATTCCTGCTGATCAAATTAGCGCAAGGCTCATGTGTTATCCTTTTACGCTTCCTAAAACCATTCCTTTCACAAAATATTTTTGCAGGAACGGATAAATCATCAAAATTGGCAATGCGGCTAAAAATATTTGAGCTGCGTTCATTGTACGTTGTGAAAGCATATCTGTTTCCAAAAGCTCCGTTAAGTTGGATAGCGCACTCAGATCCTTATCTATAACGATATTGCGCAGATAGGTCTGAAGCGGGTAATTCTCGGGACGGTTCATGTATATTATACCATCGAACCAGGCATTCCAGCTACCCACTGAAGAAAATAGAACCAGTGTGGCAAGAGCCGGCTTGGAAATTGGTACATAAATCTGCCACAAGATGCGCCAATGCCCTGCACCGTCTATAAAAGCTGCTTCCTCCAATTCTTTGGGTATTTGCCTGAAAAAACTTAATAATATCAGCATGTTAAAGACATTCAAACTACCGGGCAGGACCAATGCCCATATTGAGTCCAGTAAGCCAAACTGCCTGATCGTCATGTATTCCGGGATCAGTCCGCCGCTGAAGAGCATTGTAAGAAAGAAAAACCATGCAAAAGCAGTTCTCCCTTTTAGGGCATTATCCTCTTTGGATAACGGATAAGCGGTCAAAATCGTAGCAAGCATTCCAATAATTAGTGTAAAAACAGTTCTCTTTACGGTTACACTCATTGACACCCAAAAATCCGGCTTTTTTAAAACAAATTCGTAGGATTTCAGCGTAAAATCGACTGGAAGCAAAAGCACCCGGCCACTGTCCGCAGCCGTATTAGAGCTCAGGGAAATCGCCGCCACGTGGACAATCGGCACTAAACATGCAGCCGCTATGATAATCAAAATAACATAATTTATATAGTCAAATACCTTTAAACCGCCTATATATTTACTTCTACTTCCAGTTTGTAATGATGATGTTCTGCGACCGACCATTTTAGCCACCTCAAAAAATTTTGTAGTCTACAAATTTATACGCCATATAATAAGAAAACGAAACCAGAATACAGGAAATGCCGGACTTAAACAGCCCAACAGCAGTCGAAACGCCATACTGAGCCTGCTCCAGACCAATACGGTAAACAAACGTATCAATAATATCACCACTGCGATACACGGCTGGACTATAAAGATTGAAAATCTGATCAAAGCCTGCATTTAATACATTTCCAAGTTTCAAAATACACATAAGCACAATGATCATTTTAATACCCGGAATTGTAATATTCCATATCATCTTCCACCGGTTAGCCCCATCAATTTTAGCCGACTCATATAATGAAGGATCAATTGCCGTCAGAGCACTCAAATAAATAATTGTGCCAAACCCAAATTCTTTCCATACATCCGTAGCAATAACAACTGCAGGGAACCAACGGTTACTGCCCAAAAAATAAATAGGTTCTATCCCGAACTGAACAAGTATTTGATTGATGATACCTTTTGACGGAGACAGGATATCAATTATTATTCCTCCCAGAATGACCCACGAAAGGAAATGCGGCAGATAAATCAATGTTTGCACGGTGCGTTTTAATCCGGTATGAAGTACTTCATTAAGCGAAATTGCAACAGTTATCGGAATAACCAGGTTCAGTATTATTTTAATAACAGCAATCGTCAGCGTATTTGTAAGTATTTGAGAGAAGTCGGGCATTGCAAGCAGGTACCTGAAATTGTCCAGTCCACACCACTCCTGGTCTCCAAAAAAGCCTTTAGCCGGGATAAACTTTTGGAAGGCAATCACGATTCCTGCCATGGGGATATATTTAAAAACAAGAACAAGCAGTACGCCGGGAATTAGCATGGCATATAAGGGCAACTGCCGTGTAAATCTCTGAGTTGAGGCTAATTTCATATACAATGGCTCCTTTTTAAACAGAGGCGCAGGGGATCTGGCAAATCCCCCGCACCTCTGTTTCCATTAAGTACTACTTATTTGCCTGATACCATTCATTCACTTCATTGGTAATTTGTTCTCCGCCCAGGCTCTTCCAATTTTCTATAAATTTATCAAAACCGTCGATGCTTTCCTCGCCCATAATGATACGAACAGCCATTTCATCACGAAGTTTGTCAAGGATGGCGGACTTTTCCACCATAGTTGCTGTCTTGGGTCCGGTATAGAGATCATAAAGCAGACTATCTTTTTCTTTATATTCACTCAGAATGCGTTCCGATCCTGAAGGTCCAAAAATGAGATAATTGCCGTATAGATTTTTAGCAGTTGTGTCCTTTTCGTAGGAAAGGCACGTGTTATACTCAGCATTAAATTCCTGCCTGCTTACACGGTTGCTTATTTTAGAAAAAGCTGCTTCCACATCCCCGGTCTTGATTGCTTCGGCAATTCCGGACTGAATAAACAAGTTCTTCTCAGGCGCCGCGTAAAATTCCATCTCAAGAGGGGCAACACGCCACGCTGCACGGTTGTCTTCCGTAGTCTGGTATTTTTTATAAGTCGCTTCATCGCCGTTTTTAGTAGCATTATTAAGATTAATCATTTTCATAATCGCTTCAGGATGCGCCGCTTTTTTATTGACAACAAATCCCCATGCATTCTGATTCTGACTTGCCGACGGAAGAGAGATTTTGCCGGGAATACCAACAGTAATCCACTCGGCATCCGGTGAGCTGTCACGGGATAATGAACACCGTCCGCCATAAAAATGCTCTCCCAGCATGAAACCTATTCTTTGACTGGAAATATCCTCTTTGATCTGCTGGTCCGCTTTTGTCGTAAATTCCTTATCTATAACTCCGTCTTTGTAAAGCTTTTGCAATTCAGCCAGCGCCTCTTTGACCTGGGGTTGTATCAGTCCATTGGTCAGCTTTCCTGTGCCGTCATCTATCCACATATCCGTGTAAGCGCCAGACATATTGAAGAATGCTTTCAGGTTGGCAACGCCGCTGAACATGAGCTTATTTAATGCAAGACCTACCGTATCATTTTTTCCGTTTCCATCGGGGTCATTCCTGGCAAACTTGGTCATAACATCAATCAGTTCTTCCTTTGTTTGCGGAACGGAAAGCCCCAGTTTGTCGAGCCAGTCCTTGCGAATCCATGCCATGGGTGCGCTGGATACAGGATCGAGAATTGTGGGAATCGCCATTAATTTATCGTTCATTGTAAATGTTGTAGTAGAGTAGCCGTTATCGATGCTGTAAATTTCCTTCATCGGTTCCGAGGCATATTTCATAACATCCTCAACCGGAAGGATTGTCCCTGCCTCCGCAAGCTGCTGGGCCTGAATGGGACTTACGCGTAAAAAGTCCGGCATATCGCCTGAAGCAATAGCAATATTCACTTTTGTTTCATACTGTGAACTATCCACAATAAAATTGTATTTTAAGTCTATGTTTAATTTTTCTTTATAGTAATCTGTCCATACATTCTTCTCTATTGATTCTCCTGGAGCGCCTTTAAGGTATACATCCGTACTAGTCATATTGCAAAATACCATTGTAACAGTGATCGGTTCACTATATTTTCCAAGTGGATCAACGGCTTCTTCCTTTGGCTGTTCAGAGGCTGCGGCGGCACTCGATTCAGACACCGCACCGGTAGTTGTTGAAGCTGCAGTTTCTTCCTTATTATTTTCGCTCGTACATCCAACATTGACAATGATCATCATGGACATAAGTAAAGCTGCTGCGATTCTCCGAAATGTTAACTTTTTCATTACTTTGAATTCCTCCTCATATTTTTGTTAATCCAATAAAGCATTCATGCTTAAAATAGTATCCTTCCTTCACTGTTCACGGCGCCGTTCAGTGTCTCCAGTTTAGCTATTATGATCAAGATAAACAATGTGTTTTAATGTGTTTAGATTTGTTTCTGTTGACTTTTTTTATCTTGTTCATCACAAAACTATATTTTCCATAAATTGGGTGTCGAAAGGATACCAAACGGCTTTAACCTGTACTGGTAGGAGAAGGCATTTTCTTCTGTCCTCCATGCGATCGTTCCATACCATTTAAATGATTTCATCGTATTATGCACAGCGGCGAAACAGTTATAACGGTTTCCATACACGGTAATCTCAAAGCAATGGGAGCCTGATTCTTCAACGGTAAAATTCAACTTATACGGAGGAATGAAAACATCCTTCAACAGTCTTCCATCCATCGATACGCTCAGCAAGGGCGCCGAAAACTCGAACGGCTGCAGGCAATAAGAGCCCTGGGAAAGTTCCATATTGAAACGATATGTAACATTTCCGGCATAAAACGGGAAGCCCTGTCCGGTTAAATCTCCATATGCCGCTGAAGGGACACCTGACGTACATTTAGCATATCTTCCGTTTAATGAAACTCCAAAGTCTCCCAATAAGTAACAGGCTTCCAAATTCGTTTTTACGTTAAATCCGCGAAGTATTTCAAGGTGGTTTTGTCCTTTTGGAATCATCGGTATGGGAACCTTTTTAATACACTCATCCACAAACCAGCCGTCTGCAATAGAAGGGATCTCCAGTTCATTCAAAAAGATCCTGCATTCGTCAGGAGATTCCAGTGCGAGATGCGCACCTTCAATATTAATATCTGTATTTATTTTGTATTGCAGGGATATCTGATGCTCGTCCCACGGAACATTGGCCATTGTATAGGGCTGTATAATATCATTCACGCGTGAGAGCATATCAAATTTTTGCCGCAGCGCGGTATCTATACGTAATATTTCTTCCTCCTGTATGAAAGGAACTCCATCACACAAACAATCAGCAACATCCAGCAGCAAAACGTTTGGTTCGGAAAGAGAGATTTCACAATATTCCGGCAGTCGAATTCGTTGTGAAAGCACCATGGCATTATTATTGCAAAACGATGCGGAAGAATTCAGAGCCAGGTCTTCCTTTACCGGATCAAAGCGGAGCAAAATACTGTCATATGCATAAAGCTGAAGTGCGATACGGGTGGTATTTTTTTTATACTTCGCATTTAGCGGAAGCGTACTGCCATCCATTGAGTTGTAAATACTCACTTGATAAATGCCATGAACCGCAAGCTGATAATCTTCTGTTGTTTCGCTTTCAACATAAGCTCCGCGCCAATTCCTGAAATATTTTTCTGATAATTCCGCATGAGCCACAAACAGCCAGCGGCAGGTTTTGTCATCACGCATTTGATAAATCAGGTTTGGGGACCGCCTGCCGCTCTGCAGCGTCATATCAATCTCACGAAAAGGTTCCAGTTCTCGCAGCAGCGCAGATTTCGAAAAGTCAATGCATATGCATTTTTCAGACAGCTTTGCTACGCAGTCCGATTCGACAGCCTCTACATAGCATGCCGGCCTCCCCATAAAAATAATACGGCCT
>WSSedL1CaDRAFT_10000174_pt1 | contig 44832 bp, 46 predicted proteins | sample WetSurSL1Cattail_FD_9464 | JGI IMG/M metagenome (IMG submission 9464)
TTGCGTATTAAGATCAAATCCACTAAAAATATGCAGCAAATAACCAGAGCCATGAAAATGGTGGCTACGGCTCGTTTTAGAAGGGCCCAGCAACAACTGGAAGCGGCACGGCCTTATGCTCGCAAAATTGCTGAAGTTACTTTGGATTTGGCTTCTTTAACTCCTTGGTCATTTAATCCTTTGCTTAGGCCCCATGAACATACTAAAAAAGTATTAATTTTAGTCTTTACCGGTGATCGGGGTATGGCTGGAGGGTTTCATCTAAAGATTGCCGACGGCGCACACCAATTCAGTTTAAAATTTCAGGGCCAAGCTGAAGTTTCCTATTATATGCTGGGATTGAAAGGATTTCAAAGATTTACAGCGCGTAAGCTACCGGTATACAAAAGATTTCCTGCTGCGGTAGCCGGAGTTCCTTTTTCTGAAGTGCAGAAGTTGGCGGAGGAAATATCGGATTTATATCTAAATGAGGAATATGATCAAATTTATTTGTATTATTCCAAATTTTATTCAACTGTAACGCAAAAGCCCAGAGCTTTTCAACTTTTGCCGATTGATCCGAGCAAAGCTCGTCATAAAGAGGAACATGGTTTGTTTATTTTTGAACCGAATCAGGAAGCTATTTTGGATAATATATTACCGCGCTATATCGAGAGCGAAATTTACCGGGCTTTTCTGGAAACTGAGGCTGGCGAGCTCGGGGCCAGGATGACGGCGATGTCTTCAGCCACCGATAATGCCGGTGAGTTGATTGAACGCTATCAATTAATTATGAACCGGATTCGTCAGAGTCAGATTACCACAGAGATTGCTGAAATTGTGGGTGGAGCTGAAGCTCTCAAAGCCTGAGTTTATTGGATTTTTTGCCAAGAAACTGATGGCCTAAAATCCTTTCAAATATATTTTACATTTAATAAAAATAGGGGGCTTTTTTGATGGCAACTGGCCGCATCGTTCAAATTATCGGACCTGTTCTAGATATTGAGTTTTTGCCGGAAGAGATTCCCGATATTGATACTGCTGTATCCGTAAAATATCAAGTTAAAAATGATACCCGCACTGTAGTGTCGGAAGTTATGCATCAACTGGGAAATAATCAAGTCCGTTGCGTAGCCTTAAGTTCAACCGACGGTTTAGTCCGTGGCATGGAAGCACATAGCGATAATAAACCAATTACGGTTCCGGTGGGCCGTGAAGTCCTGGGCCGGATCTTTAACGTAATTGGTGAGGTAGTTGATGACGGTCCGGCAGTTAAAGCTGTCCATACTTTACCGATTCATCGTAAAGCGCCCAGTTATGAAGAACAAGCAACAGTGCAGGAAATGTTAGAGACCGGAATCAAAGTCGTCGATTTGTTGGCTCCTTATCCAAAGGGCGGTAAAGTAGGCTTATTTGGTGGCGCTGGAGTTGGTAAGACCGTTATTATTATGGAGTTAATTCATAATATTGCCACTCAACACGGTGGATTTTCTGTTTTCACCGGAGTCGGTGAACGGACCCGGGAAGGGAATAGTTTATGGCTCGAAATGAAGGAATCCGGTGTTATTGATAAGACTGCCTTAGTTTTCGGTCAGATGAATGAGCCGCCGGGGGCCAGACTGCGGGTTGCTTTAACCGGCCTCACCATGGCTGAATATTTCCGAGACAGCGAAAATCAGGATGTTTTGCTCTTTGTCGATAATATTTTCCGTTTCACGCAGGCTGGTTCGGAAGTTTCGGCGTTACTGGGCCGGATACCTTCCGCTGTTGGTTATCAACCGACTTTGGCGACGGAAATGGGTGCCTTACAGGAACGGATTACTTCAACTAAAAATGGCTCAATTACGTCGATTCAGGCAATTTACGTCCCGGCTGATGATTATACTGATCCGGCGCCGGCTACAGCTTTTACCCATCTTGATGCAACGACCAACTTGGAACGGAGAATTGTGGATAAAGGAATTTATCCGGCAGTTGATCCTCTGGCGTCTACTTCTAGATTGTTGACCCCAGAAGCGGTGGGCGAAGAGCATTATCAGGTTGCCCGTAGAGTTCAGGAAACTCTGCAGAGATATAACGAGTTACAAGATGTTATTGCAATTTTAGGAATGGATGAATTAAGTGATGCCGATAAGATAACCGTATCCCGGGCAAGAAGACTTGAGCGTTTTTTATCTCAGCCATTCTTTGTTGCTGAAACCTTTACCCAGATTCCAGGGAAATATGTGCCGATTGCCGAAACAGTTCGGGGATTTAAGGAAATTTTAGACGGTAAACATGATGATCTTCCGGAAGCTGCTTTTTATATGGTTGGGACCATTGATGATGCCGTTGAAAACGGTAAAAAGCTAATGGCTGAATCTGGTGGAGCCGGAGAGAAAAAATAATGAGTCAGCAAATTATGCTCGAAGTGGTAACGCCGCATCGGCTTGAATTTCAAAAAGAAGTCGAATATGTAGTAGCTCCTACAGTTGATGGAATCGTTGGTGTTTTACCGGGCCACATTCGTCTCATTACGCAACTGGCGACAGGAGTACTTCGTTATAAAATTGATGGCCAGAATAATTATATGGCCGTTAGTGAGGGATTTATGGAGGTAACTCCTCATAAGGTTATTATTCTTGCCGAAGCGGCTGATTTACCGGAAGATGTCGATGCTGAGCAAGCCTTGGAAGAAAAGCGTCAGGCTGAAGAAGCGCTTCATCATTCATTTACTGAAAAAATTAATTTTGACCAGGCTGAAATAGCCTTAAAAAGAGCGGCTACCAAGGTTGAATTAGCTAAAAAATATGGGGAAAATAAGTAATTCAATTGGTTTGACATTACTGATTTGACAAACAGCTATTTGTGGGTTATAATTTTTAAAAATCACTTAACTTAATACTCATCAAGAGAGGTGGAGGGAGATGGCCCGATGAAACCCGGCAACCCGAATTTATTTTTGCAGGAAATGCAAAATGAGTGTTGGGTGCCAATTCCTCCAGAAATTTTCTGGCAGATGAGATTCTTTTAGCCCTTCCATCGCCGGAAGGGTAATTTATTTTATGGAGGTATGGACATAATGGTAGAAAGACGACTATTTACCTCGGAATCGGTTACCGAAGGCCATCCTGATAAGATCTGCGATCAGATCTCCGATGGTGTATTGGATGCTATTTTTGCTGAGGACCCATCGGCCCGGGTTGCTTGTGAGTGCGCCGTAACTACGGGTATGGTATTGGTAATGGGTGAGATCACCACCAAATGTTATGTTGATATTCCGAAAGTAGTAAGGGAGACAATCCGGGAGATCGGTTATACCCGGGCCAAATACGGTTTTGATTGCGATACTTGTGCGGTACTGACATCCATTGATGAGCAATCCGCCGATATTGCCCTGGGTGTTAATAAAGCTCTAGAGGCAAAAAACGGTGAGATGAGCGAAAAAGAGATCGAAGCTATCGGCGCCGGAGACCAGGGAATGGTATTTGGTTATGCTTGTGATGAAACCCCGGAATTTATGCCGATGCCGATTGCACTGGCTCATCAACTGACTAGAAAGCTCTCGGAAGTGCGAAAAAGCGGTGAACTGGACTATTTACGGCCAGACGGTAAAAGTCAAGTAACAGTGGAGTATGATGACGGTGTACCGGTGCGGGTTGATACTGTAATTATCTCCAGTCAGCATGATCAGGCGGTAGAACACGATCAGATTGAAAAAGATGTGATTGCCAAGGTCATTAAAAAGGTAATCCCCGCCAAGATGATTGATGCCAAGACCCGGTTTTTAGTAAATCCCACCGGACGTTTTGTAGTGGGTGGTCCTCAGGGGGACTCCGGGTTAACCGGCCGTAAAATTATTGTTGATACATATGGCGGGATGGCCCGTCATGGCGGTGGCGCCTTCTCCGGCAAAGATCCGACAAAAGTCGATCGTTCTGCGGCTTATGCTGCCCGTCATGCGGCCAAGAATGTGGTTGCCGCCGGACTTGCCAAAAAATGCGAGATTCAAGTCGCCTATGCTATTGGTGTTGCCAAGCCGGTTTCGGTCTTGGTTGATACGTTTGGTACCGGAAAGTTACCCGATGAAGCTATCGCTGAGCTGGTTAAAAAGAACTTCGATTTCAGACCGGCGGCAATCATTCGCGATTTAAACTTACGGCGGCCTATTTATAAACAGACAGCTTCTTATGGACATTTTGGCAGAAATGATTTGGATCTGCCATGGGAAAAATTGAACAAGGTTGATGCATTGAAAAAATGATACATCAACATATAGCGAATGTGTTAAAAAGCCGGAGAATTCCGGCTTTTTTTGTAGCCATTATTCTTAAAACCAATTTGACCCCTTATAAAATTAAGCTGGTTTTTGTGCTTCACGGTGGAAATTTCTCTTTCAAGAGTTAATCATTGGCAAATGTTTTTGAAAGGTATAAAGTCTACTGCCGACAATGCCGAAATCTAAAAAAGTGAGTGTTTTATGTCACTGGCGATGTTTTATTATTAGGGGTGCGTTTGGATGGCAGTAATCCGATTAGTTATCGTAGATGATCAGGTCCCGGTTCGGGAAGGGTTAAAAGAAATACTAAGCTCGGAAAATGGACTGCTGATAGTCGGCGAAGTCCAACACGGTGCTGAGATCATTGCCGAAGTTTTGGATTTAAAACCGGATGTTGTCTTAATGGATACCAATCTTCCGGAGAAAGATGGAATTGAACTTACTGCAGAGCTGAAGAGTAGAGCGCCTGGTGTTGGGGTACTGACCCTAACAACCGATACCAATCAGCACCATTTGTCAAAGATTATTAAAGCCGGCGCTCTGGGATATATTTTAAGGGATAGTGACCCGGAAACTTTGGTGACGGCGATCCGCACTGTCGCCCATGGTGATGCGTATATTCAACCTTGTCTGCTCGCCAAATTGCTCAGTGAGTTCCGCCAGTTTTTATCCGAAGAAAAACAAGTGGTGGGACCCGAGCAATTAGGACTTACTCGGAGGGAGTTTGAAATTGTCAATCATATCGCTTGTGGCGACAGCAATAAGGAAATTGCCGAACAGCTCTTTATCAGTGAAAAGACTGTCAAGAATCATGTCAGTAATATTTTGCGTAAAATGGAATTGGAGGATCGTACGCAGGTAGCGGTTTATGCCTACCGTAAAGGTTTAATAAGCAAATAATTTACTTTCCACTAAGTTTGGTATGAGGCTGTCTAAAAGAAATTCTTTTGGGACAGCCCTTTCTCATTTCTTTCGCATATGATAAATAAGCTTTATAAATAAGGCAATTTGTAAATAATGAACATGATACGGTTGAACTAAAGGATTGTAGCAATGACCCAAAATATCAGCGCGATTTATTATAATAACCAGTTACTTTGTTCCAAAGTAAAAGTGGTTCGGGGCTTTTGGAAAAAGCTAAGGGGTTTGAGATTTTATCGCGATTTTCCTGATGAAGCGGATGGTCTATTACTTTATGGTTGTAAATTTGTTTCTATGTTGGGGATGCGATTTGCTGTGGATTTAATTTACCTTAGTCAAAACCAGCAAGTCTTGTATACTGTTGAAGGGTTGGTTCCGAATAAATTCGGACCCTTTATCGCGGATGCTTACTATATATTGGAGCTTAAGACCGGAGTTATTGCCGCATATCATATCAAGGCCGGAGATTTTATGATAATTAAAAATTGACAATGGCAATAAATTTATTTACAATCGCATTCACTTGAGTTTGATTTTTACGTTATGTATAGTATGAAAATATAACTATGAATGAAATATAAAGTGATTTTTGGGGGTGGCAATATGAAAGATAGATTGACATTTGAATTACCGGATGGGTCAATAATTCATTTTCCTGGAGGTACTACTTTTCAGCAGATCGCCGCTGAACTTCAGCCACGTTACCTTTCTCCGATCATAGCAATAAAGTTAAATAATGAAATCCGGGAATTGTATTATACTCCGCAAGTCAGCGGCAAACTGGCTCCGATTGATTTGGGTCAGGAGGATGGAGTAAGAATTTATTTCCGAAGTTTGTCATTGGTAATGGTTCGGGCAGCCGAAGAACTATTTCCCGGTTGCAAAATACGTTTTGAACATTCGCTCAGTAAAGGGATTTACGGTGAGATCCATTTGCCGGAACAGCAACCTTGTACGGAAAAGGAATTACGGCAAATAGCCAACCGGATGAGAGTTATCATTAAGGCCGACGAACCTATCACCAGAGCGACACTTCCGCTGGATAAGGCGCTGGAGCTTTTCAAAGAACGTCATCAATTGGATAAGGTACGGTTATTGGCATTTAAGAGCAAGCCCGAAGTGCATATTTATCAGTGCGGCGGCTATGTGGATTATTTTTACGGCTATATGGCGCCATCCACCGGTTGTTTGGAACAATTTGATTTGAAATATTATTATCCCGGATTTATCATGCGTTTTCCGACTCAAAGCAGTCCCAAGGAGATTCCCCGTTTTCAGGAACAACGGAAATTGGCCCGTATTTTTTATGAGTTTGAAAAATGGGGCGAGATCATGGGGATTGAGGATGTCGGCGCACTAAATCAACAGATTGCCGCCGGTCGCTCCGGCGAATTAATCCGGATCGCTGAAGCGCTTCACGAAAAGAAGATTGCCCAAATAGCCGATCAGATTGCGGTAGATCGGGACCGGATCAAGCTAGTTCTGATTGCCGGACCGTCTTCTTCCGGTAAAACAACTTTTGCTCAACGCCTGGCGGTCCAATTGAAGGTTAACGGCTTAAAACCGGTTCCGATTTCGATTGATGATTATTTTGTCGACCGTGAGCTGACACCTCTCGGTGCAGATGGCTTGCCCGATTACGAATGTTTGGAAGCACTCAATGTCGAACTCTTTAATGAGCATTTAAGTTCATTGATCCAAGGCCTGCCGGTGGTATTGCCGCGCTACAACTTTCAGAAGGGCAAGAGTGAAAGCAGTAATGTGACTTTGGAGATCACTAAAGAGCAGCCGCTGATCATTGAGGGGATTCATGGACTAAACGATAAGCTTACTGCCGGGATACCCAAAGATAATAAATTTACGATCTATATCAGCGCTTTGACCCAGTTGAATATTGATGATCATAACCGGATTCCTACCACCGACAACCGAGTGATCCGGCGGATTGTCCGCGACAATCAGTTTCGGGGTCATGATGCCTTGAAGACTATTGGGATGTGGCCGATGGTGCGAAGGGGCGAGGAAGCCCATATCTTTCCCTTCCAGGAGGAAGCGGATGTGATGTTCAATTCGGCGCTGGTGTATGAGTTGGCGGTATTGAAACATTGTGCGGAGCCCTTATTACAACAAATCACTCCCGAGTATCCGGAGTTCTCCGAGGCCAAGCGATTGTTGAAGTTTTTGGGCTACTTCTTGCCGATGGAGGATCAAGATGTGCCGTTAAATTCGATTATCCGGGAGTTTATCGGGAGTAGTTGCTTTTGTGTATGAGTATTAGTTCTTCTTCCGTTTAAATATCCCCTTAAACGCATTTACCACTTTGCTGCCGACTTTTTTAACCCCGGTTGCGGCGGCGTGACTGATTTTATTAAGGCCAAGCTTATCGCGGAGGCTCCTGGTGACGGCGTCGATCACTTTGAACTTTACATTGGCCTTGAGGTCATCGAGGCGACCGGAGAGCGTAAAGTCGAAATTCAACATTCCCTTGCCGTCTTCAATCCCTTTTAATAGGAGATTGGCCGGAGCGCCGAGTAAGGTGCCGCCGAAGGCATGTCCTTTTTTAGGGGTTAATTTCAAGTCTCGGATATCGACATGATGATAGCTGTTTAAATAATTATTGTGGCACTTGACATCGGAACTGACCCAGGCTCGGCCGGACTTGACGGTAACGGAAGCGTTGGGAACCAGGTAAGCGTAATCGGCCAAGGTTAGGTTGGATATTTTGCTTTTGGCTGTAAAACTAATGGTTGTTTCGCCGAGAATCCCCGTACCATTTGCGGTGATCTGCGCCGGACGATTCGTTCCAAGTAAAGCCGAGAAGTAAAATCGGGTAGCCAGTTTATCCGGGTTCGGGATTATTAATTGTTTCAAGCTGAGATTTGTTTTGGTTAATACCAAGGTTGGTTGATGATCCCGGCTGATCGTATAGCTGGAAAAAGAAATCTTGCCGTCTCTCAGGTTAAAGCGGTTCAGCTTGACGATAAAATCGGAACCGTTGGAGGCCTTTGAGGAATTGCCGCTAAACAAATCCAGATAATAATCGAGGTTCATATTGCCGTTCCGGTATTGGATGATTTTGATTTGGGGCCTTACGATGGTAATATCCTGGATTACTAATTGTTTTTTAAATAATGGACTGAGAGCTACCCGGACTTTGATATCGTCGGCCAGAAGCATATTCCCCTTGCCGTAACCGGGCGCTTGAGCCAGCTCAATTTGATTGATCTTGACCACTGCTCCGGTTAGGAATGAAACACTGACCGAACCGATCTTAAGTTTATGGCCAAAGATAGCGGCCACTTGTTGTTTAACCAGGGCGTCGGCGATGGGGTTGATGAAAACCGGCAGGATAGCTGCAATGACCAGGATCAATATGATGATTGATAGTAAAATCTTCAGTCCAAGATGCTTTTTTTTCACTGAAGATGCTCTTGGGGCGGGGGATTGGGTTGCCATAAATTTCTTGCCTCCAGCTTTATACGAATTTCGGAGTTTTTAATATCCATGATCATAAGTTTGAGCGTTTCATAATATGGTGCATTCCAATTATACTATAAAATTGGGGGATTGGCGTATAAAAAACTTGGAAGTGGAAGCCCGTGAATATAAAGGATAGAGTATATGAAAAATTATGGTTGACAAGGGCCCTGCATTTTTGGTATATTAGTATATGTCACTTGGAGAGATTACTTCGTGACACGGGCTTGTAGCTCAGTTGGGAGAGCGCTTGAATGGCATTCAAGAGGTCAAGGGTTCGATTCCCTTCAGGTCCACCAAGATTATCCACTCCGAAATGAAATTCTACAAAAATGTCATTAGGAGTTATTAATACACGGTTTACAAACTTATTTATCAAGTATTTAGCGTATGCCGCTTTCGAACCTTCGGAGGCGGCTGTTTTATTGGCAATTATGAATTTCATGATTCGTTCTTTAGTCCAGGGAGTTTGCTTTTTTAGAGCAATAACAGCCTGTTCTAATTCTTCTTTTTCAGATATTAGCTTTTTGATTCTTTCAAGTGTTTCTGGATTATCTAAACCGTTTTCTATCGCTTGATAAAGCCTTTCAATCTTTTGATTTAAATTGGAAGTCTCTTTACTAATACGTTTTGTCTCTAAATCAATATTTGAATACTTTTCTAAATATAATTGTTCAAATTCTTCGGCAGTCTTTTCAATATCTGAGAAAAATCTATTTTCAGTTTCTGTGATCACATAATGCTCAATGGGTTCTTTCCTTATTTCCGGATTATTACACTGGCCTGTCCGTTTACGATTGCCGCATATATAGAGATGACGGTGAAGGGTCTTTTTAGGATTCCATCGAGCATTGCCTACATAAGCTCCGCCACATACACCGCAAAATAGTTTTCCGGTCAGGAGATACTCAACTTCGCCGCGCCGCCGAGGAGAAATTTTTTTTCGATCATCCAAAAATTTTTGTAGTAACATCCATTTTCCAAAAGGGACTACTTCAGGGAGAGAATCGGGAATTTGGATCACTTCATCAAGAGAATTTTTTTTATGACTATTTCTACCCTTCATTTTTTTACCTCCAGATGTTAATCCATAGGTATAAATACCTGCTATTTTTGGATTTCTTAATAGTTCATAAATGGAATTTTTACCAAAACATTTTCCAGTCTTGGTACGATACCCTTTTTCATTTAAGGTTCTGATAATTTCGGTATATCCTTCTCCGTTTAAAGTCATATCGGCCATAAGATTAACGGCTTCTTGTTCATGCGGATTGATTTGGTATTGTTTAATTTTATTTATTTCTACTACATCTAACCCCAATGGAGGAATGCCGCCTAAATGTTTCGATTTTAAAGCATGAGCCCGCATTTTCCGTTTAACTTCTTCACTTAAATTTCGGCTATAATCCTCATCTTTGGCTTCATAGATTGCTTGAAGAAAAATATTACCGTGTGTAGGCATCAACACGGCTTCGTAACTAATTCCTTTTTCATTTAAATCATATTTATAAACTACGGCATCGCGACGATTCCGAGCAAAACGATCCGTTTTATCGGTAAGGCATAGGTCAGCTTTAATAGTGCCCGACAAAAGATCATTTATCATTGCTTGAAATTCGGTTCGGTCATCGGTTGTGGCAGTTTCAGCCCGATCAATATATTCTTTGACAATAGTAATATTATTTTGTTCGCACCAATTATGGACAGCTAATTGCTGTGCTTCAATTGATTCCCCTTTTTGATTAAGAGATGAATATCTATAATAAGCAACGGCAGTATGATATACAACGGCCGTTTTCATTTATCTTCTTCCCTTTGGGCTTTTGTAAATTTTATGAACTGCAGAACTGCTTTTTGTTCAGCAACATTTAGATCTTGCATAGCTTCATCAAGTTCTGAATAGACTCTGCCGTCAGTCATTTCGATTTTAAAGTTACCATCGTTTTCTAAAATACCGGCTGCCTTTAGAATTTCCTCATAAGTAACTTTCAAAAAAGGAGCAAGCTTTTTTAACGTATCTACACTAGGTGATTTTGTTGTACCACTTTCAATACGGGAAATAGTAGTCCCCCAAACTCCGCTCTCCTTGCTTAATGAATCAACTGTCTGATAGCCTGCTTGCAGACGCAAATTTTCAATATAACGGCCAAATTCCTTAGCATCCATATATATTCCCCCAATTATCTTTAATAATTAAATTATACTGCATGCATTGCACGCATGCAAGATTTTTTTACTTGTAATATTTATTGATAAGAACTATAATTAATCTGCAAGTGTGCAGATTAAAGGAGATGATTTTATGAAATTGCCGAAGATACATTTAAAAGAGGATACATTAAATGATTTAATGGCCGAAAATGATACAAATAAAACTGGATTAGTAGTTTTAACTGGAATTAGTTCCTCACAATTATATAGAGTTTCTAAAACCGGCATTGTAGGTGATGATGTTGTCGCACGAATTTTGGCAGCTAATCCGAAAAAAAAATTTGAGGACTATTTTTTTGTGCAATAAAATTTGCATGCATGCAGACTAAATAGAAAGAAGAATATTTCATGGTAACTATTGTCCGTGCCAAACGTGAAAAAGGGATTATAACAACTGTCGCCGCTGAAACGGTAAAATCTGATTCCAATGATAATAATTACCAAAAGGCAGCGGCTGAATACTTTCTGTTTATCGCGGAAATGGAAGGACAAATAAAATGAAAAAGGAGGTCATTAAAAACTTTCAACATGTAAATAAACCGTATTCGTTACGCTTCGACGATACACGGCAATTATTAAATGAACTACAACAACAAATATTTGATCAAACTGAATTTATAACTGCAAATTTATTGCCTGCAAAACTTGATGAAGATATACCGGATGATAAAGAAAAAGCTTATGAATCCGGTTATGAAGATGCATTACTTGATGCCAAAATTTATTTTCGGACATTAATCATCAGATTTTTAGGAGATAAGAATGAATCTTAAAGATGCTTACATTCTCGGGCTTTCCATAGATGGCGAAAAAATGCAATTCTTTTTTCCCTACTCCGAGCGAAATGTAAATCTTGTAAAAACTATATATAGCAGGGTCTTTAATAAAGGCTTAAAATGCTGGGATTTTCCTATTAACCCGCAAATATATGCTGATATTCTAATGAAATTCCCGCAAACGATCTTGGATCATAATCTTAAAAACCGAATTCGTAGTATTGCTACAGCTTATGACCAAGTTAATGAAATGAAACTGGCCGGCTGGGAAAATACGACACCTAATGCGCCAATGCTTTTAAAAACGGAAAATCTGCACAATAACAAACCTTATAATCACCAAATATTAGCTTTTAATGTTGCAATCCAATTGCCGCATTTTGCTTGTCTTATGGAACAAGGTTGTGGAAAATCCCTTGTTATGGTCGCTTTAGTTGGACATTGGTTTCATTTAGGAGAAGTAAAACGAGTTTTAATATTTTGCCCTTCAGCGGTTATTCCAGTATGGCCCCGGGAATTCGGCGATTATGCCAAATATCCTGTTAACGTATTTGCTTTAACTGAATCGGTTGCCGAGCGTGAAAGTCTGCTTTATTCCTTATGCCATTCCGGCCTCATAGAGCAAAACATAGTAACTACAGTCGTTACAAATTACGAAGTATCTTGGCGTATGGAAGATGCTCTAAAAGAATTCAAGCCCGACATGGTTATTTGTGATGAATCACAACGGATTAAAAAGGGTTCGACTGAACAGGCCAAAGCAATTTACCGAATTAGCGCCAATGCGAAACACCGGGCCATCTGTTCCGGAACACCAATCGAAAAACCGGTTGACTATTTTGGACAATATCGCTTTTTGGATCCGAATATTTTGGGCTATTATTTTACAAACTTCCGCAACCGTTATGCTCATGTAGTCGGTGAACATGATATTATTGTCGGTTATAAAAATCTGGATGAATTAACCAAGAAAGTTCATCAAATAGCTTTCCGGGTCACCAAAAAAGATGCTCTACCGGATATGCCGGAAAAGGTTGATCAGATTCTATATTTTGAACTTGAGGAAGAGGCCCGTAAGATTTACGACCAGATGGAAGCGGAGAGCATTGCGGAAATTGCAGGTTACGAAACGATAACCGCTAATAATATTCTGGCCAAAATGGTCCGTTTATCTCAATTAACAGGCGGATTCTTTAACGCCAATAAATTGGCTGGGACCGACGACGACGAAACAAGACCAAATGTCATTAAACAGATAAGCAAAGCCAAATTAAAACTACTTGATGAAACGGTTAACGATTTGACTGAACAAAATCATAAAGTAGTTATATTTACCCGATTTACTGCGGAGTTTCTTGCCATTTGTGAATTGATGAGCAAAAACAAAATCAAATTTGTATCAATGAATGGCAGCACTCCGGCCCTGCTTAAAAAAAGCAATGTTGACCAATTTCAAAATGATAAAGGCACCATGATTTTGGTCGCAAACATTCGTTGTGCTGGTCTTGGAATAACACTACACGCCGCGCATTATGCAATCTTTTACAGCTTTGGTTATTCCCTCATTGATTATGAGCAAGCGAAAGACCGGCTCCATCGTATCGGGCAGCATGATCTTTGCACTTACATTCACTTAGTAGCGCAACATACGATTGATGTAAAGATTGTGCGCGCCCTTCAGAATAAGCGCGAAATTGCAAAAGAGGTGGTCGATGATTGGCGGCAATATTTTGAAGATGAGGTGGCTTAATGGAAACATTATTATCCGTTAGTATTACGCAGCATGATGCTAAGATTCAGTTAAGTAAAGCATTAAAACCAATATTTAAAAGTGAAAAACCAGTAAAAATCATTTGCATTGGTACTGATCGCTTAACAGGGGATAGTCTTGGCCCATTAGTAGGAAACTTGCTGCAAAAAGCAAGTATTGATGTAATGGGAACTTTAAAAAATCCAGTAACAGCAATTGATATTGAGAAAGTTCTTGAAGAGAACAATGGATTTAAAGACTATTGCGTTTTGGCTATTGATGCTTGTCTTGGCCGTTCAGAAAATGTTGGAGAAGTGAAATTAAGAGAAGGTTCATTTTCCCCAGGATCAGGAGTTGGAAAGGATTTACCACCAGTCGGAGACTTCAATATTATTGGAATTGTCAATATTGGAGGCTTTATGGAGTACATGATGTTACAAAACACCCGTCTTAATCTAGTTTATGAACAAGCGGAATTAATTTCCGGGGCTATTCAAACGGCTATTACTTCTGATTTTGTAGATGATGAACCCGAATTATTTAGTTTCGAATGGGCTTGTAAAGCAGTTGGTCATCCTCTCCCTAAATCGATGCAAATTGAACCCGAAGGAGAAAAGACTAATGTTTAACAGATTTAAAAATGCAATTCGATATATCTCTGAAGGCGATGCTATAATAAAGCAGCTTACCTATGAATTACAAGTTGCTAATTGCCAGATTGAAGATAAAAACAAAGAAATCGCCTCTCTTAAATCCCTTATCATGGAACAAACAATCAATCCGGTTAGAGAACAACTTGAGGCCCAACATGACGGCGAGCTTCCGGCTTTGCCTATTGAGGCTTTGTCAATGGCCGAAACTTTATTCTTGCTCTCCTGCGAATCTGACGAAGCAGAAACCAAAAAGAAATCAGCTAATGCTAAATTCGATATCGTAAACGAAAATCTTTCCAAACAAATGGTTTCTAACCGACTACCCAAATTTACATACCGCGGATTTGACTTTGAACTTGATGCTGAATTTCACATCAATGTTTTAAAGGTCAATAAGCCTTTTGTCCAGGATTGGCTTCGAGACAACGGTCACGGTGATCTGCTTTCAGAAGATTATAGCGCCTCCAGTTTAAAGAGTCTAGTTAAAGAAATCCGCGAACAGAATAACGATAATCTTCCGGAGGATTTAAACAAACTCATTACCATATACGAACCGGTAATTGTCAGCATGAAAAAAACTAAAGCTAATTCAGCCAAGGCTAAACGAGTTAAAAAGGTTATTGATAAACAAATTTGAGCAAAAGGAGGTTAACCTTTCTATGTCCCAAAAACTTCGAGGATTTATTAACATCAAGAATATTAAACCCGCTGCAGTTGGAGCTATTGTTGCTTTTGAAATGAAAGTTGATAGTTTCCCTTCAGACGAATTTATGCATGAAATTAATTGCAAAACGGTCGAGGCGGAAATCTCCGAATTCGATCCTAACGGAAAGTTGGACTTTTCCCAAGGCGCTCAAGATGTAACCGGACAAAAATAATTTGATTCCGGAAGAAGAAAACAATTTTAATAGGAGGTTCTTTTCATGGTTGCCAAAAATACCGCTACCACCGAAACTACTGCAATAGCTAAAAGTAGTTTTATGTTACCAGCTCCAGCCCAACGGAAGATTGACGCCAAAACTTTCGTCGAGCGGATGAAGGGCTTTAAAATCAATCTGCCCCGGATTATTTTCCCTTCCGGAAAGGGGATCACTTTCACGATTCCGCAAGATGACGGTCAGGGAAAATCAGCCGAAATCTTGAAAGCAGTTATTATTGACCAGTATCCTGTGCGCGCTTTTTGGCGCGAAAAATATTCCGGGAAAGGAGTTCCTCCGGATTGTACTTCCGACGATCTGATTAATGGTCATGGCGATCCGATGGGAAGCGGTCAAATTTGTGCCCAAAAATGTGAAAACTGCCCGAATAATGCTTGGGGCAGTGATACCGACCAAAATGGTAAACCCACTGAGGGAAAGGCTTGCAAAGAACTTCACCCAATGTTTTTACTTTTTGAAGGTGAAGAAATTCCTTACCAACTGACGATCCCACCCGGTTCTTTGAAAAACGCCGGTGATTTTCTTTCCCAGCGTATCCTGATGAAAGGACTTTTGCCGGAAGAAATTGTTGCCGAGGTCGGGACCGCTCCGGCTCAAAGTAAAAACGGTACGGATTACCGGAAAGCGACTTTTAAAAAAGTCGAAGAACTTGACGCCGAAACCTTTGCCACCGTCCAAAAATTGCGGGAAGAATTTATGCCGTTAACCCGCAGTGCCATGATTCTTAACGATGATTATAACATCGAAAACGGTTTTCAGCCGGTTAATGTTACACCTGGCACCGGGGCCGCGACACCCGAAGACCCTATCAACCATATGGACTTAAGAGAAGATCAAACTCCGGAAACGATGTAAAAGAATTGTTTAAAGCGGGGCAGGGAGTTAAACCCCTGCCCTTTATTTATCCGGAAGGAAATTTAAAGATGATATCGCCGTACAAAAGATATGCCTCAACATCATCCAGGGAGAAAAAGCCAAAGAAATCCGACTTAAATATTACCGGGTGTGATTTTGAACATTGTAGCGCCCGAAAAACTTATTTCTCCAAATGCTACTATGCGCCACAGGAGGAAAGACCCTGCACAATTATACTTAAAGATAGAGGGTGAATCTATGAAAAACCAGTTACTTGAATACGCCCTTTACTATCATAACACTCTCCAATGGAGTGTCATTCCATTACGCAAAGATAAAAAATCTTTTATAAAGTGGGAGGAATTTCAGACCCGGCACGCTTCCGAGGAAGAGATCCTTTCCTGGTGGAAAGAATGGCCTAATGCCAATATTGGAATTATTACCGGCCAAATAAGCGGGATTGTTGTCTTGGATATTGACGGCGAAGGCGCTAAAACCTTGGCTCCATTTGTGGCCGTCGAACCATTGCCGCAGACCCCGAAATCAATTACCCGGAACGGAAACCATTATATTTTTAAACATCCGGGGCTTGAAGTGCGGAATTTTGTCCGCAAAGATTTAGCCGACATGCATTTTCGCGGCGACGGCGGTTATATTGTGGCTCCGCCAAGTATTCATGAAACCGGTCATATATACTCCTGGGAAGTCCAACCGGGGGAAATTGCCTTGGCACCGATGCCGAAATTTTTGCTTAAGCTTTGTATTGAGCGGGATGTTATGCTGCCTTCCACCGGCTCCGGGAAGAGCGGTAAACATCAAAAAAAAGTTGACGCTGAGAATGCCCTTTCCGGCGTGCCGGAAGGCCAACGTGACGCTTCGATATTTCAGTACGCTTGTAGTTTGCGCTCTCGAAACGTCGAACTTGCCGAGGCCAGGCAGCTTATTTTGACCATGGCCGCGAATTGTTCACCGCCGTTTTCCGAAAGCCAGGCGCTTATAAAACTGGAACAAGCATGGAAATTTGAACCGGGGAATGTGGAAGATCCTATCACGCTTATAAAAAACGCGATATCTTTTTTAGAGGCCATAAATGCCCTAGAACAAGTCTATTCTCCAGATGGAATGAATGGGCTTGCATTACTCCGAACGAACGAGCCGAGTCAATATCCGCTCATCAAGCAAGCTTTAAAAAAGAAATTCGGGACTGAACTTAACCTGAACGAATTGGAAAAAGCGGTTAGTAAACAAATCGCCGAGAATAACAAATTGCGGATTGTCGAGGGTAACGAACCACCGCCATTACTCGAACAAGTACTAAAAAATTTACCAGTTAAGGAGCTTCGGAAACCACATTCCTGGAATATCACCGAGAATGGAATTTGGCAGGATTCAAAATATGGCCCGATTTGCGCCTGCCCGGTGCCAGTCATTATTACCGGCAGACTTCATAATTGGGAGCATGCCGACTACAAGACGGAAATTCAATTTTACCGCGATCAATGCTGGAAAAAGATTGTTGCCAATAATGCAACGATTTACGACAACCGGGCTATTATTCAATTAGCCAACAAAGATTTGCCGGTTTCATCAAATAGTTCTAAACACCTGGTGCGTTTTTTGGAAGAATTTCAGCGTGAGAATTTGGAAGTAATCCCGGTCATTAAATCAACTTCTCATCTTGGCTGGGTAGACTCGAATTTTATTCCCGGAGTGGCCGGAGATATCCGGATTGATTCCGAAGATAATTTTACTTATACCGGATACCATTCAGCCGGAGATTATACAAAGTGGCTAAAACTGGCGACTAGAATTCGGAATTATCCGCTGGCCCGGTTTATACTCTCTGCCAGTTTCGCCGCGCCGCTTTTAAGACTTCTCGGCCAGCGCGTTTATATTATTCATCTTTGGGGGCCTACACGTTTCGGAAAATCGGCCGCGCTCAAATTTGCTCTTTCAGTCTGGGGTGATCCGGATATTACCCTGGCCAATTTTAACGCGACAAAGACCGGTTTGGAACGTTTAATTGCATTTTATTGTGACTTACCTCTAGGACTTGATGAGCGGCAAGTAGTGGGGGATAAACAAGGTTTTATTGATTCTCTGGTTTATCTTCTGGGACTTGGAAAAGGGAAGGCAAGGGGAGCGAAAACAGGCGGACTTCAGGATTTTAATTATTGGCGCTCTATTGTTTTAACCAATGGAGAAATGCCCCTGGCCGACTCATCATCAAGCGCCGGCATCCGGACCCGCGCTTTAGAACTTTATGGTAGACCCATTGACGATGAAGAATTTGCCGTTGAAGTCCATCAATCATTAAGGGATTGTTTCGGAATACCCGGGCCGACGTTTGTTAAAAAAATTATTGAAGTAAAAAAAGATACCCCGGAGCAATTCGGCGACGGTTATGATGCGATTTTTAAACACCTTACCAAGAAATGGCCGGATCGAATTTCAAGTCATATTTCCGCCGTCTCGATTGTAACTTTGGCTGATATGTTGGCAAGTCAATGGATTTTCGGAATAAGGGAGGAGCTTGCCACAGAACAAGCTTTGGAACTTGCCGGAGAAATCCTCAATTCTTTGGAATCCGTCAAGGAAATTGACGATGCTACCCGTTCTTATCAATTTTTTATGTCCTGGTTTTCGTCCAATTATGAACATTTTCAGGAACGAGCCGATGAAAAATACGGATTCCAACAGATTGGGACTATTTTTGTTTACCCGCATATTTTTGAAAAATTCATGGGAGAAGCAGGTTTTAATCCGCACCGGGTATTAAAAGACTGGGCCGAACATGGCTGGATTGAAACTGAAAGCTGGGGACAGGAGCAGAAAAAAAGGCTTAAGGTAAAGAAAAAAGACCCGCAGACTAATGTTTATATTTATTGGGTAGCAATTAATCGGATGGATGCCGGGGATATCAAATAACATTAGGAGGGATACAATGAATATCAAAGATGCTATTAATAGTCACATTGCGAAAGAAGAAGGGACCACATCGGCCCCGATAACTGTTGAAGATTTTAAAGGCGAAAGAACCAAAACTTATCAAAGGCATTACGATCCACGCTGGGATGATTTAACCGATGATTCTCGATACTGGGATTTAATTTTGTATGCATCAACCAAAAGAGATATTGAATTGGCTTCCGGTCTTATATTCATTCGAGCTATCGGTGCCGCAATCCAATCAGAACAATTTAAAGTTAAAAATTCAGAGAATGGCGAACTTGAAGTTAAAACAATGCTGGTTATTCGCCCGCTTATTGATGAAAGAGGACTGATCGGCTGGGAAACTAAAGAGCATTACGAATCGTTCCGGGACAAGCACCTTAAACCATATTTCCCGATAATCCGGCAAATGTTGGACATCCTTGGCAATCCGGACTGGTTTCAAAAAATTCAGGAGAATCAACATGCCGAAAACTAAAACAATTCAGGCCACCGGGCCGGATGGGCGACCAGTCGAGATTGAACTTATTAAAAATCCGAAAAAGAAGAAAGAACATAAGCCGAAAGAATCCAGTATCACAGCCAATATTTTAGAATATCTTAATAGCTTGCCGGGAGTAAAAGCCAAGAAACGGCATCAAAGCGCATACCAACGGAATGAGCCGGATATTGATGCTTGTACAATGGTTTATATTTCTGTATATACGACTAAGGCTAATAAGGTTATGAAAGACCAGAAAGATGCTACAATGATACCAATCGCAATAGCCTATAAATTTGAAGTTAAAAAGCCGGGGGAAGAGTCAACCCCGGCCCAAAAAACTACTCAGGAAATTTGGAAATCATTCGGAGTAAGGGTACATGTAGTGTTTTCGAAGGAGGATGTAAGAAAGATTATGATTATGGATGGATTTGATACAAAATAATAAAAATGAAGTCAATATTAAACAACTAATATTGACCTTCTCGTTAGAATTGAGATTTATCCATAATCTGAGATTTTTAATTTAAAATACTTACAATTAAGTTAGGAATTATCTCTATATTTTACTCATTAATTTACGACTTAAATTTTTTTAAAAAATCTACAATATGATCTTGTCCTTCATGCTCAGCCCATGCTAATGCGGTATTTCCATCGTTATCTTTTTCATCAATATTTGCATGATTTAATAATAAAAAATCAACTGCTCCCTTTTGGCCTTTAGATGCCGCAAAATGAAGAGGTGTCATTCCAGTATCACTTTTTTCATTTATTTTTGCCCCATTTTTTATAAATAGACTTAAAAATGAGGTGTCATCGGTAACACCAACTGCAAAATGAAAAGGAGTACATCCCAAATTAGATCTAGCGTTAATATTGGCTCCATTTTTTATTAATAATTCGACCGTCTCTCTAGCTCCTCCTGTGGCGGCATAATGTAATGGTGTAACATCGTTTGCATCTCTGATATTTATATCGATGCCCTTTTCTAAAAGAATTTTAACTATTTCTTGGCGATTTTGAGTACAAGCTATATGAATCGCAGTATACCCATCATTGTTCTTGAGTTTTAAATCGGCACCATATTCTATCAAAATATTAACTATATTAACAAAACCACCAAACGCAGCATAAATCAAGGGAGATGTTTCAGAAGAATCCAAAAAATTAACGTCAGCTCCATTTTTTAATAATTCAATGGTTGCATTAACCTTATTTTTGGCTACAGCACAATGTAAAGCTGCCGCACCATTCTTTAATTCTCGTTTATTGATATCTGCTTTATTTTCTAATAAAAGTTTGATTATTTTATCCTTATCACATAAAGCGGCCTTATGTATAGGGCATAAACCTTTTAGACGAGAATTTACTAATTTGGGGAATTCCTGTATATAAAGTTTAACTTGGTTAATATCTCCATTTTCAATATAATTAAAAAGGTCCCATTGTTCTTCTGACATCTGAAGTTTGCTCCTTTATTTGTAATTTCATCCATATAGATGAGGTCAACAAAGAAGTTTAAATTAAGAAAATACTAATATAAAATAAGTATAACATAAAAAAAAATTTAGTACTGATTATTATCTAAAGACGCCGGAAGAAAAGCTCCGGCGTCGCGTCATTTAAAAAGTTTATTTTTTATTCCAAGGTAACTTATCAGCCATTCTGACACTAGCCTCGCCAACATACTCTTGCAATTTCTCAGCCGTTATATCTTGAATAGTTTTTTTAGGTTTCTCCAACGCCGCTAAAATCTTAACTTTGGCGAGGAGATCTTCCGGAATTAAGACGGTTTTCATTGGTTGTAACATTTTACTAATCCTCCTTTTTCTCAAAATTTTGATTTAGGATAAACCCGTGTTTGAGGATTCTAATGATCTGAATTTCAATCCCTTTTCTTTTGGCATGATTAATAGTATCTTTGGTCCCGCTTTGGTCACCATCCCAGACTGTGATTAACTTATCTGATTCATTAATCATCCATTTGTTACGGGCGAAATACTTCCATTTTTTGGCGGGATCAGGATTGACATCAACAACTTGATCGGCTTGAGATAATAACTTCTGATAATCTTCTATTTGGCCAGGGTTCCAAAGTTCATCCTGGCCCGGAAATGGTCGGGCGATGATTAATTTCAGATATGGATAGAATCGTTTAAATAAAAGGACAATTTCCGCGCCCCACTGGTCAACACCAAGGGCGCCACCAGTAATAAAAGTAGTTGCACCTTCTAAAATTGCTTGTTCAATTGCCTTATACAAGCGATTTTTAATCTTGGTGGTTAAAGGATTATTATCATTATAACCGCCGAGTTTGTCGGGTCTGGGTCCGGCTATACAAATAACTTTCATTTAATTACCTCCTTACAATTTTCTTAGTGAAGCCGGGACTTTGCGCCCCGGCAACTTTTAAAAAGCTAGGCAACTTCGGCCAGTTTCTGCCACTGTATCGGCTCCAAGGTGATGACCTCACCGCCGATCCGTTCCAGTTCGGTGGAGCGTTCATAATCTTGCTCGGTATTGGCGAGAAACGTAATGGCGTTGGCAAGTCCCCACTGGGTAAGACCGTCGCCGCCTTCAACCAATTGCATTAAAAGACCGGAACGTTCTTTCTCCCGGATGTCGAACTTTTCAACAACCTTATCAATGACCGTATCCAGGGGAGCGGTAATCCGGCGTGTGGTAGAATCAACCATAATTCCCCGGAGTTTATTAAATTGAACTTCATCAAATGCGGCTCTGACCGTATCCTGCAACTTCATCATGAAAGCGGCGTCATCCATCCGGCGCGTGCTATCCCGGTAAATCTCGGTGTACTCATCCAGATCCCGGGTGTACCGGCCTACATGATAACGTTTCATTGCCAAATCATTAACTATTGCGCCATTTTTGCAGATTAACCGATATAAAAGCGGTTCAACCTTCACCGAACCAAGCCCGACTTCGGAATTCGAAATGGAGATACCGGCCTGAACAAAATCGCCGGGTTTAACTTCAAATTCTAGGCGCTTTGTAACAGCTTTAATATAAAGATGTCCGTCTGTGACCTGACTGGATACTACTTCGACCTGACCATCATTTATTAAAATTGGCAGCGCCGCCTGGGCTATATCAAAATTGTCGATAGTGCGATAACGGTTAGACAAAAACGCGCGGGCTTCGGCATCCAGACAACGAACCAAGCGCGGTTGATTTTTGGCATTTAGCCAGTGATTAACGTTGGTTACTAGCAGATCCGAAGCTTTACTGCGCATAATTCCATAATACTTAGAGGGAATTTCGGCCCACTCCCGAAGTTGATCTTCCGCCAGTGGTTTCATTTGTAGTTTTGCTATGCCTTGACTGCCCCGGTCGACATTCATCATTAACCTGCCGTTTTCATTTGGCTCCACTTGAAGAAGACGGGAAGGCGCTAAAAAATCCTGTTTCGCTAAGTTCTGACGTTCCAACTCTTTCGCGAGGTCAACCAATGATAAACCTTGATTCATTTGTAAACACGCTCCTTTAATTTTTTTTATTTAAACCGGGGCTTTGCGCCCCGGCGACTTATAAACCATCTTGACGGTAACAATAACCATTAAAGGGGTTCATCAGAGCTTCTTGCAACCGGCCATCGACTTCGATGTAGTATTTACCTGCATTGTCAACATAAATAGGTTCTACTTTTATTGTCCCTTTCGGCTGTTGATAAACAACTTCACCTTTCGGGAATTGGATATTACCTGATTTACCATCTTTCTGCCAAGGCTCATACATAAAACCACTCTCCTTTTAAATTGGATCGATCGGCTCGGTCCCTGACTTACAAAATAGTCTGCATGCATGCAGGTAAGAGGGCGAACTAAAAATAGCTATGTTCTTTGAAACTATAAAACCTCCCTTCGTCGCCTATAATGATATGATCGATAACCGGAATACCTAATAACTCTCCGGCGTCGCGGAGTCGGTTAGTTAACGCTAAATCGTCCTGACTTGGCGAAGGTTCGCCACTGGGGTGGTTATGACCGAGGATGACTCCGGCAGCGTTCGCTAGAATAACCGGTTTAAAAACTTCGCGCGGATGAACCGGGCAACTTGACAACATACCAATAGCTACGGTATTAATGCCGATAATCTGATTTTTTGTATTTAACATTATAACGACAAAGTTTTCACGATCAACACCGGTCAAAAATGCATTCAAAATTTCCGTAACATCAGTCGGTTTTACAATTTTTTTCAGGTTTGATCTCTGGGAACCGTCGCGAACTAAGCGAACTTGGTATATAGGCAAACGATACAGATACATCTCCAATCAACTCCTTTTAAAAAAATGTTGACCATGATATAATAGGTTGGGGTGGAGGGGTTTAACCCCCTCCTGGAAATTAGCGTTTAAGAAATTTCTTAGAACGCCGGATGCGCTTGATCTCTAAAGCTATCGCAAGTAGCTTTAAAACGATATCAAGCGCATCTTTTATGTGCCCCAACATGCTGAACATCACCCCCTTTCAGCCTTTAATCTGAAGGCGTTCCACGTGAAACGCATGCACGCATGCAAATAGTAAAATAAAAAAATAAGTTTTCAAGGTACTATAACTCTGGAACTTTGTGTTCCTGCTGCAACCCTAATATGGGTTCTTTCGCTGTTATTCCTATACAATAAATCTATAATAATAGTATATCATAAAATCATACTATTAGCAAGCGTGCAAGCAAAATAGGTCTAAAGTCCTAGCGTGCGTGCAGGCTTGCAATAGCATGAAAAAAGCTATACAATAATGTTGCAGACAGACACGCTCTTTTCTCCTTACTCGTGCCACTCGTTAACCACGGGTGGACTTTTTTAAAAACGAATTTGCTTGCGTGCATGCGTTATATACAGAACAGCAGAATGATAGGCAACCCCCCAGGGGACCCCCCAGGCCCCATAACAATGACCCACGGGGTGAGTGAGCACTGTCCACTGACATAACTTGCAAAGGCATAGCGCATACCGGACAGGACGCAACGAACCCAATAGCCTATTGAAACGGGCCTGGGGGGTATCGGCCCAAAATCATTACCAGGAGGTTTTAGACATGGATATGTACACTTTGATTACACGAGACGGCACCGAAACTAAAATGCCCTATACATTGCCGAACAGAAGGGAGCATGTAACCAGTCATTTTACCCGTAATGAACTTGATACCGGCCATGAAGAAAATGCTGTGTTTTTTAAACCAACTTTGGACGTAATAGAAGAAACTAGAATGAGATTAAAAACACCGATTACCGGTAGTTCCGGATACCGTTCCCGGATAAAACAGGCTATTTTATATCAGGAATATTTAGATGAATGTAAACGGCAAGGAAAGGCTCCTAAGTCCGGTGTGGTAGCTAAACCCGGCAATTCTCCGCACGAGACCGGAGCGGCAGTGGATTTATATATTCCTGACGGAAAACAACCGGAAGAATTCGCAAAGCTTCTTCAAAAGGTCAGTATCGATTTAGGTTTTCCCATCGCTCGGGTAGGGTGGAAGGACTATCTTGGCCGGGGATTTGTTCATGTAGACTTGGTATTTTTACTGTTTACTCCATATACCAGTATAGCTAATCCATTTCCAAATCTCTGGTTACCGGGGGTGAGTTGGTGAACTGGTGGAAAAATATCGGCCGGGATCGTACCAAGCAATCCTGGTGTATTATACTAATTGTTTTGCTGGCTGCGATTACCGGACTATGGTTATTACCGCTAGCAGCAACGAAGTGGGAGGTACTCCTGAAATTTAAAGACAATATCTATACCCTTATAGGACAGCTTTTTAATACCATTTGGCTTCCGGTGGCCAATGCACTCGGCGTTGCCCATGAAAACACAAAAAAAAGTAGTCAGACTCAAGCTCCCATTCCGGCAATTACTCCACAGTGTCAATCCGATTCAGACAAAAAAAATTGAAAAGGATGATGATAGAGATGTCGACATTTTTTATATTCTTAAAAGACAAGATTATATCGGGAGGTAAGGGCTTATTAAACTTGTTAAATAACGGTTTAAACAATTTTTTACGCGGCAAGAGAAATTGGAAATTGCTTGGATTAACTTTGGCGGTTTTGATAGTATGCCTAGCTTTAGTGATTTGTCAAAGAGTTTTTAAAGCGGAATCCAAGCCGGTAGTAATTTCAGCACCTAAAGAAACAGTAGCTATTTCTGCTAAGCTCAATCCCAAACCAAAAGAAAAATCAAAATATCAGGCGACGATTAAAGTTACCAATCAAACCAGAATTCCGCAACAAGCTTTTAAAAAGGGGGAAGATTTAACTACTATTGATGACATTAAGACTGTTACGGTTGTGACTAATCAAAATACCGGGGAAGTAATCGGTCAGACCACTACTACACCTAAAATAACGAAAGAAAATAATGATATTATTATTGCTTCTGAAAGTACTATAGGCATAAAAACTGAAATCCGGGAGCGCAAATTGGATATTGTAGTTACTTATCCATTCGCGATTGGCGCAACCTATTCGATAATCGGTATAAAAATATGGGGACGAAAATTATCTGCTGACACAATGTTACTGAGTGACGCTTTGGGCGTAGGAGCTAGTATTAACGCATTTGCTGGCGCGGCCGGTTTTGGATATACATGGGACTATCAAGATGGTGACGGTAAATGTCGTATTTACTATAAAATTCAATGGTAAATCCAATTTCGGCAATTATTTTTTCAATTGATCGGATGTGATATCACGATGGGAAAACGCAAATATGATTGGGATAAACTCGAAGTAGAATACATTTCCGGAGACTGGATGGACCAGCATTCTTTTTCTGACTATATCGGCGTAGATTACAGCTATTTAAGAAATATCAGTTGTAAACGCAAATGGGAAGACAAGAAAAAGCAATATTTAGCCCAGAGGGCAGAGGAAATTCAAAAGAAAACCCTGGACAAACAGGTGAGAATTGAAGCTGACCGTAACGCCGCCCATCTTAAGACTTGGGATAATTTTTTAAAAGAGGTTATTCAATTACTTGATACCTGTACAATCAAAATGGGCGACGGCCAATTGACCATCTTTACATTAGAACGGCTCGCAAATGTAATGGACAAACTACAGCGCGGCCAGCGTCTTGCTTTGGGTTTGGATAAAGAACACGTCAGTGATGTTAACTCTTTGGCTGATTTGGTCCGGGCTATTAAAGAATCGGCCCAACCTATTCCGACTGCCCCCGATGGAGAAGCTCCATCTGAAGAAGAGATAACGCCAACTGAAAATGATAATACTGAAAGTAAATTGTCGAACTAATGGCCTGGGGTCAATTTTCTGCGAAACAATTGGGGGCTATCTCGGGATCTAACGCTCGGTTAAACTTTCTTTGTGGCGCTGTCCGTTCCGGGAAAACTGTTGCGGCTAATATCCGGCTGCTCGATATGATTGCTACTCAACCACCGGGAAACGCCGTAATAACCGGTTATACCGAACGAACAATTGATCATAACGTATTAAAACCAGTTGAAACGATTGTAGGAAAAAAGAATTTTTTTTATAACCGGGGACTTGGCGAAGTAACAATTTGCGGTCGGAAATTATTTGTGGTCGGTGCATCGGATTCACGGGCCAAAGACCGGATAAGAGGGGATACTTTATCATTTGCTTATGCTGATGAATTAACCCTAATCCCAGAAGATTTCTTTAAGATGCTTTTATCGCGACTCAGTTTGGCCGGCGCTAAATTAATCGGCACTACCAATCCGGATAGTCCTTATCATTATCTTTATAAGAACTATATAACTAATACAGCACTAAATAGCACCGTATTTAACTTTAATCTCGATGATAATAAGAATTTAGATCCGACTTATGTCAGAGAATTAAAGCTGGAATACGGGCCTGTCGGCTCACTTTGGTATAAGCGGTTTATTGACGGCCTTTGGGTGCTTGCCAATGGAGTAATTTATGATCAGTTCACCGAAGATATGATCGTCGATGATATTCCGGAATTAGTCAACCATTGGATTGGCATTGATTACGGGACTTCCAATGCAACAACTTTTATACATACCGGTTTAGGAATTGACAATCGGCTTTATATCTGTGATGAATATTACCACTCCGGCATACCGACTGATAAAAACCAATTAGCCCGGCAGAAAAGCCCATCACAATATAGCGCAGAGTTTAAAAAGTGGTTCTATAATCTGAACTGTTTCGTCCGGAAAGTATACTGTGATCCGGCCGCTTCGGCTTTTATTACTCAACTGTGGCAGGATGGATTTAACGGCGTTACTAAAGCAAGAAATGATGTATTGGATGGTATCGGTTTGGTTTCCAGTTTAATGGGGGCCGATATGATCCGGGTCCATCGGAGCTGCGTAAATACAATTAATGAATTCGGGACTTATTCCTGGGACCCCAAAGCCCAATTAATCGGATGCGATAAACCGGCTAAAATCAATGATCATTGCATGGATGCATTAAGATATCAAATTTTTAGCAATAAAATGATGTGGCTATCATTATTAAAACAAAAAGCAGCGTAAAGAGGTGTTGCAAATGTTTCCGGATTATAAATCAAATCAACTGTGGCCCCCGGATGAATGGAAAGCAATTTACGATTGCTATAATGAATGGTCGGCCTGGTACTCAGGGGATGCATTACAGATTTCCGAGGCACTTTCCGCTAAAATATCTACACCGACCCGACATGGCCAATTTTGGGCACAGGAAATTAAAAATGAACGAAAAGTTATGCTCCATATACCGATTGCCGGTGAATTGGCCAGTACCAGTTCAAGTTTTCTTTTTTCGGAAACGCCAACGATTACAATCCCAGGCTTAAAATTCGATGATGATAAAGTTAAGAATATGCGGAGACTTTTAGAACAGAATAATTTTTTCAGTATTATTTTAGAAGCTGCTGAAATTGCTTCCGCAATGAGCGGTATATTTTTGAAGGTTAATTGGGATAAAAATTTATTTCCGTTTCCGGTACTTAACATAGCCCAGCCGGACGCTGCTTTGCCGGAATTCCGTTTCGGAATTTTAGTCGCCGTGACATTTTGGAAAGTCATTTTAGATGATGGTGATACGGTATATCGCTTTTTGGAACGGCATGATAGAGGAGTTATTTACAGCAAACTTTTTAAAGGTTCCGTAACGGAACTTGGTATAGAAGTTCCTTTGAGCACTTTCACGGAAACTAAGGATTATGAAGCGGTTAGAAATACATTTATCAAAGATGATATCATGGTTCGTTATATCCCGAATATGAGACCTAACAAAATTTTCAGAGGATCCGCAATTGGACAATCAGATTTCGGCGGGAATGAAGGTCTGATGGATGCACTTGACGAGACTTATACTTGCTGGATTCGTGATATCCGGCTCGGTAAAGGCAGAGTTATTGTCCCGGCCCAATATCTCAGGGATATTGCAACCGGTAACCCACGATTTGATTTTGAAGAAGAAGTTTTTGAAGAATTGGATTATGATCCCAATGATGTGGCCGGGGCCGGTTCGATTAAGAACGTACAATTTGAAATCCGTCATGAATCTTTTCAGAACACTTGTTATAACCTGATTGCCCGGATTGTTTCCAATGCCGGTTATGCGCCGCAATCATTCGGACTTGGCGGGAATACCAGCGTTTCCGACTCCGGATACGCATTAACTATCAAAGAAAAGAAGTCGATAATTACTTCTGCCAAGAAAGCCCGGTATTGGAAAAGCGCTTTGGAAGATTTATTAACGATGATGCTGACTATTAATAACAATAGCGACCACGAACGTCCAAATATAGAAATCAATGATTACGTAACCTCCGATATGTCAACTATCGCGTCTACTCTGAATTTATTAAACGCTGCCCAGGCCGCAAGTATTTATACCAAAGTAAAAATGGCAAACAGGGATTGGACCGAAGAACAGATTGAGTCTGAAGTTACCAGAATTCTTGATGAAGCGAGAATTCTCGGCACAAAACCACTGGCACAGGGAAGCGGAAATATAACTTCAAATTCGAAAGTAGGCTAAAGAATTATGCTGTACGGAAATTCCCTTTATTACAGTAATGTTTATGAGGCCCCTTTTATCTCCGGATACTGGATAAAAACGATTCCTGTTTCAATTGAAATAGGAATTGCCATTCGGATTAATGTCGCTTGGAGTGGAATTAATCCAATCGGTTCCCGGTTTTTTGCCGAATTTAGCAAAGACGATCAAGTAACCTGGGAAGATATTCATAACGGCGAAGACTGTTATGTTTATTTTAGCACACAAGAAGCAGGGGATAAAAAGCTATATTTAAAAATGAGTTTTGAGACAAACAATCCAAATGTAATTCCTTATTATACCAGTATAGCCATTAACATCTATCAAATGTACACCGCCTACCGGCTTTTTTATGATATCCTGACATCCGCCAAACTTACTACATCGAGATTTTGGATTGACCCGGAATTACTGAAATTTCCGATTCCTTATTCCTGGGTAAAACGGAGTAGTCATTACGATTCTTTAAAACAAGTAATTAGATTCTGTTTAGCTAAAATCTATGTTAGCCGGAATGATATCATTCGGGTTGAAGGGCCGAATTACACTCCGGATGCAACAATCCAACAAGTGCTGACACCGAGTATTTACAATAAAAAAACACCGCTTATCCGTTCCAATATACCGCCAAACGAAATAATTCTTTACGCTACCCCTTATATCGTAGCATCATCCAAAACAGAAGTATATCGTTCCGGGATATCTGAAACAATTCAAAAAGGAGAAACTAAAATCATAACTGCGATTTATTCGGTATCCCAAAATCCTGTCATTAATTGTACCGCTTCGATTGACGGCTCACCGGACGGTATTACGATTATATCCGAAGAATATTTCGTTTGGGGGGCTAAAATTAAAATATTTAGTATAGTAAACATTGCTTTTACTATAGTGATTAACGGCTATGCTTTGAAGATTGAAAGCCGGATTCCAGTTGCTAAAACTATTTTCGATACTTTAATCCCAATAACGAAAGGTATCTTATATCAAGAAAAATTATATGGCGGTTCGCTATACTCTGTTCATGACGTTCCGGAGAACATTATAATCCGTTCAATGGTTTATACCGTGAATCAGCTATTACAGACATACGAAATGGCAGAGAAAATTGCAGCTATTATTGTTTCCGAATATGCAGCTTCTAAAAAAAGACATTATTTTAAAATTGAATATCCCGGTAATCCAGCTTTAACGCTTAATGATGTTATAGCGCTCGGAAATATCCGGAATTCGAATACCGGCAACTATTATGTTAAAAGGCATGAACTGACATTTAGTAAGAGTTCATTGAAAGGAGAGCTTTTGGTAATGTCGTTTTAAAATTTGACAAAAAGGGGACTTTAAAATGTTAGAAAATCAAGAAATACTTAACCGGAATGGCTATTTTCCGGAAAATAATCTTAAAAACCTGCCGGAATTATGCTGCTTTTGGCAAAAGGTTTTGAGATTACAGGATTGGGATGTAAAGGCCGCTATTGTACGGTATCATGAATTGAAAGATGGTTGCTTTTTTGGATATACATCCTGGGAGTTAGCTAAAAAATTTGCTGAGATAAAAATTTTGGATTATCAAGATTATCATTTACGGCATTGGTGGGATAGAGATCAGGAAATTACTTTAGTGCATGAGTTAATACATCTTCATATGGCCCCATTTAAAGGGGATTGGAAGGAAGATTCCTTGGAATCTGCTGCTTTTGAACACGCTATCGGATGTTTTTCTACTGCTTTAGTAATGTTAAAACGGGTGGGGAAGATTGATGAAAAATCTCCCTGGCCGTTAGCTTTGCCAGGGAGATAAATTTGTTATATAATAATAACTGCAAGCATGCACGCAAATTTAATTGCCGGTAACACGGTCCGGCATACAGCCCCGTGGAATACGCGAATTAGCGGAGGTTAATGTAATGCTTAAAAGATTTTCTATATTTTCATTTTTGCCTGCTTTGTTTTTCGATGAAAACGCCGGTGGAGGCGGTGGCGGTACTGAAACGCCTCCGGCCGGCGGAACTCCCCCTGCGGGTGGAGGCGGAACAACCGGCCAGATTATTTTTCCGAATGAAGCTGCTTTTATGGAGCGATTGAAACGGGAAGGCCGTTCCCAATTTAACGAGCTTGTCAAAGAACTCGGGTTTGAGAAGCCGGAAGATTTAAAGGTTGTTGTTACCAAAGCCAAAGAGACCGAGGCTGCTAATAAAACTGATTTAGAAAAGGCCCAGGAACAAAACCAGACACTGCAAAATGAAAATACAGCAATTAAAAAGGCTGCTGAAAAAGCTTTGATTGATGCAAATATGCAAGTTCAGGCTACTGCTTTAAATGTTAAACCGGAGCGGATGAAAGCCTTTTTAAAGCTGGTTGATGCTTCAACAATTACGGTTACTAATGGCATTGTGGATGAAACAATCACAAAAGCCGCCATTGAAAATGCTTTGAAAGAATTCCCCGAATTTCTAAAAGCGAAGACTGATGGAAGCGGCGGGGAAGATTTCAGCGGAGCGGGCGGCGGCGGCCAGAAGGATTTGGGGAGTTTGCCAATGGCCGAGTATATCAAAGAGCGGAATAAAAACTCAAAGTAAATTCCCAATTAAATAATAAGGAGTTTACCGATAATGGCTAATACTTTTATTACTCCATCCATTGTGGCCCGGGAAGCTTTAATGGTCTTGCGGAACAATTGCGTAATGGCCAACCTGGTGCACCGGGACTATAAAGAAGAATTCGTCAAGGGTAAAGGAACTACCGTTACTATCCGGAAACCGGCGACCTTTGAAGCTAAAGAATTTGACCGGACAGCCGGAATTACTATTCAGGATGCCACCGAAGGCACTACTTCAGTAACTCTTGATACTGTTTTGGATGTTTCTTTTGAAGTAACTGCAGAAGAATTATCCATGACTATCGAAGATTTTTCCGAGCAATTAATCACTCCGGCCATGCAGGCTTTTGCCCAGAAGATTGATACCAAAATCTTCGCGCTTGTTAAAGATATTCCGTATCATGTTGGTTCCGCCGGCACTGAATTAGACGGCGTTGACGATATCGCCGATGCCCGGAAAAAATTGAATGACATGAAAGTACCGCTAATAAACAGGAATTTTGTTTTAGGTACAATGTCGGAAAGTAAATTATTACAGCTTGAATTATTCATTTCCGCCGAAAAAGTCGGTGATAACGGGACTGCGCTCCGTGAAGCCAGCCTTGGCCGGAAGCTCGGATTTAATTTCTTTATGGACCAGAATGTCCCGAAACAAAGCATTGGCGTTCCGGGCGGAACTCCGAAAGCGACCGGTACTTTGGGGGCGACTGCTTTAACAATTACTGCCGGTAGCGCGAATGGCACTTATAAAAAAGGCGATCTTATTTCTATTGCTACTTTGACAAACGACCAATATGCTGTTACTGCGGATTGCACTTTGGATAGTTCCGGGGCCGGCACCCTTAATATATATCCCGGTCTTTCGGCGGCAATTACAACCCAGGTTGTTACTTTGACCGCAGTCCATTATAGCAACATGGCCTTTCATAAAAATGCTTTTGCGTTTGTTAACCGGCCCCTTGCCCTGCCGTCCGGCGTCGCCAAGGAGCAAAAAGCCATCGTTAATTTTGAGGGCTTTGGCCTGCGGGTAGTATATGGGTACGATATCACCAAGAAAAAAGATATCATTTCAATTGATACTATCTGTGGTTTTAAAACACTTACCCCGGAGTTAGCTGTCCGGGCAATTTCTCAAAACTAATTTTTTTATAATTCATATTTTCTTGATGTGGATTGCGGTTTCCCGAATATTTAATTCGTGATCCCGCAATCCATAACTTTATAAGGGAGGTTAAACAATATGTCTCTGAAAACACGAGAAGTCATTAATAAAGATTTAAACGGCGTATCCTTATCCGATGAACTGCATTCCAGTGTCGGGTCAGGTTCATTTACCTTGCTTCATAACACTTTTTTCGGGGGTACGGATTTAATTATCCGCACATCTGCCAGCGGCGGCGGAAATCTATTGATGGAAAATACTGACTATGTCCTCGAAAATCAGAATGCCGCTCTTTCAACTGAAAGCGGAAAATCGGTATATGTTTCATTACGGATTATTAATGTCAATTACCAATCGGGTGACCTTTATATCAGTTATTTGACGGTCGGCGACTTTACCGATGCCGCTGATTATAATTACCTTAATGCTAATAAAATCGATGTTTTGGGTTGGGTTATTCCTCAAAACGGTTGGAGTTATATCTCGTCCAGCAGCATATTAGAAAGCGGCGACCGCCGGGATACTTACCGTCCCGGTGATAAAATCATGTTTATTCAATCCCAAGCCTTTACCAATGATCCGGTTTCCGGAAGCAGTATTGTCTTAAATATGTCTGATACCGGTGGTTTCATGGTTGGTAATAAAGTTACTGTTAGTTCCAGCGCCGGTACAGAAGAAACTACGATAACCGCGATTGCGGTGAACACCTCTATTACAGTGGCTAGTTTAATTTTAAATCATACTCAAGTCAATCCCCTGGTATCTTGCACCAAATATTTTTATGTGGCATCGATAAGTTATTCTTCGCCCTCAACAACAATTTCTCTGGCCGCAGGCATCGATTACCTGGTCGCTAATGCTGCGATTTCTTCGCCACATTATTCAAAGGTTGAAAGCCCGATCGGTTTTCCGGATTGGTTTAATTGGACACCTACCCATATTGGATTTAGTACCATTCCATCCAATATGTTTGCCCAATTCCGGATGTCGGGCAGAACGGTTTTTTTGAATTATACGCCGGGTACGGCGGGAGTCAGCAACGCAACTACTTATACCATCAGTCTTCCCACTAATTTACCTGCGGCAACTATTACTAATGGCCAGTGGACCGCTCCGCTTGGATATACTTACAATGCCAGTGCTATAGTTACAACTCCAGGACGGTGGGTAATTGCTTCAGCAGGAACATTAGTAACTTTATACTTAAATTGCGGTGTAGGCACTTGGACGGCTTCCAGTAATAAAATGGCCCATTTCCAAGCTTATTACCCAATTGCCGCCTAAAAGGAGGGTTTGACTTGAATAACGTTTCACAAACATTTTTAGATAGTATCTTAAAAAACCACCGGAAGATTCATGGAAAAATAATCGTCCATTTTAGCGATTCATTGATGAAAACCTATACCAGCGATAATATTTTACTGATGAAATTTTTAGAGCAAAGCGAAACAATTGGTGACGATGAACCTTTCGGTTCCATTTCAATCAAGAGCCTGGAAATTCATTTGAATAACCTTGACCGTACTTTCGATATCGATAATACGGATTCGGAAGTGAGCGGATTAATAAGGTCCGGGATTAAAGTTGAAGCTTTTTTAGGATTAGAGATATCCGGTAAGATCGAGTATACTTCCCTGGGAACATTCTGGGCTCGTTATTGGGACATTCCGGAATCAGAGATATTTGCTAAAATCCAATGTTATGACAGGTTGGATTTATTGAAACAGACTTCCTGCGATGATGGGAAAATATTGATTTCGCCCGGTGATGACAACTTAATCTTTGATAATAAGGCTGAATTTTTACAGGGAGTGATGACTAATGCAATTGCTACTCAGGATCATAAGCTTAAAATGCAGTTAGGAAATAAAAAATCAATTCAATATATATTAATACCAAATTTGATTAGTAATTGGGTTATATTAAATGGTTATATTTATATTTTGTATAATACTAGTCCAACTAAAATTATAAAGTATGAAGCAACTACACTGAAATTAGTTGCCACCTTAAATCTTGCCAGTACTACATATGATCATGCATGTAGTTTAATGACCAATGGAACTTATTTGTTTTGCATATGCCATCAATATTTAATAAAAATCGACCCGGTTGCAATGTCTTTTCTTAGTTCTACCGATTTAGCCACACCGACAGGTGGGTCTTATTTACTTAGTGACCCTGTATATGATGTATATGGCGATTATGCTTATGCTGCTTGGGCTGCTGCCGGTGATCCCGATCAAAACGGATGGATTAAACGAATTTATATTCCCTCAATGAATGTAGTTCAAACAATTACCGGAACTATTTGGGATCATCCTTATTGCGGATTATTTTATATTTTATTTGCTGATAAAAATTACTTATATACCACTTATTTTGAATCCCAAGTTGTTGAACGAAGAAATCTTACTGATGTTTCTATCGTAAATGAAACTTATCTTATTGATAAAAATATACAAACACACAATGATGATTATATATTTACCGTTGATGAAGGATATATCAAAAAATATGAAAAACAATCTTTGAATGTTGTTGATGTTTTAGAAATTCCTTCTTATGGATCTGCTTCATTTGGTTATTACAGCATGCATGTATTTGATGATTACGTATTCGCTGTTTTTGACTTTGATATTTTACCTGGATATACCGGCAATTATCAATTGGTTTTTAAGATATTTCTTGGCCCTCCGATGAAATTGATTGGTCATCCGTATGTAAGGAGAATTGCTGTCAATGATAATCGGATATCAGGGATTTATTTCGATGGGAATTTGCTATATATGCTGATTAACAATTATTACAGCTCTTCTTATATATTAATAACGGATTTCTATTCGCCGTTTTGTAATTCCATATTCTAAAAAAGTGAGAAAAAGAGGGCAAAAGTGAGAAAAAGTGAGAAAGCAGAATCCGGATTTGAAGCGGCTTTATATATATATTTCTCACTATTCTCACTTTCTCACTAAAATATATATTCTATATGCGAACACCTACCTACCTTCAATAGGTAGGTAAGGGTGGGTAGGTGATCTCTATAAGATGGTATTCCGAAAAAAAGTGAGAAAGTGAGAACATGCCCCTTTTGTCCTAGAGTATCAATGCTTTCCCCATTCTCACTCATGAAATGAAAGTGAGAAAGTGAGAATAAAAGTGAGAAAAAGGAGTTGGTTAAATTATGAACAGTCCATTCATTACATCTAATGAGATTAAAACCTGGATAGGCGACTCAGTAACATTAGCCACAGATATTGACCGGCTTATTTTAAGAGCAAGTGAATTGATTTACCGGAAAACCAGACATTTAACCAATACTGCAGATACTACGGAAGAAACCGCCATTAAAAGCGCCACTTGCGCCCAGATAGAGTATTGGATGGAAATTGACGAGACTACCGATATAACCGGCCCTCTTGGAGCAATGAAAATTTCCGATTTTGAATTTAATTCGAAATTTGGAAAACTAGCGCCCCGCGCTAAAGAAATTTTGGTTGATGCCGGATTACTTTATAAAGGAGTCAATGGAGCCGGCAGATATTCGATTGAAGGGAAAGACGTAACATGAAAATTCCTGCCTATGCTTTTAAAGTGAGGGAAAGGTTTTATTCGCAAAATAACATTTTAGGTGCTTATCAATTGGGATTGCCCGGAGCGGAGGTAACAATTGCCACACCATGGAAGTTTAAAATTGAAGCGATTGAGATTGGAAATGAAGATAGAGCTGCAGATGGTACTTTGAAAGTTGATAATATCGCTATTAAGAAAAAATTTATTCTGACTTACAAAATATTGACTGAGGCCCAAAGGATAATTATTCAAACTGAACTTGACCGAAAAGTTAGTTTATCTTTTAAATATTTAACTTTTACCAACGCAGTTAGTTGTTTATCGTTTCCGATGGAGCTTTCCAATGTTAACTCAAGCTTGCCGGTTTGGAAGAATGCTAAGCTTGAACTAAAGGAAGAATGAAGTTTTTGAATTAGCTTACATTAAAGTTGCAGATGGTTAAACAATCATCTTGCAATGAGTGAATGAAAATAATCAGAGATTTTTCTTTGAGTTTAATGGAGATCAATCGGGAAAAAGTTGAATGAATTTTATGCAAGGATTTTCTAATTAATAACTTGGGAATAATTAGTAATTATTTAAATGAAAAAGCAAAAATTTCTTAGAGGGATATGGCTTATGAAGACCTTTGTCTAGATTTCAATTTTCTCTCCTGGAGTTGTTGCAAAGTTTGAGGTATTGTTAATGATTTGGGATGAATTCTCCATTGAGTTAGAATAGGGATTTTGTTAGTAATGAAAACGGTTTGTGAAGTGTTTAAAAAAATTTGCTCGACGGCGGGAGAGTTTGGCTTTCCCCCGCAAACGGAAGTCATTTAAATGACTTGGGAGAAAATTTCGGCAAGGGAAGTAAAAATTTTCCTTTTTAAACTTGGGAGTCCCTTGAGGGACGGATGGGGAATACCCTTTCAAAAGTAACATCGGGGCGGGCAGGGTGGACATCATGAATAGGCTTGGATTCGACGGCTGGCCGTGTTTACGCCTTGACATGTGGAAGCCGTTGGCCCGAGACACCACCAAGGCGACCGGCAAAGGAGCAGACCTGATATATTCGCTTACAGAAGTCTGCGTTTGACGGTCGCCGAGAATTAGGCGACAATGACGACTTCGGAAGCGCAATATAGATAGTTAAATCTTCCCCAGGCCGGACAAAACAACTGAGCAGGATGCGACAGAACCGCAAAGGCCGGACAGAATTTCTTTCACGATGGCAAGGTAGGCCAGAGCCTATGCTGGTTTCCCCCTTGACACAACTTCGGAGCTTAACATCAGAAGCCCCCTCTCTCCAAGTTCAATAAGCTACCTTGATGGATGGGGGTGCCAGGGGAGAGTGGTTTGGAGAGAGGGGGCTGGCGGGGGAAACCAGCTATCCTTGCCTACCTTATTAATCGCACCAACGGAGTCAAAGGGGAAGTCGCCGTAAGTCGTCAAAAATTCATTCCTGATCTACAAAGACTTTAAGGCGGCTCCCCGGCAGGATGAAACAATCTTGAGTTGGATAGGCTTCGGTGACAAGACCGGCTTCATTGAATCATATTCAAATCATAGGCTTCGAAGGGCTCTTCTATAAATAGGCATCGGGTGGGTGGGTTGAACTACATCGGGGAAATAGCTCCGGGTGACATTGCTTAACCTGGCGCCGGATGATGTGAAGTGATTTTCTTCTCTTCAGCCGGTCGCGGTCGCCGAGTCAACTTCATTCGTTCGCGGGACAATCCCGGTGACTATTTTTAGATATCCACTTCCTCCGGGTTTGTGAAGTCGGCTGGAAATTCATTGCCTTAAAGTCCTTTAAATTTCCATATGAAACATGATACAATATTTTTAATGGCTAATGATTTCGAATTCCTATGGACGAAAAAGTTATTACTGTTGAATTTCAAGTTATACTTGACTTACAAAAACAAATAGGAATTCTTATCGGACAAAACGCAGAGATGATGAAAACTAATTCCCGGATTGAGAATACTTTGGATGACGTGACAGAACGGATTATTAATTTAGAAAACAAAGATTGTAAAGATGAAGGAGCTAAACAGATTAAAAATAAATCAGCCGATCGCCGGTGGGAGATATCGAGGCATGCAATAACTGCCGGGATTAGTGTATTCATTACCTGGGTATTCAGTAAAGTATTTCACTGAGCTTTTATTGAATTCATAAAGAATGTATTCAAACCTTCTGGATTTCAGAAGGTTTTTGTTTTTAATTAAAAAGAATGAATTATAAAATCATAAAACAATAAAATAGTATAATCATAGAATATTATAATAATTATAAATATTATTTAAAATATGGCAGGATTTTAGTTATTAATGGTTAATAATGTTAATAACAAAAATAGAAGGAGAAATAAAATGCTAATCAATGAGAAGAAAGCTATGTCTGATACTGATTACAAATACACCCAACATCAATTAATCATCATTGCTAACGCGCTTAATCAACTTGAATTAGACTTATTTCTGGAACGAATTGAACAAGCTGAAGCACTCGGCCCATTAATTAATCCGACACTATACCGGAAAGGCGCGGAAAAGCTTGAACAGGTTAAAACAATTGCTTTAGCAGCAAAAAGTCTAAAAGAAGTTTTTGTTAAAGCACTAAACACAGATAAAACAAAAAACATTTAAAGAAAGAATCAAAGAAAGAAAGGCGATGATGCTTAAGATTAAATAATCGTTTGAAAAAACCAATATAAATAAAGTATTTAAAAGAACGGAAGGGGGTATGGTCTAAATACAACACTAATAAATCCCGCCGCCTTACAACACTTTTTACCTCATTTTCGATGAGCCAAATTTTACCAGGAGGTTATAACTCGGTCATGGATCCTATCTACTATATTAGTCTTAACCTTAGGACCGGCAAAAAGGGAAGAGTTCTTCATCTATTTTCACAATGCCTTGGCCCCGCAATGCTCGGCATACATTTCATCGAGGCTACACCCGCAGATGTAAAACGGATTCAAAGAGAATGTCCGCATTGTCTGAAAAGAAAGCGGAAGGGATGATATTTTAACTGCCGATTAAATGTTTTATGTGAAAAACAAGCAAATCAATACTTGAAAGGAGTTTTACTATGAAGTATGCAGGAATTGATGTTGGATACTGGGGATTAAAAATAGCGACCGATTCAGGGGAATTAATTCTTCCTTCATGTGTTGCGCCATGGAAGAAACGGGATGTCAAAACTGAAATTAACCGGAACTCCGATATGAAATTAATTTTGGCCAACCTTGAAATAGGTATTAATGGTCAAATGTATCACGTCGGTTCACTGGCAAATCAGGGCGGAAACCGGAATTACGAAAAAGAAAAGTATATCCCGACTTCGGATGAAACTTTCTCCAATGCGAAGATATTATTACTTACCGGGCTTGCTTTACTGGCAAAGACCGACTATATTAACCCGTCGATAGTTATTTGTCTGCCCATAAATGATTATTCTTCCCAGGCCACAAAATCCGAAAAATATCTTCCCGGCTATTACGAAGTGGTTCTGCCATACAAAACCGTGCGTATTAAACTTGAAACAGGTAAGGTTTTGGCTATTCAGGAAGGAATCGCGGCGCTTTCAAGCACTTTACTGAATCCGGACGGCACTCAAGTTTCAAAATCGCTTTATACCGGAAAACGGATTGGACTCAATGACTTCGGCTGGCGGACAGACAACTTCTTTTTTATGGACTGGACCGATCCGGATATTATGGATTATAAAGATCAGCGTTCCGGGACAGTACCCACCGGTGGGCTATCTAATGCCTTTGCCGAGTTTTATAAGCGGATTACCCGGACCCGCGATATTACCGCCGATGAAGCGGAAAAAATTTTTCTGAAGGAAGGGCGTCAGGAGATTCAGGAGCGGATTGATAAAAATTACAATCATATCCGGATGTACTGGCCGGACGTTTCAATGATTGACTATATCCTTTTTTCCGGTGGTGGTGGCCAAAATACCTATAAAATGTGGCCGTATCCGCAGGAAAAAGTTGTTTTGCTTCCTAATGCGATTATGGCAAACGCTTTGGGCGCTTCTTATATTTGCCGCGCGAACTTTTCTTAAATTGAAATGGGGAATATAAAATGTCACGGAAAAAGACGACAGGTCGGACGGTCGAAGTGATATCATTTTCCTTTGATAAAGATATTGCGGCCAAAATTCATGATACTTGGAAGGTGACTGGTGAGCGGAGCAGGGCGGCCAATGAAATTTTTTCGACTTATTTTGCCGGCACATTGAAAACGGGCCCGGTCGCCCCAAAAGTTGACCTGCCTGCAAACCGGGATGAGCTTGAAAAATTCATTCTGAAAATTGTTCAAGAAAAGGGATTGTTCTCGGCTCCGGTAGCTTCCTCCGTGGAGGATACGCCACCGGATGAAAAGCCGAATGCGACGGTTAATAATAAAAATGCGATGATGGGGTTGGTGAGATCGCTTTCTAGTAATAGGCAAGAAGAAAAATAATCTTAATTTCTACTTAATTATTTTGAGATATTTATCTATTTTTGATTTATCAATCCAAATAGGTATTTGGGATGGAATTTTCAACTCTTTTAATGTACGATTAGCTTGTCTTCCGAAACTATATCTAAAACGATTTTGTCTTATACACCAACAATAGAAAAATTTTTCTATAAAAGACATGGTTCTTTTAGGTGTAAGAACCATTACATGAAATCCAGTATAAAATGGTTTATCTTGGACAGAAGCTTCTAAGACAGAATTTCCACTTACAGCAACTGTAATAATACCTTCACTAAACGGAGGAATGTCATCAATTAATTTAACAATTGCAGAAACCCCATTATTTTGAGAAGTTCTAGATACAAAATTTACACAATTTTCATCATATTTATTGCAAATCTCTAAGCTATTTAATGCAAGACTTGTACCATATTGAACATCAAATAAATTATCGATTCTTACTAAATTATCGTTTGATAACCTATTATTTGTTGATGATACTGAAAAATTTAAATTAGAATAATTTGGAATATCTATTGAATAAACAAAACTAGGAAATGAAACTGGAAGATTAATTTTTTTTAATCTATCTCCCTTTGGCTTTCTTCCATAAGAAAATCTATAACGATTTGAAGTAATGCACATCGCATAATATATTTTTTCATTCAACTTCATTTCTTTTTTTGGAATTAATACAGATACATTACTATTAGGAACAAATTCAATAGGAGAAACATAAGCAAAACTATGACTGCCTTCGCCGTCAGTAGATATAAATAATGTATCAGATGGGAAAATATATTTTGCATCTACTTCTTTTTTATTCAAATAACCAGCAACTAAATTATTCCACTTTTGAGATGGCCTTATATACGCTAAGCAATATTCTTGATTTTTTTCATCTGATATTTTAACATTACACGAAGCGATTCCATTTTTTACCCAAAACAATTCTTCAAGCAACATATTAATTCTCCTTTATTTTAAAAAGGATATATTTTTTAACATCTTGCATAAAGTCTTCTTCTGTTAATTTAGAATAATTTGTTTCCATATATGCTTCAGCACACCACTCATCTTCTGCAGTTACTTTTTTCTTAACGCTTAAACCTGGAATTTCTTCTCGGTTAAAGTACGAAGAACACCATTTATCTTGTATTTCAGTCCATTTATCATAAAGATCAATACGTCCTTGATGTTTTGTCTTTATATAGCCATCATCTTTCCAAAATCCAAACCAAGTTTTATGATGTGGATTTGAATTATGTGGGACATGAGCTTTTAATACCATAATACAAGGAATCGAACCAACTGGATAAAACAAATCATCTGGCATTGACATAACTGCTTCTAATGTATGTTTTTTGAGTATAACTTCTCTTAACGGGTGAGATTGAATAGCACATGACATTGGTACAATTGCTATTCCTATACCATTTTCTACCAAACATTCTAACATTTGAAGTACAAAATTTAACTCATGTAGACCGGCACCTTTCTGCGAATATGGAGGATTTATCATCCCTACTGTTGGTTTTCGAGATTTAATTTCTTTAACTGTTGGTTCATCAAAACATGATCCTTGAAAAAGATTTGCTTTTCCATCACCACGTAGAATCATATTTGAGGCCGCTAATGCATACATTTTTGGTTGATTTTCAACACCAATTAATTTTTCTTTTTTTATAAGCTTACGTTCATCATCGTTAGTAGCTTTTTTAATCATATCAATCATAGAAGCAATTAAAAAACCTCCCGTACCAGCACATATATCAAGCACTTTACTCTGAGGTGTCAAATTCGCTAATTTAGCAAATAATTCAGTAATATGTTTAGGAGTCAAAACAATTCCTAAAGAAGCATCTCCCCCTGCATATCTTAAAAATTCACCATAAAACTGTCCTATAACATCAAAATTATGATATACATTGATGAAAGGTACTACATGTTCTTCGATATCTGAAATAATTTGCCAAAGAGGAGAAACGCCAGTTATCTTATTTAATTTACAAAGTTCTGGATGAGCAGTAATAAATGAATATGGTTGAGTAATATTTTGTTTTTTTGCATTTGGAATTTCTGCTTTATCAATTTCTCTTTTAATGGCTTCTGATAATTCTCTTGGAAGTATTTTTATATCATAATATTTATAATTTTTAGAAAAAGCATTATCTGAAAGTGCAATTAAAATTCCACTTACTACTAAAGGCTTTTCAGCTTCACTAAGTTTAGCATAATCACGAATATAATCATGTAACTCTCTTGAAAATGATATTAAATTTTCATATCGAATGCGTTCAACATCATGATCAATTGTTGCATATCTAATATAATCATTAAATGAAATGATTTCTTCCACCGGTTTCCCATATTGGTCTTCTAGTATTTTATAATTATTAGAACCTTTCACCCATAAAAATGTTGAAATTTTCAAACGAACTTTATCTTCCCCACTAATTGCAATTGCAATTACATTAAACTCTTTAGATAGATGCGCTGCATAAAGTAATACACCATCAACTGCAAAATCTTTATATCTATTTAATTCTTCACTAATATGTTTATTATCATCTGCTTTACATTCAATAACTATTACAAAATCACGAACAGTATTAGATATAATTATAAATTCAGGTTTACCAATACCTTTCCCACTTTTACTTGCTGTCAATAAACATTTCTGAACAATAGGATGTTGACTTTTTTGTTCCTCAATATTTAAATACTCTTGATCATAAAAACCTTTTGTTCTCAAAAAATCTCGTACGATATTTTCTGTTATTCGTTCATTCATATTAGATTCCCCTTATTATCTACACTAAACTAATACTTAGCTAACTAAATTTTGAAATAATTAAATAAATTTCATATCATATCTATAATAATTTTGTCTTACTACAGTATAAGTGAACAATTACAATTTGTAAAATCTTATTGCTAAAGGATGACATATGTGTTAATATTTATTTGCGAGCACGCAGACAAAAATAGACTTATCAACACGAAATACATCATAACTAACTTTGGCAACACGCTAGGAACAAAATTTTTAGAAACATGATTTTACACCGTTGCCCCAGTTTATACCTGGGGCAACAATAACCCCGAATAGCAGCATGCATGCATACCAAATAATAAATTTTATCTTTTTGTAAGTTTTGACAGCCACCATTGCAGTGGTGTTCCTAAGAGCTAGGGACGCGGCTCCCAAAGGTACACCTGACTGATAATCAGGAGATCATTGAGGCTCGGTGTAAGCATGGTACAGGGGACAGTCGGGCTTTTCAAAAGGATAAAATCCTAAAAATGTTCCTGGGCTTGAACTTTGGCCCACCAAAAACCCGTTCAAGCGGGGTGATTTTAGAGCGATGCTTGAACATCCAAACATAATGCGCTTTGCCCTTCTAAGAGTAAAGAGATAGCCAACGGCGCTTGGTTGGCCCGAACAGTTTTCGGATTGGCCGGGTAGCATAAAGGATTTTTTGGGTCGGAGGAAGGAAGCCTGGGACAAATTTTATCGCGGGGTAGCGTAGTGGTCACGCGACAGGTTCATACCCTGTATTACGCCGGTTCGAACCCGGCCCCCGCATCCAATTTTCACGGGACTTTTAGGCCGCTAGGCAAAACCAACAATCCTCGGTTAAAAGCCCGAACGCCTTTCAGTCCCGCGAACAAGATTCCCAAACGAACAGTCAGTGCCGGTCCCCGCCAGTGTCCAATAATTTGGATCAATACGGCTCGGACCTTGACAGACAG
>WSSedL1CaDRAFT_10000175_pt1 | contig 44749 bp, 44 predicted proteins | sample WetSurSL1Cattail_FD_9464 | JGI IMG/M metagenome (IMG submission 9464)
GTTTACACTTATGATAAAGGTAAAATGTTTCTTAACGCTCAGTTAGTAATTAAAAAAGCGGATATTACATTCCCGCCATATCAGACAAATTTGCGAAACTCAAGCGATAAGTTTGTTTATAAATTTGTAGCCTATAACGATACGGTAAAAGTTACAAAAAAAGGGGGCGTCCAAAAAATTAAAGCCGCTATTTTAAAAGATAGCGCCGTTGTCAGCTCTAAAGAAAAGCAGGCGTTTGATCTGAGTTTTGATTATAATATCGGTATAAAAATAAAAGACGATGCGCGTATTGTATTTTTAATTTCTAAGGAAGCTAACCAGCGATTAACTGCAATTCTATCGGGAGATTTGAAGTATGAGCGGAACAATGGAATTGTTAACACTCAGGGAGAGTTAAAACTTCTTGATGGCTCGACGCTTGAGTTTATTAAAACGCTTGACGCAACTGGTTCTATTCGGTTTGAAAGCGATTTGACAAATCCGAATCTTGATATTGCCGCTACTTATATTAATACATATACGCCGGACGCGCAGGAAAGCTCTTCGTCGTCGGAAAAAGAAGTGGAAGTTAAAATAAAACTATCCGGACCGTTAAACGATTTAGGTAAAAGCCTTAAGGACAATAATGCTATCTCTGTGTATGTAGGGAGCGACGCTATTAAGAATAATGAACCGGATAGAACAAAAAACCTATCCGACGCGGCATATTTTATACTTACAGATAAATTTAATACTAATTCGGCTACTTCAGACGCTTCTTTGGCTACATCTTATTCCTTAGCTAGCAACCTAGTAGGCGGATTGTTAAACGCTTATTTAGGAGACGCTGTAAATGCAGTCGGCGTTAATAGTACGTCAAACGGCTATAAATTTAGTTTATCAGGCACAATTAAAAAATTTAAATATACATTTGGGGGAAGCAGTACAACTATGTCGGATATAAGCAAGGCGTCCATAAAAATTGAACGCTCGCTTTTTGATAATTTCGTGCTCCGGCTTGAAAGAAAATTACCAGTTGGCGAGAACACTACCTCTACTGAAATGAAAGATGAACTTGGAATAAAATATAGGTTTGAATTCTAATGAAACAAAAAATAAAATCCTTCTTTAAGAAGAATCCCGGCAGAGCTATTAAAGCTAAAGAAATTGCAAAACAACTCGAAGTTTCTACTGAATTTGAATACGAACAGCTGAAGGCTGTTTTATTTGACCTGACTGAAGAGCTGTTCCTTAAAAAAAATGGAAAGCGATACCAGCTTCATCAAACTGAATTATCTAGCAGCGTAACCGGGCGATTGCAGATTACGCAGGGCGGATTTGGATTTGTGATAGTAGACGGCTCGAAAGATAAAGACATTTTTATAGCCGAAAGAAATATTGGAACTGCATTTTCAGGCGATATTGTTGAGGTGTATATATTTGCCACCCAGAAAGGTAAAAGCATAGAAGGGCAGATTGTAAAAATTGTAAAAAGAAAACGGGAACAGATAATTGGAGTCTTGAAAAAGACTGGTTCGTTATATTTTATTCAGCCTGACGAATCTGATATTCATAAAGACGTTTTTGTGGATTCTAAAAAACTGATGAAAGCTAAAATAGGCGATAAAGTAGCCGTTGGCGAGATTGAATGGACAGACCCAAAACTAAATCCTGTCGGCCGCATAGTCGAAGTGCTTGGCAAAGCCGGCAAGTATTCAACTGAGATACTTTCTATAGCTAAAGAATTTGGTTTGACTGATAAATTTGCTCCGGCGATAATTACCGAAACGGAAAAAATTCCCGTAAAAATTACGCCTGCTGAAATTAAAAAGAGAGTCGATTTTAGAAAGAAAAATGTATTTACTATTGATCCGGCCGACGCAAAAGATTTTGATGACGCGCTTTCCGTAGAGCTTTTAGAAAACGACAACTATTCAGTCGGGGTTCATATTGCCGACGTCAGCCACTATGTTACCATCGGTTCTAACCTCGATAAAGAAGCCTCTGACAGAGGCAACAGCGTTTATCTGGTAGGCAAGGTTATTCCTATGCTGCCTGAAGCTTTATCAAACAATTTATGTTCGTTAGTGCCGCATGAAGACAGGCTGACTTATTCGGTTATTGTGGAAATAACAAAACGCGGCCGCATTGTGGATTACCAGATAAAGAAAACAATAATTAACAGCAAGCGAAGATTTAATTATGACGAAGTGCAGGCAATAATTGAAGGCGGAAAAGGAGACTACGCTGCTGATATTCTTACTCTCCAAAAACTGGCGCAGATACTCCGCAAAAAAAGAATCAAGGACGGCAGTATTGAATTTTCGACCGAAGAAGTCAAATTTGAATTAGATAAAGAAGGCGTTCCAGTAAATGCATATATTAAAGAATCTAAGGATAGCAATAACCTTGTTGAAGAGTTTATGCTTTTAGCTAACAAGACTGTGGCAAAGCATATAAACGGAAATAAGGAAAAAGAAGCTAAGCCGTTTGTTTACAGAATACACGATAGACCCGACCCTGAAAAACTATTAGACCTTGGCAGGTTTGTAAAATCGTTAGGTTATGCATTTGATTCTAAAGCAGTAAAAAAATCGCTTCAGTTACAGAAGCTAATAGAAAGCGCGCGCGGAGAAGATGAAGAAGTTCTTATAAACGAACTGGCAATCAGGTCTATGGCCAAAGCAGTTTATTCGCCCCAGAACATAGGGCATTTTGGTTTGGGCTTCGATTATTATACGCATTTTACTTCTCCAATCAGAAGATATTCTGATTTAATAGTTCACAGGCTACTGTATAATTATATTGAATTGAAGGGAAAAGTTATTTATTCTTACGGTGATCTGCAAAAAATTTGTGAACATATTTCGCTTACAGAAAGAAACGCAGTAGACGCGGAAAGATATTCAACTAAATTGATGCAGATAGAATTTATGAAAAATCATATTGGCGAAGAATTTGAAGGAATGATATCGGGCATCGTTCATTTCGGTCTCTTTGTCAAACTGAAAAAAACTCTTGCCGAGGGTCTTATCCGTTTACGCGACCTGGAAGGAGATTTTTATGTATATGATGAAAAAAATTATTCGGTGATAGGAAAACAGACAAAAAAAATCTTCAGGCTTGGCGATAAGATTAAGGTTAAGCTAGTCCGGGTCGATAAAGAAAGAGCTGAAATGGATTTTATTGTTATAGAAGAAAACTAAAGTTGTAAAATATAAACTGGAAGTAATTATGTCGCAAAGGATCAAATTAATACTATTATTATTTTCTTTTAATATTGCTTTAGTACATGGACAGTTTGGTCAGAATAAAGTTCAATACAAGGATTTTACCTGGTACTATATACAGTCCACGCATTTTGACGTCTATTTTTCGCAGAATGGAGGTAAGATAGCAGAGTTTACCGCAAGCGCTGCCGAAGACGCCCTAAAGTCAATTCAAAAGAGTTTTAATTATAAAATTAATAACCGCATTACAATTATTATTTATAATTCGCATAACGATTTTCAGGAAACTAACGTAACCGACGAATACCTTACCGAAGGCATTGGCGGATTTACTGAACTGTTTAAGAATAGAATGGTTCTTCCTTATGAAGGATCGTATAAAAATTTCAGGCATGTAATTCATCACGAATTAACGCACGCCGTAATAAACGACATGTTTTACGGCGGTTCTGTGCAGAATATAATTTCCGGAAACATCTCTATTCAAATTCCGCTCTGGTTCAACGAAGGTATGGCCGAGTATCAGTCGTTAGGCTGGGATAAAAATACCGATATGTTTATCCGCGACGCAGCTATAAGCGAATACCTGCCTGACGTGCAGAACTTAGATAATTATTTCGCTTACAGAGGCGGTCAGGCTGTTTTTCATTATATAGCTGAAAAATACGGCGAACAGAAAATTGGCGAGCTGATTAATAAAGTTAAAGGAGCCGGGAGCGTTGAAGAGGGTTTTAAATCTTCTATTGGACTTTCGCTGGAAGAGTTTAATGAAAGATGGAAAAAAGATGTTAAGAAAACTTACTGGCCTGATATTGCTATACGAAAAGACCCGGATGATTTTTCAAGACGGCTTACCGATCACCGCAAGGATGGAGGCTTTTATAATACAAGCCCCGCTCTTTCGCCGCAGGGAGATAAAATAGCTTTTATCTCTAACCGCGATTATTATTTTGATGTTTTTTTAATGAGCGCTATAGACGGTAAAATTATTAAAAAGCTTGTAAAGGGGAACAGGTCGGCTGATTTTGAAGAGCTGAATGTTCTTACTCCCGGGCTTACCTGGTCGCCTGACGGGGAGAAGATAGCCCTCTCTGTTAAAAGCAGCGGCTATGACGTGGCTTATATAATCGACGTTGAAAGCGGAGATAAGACAACTTTACCTCTAGGTAAAATTGACGGGATTTCAAGCGTCACATGGTCGCCTGACGGTAAATATCTTGCCTTCACTGGGCATACGGCGTCGCAGTCTGATATTTACATTTATAGCTTTGAGACTAAAGAGGTTACTAATTTAACGAATGATTTATTTACGGATGGCGATCCTTCATGGTCTCCGGATTCTAAAAGAATCTTTTTCTCTTCGGACCGCGGAAACAATTTAAACAGTACGGCTAAGCCGGATACGGTCGCAATTTACAAATATGATATTTCGCAGACAGATTTATATTATTATGAGCTTGCGAAGAAAAGCATAACAAGGCTTACAGATATGCCTACCAGCGACGAATCGTCGCCTGTGCCTAGTCCTGACGGTAAGGAAATTCTTTTTGTATCTGACGTAAATGGAATTAGCAATATTTACAAAAAAAGAATTGAGCTGACCGATAAAGACACCGTTAAAAATATTGCCGATATTCCCGCGGTTCCAATTACGAATTCTCTAAACGGTCTTCATCAGCTTACTTTATCTAAGGACGGGAAAAAACTGGCGTTCTCGTCAATGTATCAGGCCGCGTACAGCATCTTTTTAATGAACAATCCGTTTGAAGTAAAATTAGATACGGCAAAACTAATACCTACTAATTACGTAGCAAGCCTGGCAAAACAAAAAGAGAAAAAAGCCGAAATAAAAATAAAAGATAATAAGACTGCGAAGGACTCGACCGCTTCCGGTTCGGTTAGCTTTGCAACAGGGCAGATAACAGATACGCTTAAAACCTATGGCGATACCGTCCAGATAGATTTTAGCCATTTTGTTTTTGGCGACTATACGCCGGCTAAACGGGATTCGCTTGTAAAGGATACTTCCAAAACTTTTAACCTGACGGATAATTTTGACCATCAGGGAAACTATAAAGTAAATAAATATAAAATTAATTTCTCGCCGGATATTATTTACGCTAACGCAGGGTTCAGTTCTTTATATGGACTTTTAGGCACTACTGTGCTTTCGTTTAGCGACGTGCTTGGCAATCACAGAATAGTTGGACAGACAAGTCTCCAGGTCGATTTAAAAAACAGCGATTACGGTTTGGCTTATTTTTATTTGCCCAACCGTATTGATTATGGCATCGAAGCGTTCCATACAGCCAGGTTTGTTTACCTTAACCATAGCGGGTATTCTGATTTATACAGATTCAGAAATTATGGAGTTATCCTGTCGGCAAGTTATCCTTTGAGCCGGTACTACCGGATTGACGGAGGGATCAGCTGGATAAACGTATCTGGCGAAAACCTTGACGACGCTTCTGAACCGATGGATAAACTTACTTACGTGCTCCCTTCATTTTCGTTTGTAAAGGATAATGTTATTTACGGTTATACTTCTCCTATAGACGGCACGCGCTATAAATTTGACGTATTTGGAAATCCGGGAATTGGGAATAACGATTTAACTTTTTATTCCTTCCTTGGCGATTACAGAACTTACTTCCGGTTCTGGAACGATTATTCATTTGTCTTCCGGTTGTCAGGCGGACTTTCCGGCGGCAAAAGCCCTCAACGGTTTTTTATTGGCGGAACAGAAAACTGGATAAACAGAACTTTTGCTACGGGGGATATTCCTATTCAAAACGCAAAGGATTTTGCGTTCCTTACTCCTGTGCTGCCTCTAAGAGGTTTCGATTACGCTCAGCAGATAGGCACAAAGTACAGCCTGATGAATATGGAATTTCGTTTTCCGTTTATACGATATCTTGTTACCGGCGGTTTGCCTATGCTGTTTCAGAACATAGTAGGAGTTGGTTTTGTTGATATGGGAAGCGCGTGGAACGACACAAGGAGTCTTAAATTGCTTGGACGAAACGACGATAATAAAATTGTTTCCAAAGACCTTTTAATGGGCACAGGAGTGGGTCTAAGGACGTATTTCTTGTATTTCATATTGAGGTTTGACGCTGCTTGGTCGTATGATTTGCAGGGATTTTCGCAGCCGAAATATTATTTTTCGCTTGGCGCGGATTTTTAGAAACAGTAAAAACTCAAAATTACGGTTACGTAAAAAAAAGGCATGCAGCGTTTGCATGTCTTTTTTTTTGCTCAAAGCTCTTTTGCTTTTTTGTTCCTATAAGTAAAATTATTTTCCGGGGAATAATCAAAAAAAAACGAATTTAAGTAATTGTACCCGTTAATTTTTATTCGTTTAAAAAAGCAGATTTGAAATATAACTATTTAGTATTCGAGGCGCCTTTAGCGGCGGATGAACTTGGTCGTTTGTAATCTGTTTCATAGAAGCCAGAACCTTTAAATATAGGACCAGAGCCGGGGCCAATTAATCTTTTTAAAGTTCCATTACACTTAGGACACTTTGTAAGCTTTTTGTCAACCATCGACTGAAAGTATTCAAATGAATAATTGCAGTCATTGCATCTATAATCGTAAGTAGGCATTTTCTCCTTCTTCAAAATATTTAACTCTTAAATTTAATGAATTATTAGAAATTTTTCTATAAATTAGTATGCTAAAATTAAATATATATTATATTATGGTCATTAATTAATAAAAGAATAGAATTATTGTGAAAAAATCAGTTTTCTTAGCGTTATTGGCAATTATTTTTTCCGGTTGCCTTAATTATTATCAGGAGATAAAGTTCAATATTGACGGTTCGGGAAAAATGGTTGTAAAATATTGGATGAAATTACCTGCGGGCGACACAGCAGGGTTTGTACAAAAGATGGGCATTTTCAATAAAGACTCGGTAAAAAGCGAATTTACTTCCGCCTTTACAAAAATTGAAAATGTAAAAGTATATTCGGATACTACCGATACTACTACTCATGCGGAAATTGAATTTAGCTTTACTTCTATTGATTCTCTTAACAAGTTAAAGCCTTTCAACGGGTCGGAGTTTTCATTTGCCGACGGAGCAGCCGGGCAGAAAATATTCACTCAGAATATAGCTCCTGTCGCTTCAGGTTTTGGAGCCGATACAAACTCAATTACAATGACATATAAATATACTTTCCCTGGCGAAATTATAACGCATAATGCGCTTACCTCAGAAGGAAAAACGCTTACATGGAAATATAAACTTTCTGAGATCGGGAAAGGGAAAACAATTTCTGTTACCTTTAGACCGTACAAATTAAAAGAAACTCCGGTGTGGATTTATTCAATTTGCGGAGCGGTGCTTCTTATTGTGATCGGGTTTTTGTTTAAGAAAAAGAAATAAAAAACTGCGTTCCCGGTAATTTTGGGCGCGCGTAGCGATAAATAATGTAAATAAAAAAAATATTTTACGGAGACGTTTTGAGGTTTTGCGGAAAAGGGAAGTTGGTATTAGCTTAGTAATACTTCTTTTATCTGCCAATTTATTGCTTTAATTTAGAATATACGAAGGGGTTTGCTAATTAACGGAATTAAGTTTATAGGCTGAGAAAAATTGGTTTATTGACTTAAGTTCCATATTTAATTATATTTGTTGCTTACAATTTTTAAAGATTTGCAAAAAAATGAACCCTATTAATTTTAAAATTTTTTCCGGAAGTTCAAATCTATCGTTAGCGGAGAAAATTGCAAGTAAGATAGGTATTCCCCTCGGTTCAGTCGCTCTGAAAAGATTCAGCGACGGCGAGATATGGGTAAAATACCGAGAAAATATTCGCGGTTCAGAAATCTTTATTGTCCAGTCGACTAATCCCCCAGCAGAAAACTTAATGGAACTGCTTATCATGGTTGACGCGGCAAGAAGAGCCTCTGCGAAGAAGATTACTGCAGTTATTCCTTATTTCGGTTACTCAAGGCAGGATAGAAAAGATCAGCCTCGCGTAGCGATAACGTCTAAATTGATAGCTAATTTGATCACTAAAGCCGGAGCGGACAGAGTAATGACAATGGATTTGCACGCAGCGCAGATTCAGGGCTTTTTTGATATACCGTTTGACCATTTGTACGGATCGACAATATTTTCCAGCAAATTTACAAACGAAAAAGATGATATAGTAGTAGTTTCGCCAGATGTTGGCGGAATAAAGATGGCTCGTTCATATGCCAAGAGATTAAACGCCAGCCTTGTTGTAATAGATAAAAGAAGGCCAAAACCGAATTTTACGGAAGTTGTTAATATTATTGGCAGCGTTGAAGGTAAGAATGTTTTACTTGTTGACGATTTAATAGATACTGCGGGAACTTTTGTTAACGCTATTGCGGCGTTAAAGGAAAAAGGAGCAAAAGATATATACGGAGCAGTTACGCATCCTTTGTTATCTGGTCCTGCAATAGAAAGACTTAGAGATTCTGAATTAAAAACGTTATTCGTTTCGGATACAATTGCTCTTGATCCTAATATTTTACCCGAAAAAATTTCTATTTTCTCTGCGGCGGATTTATTTGCCGAAGCAATTAAGAGAACGTATAAAAATGAATCGATAAGTTCATTATTTGATATAGATAAAGGTTAGTTAATTTAAAATAAGTGATTCTTTGGAGATATAATGGAAAAAGTAACATTAGCAGCAAATGTAAGAAAAACGATAAATAAGACTTCCAGAAGCGCTACAAGAAAGGCTGGAAAAGTGCCGGGTATTTTTTACTCAAAGATTTCGGATTCGATTCCTGTAGAAGTTTTGGTAAATGCAATAAATCCTCTTGTTTTTACTGCTCAAACGCATCTGATTTCATTACAATTAGATAACAGCCAATCGTACGATTGCATCTTAAAAGATGTGCAATTTGACCCGGTAACGGATAAAGTTGTTCATTTCGATCTAATTGGATTAAGCGCTACCGATAAAATTGAACTTGAAGTTCCAATTGCTTTGGTTGGAAGCGCAATAGGCGTTAAAGATGGCGGTTTATTACAACAGTCTCTGCATAAAGCTGATATTGAATGTTTGCCAAGCGATATACCTCAGCATATCGAAATAGATATCTCAAAATTGAAAATGGGAGATTCTATTCATATCGGAGATCTTAAAATCGAAGGTATTACATTCCGTAGTTCTAAAGACTCGGTTGTCGTTTCGGTTATGGCTCCAAAAGCTGAAAAAGTCGAAGACGCATTAGCAGAAAAAGCTGACGAACCTGAAGTGATAACTAAAGGTAAAGTAGAAAAAGAAGACTAAGCGCTTTGCGAGCTGTTTTAGGTATTGGTAATATCGGCAGTCGATATGATAAAACTAGACACAATGTTGGGTTTATGTTTTTAGATCGTCTGGCTGAAAAATATAACTTGGAATTTATCCCTTCCAAAGGGGATTATTTCTATTGTTTAGGAAAATTAAATGGGTCGGATTTTGCATTAATCCGACCTACTGCTTATGTAAATAATAGCGGCGGCGCCGCTATTCATTTCCTCAATGAAAATAACATTTCGCCTGAAGACCTGCTTGTTGTACATGACGATATTAATCTGAATTTTGGCTCTTTTAAAACTAAGCTAAACGGCGGCGATGGCGGTCATAACGGCATAGCTTCCATTATTTATAGCTTAAACTCAGATCAATTCCCCAGAGTAAGAATAGGTATTGGAAATAGTTTTGATAAAGGCAAAATGGTCGATTATGTGCTTGAGCGTTTTACCGGTAAAGAAATTGAAACTCTGGAAGAAGTATTTTTGAAATCTGTTATATTAACGGAAGCGTTTATTACCGGCGGATCAAAAGGAATGTTGGATGTAAACAGCATAATGAAGACTGAAGAGAGAAAAGCCGAAGAACAAAAAGATAAATAAACGGCAAAAGAATTAATTTTGAATAAGAATATTGTTTTAGTCCCAAAATTAAGGTATTTTTAAAGTATAAATTAACATATATTATTAACCCTACTCCTGCTTATCACGGCAGGGGTCTAACGTCCAAAGGGAGGTGAAAAAGTGAAAACTAACAGCTATGAAAGTACTGTTCTTATCAATGCTGCATTAGACGATGAGCAAATCGAAGGTATCATAACACGTATCAGCGAAACAATCACTAACAGCGGCAGCGAACTTCAAAGCGTAGAAAGATGGGGAAGAAAAAGACTCGCCTATGTTGTCAAAAAAAGCAAAGTCGGTTATTACGTAATTTTCCGTTTTATCGCGCCTTCAAATTTCATAAGTAAATTAGATAGAATGTATTCATTAGATGAAACAGTTTTGAGACATCTAACTATCGTATTAGATAAATTTGCTCTTGAACATTTCGAGAATAATAAATCAAGCGTTTTACTTGAAGCAGAAGCCGCTCAGGTATCGGCTGATAAACCGGAAGAAACTGCAAGCGAAGTTGAAGTTAAAGCAGACGTAGAAAAATAATCAACTATGATAAAGTTTGGAGGAAAGATATGGCTGAATTGAAAATGCCCGAAATAAATTATGTAATAGTTGCAGGCAACCTGACAAAAGATCCGATTTTTAGACAAACTACTAATAATACTCCTGTTGTTAATTTCTCTATAGCTTCTAACAGGAAATACAAAGATAGTTCTAACCAGTGGCAGGAAGACGTTTGTTACGTTGGCGTTGTAGCCTGGAACAAATTAGCCGAAAGCTGTAAAGAAAGACTAAAAAAAGGTTTTGCAGTGTTGGTCGATGGAGAGCTTCAAAGCAGAAGCTGGAAATCTGAAGACGGGCATAATAGAAGCATTGTTGAAATTAAAGCCAGAAGGATCCAGTTCCTGAACAAAAAAGGAAAAAATACTGGATTATCCGAAGAAGATGAGTTAGATAGCATAGTTGAAGACTGCGGCGATTATATGGATGATTCGTTTGATAAATTTCTATCTCCCGAAGAATCTAATTTAATTAAGTAATTAAAAGAGAGATTATAATAATGCGACAAGAAGTAAAAAATAAAAAAGTTTGTAAGTTCACTGAAAATAAGGTCTTGTATATCGATTACAAAGACGTTAAAATGCTTCAGAGATACATTACAGAGCAGGGTAAAGTAATACCTAAAAGAATTACCGGCACAAGCGCTAAATATCAGAGAGAGTTAGCTACGGCTATCAAAAGAGCTAGATATATGGCCTTATTGCCGTTTGTTTCAGACACTGTAAGATAAAATAACGGAGATTAAATGAAAGTTATATTAAGACAAAACATCGAAAGCCTTGGTAAGGTTGGAGATGTTGTCGAGGTTAAACCAGGCTATGGTAATAATTATTTAATACCTCGTCAATTTGCTTACATTGCTTTAGCGGGAAGCGTAAAAGCTCTTGAAGAGGAAAAGAAGAACCTTGGCAAAAAGATTCAGAAAGAACTGCAGGGAGCTGAAAAGCTGGCCGCAGAACTTGAAAAAGTTTCTATTTCTATTCCTGTTCAGGTTGGAGAAGAGGATAAAATTTTCGGCTCCGTTACTACTCAGATGATAGGCGACGCTCTTATTGAAAAAGGTTTTGACCTTGATAAGAGAAAAGTTGAAATTGAAGAACCAATCAAATCTTTAGGTATTTACAGCGTGGGTATTAAAGTACATCCAAGCGTAACTGCTAAAATTAAAGTTTGGGTTGTTAGAGAGTAGAAAAAGAACTCAAAAGTATATGTATAAAAAAAAAGGAAAACCATTGGTTTTCCTTTTTTTATGCTTAAATTTTATTAGAGGTCGCTTGTAAGCTTAGATAGAACAGCTTTCTATCTAACTTTAATTTGCTTTAAATGCACTAATCTTGCAATTTCAGAAGTTCCGTTCTTTGCAATTGTTTTAATTGCATTTGTAGAAAGCTTCAAAGAAACAAAACTATTTAGTTCCTGAACCCAAATTCTTTTCTTTTGTAAATTCGGCAGAAAGCGTCTTCTCGTTCTGTTATTTGCATGCGATACGTTATTCCCCGTAATAGGACCTTTGCCGGTTAATTGACATCTTCTTGACATTTAATTCTCCCGAGTAACTTTATTAATTTATAGTATAGTAATATAATAAAAAATAATAATATTTAAAAGAAAATTTTCGATTTATTCCTGACTTATCGTAAATACGATTTTATCTAAGAATAAAATTACATAAAACTGAATAATATTTTAACAGTTCAATCAAAATTTTGTAGAAGACATAACTTAAGCGACAAATCTTGAGCGCTCATTAGCGAAAGTATGTTCATATTTAGCAAAAATACGCATATATTTAAAACATGAAAATATTACTTAAAATACTTATTCACGCGATATTTTGGCTCGTTTTTTTATTATTTAACTATGTTTTTAACAGCGCAAATATTTTCCCAGATTCGTCTTCAACCCAAAACACAATACCGCTTTACTCAGCTAAAATAGTTTGGGCTGTTTTCACATTTTATCTTTTTTACTGGTTAATTATCCGAATTTTTGAAAAACGGCGTTTTATTAAATATCTTGCTATCTCTGTATTTTTGAGCGTAATAATTACAATATCTTTTTTAATTGTTCTCAACTTCACATTTATTAGCGTTAATGCTTCTGATTATAAGTTAGCTGTTCTGGCTATGATAGGTACTTTTATTATCGCACAATGCGGAAGTCTTGTGAAAGGATTTGAGAGCTGGTTTTCAAATATGCAGCTGCGAGTTGAGCTTGAAAACCTTAATCTTCGAAACGAATTAGAATTGCTCAAAGCGCAAATTAATCCGCATTTTTTGTTCAACACTTTAAATAACATAGATAGTCTTATATTTAAATCTCCGGATAAAGCATCGAAAGCGCTGATTACTCTTTCGGAAATGCTTCGGTATATGACTTATGATACTAAACAGGATTTTGTACGGCTTGAAAAAGAAATAGATTATATCCAAAGCTACATACTTTTACAAAAGATGCGCTTTAAGGACCAGGGTTATGTGTCATTTGAGTATAATGATAAGTGCAAGGAGGTTGAGATTGCGCCCGTTTTATTACTGGTCTTTATTGAGAACTCGTTTAAATATTCATTTAAAATTGATAAATTGCCTGTTATAGATATAAAACTATTTTGTACTGATAACGAGCTTAGTTTTTATTGCAAAAACTATTTTAACCCGGGAAACGCTTTGCATGAAAGAACTGGCGGCGTAGGATTGGCGAATGTTAAACGCAGATTAGAGATTTTATATCCTAACAGGCATATTTTGACCATATCCTCTGAAAACAGTACTTTTATTGTAGACTTAAAAATTAAATTACTATGATACTTTCGTGCGTAATTATAGAAGACGAGCCTTTGGCGGCAGATAAGCTTGAAGGTTTTATAAGTCAGACCCCTTTTCTTAAACTATCCGCATCCTTTGATAACGCGCTTGACGGGCTTGCCTTTATTAATGGAGCTCAGGTTGATATTTTATTCCTGGATATTCAAATGGAAAAGCTTACCGGTCTGCAATTGCTTGAATCGCTTACTAAAAAGCCGTATGTTATAATAACAAGCGCTTATTCTGAATACGCAATAAAAGGATTCGATTTACAGGTTTCTGATTATTTATTAAAACCTTACTCTTTTGAGCGTTTCCTGACTGCTGTAAATAAAATATATGACGATATTATACTAAAAAAAAGCAATGACAATCCCGGGCATATTTTTATTAAAACTGAATACAGAATTGAAAATATTGCAATAGACGAAATACTTTACATTGAAGGGATGCAGAGCTATTTACAAGTGGCGTTGCCTGATAAGAAAATTATTACTAAACAAAGTTTTAAATCTCTTATTACGCAGCTTCCGCAGGGGAAGTTTATTCAGGTACATAAATCGTGGGTTGTCGCCGTCTCAAAAATAGAATCAATAGAACGAAGCAGAATAAAAATTGCAAATAAACTCATTCCAATTGGAGATACTTTTAAAAACGCTTTTTATTCAGCTATTAATAACTGCTCGACAAAATAAAAACATTCTTCTCTTTGTTTTTAGAATAAAAATCCCCCTCATTTATATTATTTATTAAGCATTTTTCATACTCATAAATAGCCGTTGGTATCCAAAATTTGCCTGTTTGTCGACTTTATTTGTGCTGCTAAAACAGATATATGATATTTGTTTTAGAAATTGACAAAAACAATACCCCCAACAAATAAGGAATAATATGAAAATTACAAATGGTAAAATCATTAGTTCTATAGCCGTTATTCATACGGCGTTTACTCTATCGCCAATTGCGTATATTAAACAATTTGAAAATTTTTCCAGCCTTTACTTTTTCAGAATAAACGTGTGGATTTCGGGAACAGCTTTCCAAAGCCGCCAAATGAATTACGAAAATTTCGCCGCTTTTTGGTGTTTCTACTTTGGTCTTTTAATGTTCCCATTAGGGATCCTTTTAGATTCTATTGAAAAAACGCAGGCAGGGATACCAAAACAATTCATATGGTCATATTTTATTTTTATAATTATTGGCATTTACATGATACCTGTTTCCGGAATGACCGTATTCATGCTGCCTCATGCTATTTATATGATAATAAAAAGCAGAAAGAATGCCTGAAGTATTACGCATTCCAGTAAGGGAAAGAATTTTACAGTATAAAAAACCTTGTAAGCATTATCTTACAAGGTTTTTTAATTAGCAGGGATGCTATTAACGTGATCTTTTAATCGCGATTGTAAATAGCTTCCTTTTGAGCGAACTTTTTCGCTTTTAAATAGTTGCTTACTAACATATAAATAGCGTGCGGCAGCATAATAAATGTCATGCCTGAATTTGGAACCATGTAACAGCCTATAAGCACAACTATCAAATACGATATTGTGAAATATTGAGGCAGGCTCCTGTTGTCTTTTTCAATTGAATGAACCAGCAAACCTAATGGAATAATTAATATGCCAAAATAGAAAAACCAAAATGCTGCAAAATTTTCGAAATTGGTTTTTCCGGCTACTGCGGGTAGTTCATTTAGTCCTCCGCTTATTTTGAAGAAAAATGTGTTCCAAAAATTTGCAAATTGTCTTCCGCACCCATCAGAAGAAACAACCAGTTTTGTATGCAATATTCCAATTGCAATAAGAGCTATTCCGTTTGTAATTTGTTTTAATATTTTCATTGTATTTCAAATAAGATAATTAATAAATATTTAGATTCAGATATAATATTGCATTACATCTTCTACAAATATTCGCATTCGGCGGTACGATTACAAATAAAGTAAACCAATAGCCTTTTCCCGTCAATGAATTGGCGCGAAGTAGTTATGAAATTTTGCAGTTATGAAAGGAGTCTGGCAAGTCTGGCTTAGAAAAAGTAAAAAAAAGCGGCCGCGCCAGACATAAGGCAAATAAAACGGGGAAAACATGACTTTTCGGATTCGTGAAAAAAGCTATAACAAAAAATGTCAATAAAATGCGGAAATACAGTTATAAAACTACATATTTAAAAAATATTTTTTCTTGCGATAATAATTATGTGCGTGTCAAAATTAAAAAAAAAATTATGCAATATGTGTTAAATTATTGTACAGCTATAAACCGGGCGCTTGTATAGTATAGTCTCCAAATTAACTTGACAAAAAGAAAATCAATGTTAACTTAATGAGTAGATGTTTTTAATATTATATATTTAGACAGGCATAAGGGCGCAATGCATCTCACAAAGCATAATTATTCAAATCAAATCTAAGGAGATAATATATGGAATTCTATGAACTTCATCCGGAAACTCCGCAATTAAGATATATCAACAAAGCTGTGGAAGTCTTAAAAGACGGAGGCGTTATTATTTATCCAACTGATACTGTTTACGGAATTGGATGCGATATTTTTAATAAGGAGGCGTTGGACAGGATATTCAGAATTAAGAATGATTCTATTTCTAAGTTTTTAAGTTTTGTTTGTTCTGATTTGAAAGATATTGCAAAATATGCAAAAGTTTCAGACTATGCGTATCGCACAATGAAAAGCCTGCTGCCGGGGCCTTATACTTTTATTCTTCCCGCGGCTAAAATAATTCCAAAAAAATTATGGAGCAAACGCCACACTGTTGGTATACGCGTTCCTGATAATGAAATTGCAGTAACCTTAGTAAGAGAGCTGGGCAATCCAATTATCAGCACAAGCGTTACAAACAGGAAGGGGGAAGTTCTGTACGATCTTGCGGATATTCAATCTGTATTTAATTCGCAGGTAGATTTGATGCTTTCAAGCGGAGAAATTGCCGGCAAGCTTTCGAGCGTAGTGGATTTAAGCGAAGAAGTTCCAGAAGTCATCCGGGAGGGAGCCGGAGACGTAAGTATTTTTCAATAAAAAAAAGCGGGCGTCTTTGACGCCCGCTTTTTCATTTCAACTAATAAATTAATTTTCTTTTCTGTATGTAAAATTAGCCGAAGCCTGAGCGATTGGAGTGAGTATAATTTCGTTTATATTTACATGAGCAGGGCGCGTAGCACAGTAAATAATAGCGTCGGCAACGTCGTCGGCTGAAAGAGGAATTAGTCCCTTATAAACCTTATTTGCGCGGCTTTCGTCTCCATGGAAACGAACTTTGCTAAAATTTGTTTCAACCATCCCGGGGTCTACTGAAGTAACTTTTATATTTTTATCAAGCAGGTCTATACGGAAGCTTTCAGAAAGGGCTTTAACGCCAAACTTAGTGGCGCAATAAACGTTTCCCGCAGGGTATACGTCGTGTCCGGCTGTTGAGCCAAGATTTATGATATGACCGCTTTTGCGAGGAACCATAAATTGCAGGGCTTCATACGTTACATAAAGAAGTCCTTTTAGATTTGTATCAATCATTTCTTCCCAGTCTTTGCTCTTTCCGGAATCTATTTTATCCAATCCGCGCGATAAACCGGCGTTATTAATAAGAACGTCAATTTTTTGCCATTCAACCGGGAGCGCCGCAAATACTTTCTGAACGGCGCTTTTTTTTCTGACGTCTAATTCAGCGCAGTAAACTTTAATTTTATATTTTTCAGTAAGCTCTTTTGATAGTTCCTTCAAAATAGGGAGCCGACGCGCAAGTAAAATAAGATTAGCTTTTTCTTTTGCAAAATGTTTTGCGCAGGCTGCGCCAATTCCGGAGGTCGCTCCGGTAATGACGACTATTTTGTTTTTCAATCCTTTCATTTCAATCCTTATATTCAGTTATCTTTCAATCCAGCTGGTTCGTTTTGTAGAAAAATCCGGAGAAATTACTTCAAACGGATATGCTTTTACAAATGCATTTTCCCAATCGGTTACGGAGTTTTTTGTCTGCCAGCTATTATCGCTTATTAAATTAGTTATTTTATCGCCGCATTTAATTTCGGAAATTAAATTAAATCCCGCGCTGCCGTTGCTGTTAAATGTTTCTACTTCTACTTCGATTGTATTAGCGCCTTTTACAAGATACCTGGCAACGTCAATAAATTTTATTCTTTTATACTCGGTCACAAGCGAAAGAGATTTCCTTACAAAAACTTCGTCCACAAATTTCCCGTTTATTGTAAGTCTTGCATGAGTGTCTCCCAATAGTTGCAGCATCGCGCTTGAAGGAGCTTCGTCAAGTTCAAATTCCTTTTTGAAAGTCGCCTGAGTAGCAGTTACTGTCGTATCATTTTTAACAGGGGAGTATATCCACTTGCTGCTAATTAAAGGCTTAACAAGATGTTCGTTTCTATTAACCTGTCCCTTTATTTCGTCGAAATACGCTATCAGACGGTCAAACTTGTTCTCAATCAGATTGAGGTTGTCCTGTTTGTAATATTTAAGCCAGAGAGTCTTATACTCGTTTTTAAGAGACTTTAAGTCCGATATATTTTTATCAATCAATGCAGGCAGTTGATCGTTTGCAAGGTCATAGCCATACATTTTATATTGCAAAGCAAGCTGAGTTTCAAGTTTCGTTTTATACCAAAGATCTAACTTCACCAGAAATTTCAATAGTTCAAAATGGTCTTTATTCTTTTTTACTAAAGGCTCCACCTGCTCAATATTTTTAGATATGCCGGGCATCGTATACTCAATCCAGCTAATTCTTCCGGTTGCGGCCATTTGGTTTTCCCAATACATAGGCGCTCTGAAAGGAAGCAACGGATGACGCCAGATAGAGTGCCACATAGCCTGGTTCAAAGGATTTGCAAAGCTTTCATAAAGCTGTGGAATTCTGCCGTCGTCAATTCCAAAGAAATCATAAAAATAATTTTGAGCAAAATTGCCTGCGTCGCTGCCTTCAAAATTCCATGCGCATTGAGCCGACCACGCATAATCAAAAAGTATAAACTCTTTTATTGTCTCAGAACCATAGTCGCCCCAGTTAGAGTTGATTGCTCCCGTCGCTCCATTTTTTAATCCTGATTTTATAATGGACTTTATATTTGGCAGAGCGTTTTGATTAGTTGGGAATGTGGTCAGATAATTCCATGAAGCCGGAGATACATAATAATTAAATCCGTATTTTTTAAAAGTTTTTGTCGAAGGGAAATCTGCTTCAGGTTGATAATGCCAATCGACGATTGTAATATCCTTTGGTAAAAGCTCTAATATTTCAGGATGAGAAAGAATTATGTCGCCGTACATCATAACTTTTTTATTGTACTTTTTACAAATGTCATAAACTTTTTGATAATGCGCGGCGTGAACTTTTGCAATATTGGACTGGTCTACTAAATATTTACTGCGTCCGCGTCCAACGTCGTAGCTTTCGTCTGCGCCCATATTAAAGTATTCAGAAGGGAACAATTCAAAAACTTCTTTCAGCATATTTTCGAGGAAAACATAAGTAGAGTCTGATGAAACGTTTAATGAAGCTGCGCCCTTAAACTCTGCATACTTAATAAATTCTTCTTGCGAAAGTATATTTTCATAATGCCCTAACGTTTGGAAGACGGGGATAATTTCTACAAAATAATTTTTAGCGTACGCTACAAGCTCTTTAATTTCAGCTTTAGTTAACGCGCCTCTGTTTACTCCAATTGTCGGATAAACGTCAAACTGAACCATATCTTCTAAATAAGGCATGTAGACGTTCATTTTATAACGGGAGATATGTCTTATTATTTTTTTAAAATTATCAATCGTAGGAACCTGTCCTCTGCTTATATCGTCTGAAATGCCTCTAACCTTCAAATCAGGATAGTCGATTATTTCAAGCCCGGCAAGTTCGTTATCTTTACTTTTTTCAAGAAGCTGAATAAGGCTCATAGCGCCGTCAAACACGCCTCTGGCAGTAGCGGCAACTATGTTGATTTCATTTTTCTTTATGACAAGAGAATAAGCGTCGTCGTTGTTTTTAGCCGTAGGGACGTTAAACTTTCCGTCAATTATCAGATTAACGCCTTTTGAAGGAGCGTCAGATTTTTTTGTTGACGAATTTGTTTTAAGAAAGTCGTTTAGCGTCTGGCTTATCAAACCGGCTGTAAAATCGAGTTCGTCATTTTTAGAACCGACTATATTAATTTTAATATTTTCTTTTACAAGAAATTTTTCCTGTAAAAATTTAACTGACTGCGGTTTTGGAACAATTGGAGTTTCTATGCTTTGACCGTATGTGTTTGAAAATAATAAAACAAGCGCAAAGAGACAGATATATTTTGTCATAAAGCTATAATGATAATTAGTGAGTAAAAGAGAACCTGGTTTAATTATGTTTTTATTTATAATTCACAAACTGAGTCGGAAAATCCAGATCTGCATTTTTAATTAAGTTCTGAATTTCCTGCAAGTCGTCAATTTTTGCGCTCTGAACCCTTACCTGTTCGTCCTGAATTTGCGCCGAGACTTTTAGTTTTGAGTCTTTAACCAACGAAGTTATTTTCTTAGCATTTTCCTTGCCAATACCGCTTTGCAGTTCTATTTTTTGCCTTAGCCTGCCATTAGAGGCGGCGTCGGGTTCGCCGTATTTTAAAGACTTAATAGAAATGCCGCGTTTGATAAATTTGCTTTGCAAAATATCAATACTCTGTTTACGCGAGTAATCGTCTTTAGTATTTATAAGGATTTGTTTTTCTTTTTTGTTTAGTTCAATTGTCGTAAGAGAATCTTTCAGGTCGTATCTCTGCTGAATTTCTTTAATCGCCTGGTTTACTGCGTTATCAGCTTCCTGAAAATCGATCTCCGATACTATGTCAAATGAGTGATTTGCCGCCATTTAATTTATTCCTTTCTTAATAAAAATAAAATCTTTTATAAAAGTTCAAGAACGTTAGTGTTTTCCATAACTTCTTTTTTTACAATCTTCTGTTTTCCGCCTTTAGGCGAAGGAGCTTCCATAGACATGTTGAACTCTACTCTCGATTTTGTTTTTGATTTCTGAACGACTCCTTTAGAGACGTTAAAATATATTTTCCCTTCGCCTGAAGTAATAGGTTTTTTAATATCGTACTGCACTCCTTTTTCGCTAACTTTTTCTTTTCCCTGAGATGCGGCAGTAAGGCTTGCGTCTATTACTGCAATTTTATCGTTGTTATAAAGCTCAAGGCTGTGGACTTTAAAGTTATTAGAAGTTTGCACCATGTACGATAGAAACCTTGTAGCAGGCTGTTTGTTCTGCCATGTCGTATCTTTTGCAACGTTATTATCAGGCAGTTTTCTAAACAACTGTACAAGAATCGGTTTTAATCCGCCTTCAATAATTTTTTGTTTAAGCATGCTTTTTTCTTCAGACGAGATTTTTTGAGCCGCGTTATTTCCGGCAAGCTCAAGTATTTTATTTACAATTTTATCAACTCTAAAAACGTCGGATACTTCTCCTGTTTTGGTAATAGTAACGCTGAAAGGGTTGTTAATTAACGATTCAAACTGAGCGAACTGAGCTTTATTTGCAGCGTCTTTATTGTTGCTCGACTGGTATTTAACTTTTTTGCCATTTGCTTCTGCCGTCATATCAATTGAAGAAACATTTACTGATAATTCAGTGGAGCCGTCTTTATCTATATCTTTAGCCGTAAGATCAAGCAAATAGACTACCTGCTGTTTTACCTGCTGATTGACCGATGTATCGGCGTGAATGTTTTGAATGTCGGATGAAATTGTGGTTAGCCTGAAAGAATATTTTTTATCTTTTGCTAAGTTATATCTAAGTAAAAATCCCTGATTAGGGTTGTCAATTGGTTTTGTTTTCATATCCGAAGTGTCAAAAGCTGCGCCTGGTTTTGCTGCTGCAACTGGTTTATCGACTTTTTTATTACATCCGGTTATTACAAGTAGAGCAAATAAAAATACGGCTATTTTTTTCATTTAGTATCCTGCTTAATAAAGTAAGTATTTTTTTCTTATTGTAAGAAATTGGTTTAATTCTGTTTCCCACGATTTTATAATATCGTCTGCCGGAACATTTGTAGAAATTTTAGTTCTGATTGATTCGTCGCCGGTAAGTTTATCAAAAAAGTTAGTCATTACTAATTCTTTTGGATAAAGCTTATGCAAAGCTGAAACAAGTCTGATTCCGAATTTAACTGATTCAAATTTGCTTTTATTGGCAATGTGAATCTGAATTCCATTACAAACCTGATTTTTAAATTTAGGGTTTGTAACTTTTCCCGGTATATCAATTGGAGAAAAAACGATTGAAGATAATCTTACTCCACTAATATTTTGGGCTTCAAGCTCTTTAATTAAATCGCTCGAAACAATAAAAGGGGCGCCGATATTTAGGAAAGGCTCTAATGTTCCTCTTCCTTCGGTTACGTTAGTTCCTTCAATAAGGCATGTGCCGGGATATGCTATTTCCGTTTCTACGTTTGGAATATTAGGCGATGGGCTTATCCATGGCAAAGGATATTGATCCATATATTTAGTTCTATCCCAATTCTCCAATTTAATAACTGTTAAATCGGGTTTTAAGCTATCGCCCAGATAACCTTCGCCAATAAATAAATTGGCTAATTCGCCCACAGTCATGCCATGCGCAATTGGAATAGGAGCAATGCCGACAAACGAAGAAAGCTTTTCTTTTCTGATAGGTCCATCTACATAAATTCCGCCAATAGGATTAGGCCTGTCTAAAACTATTACCGGTATATTATTCCGCGCGCCAGCTTTAAGAACGTGGAACAGAGTAGAAATATATGTGTAAAATCTTGCGCCTATATCCTGAATATCAAAAACAAGGACGTCGACGTCTTTAAGCATTTCTTTTGTCGGTTCAACATTTTTGCCGTAGAGAGAAAAAGTTTTAATTTTTGTTTTTGCGTCAATTCCGCTTTCAACTTTTTCTCCGGCTGGAGCGTCGCCTCTGATGCCATGTTCGGGTCCGAAAAGAGCGGTTATTTTGACGCCGGCAATTTTTACTAATGAGTCTACAAGATGAACTCTGTTGGAAAGAATTGCGGTGTGGTTGGTTACAAGTCCTATCCTTTTCCCTTTTATTAAGTTCAAATCTTTAGAGATTAAAACATCCGCCCCTACAACCAACCGCCCGTTCGAGGTCTGGGCGGTTAGCTGATGGGAAGTAAACAAAAATAAAAAGGATAAAAGAACGATTGATAAACGAGAGAATATTCTTTTATTCAAATTAATTACTCCAATTAAGTATGAAGTTCAACTGTACAGGAGCAAGCCTAATTAGTCTGCGTAGTTTTCTAATAGTTCTTTTCTCGAAAAAAAGTGAGCTATTTCGATAGCCGCGTTTTCATCGGAGTCAGAACCGTGAACTGCGTTTTCAGCTTTGCTGCCGGCGTATAGTTTACGGATTGTGCCTTCTGCCGCTTGTGCAGGATCGGTCGCGCCTATAAGTTTTCTGTAATCTTCAACAGCGTTGTCTTTTTCCAGAACTATAGGGATGCACGGACCGGAAGTCATAAACTCGACTAATTCGCCAAAGAACGGCCGTTCTTTATGAACTTCGTAAAAACCGCCGGCTGAGTCTTTCGTCAGCCGGACCATTTTTAATCCTTTAATTTTAAAACCAGCTTCGGTAATCTTAGTTATAATATTACCTGCAAGGTTTTTTTTAACAGCGTCAGGTTTAATTATTGCTAATGTCCTGCTCACTATTTACTCCTTTTTGCAACCGGAGCTGTTTTTTTAGCTACAACTTTTTTAGCTGCCGCTTTAGGAGCTACAGCTTTTTTAACTACTGCTTTTTTAGCAGGAGCCGCTTTAGCTACAACTTTCTTAACTGCCGCTTTAGGAGCTACAGCTTTTTTAACTACTGCTTTTTTAGCAGGAGCTGCTTTAGCTACGACTTTTTTTACAGCTGCTTTAGGAGCTACAGCTTTTTTAACTACTGCTTTTTTAGCAGGAGCCGCTTTAGCTACAACTTTTTTAACTGCTGTTTTTTTAACTGGAGCCGCTTTAGCGACTACTTTTTTTTCTGCTGCTTTTTTTACTGCCACGTTTTTACCTATTGTTTTTGATGATGATATTGTTGTTTTAGAATAAAATTCTTTAAGAGCCGCTTTCATAGTAGAGCCTATTTCCGCAGGGCTTTCGGCTACTTTGATTCCGGCTTTTTTCATAGCTGTCATTTTTTCAATTGCTGTGCCTTTACCGCCGGAGATAATAGCTCCCGCGTGTCCCATTCTGCGTCCCGGAGGGGCTGTTCTGCCTGCAATAAAACCTACGACTGGTTTTGTGCCAAATTTTTTAAGGTAAGCTGCGGCTTCTTCTTCCGCGCTTCCGCCAATTTCCCCGATCATTACTATGCCTTCTGTGCCGGGGTCTTCGTTAAACAATTTTATTATACTTAGGAACTTTGAGCCTATGATTGGATCTCCTCCAATGCCAACGCAGGAAGACTGACCAATATTTAAATCGGTTAATTGTTTTACGGCTTCATAAGTTAATGTTCCGCTTCTGGAAACAACGCCGACCTTGCCTGCTTTGTGAATGAATCCCGGCATGATTCCAACCTTTGCTTTCCCTGGAGATATTACGCCCGGGCAGTTAGGTCCAATTAAAATCACGTCTTTGTTTTTTATCGAGTTGTAAACTTTCAGCATATCGGCAGTAGGAATGCCTTCTGTGATGCAGATGATTACTTTGATGCCTGCGTTAGCGGACTCAAGAATAGCGTCTGCGGCGAATGCCGGAGGAACAAAAATTACTGAAGTATTTGCTTTCTCTTTTTTTACGGCTTCCTCTACTGTATTGAAAATAGGGATTTTTGTATCTTCAAAAAATGATCCCCCTTTCCCTGGAGTTACTCCTGCGGCTACTACTGTGCCGTATTCAATCATTTGTTTTGTATGGAAAGAACCTTCGCTTCCAGTGATACCTTGCACGACTAAGCGAGTTTTTTTATCAACCAAAATACTCATTGTTTTTTTCCTTAGTTAATAATATTATTTATTTACATCCTAAAGTTAAGAATATTTTTCCGATTAATAAATTAGATTTATTATTTTTTAGTTTGGTCTACTTTTTACCCTTCAACGCCGAAAATAAAATGCGTATTTAACGGCGCCGTATTAATCTTCCTCATATGCATTTCAACCCCTGGCAGAGCGGCTTACGGCGTTCCGTATTACCATGATTACCGCTATAAAATTTACTGCCGCATTTAAATTATTTAACCCTTACTTTTTTAAAATAATTATTTGGGATGCGACGTTTTGCAGAAAAAACTACCGCGCAAATATGAGATTAGTTAAATAATAAAAAATAAAGCTATCGCTATGATAAAATTTATACAAGGGTTCGCGGTTGTTTTTAGCGGCTCGGCTGAAGCTAATAAAGGCAGTCCAGCTGCGTAAATAAAAAAAGTATGATGAAGAAAATGGAATTGTTAGCGCTCTGTTCGCCTCGCGCAACCCGGTCGACGCTTAACCAGCGGGCTATGGCCGGGGCGTAGTATCAAGCCCCAAAGTAGCAACAGTTAAAACTATTTTCGCCGTCCAACTCCGGCTTATTACAACTTTTACAAATAGTTAGTACTCATAAATATTTAACGTAAATTTTTTAGCATTCACTTCAAAAAAGACTATCCGGTCTTTTGTATAATCAAAACTACGGCCTGTAATATTATACCCATAGTCTATTTTTTTCTTTGTTTCATAACAACCATATTGCGTGCCTAAATAATAACAGGAGTCCTTTTCTATGACTTTATACAATTTGCCTCCTGTTGAATGAAAAATATGGTCATCTACTTTTTTTTCCAAGTCATACCCATATGTTTTAATTGAGTCTGTAATTATTTCGCTATTTTTATAAACTTTCATAGTGCGAATAGTCTCATTATCATAATAAGCAAACTCAAGCGAATCATTATCGCTATATAAAATTGTTGACTGTGCAATTCCATAATTGGGAGTAGTTTTTTTTGTTATTAACTGTAAATCAGCGTTAAAGACTAATATCGTTTTATCGCTTGTTATTGCATAAATTTTACCGTTCAGGTATGCTATATCAGATATGCTTTGATCCAAGGGCAGCTTAACCTTTGATCCGGTTTTTAACTCTCCGGTCTTTATATTTATTTTTTTTATACTGTTTTCAAACTCATCGCCTATATAAACGTCATCCCCTACTATAGTAATTCCATTTGCAGAAGTGACTTCGCCTGTTTCACATTCGTCATACTTAAATGTTTTCCCCATTTTAAACTCATATTTCTTTTCCGATTTTATTTTACGCGCTTTTTGAATACAGGTGTCTATTTTATTTTCTGGTATTTTTATTTGTCCCCAAACATAGCTGCTGCATGTTATTATAATAATCGCAAAAATAATCCCTGGTAAACGTTTCATTTTTATTCCCTTTTAAATTTCTAAAACAGTAATTAAATACAACGGGTCAATTCTCTAAAATATGTAAGTATTTGTTCTTTCATTTTCCCTTTATATTACAGGCTATGGCCGGGTTGCTCTTATCATAAACGCCATTCAATAGTACTGAAAACCCCGCTCCCATTTTGGAGTATATCAATAAGTTTGAGAACTGTTATCGCAACTACCTTTCCCGCTAAAGATAATCCGCCAATACTAAAGTTTTACTCCCATAAAATACGCGCCATGAGAAGATGGAGTAAGAACGGCTGCATTTATTTGTTTGAAACTTAATAATATTGCCGCCATTAACAAAAATAATTTTTATATGTTGTATTGTTCTTCTCCCTTAATGGAGTTTAGTTAGACCCTGCTCGCTTTGTTCAGTATAGTTGCCAAACACAACAATTTTGTTGAAACAGCCGCGGTTAAATATTAAGCAAAAAAAATGATATTGGTTAATGAGAAAATTATTCGTATTTTTGCTATAGAGTAATTATTTATTTAAGCATGCTTTTTAGTAGGTAAAATAAATTTGTGATTTTTAGCGCTGTGTGTAGAAAGTATTATGAGGATGTAAGGGGCGATAGTTGCGTTTTTTAATGCTTACCATAATTAAAATCCCAGGCTCATACTAATATTTGACAACTGGCGGAACCATATTATTGACCGCATTGTTGAATCATTTCGAGGCATTTTAGCGCCGTACAGTTAAAAAGCTGAAAATAGAGATTCGCCCAGAAATAGCGCTATTTGATCGTGATATAGATCATAGGCTATGAAATAAGAAATTGCGATATTGAGATGCGTAATTTACAGTAAAATAATAGATTATAGGATAGCAATTGATGTTTGGATTTGTGAAGGCTGATAAATCAGAGAAAGAAAAAAGAAGTCTTGGCGGTGAAATTTTCCGTGAAAAGCAGAGAAATATGAGGATATTCTGGATAATATCCGGGACAGTAGTTTTTATCGTGTTTAATGTAATTTTATATCTTATTTCAAAGTATTAACTCTTTTAGGACGCAGGGGTCTGTCGTATCTTCTTCCATGTTCACGAGTACCCGTTATTTATCAATTGAAAAGGAATCTTTTTAATCATATATTTGAATTAAAATGATCGGGAAATATGAAGAATAACTGTGTGTATATAGAGACTTATGGCTGTCAGATGAATCTGGCGGATACCGAAATTGTGATAGGGATTTTAAAAAGTAACGGATATGATATAACAGAAAAAGCTGAATGCGCTGATGTTATTCTACTAAATACCTGCAGCGTTAGAGAAAACGCCGAACAAAGAATATATGGCAGAATTGGAAACCTTAAAACATTAAAAGCGGATAAGCCGCATTTAATACTTGGCGTTCTTGGCTGTATGGCTGAAAGACTGCGGCACGAACTTGTTGAAGATAAAAAAGTAGTGGATCTTGTAGTAGGACCAGACGAATATAGGAACCTCCCCAGTTATATCGACGTAGCTTTTGCAGGCGAAAAAGGAATTGGCGTAAAGCTTTCCAGAACAGAAACGTATGACGATATTATGCCTTACAGAGAAGACGGCTTGCAGGCTTTTATTTCCGTTATGCGCGGATGCGATAAATTTTGCACATATTGCGTAGTTCCATTTACCCGCGGAAGGGAACGAAGCCGCGCATTAGACTCCATAATAAACGAGATTAAAGAGCTTTCCAATAGAGGGTTCAAAGAAATTACTTTGCTTGGGCAAAACGTTAATTCTTATCTTGATGGCGGAACCGATTTTGCAGACCTTTTATCTGCGGCGGCGATGGTCGATAGAACAATGAGAATCAGATTTTCTACTTCGCATCCTCAGGATATTTCCGATAAGCTATTATATACAATTGCATCTCATCCCAATCTTTGCAACTACATTCATCTTCCGGTTCAATCCGGTTCTAATAGAATTTTGGAACTGATGAACAGAACTTATACGGTTGAACATTATCTGGGCTTGATAGATAAGGCTCGTAAAATAATACCTAATGTCTCTTTCTCAACTGATATAATTTCCGGCTTCCCAACCGAAACCGAGGAAGAACACCAGATGACGCTTGAAATTATGAAAAAGGTTAGATACGACGGAGCTTACATGTTTAAGTATTCTCCGCGCGAAGGAACCAAAGCCTATAAAATGGACGACGATGTTGCCGAAGAAACTAAAACAAGAAGATTGCAGGAAATTATTGATCTTCAACAAACAATTTCGTTAGAAATTAACCAGTCGATGATTGGCAAAGAGGAAGTAATTTTAATTGAAGGGCGCAGCAAAAAGTCGAACGAGTTTTTTGCCGGCAGAGCCGATTCTAATAAATTTGTAATTGTTCCAGTGACGGAAGGCGTAAGCGAAGGCGACTACTTAAGAGTAAAAATAAACCGTGGAACGTCGGGCACTTTGTTTGCTGATTTTATTGAAAAAGTAAATCCGCGCAGCGATAATTTAGCGCTGACGGCTTAAACATATAATAAAATAATTTTAATAGTATGAAGCTTAGCTTCTTAAATATTGCCGTAACCGTTGTTTTTATTTCCTGCGTTGCATTTCCGCAGGAAAGAGAAGTTGAAAACTGTCTGAAAAAAATTGAACAGGGGAAGTCTGACAGCGCAAAAATAGTCCTGAAAGGTCTGCTTAAAAAATATCCCGATTCTCCTTCTGCGCTTTTTTTAGACGGGGTATTAACCACAGATGGTAAAGACGCTTTAACAAAGTATTTATTGCTTGTGGATAAATATCCGGACTCAAAGTATGCAGACGCCGCTTTATTCCGCATTTATTCTTATTATTATGCGTTGGGGCTGTACTCAAATGCAGATAGATATCTTCAAAAACTAAAAACTTCATATCCGGAATCCCGTTATATAAAAACTGCCGATCCGAATTTTCAAAATAAATCAGATATTCCTTCAAAAAATATTTTTACGCATACAATTCAGGCCGGAGCGTTTATAGATAAAGATAACGCTATAAGCCTTTGCGCAGAGCTTGACGAACTCGGTTACGAAACAAATATGAAAGAAAGGTCGTTAGGCGGAACGTCGCTTTATGTAATTTACGTCGGTAAGTTCCAGAGCGAAGCCGAAGCTGAAGAAGTTCTTGCGAAGATAAATAAAGACTATAAGCTCGAAGGGCGTGTTGTGGCTCTTAAAAATTAATCTCTGAGAAAAAAAACAGATGGAAATAGTTTTTGCAGGCACAGGTTCCGGAAAAGTAAATCTGAAACGTTCTCACTCGTCAATTATGATTAAATACGGAAAGACGAGGCTTTTAGTAGACGCGGGGGACGGGGTTTCGCGCGCGTTAATCAAATCTAAAATTAAACCTGTTCAGCTTGACGCTATTTTTATTACGCACGCTCATTCGGACCATTTTAACGGGCTGCCGACGCTTATTACACAAATGAAAATGGCTAAACGGAAAAAGCCGCTTAGTATATTGCTAAATGAAACTCTTGTAAAAGCGTTAGAACTTTTCTTAAAACAAAGTTACATCTTTCAGGAAAAATTAGATTTTGAAATTAAGATTGTTCCTCTTAAAAATAATGAAAAATATTCAGTAAGCTCTTCATTTGAATTTATCACAAAACAAAATTCGCATCTTAATAAATACTCTGAATTTGCAAAAGCCGGAGACCTGAGTTTATCTTCAAACAGCGTTTTATTTTTTATTGAAGACAAAAAAGTTTTTTACACAGGCGACCTGGGCGGAAAAGACGATCTGTATTTATTTAAGGATGAAAAAATAGACTATCTAATATGCGAAACTACTCATATCATGCAGGATGATATTTTTGAATATCTTAGTTTTGCAAAACCAAAGGCTGTATATATGACGCATATTGACGATAAATTGATAAAAGACGGATGTTTTACAAAACTTGCAGAAAAAGAAAATGTTTTTTTTGCCTCAGATAAAATGAAATTAATAATATAGATTATATTTGAGCGGTTTTTTAGTTAAATTTGAGTTTATATATTTATAATTCTGATGACAATAGAAGAGTTTCAAAATAAGTTTGGCATAATTGGCAAGTCCAAAGAGATTAAAGATCTGATAGATATAATGATGCAGGTGGCCATGTCAGATATTTCCGTGTTATTGTTTGGCGAAAGCGGAACAGGCAAGGATGTTTTTGCGCGGGCAATACATGGTTTTAGCTCCCGGTCAGAAAAACAATTAGTAAGCGTAAACTGCGGCGCAATACCGGAAGGGATACTTGAAAGCGAATTGTTTGGACATAAAAAAGGTTCGTTTACAGGCGCTACAGAAACAAGAAAAGGCTATTTTGAAATTGCTGACGGCGGAACGCTATTTTTAGATGAAATTGCCGAAATGCCATTAACTACTCAGGTTAAATTATTGCGGGTGCTTGAAACTAAAGAGTTTATGAAAGTGGGCGCCGAAACTGTTACTCATATTGATACCCGTATTATTGCCGCTACAAATAAAAATCTCGAATCTGAAGTCGATAAAAAACATTTCAGAGCAGACCTTTATTTCCGTCTTAAAGCCGTATCGCTAAATATTCCTCCGTTAAGAAAAAGGAAGGAAGATATTGTTGAATTGGCAAACCATTTCATTCAGCTCTACAGCGAAAGGAATAACATAGCAAAACCAGTTATTACGCCCGAAGCCGAATTATTGTTGCAAACTTATCCATGGCCTGGCAATATAAGAGAATTGAAAAACGCCATTGAAACCGCAATAGCTCTTAATAAAGACGGAATACTAAACGAAAGTTCGTTTGAGTTTATGACAAAAGGAGAAGCGGAAGATAATTATATGCGGAATCTGCCGGTATTTGTAAAAAAAACCACCGAAGAAGTTGATAGAGAGATGATTTTGCGCGCGTTAATAGAGATAAAAAAAGATTTAATAGAATTAAAAGAGCTTGTTTATAATAACAATAACAATGGAAAAGACGAAAAAAATATAGACGTAAACATAGACGACATAGCGCCAATAAGCGAGGTGGAAAAAGAAGCGATTAAAAAAGCTCTAAGATATACAAAAGATAATAAAAAACAGGCCGCCCGTTTGCTAAAAATGAACGAAAGAACGCTGTATCGTAAACTAAAAGAGTATGAAATTGGATGAAAAATGAAAGCGTAAAATACTTGTTTATCTTGCTAATCTTAGTTAATTTAGCAGGGTGTTGTTCTTATTCATTTACAGGCGCGTCGGTTCCGGAACATCTAAAGACGATTGCGATACCTATAGCGGATGATAGAAGCGGATCTGCGGAGCCGATGAATCAGCTGCTAACGAATAAACTTATAAAAAAGTTTACTGACGACAACACGCTTAGGATTACAGATAAAAGCTCGGCAAATTCTGTATTGGAATGCACAATAATTTCGTATAATGACGCTCCGTCGGTTGTTACTGGCGGCGAAAATGTAACGAAGAGAAAAATTTCAATTACTGTGCGGGTTGTGTATAGAGATTTAGTTAAAAGAAAAACGATATTTGAAAAGAATTTTTCCGATTCTGGCGATTACGCCACATCGGGAGATACAAAGGCAACTGGTATCGGGACTGCATTGGATAATATAAGTGAAAATATCCTGCTTGATACAGTGTCTGGATGGTAAAAAAAATAAAAGGATCAAAATAAAATGGATGAGATAGTTCTTATCGCATACTTCATTTCCCTCTTTATACTGTTTGTGTTCGGGTTACATGGTTTTACTATGTTGTTTTACTATAGAAAAACCAAAGACGTAAAAAATGTGCCTCTTAATCCTCTAAAAGAAGAAGGTAATGTAACAATTCAGCTTCCCCTTTATAACGAATTATATGTTGTCGAAAGACTAATCGATTACGTTTGCGCAATCGATTACCCAAAAGATAAATTAGAAATACAAGTGCTTGACGATTCTACAGACGAAACCTCGCAGATTGCGGCAAAAAAAATTGATGAAAAGAAAAAAGAAGGTTTTGATATAGTTCATATCAGAAGAGGCACAAGAGAAGGTTTTAAAGCCGGCGCTCTTAAAGCAGGTTTGGCAATTGCAAAAGGCGAATATGTTGCAATTTTTGACGCCGATTTTGCTCCTAAAAAAGATTTTCTTAAAAAGACTCTTCCTTTCTTTGGCGACACTAAAGTTGGAATGGTTCAAACAAGATGGGAACATCTGAACGGCGATTACTCGCTTTTAACTAAAGCTCAGGCTCTTGCTTTAGACGGTCACTTTGTTATTGAACAAAATGTGCGTAACAAAGCCGGGTTCTTTATTCAGTTTAACGGCACTGGCGGCATCTGGAGAAAAAGCTGCATAGTAGACGCAGGCAACTGGCATGCGGATACTTTAACTGAAGATATGGACTTGAGCTACAGAGCTCAGCTTAACGGATGGAGATTCGTTTTCTTAAAAGAAGAAACTTCTCCTGCAGAGCTTCCTTCAGAAATTAACGCTTTAAAATCGCAGCAGTTCAGATGGACTAAAGGCGCAATTGAAACTTCTAAAAAAATTCTTCCTCTCGTATGGAAGTCAAAGGTTCCGTTCAGAGTAAAGATGCAGGCTACTTATCATCTTACATGCAACTTAGCGTATCCGTTTATTTTGTTAGCCGCAATTCTTAGCGTCCCATTGGTATTTATTAAAAACAGCGGACCGCACGAACTTTACTTTGCCGTATCTTCGGTATTTATTTTAGCTTTTATAAGCACGTTCCTTTTTTATCTCTACGCTCAAAAAGATATAAGAACAGACTGGAGAAAGAAGATAGTTTTATATCCTCTTTTTATGGCTGGAAGCATGGGCTTTGCAGTTAATAACTCAAGAGCGGTTATTGAAGGCTTATTGAATAGAAAAAGCGAGTTTGTCAGAACTCCTAAGTTTAAAGTAGTAGATAATAAAGATTCATGGAGTAATAAAAAATACGTCAATAGAAAAATTGAATTATCTGTAATAGTCGAATTGATTATGGCTGTTTACTGCTTTGTCGGCGTAGTAGCTTCAATTTATTTTCTTGAACTGGCTTCTTTGCCATTTCAGTTATTGTTTTGCGTAGGCTTTTCAATCGTATCTATATCTTCGTTAAAACAAGCTTATTCAAAAAAATAGAGAATATTTAGTTGAACAAATCATCAACAGATATTTTAAATGAAAAGGTTGAATTAATCTATGAGTACGATAATAAATCTCCGCTATTTGTACATACTGCAAATAACGAGATTGAACGAAACAACTTAAATAGAGCTATAGAAATATTAAATCATGGTATTGAGCTTTACCCGGGCTATGCGGCAGCATATATTACCCTGGGTAAAGCTTTTTTATTAAAAGGAGAGTATGACGCTGCAGAAAAATTTCTGCAGGAAGGCAGTATGCTGCTCCACTCGCCTAAGACCTATGATTTTTATAAAAAGGAAATGGAAACAATAAAAAAACAGCGTTTCCCATTCCAGAATACAGGCGCGCAAAGTTTTCTAAATGACGATGCAGCTTACGACTCTCCAGAAGAGGAGAATATTGAAGAAGAGTTTAAGCTGGCAGACTGGAAAATAAAACCGTTTGACGGCGATACTAAAACCGATATTGACGACAGGCTTGAAGAAGTAGCGAAAAATTTATCAAACGCAAAAATGCCCAGCCCTTCTGAAAAAGAAGTAAAGGGGCATACAGAAGAGAAAAAAGTAAAAGAAAAAATCATCCCTTCAGAAACGCTCGCTAAAATCTATATTTCGCAGGGGGAATACAAAGAAGCTATAGAGATATATAAAAGTCTGATTGCCGTAGAACCGGCAAAAAAAGATTATTATGCTTCTAAGATTAAAGAAATAAACGAACAGATAGACCCAGGTAATTTCTAACTTAAATGAATTTTGACCCGGAATCCCAAAAACTCACTCCCGATTTTTTTCAGGATAATGTGATTAAAGTAGCAAAATCTTTGCTGGGTAAAATTTTTGTCAAGCGGGATGAAAATACTTTGCTTGCCGGGAAAATTGTTGAAGTTGAAGCTTATGACGGAGTAGATGACGAAGCATGTCACTGCTATAGAGGGATGACCGAGCGGAATAAAGTAATGTTTATGCCGGGAGGCAGGCTTTACGTTTATTTTACCTATGGCGCGCATTTTTGCTGCAACGTAGTTACAGGCAAAGAAGGGTTCGGCGCCGCGGTTTTACTAAGAGGTATTGAACCGGTAGAGGGCTCTGATATAATGGCTTATAACCGTTATGGCGTTAAAGATATTGATAAAAAGAAGACGATCAATTTAACAAACGGTCCGGGTAAAATTTGCCGCGCATTTGGCATTGATAGAGCGCATAACGGCATTGACTTAACCGGGAATAAAATCTATATTCTTAATTCTGCTTTGGCGGAAGAAAAAGATATTTTGGTATCTGAAAGGATAGGGATCAAAAAATCTGTAGAACTGCCCTGGCGGTTTTATTTAAATAATAACTTTGTTTCAAAAAAATGATAACTCCAGAAAATGTGCTGATTGTAAGAACTGACAGGATAGGCGACGTAGTATTAACGCTCCCTATGGCTAAAGTTTTAAAAGAAAAATACCCCTCGTGTAAAATCTCTTTTTTGTTGAGGGAATATACTGCTCCGCTTGCGGAAAACAATAGATATGTAGACGATGTTATTTCATCAAATAAAAAAAACGGAATTTTCTTTTTATTTGAGAATTACAAAACTCTTAAAAATAAAAAATACGACGTGTGTTTTATTGTGTCTCCGTCATTTAGCATAGCTTTACTTTTTTTGCTTTTAGGAATAAAAACCCGCGTTGGAACAGGGTATCGCTGGTACTCGTTTTTGTTTAATAAAAAAGTTTATGTTCACCGGAAATATGGCGAAAAAAACGAACTGGAGTATAATTTAGACCTGCTTAAGCAGTGGGGAATAAAAGATACGGTTGAAAAGTCTCCTTCTTCGTTTGGAATACAGCCGGATAGCGACGCGTTGCAAAAAGTAAAAGAGGTTTTGCGCTCGGAAGGAATTAATCTTACGCGCCCTTTGATTATTGCGCATCCTGGAAGCGGCGGCAGCGCTATTGATCTTCCAGTGGATAAGTTCAGGGAATTAATTGCTTTAGTAGCTAAAGAGCTAAACGCCGACGTTATCTTAACCGGTTCAAAAGGCGAAATAGAATTATGCGCCAGCGTTGTGGGAACTTCGGACGCTAAAAACTTTGCCGGTAAATTTGAACTGAAAGAGCTGATAGCTCTTATAAGTTTATGCGGTTTGTTTATTGCAAATTCCACAGGCCCGCTGCATATAGCGGCAGCTTTAGGAAAGCATGTAATTGGGTTTTATCCAAAAATTCTTGCGGCTTCTCAAAACAGATGGGGGCCGTATACCGATAAAAAAAATATTTTTATTCCAGTTGTAGAATGTCAAAACTGCACCAGAAAACAATGCGAAGAGACAAACTGCATGGAAAGCATTGATGTTTTAAATGTCTTTATTAGTATCGGAAAAATTTATAACTTACTTGTAAAAATCGGAGAAAATAATGTTTAAGCGCTTATCCTCTGTATTATTAGTCATTTTAGTAATATTAATTTCTTCAACGGCATACAGCGGCGACGAATTTAGAAAATTAGATAATAAAGCTTTTAAAGCGGGCGAAAGACTTACTTTTGACGTTAAGTACGGATTTGTTACTGCCGGAGTTGCAGTGATGAGCATACCGAGAATTAAAAAAATGTCTAACAGAGATTCGTACAATATTGTTTTTGAAGTAAACTCAGTTCCAAATTTTGACTGGGTATATAAGGTAAGAGACAGGTATGAAACTTATATGGACGTTCAGGGTTTGTTTCCTTGGAGATTTGAACAGCATGTAAGAGAAGGGAAATACACGCGTGATTTTTCAGCTTTTTTTGACCAGAGACGCCATAAGGCAAAAACAAGCGACGGCGAATATAATGTGCCAAAATATGTTAACGATATTGTTTCGGCATTCTATATAACTCGCACTTTCGATTATTCAAAAATGAAACGCGGCGAAAAAATACATCTGCAGAATTTCTTTAAGGATAAAGTCTACGATCTTGACGTAGAATATCACGGTAAAGAAACAATAAAAGTTGGAGCCGGAACGTTCGATTGTATAATAATAGAACCTCTTGTTTTAGAGGGCGGGTTATTTAAGAGCGAAGGGAATATTCTTATCTGGCTTACAAACGATAATCTGAAAATACCAATTAAAGTAAAAACAAAAGTTGTAGTCGGCGCAATTGACGCAGAATTAACAAAGTACGAAGGATTAAACGGTCCAATAAGAGCTAAAAAATAATTATAGCTCTCCTGATTTTTTATATAAATAATAACAGCAAAGATATATTCGGTTTATGGAAGAGCTAAATAATAAAGGACAAGAAGAAAAACTCCCTGAAGGAAATCCGCCGGAAAATATTCCGCCAGAAAACGTCCCGCCGGAAGGAAATTTGCACGGAATAAAACCGCGCATCTCTCCCATAGCCGCGGCATTTATAGGACTGATAGGCGGGTTTTTGCTATATCAGATTGTCGGGGGTTTGCTGACTCTTGTAATTTTCAATTTCGATTTAAAAAACGCTTCCATAAACGCAATGCGTTTGATGACTATGGGCGGACAGATTCTTTTTATACTTTTACCTGCTTTGATTCTTACAAAATATATTTATGAAGACGTTTCTACTGTATTAAGAATAAAACTGCCAAACATAAAAGAAATTTTGCTTTTTGTCGCAGGAATAATAATTCTATCGTTTTTGCTGCAGAATTATTTGTATATTCAGAACTATTATATAAATGAGTTTTCAAAATATAATCAGACGATTAAAGCGTTAAAAACCTCGCTTGATTCGTTGAATGATCTTGTTGAAAAAACTTATGGAGATTTACTAGCAGTTCATAATCCTCTGGATTTAGTTCTCGTAATAGCTGTGGTTTCGATAGTCCCGGCTATTTGCGAGGAGACGATGTTCAGGGGATTTATTCAAAGAAGTTTTGAATTTAAATTAAGCCCATTTTTAAGCGCGTTTATTACCGCTGTATTTTTTGGGCTATACCATTTTAATCCGTACGGACTTATCCCGCTTATAGGTCTTGGTTTCTTTTTTGGATATGCCGGATATAAAAGCGGGTCGATACTGGTTCCAATGTTTCTGCATTTCCTGAATAATTTAAGCGCGGTAATCCTTTATTTAGTTTTTGGGAATGACGAATTGATAAGTTCAACGGTAGTTCCGCAGATTGATATAAGAATTCCGCTTTTTGGGTTACTTGCTTTTGCTTTGCTATTTGTCGGGTATATAAATATAGTTAAGAACTATTATAAAAAAATAAAAACAACGTAGGAGAAGATCGATATGGCTTATTGTCCAAATTGTAAATCGGAATATGTTGAAGGCGTTACAAAATGCGCCGACTGCGGGGCTGATCTGACAGCAGAACTTAAGGAAGATGATGAACAAAACGTAGAAGGAATGGAAATCGTTTTTTCCTGCAGCCAGCTGTATGAAGCAGAAATGGTAAAAGCAAATCTTGAAGGCGCCGGCATAGAGGCGTTTATCTTATCGCAGGACGACAGCAATTTCCCAAGTCAGGGCGACCTATCCGTAGTAAAAATTTTAGTTAAAGCTTCAGACGTTAAGGAAGCTTTAGAATTTATAGAAAGCGCTAATAACTCAAACACAGATATTGATGAGGATTTGGCTTCGTGAAGAAAAGCAACACTGCCGTAAGGATTATAGTTTCGGTTATCGCCATACCGTTAATAATAGGCGCATGTTTGTTGGGTAAGTATTACTTTTTGTCGTTCATCTCAATAATAGGATTGATATCTTATCATGAACTTGCGGAGATGACAAAAAATAAGCATGTCAGCCCAATCCGTTCAATAGGGTATGTTTCTATATTGGCTCTTACGGTAAATTCGTATCTGCGCTTTATAGATAACTACGAACTTACGCTTATTATTGCGCTTTGCGTTACGCTTGTCGAGCTGTTCAGGAATAGAGGCTCGGCTATTTATAACATTGGCGCAACCTTTATTGGCATTTTTTATATAGGTTTATTCCTTAGCAGCGTTGTAGCAATTAGAGAATTTTATGCGCAATATGAATCCTTTTATCAGCGCGGCGCGTATCTGATAATTTCAGTTATGGTTTCTATCTGGATATGCGACTCAGCCGCTTTTTTTGGAGGAAGCGCGCTTGGCAGGCATAAGCTCTTTAAGCGCGTCAGTCCCAATAAAAGCTGGGAAGGCGCAGTATTTGGTTTTATTGCCGCAATCGGTTCAATGATATTAGCAAGAGCTACTGTGCTGGATTTTTTATCCGTTAACGACGCTGTTTTTATTGGCGTTATTGTGGGCTCTGTAGGCCAACTTGGAGATTTAGTAGAGTCTTTAATTAAACGTGACGCCGGAGTAAAAGACTCGTCAAATTTAATTCCCGGGCATGGCGGCGTGTTTGACCGCTTTGATTCGCTTATTGTATCGGCTCCGGTTGTGTTTTTATACCTGAAGTATTTTGTGAAAATTTAATAAGAATATAAGCTGGCTGATGAATACAAAAGAAAGAGTTCATGTTTTAACATTAGGCTGTTCAAAAAACGTAGTCGATTCGGAACGGTTGATGAAGCAGATTTCTGCAAATAATTTTAAATTAACCGACGATCCTAATAACGCTGATACGCTGATAATTAATACGTGCGGATTTATTGAAGCCGCAAAGCAGGAATCGATTAACACTATTCTTGACGCGGTTGAGATGAAGAAAAAAGGCGGGTTAAAAAAAATTATTGTTTCAGGATGCCTTTCTGAAAGATATAAAAAAGAACTGATTAACGACATACCAGAAGTAGACGTTTACTTTGGGACGGAAAATTACGAAGGCATTGTTAACGAATTAGGCGGCGAACTTAAAAAAGAGCTGCTTGGCGAACGTATTATAACTACGCCGAGTCATACCGCTTATCTTAAAATTTCTGAAGGCTGCGACAACCCATGTTCTTTTTGCTCCATCCCTCTTATACGCGGCGCGCATAAATCAAAAACTATTGAAGAGTTAGTTAGCGAAGCCGAATTTCTTGCGCGTAATAATACAAAAGAGCTTGTTATTATTGGACAGGATACTACCGATTATGGAAAAGATATTTATGGAAAAAGAGTCCTTGCCGATTTGCTTAACCGCTTGAGCCGTATTGACGGAATAGAGTGGATAAGACTGATGTACGCCTATCCTTCTCATTTCCCTGACGACCTTATTGACGTTATTGCAAATAATCCTAAAGTCTGCAAATATATTGATATGCCGCTTCAGCATATTTCTGACGACGTATTGAAATCAATGAGGCGGGGTATAACTGCGCGTAGAACCAAAGAACTGATTAATAAACTGCGCGAACGTATTCCAGGTCTTGTTTTGCGCACTACTTTAATTACCGGCTATCCTAACGAAACCGAAAAAGACTTTGAGGAGCTGTGCGATTTTATAAAAGAGTTTAAGTTTGAGCGGCTTGGCGTTTTTACTTTCTCGGTAGAAGAAAGGACTTCAAGTTTTATTTTGGGCGATCCGGTTTCTGAGGAAACAAAGGAAAGCAGAAAAGCTGCGTTGATGAATATTCAGAAGGATATTTCAGCCGGAACAAATTCTAATTTGATAGATACGACAGTTAAAGTTTTGGTTGATAGAATTGAAGGCGAGTATTATATTGGAAGAACGTACAGGGACGCTCCTGAAGTTGACGGCGAAGTTTTAATTGCCCTGAAAGACGGCGAAGCTGAAATAGGCAGTTTTACCGACGCGGTTGTTTATGATTATGACGAATACGATCTTTATGCCAAATTCTCATGATACAAAGGAAAGAAAATATGAAAATATTTTTTTTGGTTTTATTCATATATAGTTCGGCCTGTTTTGCTCAGGTAGAAACTCTGGGTACAAAAAGCGCGAGGTTGCAGCAGCCTAGTTTTTATCATGATATTCTAAATTTTGCATCTACAGACACTTCCCAAACCCGCGTAGATGTTTTTGTTCAGGTTCCATATCCTGAAATTAAATTTGTAAAAACGGATACTGGTTTTATAGCTAACTACACGGTAACAGTTTCAATATTTGACGAAAAAAAAGAAAAACTTGCGCTGGAAAAACTCTGGTCTGCAAAAGTTGAAGCCTCAGATTATACGCAAACTGTTTTAAGGAATAATTACGACTTAAGTCTTAAGTCGTTTAATCTTAAGCCGGATAAATATTTTTTCAGAGTGGCCGTTGAAGATAACGAATCAAAAAAAATATATCTCGCCGAAAATAGCTTCATTGTCAGGAATCTCAATAAAAAAAGCGCTTTGAGCGATTTCATTATTGTTTCAAGTCAGTCGTCAGTCGCAGGCGCTAATAAAATAACTCCAAACATTTCGCGCAACGTAGCTACTCAAAAAAACGGGCTTCCGTTGTTTTATGAGCTGTACTCCGATTCAACTTTGAACGAGCAGATTAATTACGTAATATTAAATAAAAATAAAGATACTGTTTTTAGCGCTAACGAAAAGCGAAGCGTTAAAAAGGGAAGAAACCAGATATTTTATACAATAAAAGCCGAAGCTTTGCCAATGGGCGAATATACTGTTTATGTTTCGGTAAAAAATGAAAAAGGGGAAACGCTTGATAATGTAGGCAAAAATTTTGTATCGCAATGGACTGGAGTTCCAACCAATATTAAAGACCTTGATAAGGCAATTGAGCAGTTAATATATATTGCAAAAGGCTCTGAGTTGAAATATATTAAAGAGGGGAAGGATAATACGGAAAAAGCTAAAAGGTTCATGGAGTTTTGGAAGAAGAAAGACCCAAGCCCGGCTACTGAAGAAAATGAATTGTTTAACGAATATTATGGCCGTATAGCTTTTGCTAACGAGAAATTTACAAGATATACTGAAGGCTGGAGAACTGACATGGGAATGGTTTATATTATTTTAGGCCCTCCGACAAATGTAGACCGACACCCGTTTGACTATAACTCTAAGCCCTATGAAATATGGCAGTATTATGAGTTAAGCAAACAATATATATTTGTAGATTATAACGGTTTTGGAGATTACCGTTTAATAACTCCATTAACAGACACTGATTATAGATTTAGAAACTAAATAAGAAAATTTAAAATGGTTTTAACAGTAACATTAAATCCTTTACTTGAAAGAAGAATGAGTTTTTCTGAAATTGTTCTTGGAAAGGAAAACAGAAATGGGAAAGAAATATTAAAAGTAGGCGGTAAAGGAATAAACGTAAGCCGCCAGCTAAACCGCCTTGGCGTCGATACCGTCGCGTTTACTATACTCGGCGGCGAGAACGGGAAAATAATAAAAGAATTATTATTCAAAGAAAATATTAAAAATACTTCAGTCAGAACTAAATTAGAAACAAGAGAAAGTTTTATAATTAAAGACGATAAAACCAGAGCTATTACTTCATACTTTGGCGAAAATAAAATATTAGAAACAGAAGAAGTTGAAGAGTTCAAACAAAAATTAGAAAAGATAATTCAAAATTGCGAGATTGTAGTATTTTCCGGCAGTTCGCCATGTCCTGCGGCTGATTCAATTTTCCCTTATGGAATTGAGCTTGCAAAAAAGCACGATAAAATATCTGTCTGCGATACTTACGGCTCGGCATTAGCCGCGTGTATTGAAAAAGGTCCCACTGTAATACATAACAACGTTGAAGAAATTGAAAACTCTTTAGGTAAAAAACTTGCTTCGGAAAAGGAAATTACGGACTTCCTAAAATATTTATATTCAAAAGGCGTAAAGCAATCTTTTATTACTAATGGAGCTAAACAAACTTACGCTTCAAATTTTGATTTTCATTACCAGATAACCGGAGACGAATTAAAAGACGTTTGCGACTCTACCGGCAGCGGCGACGCTTTTACTTCCGGTATTGTTTATGGGCTCGAAAATGATCTTACATTTAAGGAGACTGTTGTTCTGGCCGCAAAACTTGGCGCGGCTAACGCAAAGAGCTTTGAGGCGTGTAATATAGCTCAGGAGGAATTGGACGGTTTTGCCTATAATGCAAAAGTTTTAGAAATTGGCAAAAAAATGAAAATACTTGATGTTACTCCGACTTAAATACCCCCTCATATTTTTACTTATTGCTTTCTCTTTCCCGATATTTCCACAGACAATATCGAAAATTGAAATAGAAGGGAATAAAATATTTACGGAAAGCGTTTACTCCGAGTGGTATGCTTCGGCTCAGAATAAAAAATATTACGCGGGAATAGAAGACAGCCTGAAATCGGCAATAGCGTTTAACCTTGGAACTAAAGGTTATTATAACGCTTCCTTTGCAGTTAAAAAAAAAGAAATTGATTCAACTAAGATCGTTTTGTTAATCTCGGTTAACGAAGGAACGCCAACTTATATAAAAAAAATACATCTGCTGAATTTTGATTCGACCGATTATAACGAAACTTATCCATATTTTAGCTTCTTGGAAGGGGAGATATTCTATTCGCAGGAATTGGAAAATACTATAGTAAAGCTGTTAACTAAATACGAAAATTCCGGTTTCCCGTTCGCTAAAATTCAGCTTAAGTCTCTTTACTTTTCAACTGATTCGGCCGTAAATAAACATTATGTAGACGTAAATATCGGTCTAAATAAAGAAATTGAAAGCAGGTTTGATAAAGTTGAGATAAGAGGGAATAAGAATACAAAGGATTACGTAATTCTTCGGGCAATTGATATTTCCAAAGGAGAAAAATATTCGCAGTTGCGGATAAAAGAAATTCCGGAAAAACTTAGCAAACTTAAATTTTTTGACCCGGTAGCTTTGCCTACTTATTATATCAATTCAAAAAAAGAAGGCGTCCTCTTAATTGAAGTAAAAGAAAAAGAGACAAATAGTTTTGACGGCGTTATCGGCTATGTGCCGGCAAGCAATAATCAGGATGGTTATTTAACTGGCATTGTAAATCTTGGTTTTAAGAATCTTCTTGGAACGGGGCGTTCGGCTTCTGTACGGTGGCAGAAAATAGACCGGCTTTCACAAGAAATGGAGTTGAAATATTTAGAGCCGTGGCTGATAAATTTTCCTGTGAATCTAAATTTCGATTTCTACCAAAAGAAACAGGATTCAACTTACGTTCAAAGGAAATATGATTTTTCTTTAGAGTATCTGACAACAGACGAGCTGTCGGCCTCGCTGATTTTTGGTTTGGAAAGCGTGATACCTACAGACAACGGCAGTTCAACTTTCAGCGTGTATAATTCAAGCTCAATCTCTTCCGGTCTCAGTCTTAAAATAGATACCCGTAACGATCCATATGCGCCGCAAAAAGGGTTGTTGTTTTTGAATACGTATACATACAGCAGAAAAAAAATAAACGGTCCGGCAGAATTTATGACTGCCGATCTAGTGCGCAATGTGATTTTGCAAAGGATAAAAATTGATTTTGCATATTTCTTAAGAATATTTGATAAGCAAATATTAGCTTTGGGAATTCATGGCAGAGAGCTTCAGGGCAAGTCGTTTGAAGTGAGCGATCTATATCTTTTAGGCGGAACCAATACTTTGCGCGGGTATAGCGAAAACCAGTTTATGGGTTCGCGTATTTTGTGGTCTAACCTAGAATACCGTTTTTTACTTGCAGAGCGTTCGTTTGCTTTCTTGTTTTTTGATACCGGGTACTACTTCCGTAAAGCAGAGCCTGATAAAAGTATCTTAGAATACTCCGGCGAAAAAATTGGATACGGCTTCGGTTTGAATATAGAAACAAGCTTAGGCGTTATGACTGTTAGTTTTGGTCTTGCAAAGGGGGATACTTTTAGTCAGGGCAAAATACATTTTGGATTGGTTAATGATTTCTAAAACGTTTAGTTTCGTTTGAATAAATGATAAATCTAAAGACTAAAATTAAGTCGGCTGTTTTAATTACGCGCCCGGTAAATGTTTTAATAACATTCATTTCTGTATTAATTGCGGGATATATTTGCAAAACTCAATATCTTCAAATATCTGTGTTGATTTTAGCCGCAATATCAGCGGCTTTGATTAATTCGGCTGGAAATATTATTAACGATATTTACGATATAGAAGTTGATAAAGTAAATAATAAAAACCGCGTTTTATCAAACGGAGCGCTGAGCGTAATCGCGGCTAAAGCTCTTTATGCAGTATTTAATATTGTCGCTCTGGCTCTTGCCTTGTACTGCGGTTATATTTTATTTGTTTTAGCCTTTGTAACGGCAATTGTTTTATTTATCTATTCCTTCTGGTTAAAAAAAATCCCTTTGAGCGGAAATATTACCGTAGCTTTTTTTACAGGGTTAGCCTTTATTTATGGGGGCGTAGCTGCTGGAGGCGTATACAACGCAATTGTCCCCGCGACGTTTGCTTTTCTAATTAACTTAGCGCGGGAAGTTATAAAGGACATGGAGGATATTACGGGTGATATTTCTGGCAGGTTCCAGACTTTTCCGGTTAAATATGGTTTTGCAGCTTCTAAAAAATTAGTTAGGGCTGTAATATCAGTTACCATTGCTTTGCCGTTTGCCCTGCTGTTTTTGACTCATTACAAATTAGTCTTTTTTATAATAACAATACTGATAATTAATCCCATATTTGTTTTTGTTCTAAAGTCTTTGTTTATTGACGATTCAAAAAATAATTTAAAAAAACTAAGCATGCTGCTTAAGCTAAATATGGTTCTTGGATTGGCGGCGGTGTTTTTTGGCGTATGAAAAATTTTGATAATTCATTCTTAAACGACCGGATAGCGATTATTGCGGGAACCGATGAAGCCGGACGCGGGCCTCTTGCCGGGCCGGTAGTGGCTGCCGCTGTAATCTTTGCCT